>Ga0207701_10003569_pt1 | contig 15950 bp, 9 predicted proteins | sample KBSSwiSSwithPhiX_FD_184294 | JGI IMG/M metagenome (GOLD analysis project Ga0207701, IMG submission 184294) | Switchgrass rhizosphere bulk soil microbial communities from Kellogg Biological Station, Michigan, USA, with PhiX - S5 (SPAdes) (version 2) | ecosystem: Environmental > Terrestrial > Soil... | reverse complement strand
TATGCCACAGTCCAAACGTAATGAAAACCGATATTTTTCCGCAAAGGAGGGGCGGTAGGGAGTGGCAAATCGACTCGGGGAGTATCAGATTTGATTCGCCAGCCGATCAATTGGAGTGCCGGTGCATCACCGCTTAAACTTCCTCAACAGATCGGCCAATCGGTATCCGACCAGATACATTCTACGGTTCGCGGTGAGCCTAGCTCTAGCCGGATAATCATTAGAGACATAGCTCACTGACAGCTCGACAATCCTTGGCTTACCCTTGGGTGTGACGCGCAGGGCTTGTTTTTCATAACAATCTTCGTCGCGATTTCGCAGGCTTTGCTTTGCCCAGGTTTCAGGCTCAAGCCCCTTGTCCGATTTGACAAGAGTCGAGACTTGCTGTAGCCGATAACTGGACGCGGACGCATAATGGCTTTGGCTCGATCATTCAATGGCTCGTCACTCGGTCGCGCGATCTCCATAGCATGCGTGACGATCGCGTTTTCTTACATCTTTTTTGAGGTCCTCGACCTCGACGGTTCCAACTTTCGAACGCACCGAGATCCGGTGGAGATCAACGCCGTTGTTCGGGAAGTGGAAACCGATGTCATTCGTCAGCTCGCACACCGGGCAAAGCCCTGGATCGAGGTCTCGTTCTTTCTGCTGGCAAAGCCGATCCAATGGGTTCATCGCTTCTCTACAGGACAATATGTACTGCCTATCTTCTATCTACTGCACCATTGCGGTTACCGAACCGCGCTGCCGCGTTCTGCCATATCCGACGACTCCCTATTGAGCGCGTAGGGTCTAAGCTCTCGTACCTCTTCGGTGCGAGTGCCACCCGCTGATACGGCGCTTTCGTTATTGGAGCAATAAGCCGGCGGTCTCGCTCGCGATGCAAATCGCTGCGCACGGTCGGTATCGTTGATTCCAGACGATTGAATTCTATTTTTCTTAGCCGGAGCTTTACAACGAACAGCCATCTTTGCGAGTTGTCGAAGCCCCGATATTGATCAAAGAAAGAACACTGATGAACTGGAAATCTTGAAAAGCTCTCCTTTGAGACAGCACCGGACATGAATTAAATGAAAGACCAAGACGGGCTTACCTAATGGAGCCGAGTGGAGGGCGACCCCACATGGGTTTTACTCGTTTGGAACAGTAACGACAATTCGTTAACGAAGGGAGATCATATATGAAACGCTTCCTAGTTATTCTAGTGGTTTCTATGTTTTTGGGTTCGGCAGTCTACGCTGCGGAGGAAGACAGAAAAGTCGGCTTCACGGGCGAACAGAAAACACCTGACGAAAATACCAACTCTAACACCAAGAGCGGCACCGTGCCCAAGAGCCGAGCAGGAACTGAAGACAGGAAAGTCGGCTTCACGGGCGAACAGAAAACACCTGGGGAAAAGACCAAATCTGGTGTCAAGAGCGGCACCGTGACCGAGAGTCAAGTACCAAAGGAAGACAGGAAAGTCGGCTTCACGGGCGAACAAAAAACGCCTGACGAGAAATAGATGACCAAATAAGCTTCTCGCATTCGAGCAAGCGAGGTGACCCTCCCCACCTCGGCTCACCGCGGAAACCATGTATAGCCGGAAATTTGAAAAGCGTTGGATCGAAGCCTGACGACAGACTGCCCAAGCTTCGTTTTGGCATTCTTGCCGGCATGCCTGCGCCATCCAGCGCGACGATTTCGATACACCATAAATGCCGGTACGCGACCCGGATCACAAGATAGTTTGAGCTGGGCGTCCTCTGATTCTTATATATCGCCCTGAAGGTTTGGCGATTTTCAAACAATGGAGCGGGTCGAATTGCCGTCACAAAGCTCAATACGAAAGACCAATATCAACAAGACTTCTGTGCTGATTCACGGATCATGGCATGGGGGCCATTCTCTCGGGAATTACGCACAGACATTGTCTGACTCGAAGTCCCATCGTTGCCACATGACGTGGTCGACCGAATTTCCCATAGATTGCCCGGCTATGTACGATAGGCAGAGCCGGCTTATCGTTATGCTGTTCACACATGCAAAAAAGGAGAGGCCATGAGATACAAAGTTTTGGTCTCTGAATTCCTCTTCTGCGCGGTCTCTCGGCACTGCAAGGCGGACACAAAGTAAGGACCATATGCTGCGATCACTGGGGCTTATACGCCCCTTTGGTTTCCGTGGAAGAAGATTTGGACACAAAATACGGCTTAGACCTCGAACCGATCTACTCCGGGAGAACCAACCCTGGCCTAATGTGCCGAGCGGCGGAGCTTCTAGTCCTTTCGTTGACGCCATCCGGCACCTGAAGTAAATGTCAGCTCAGCCGCATGGCAATCAAAAAAAGCTCGAAGACCCCAAAAGCCAAACCGCGCAGCCGTGTGAAGGCGTCAGCAGTCACGCAACGGCCGACGTATGCTGAAGTATGCCAGCAACTTGCCGAATCTTTGCAGCGGGAGAACGCCACCAGCGAGGTTCTCCGCCTGATTGCTAGTTCGGCCCAAGATCTACAACGGGTGTTAGACACGGTTGCTGACAATGCCGCCCGGCTTTGCGAGGCCCAAGATGCTCTTATCTTTCGGATCGAGGGAGAGTTTTATCGACGAGTGGCGAGATATGGGTCGATGTACACGGGTGGCGGACGGCGACCCATAAACCTTCGGACCCCTATCGGACGGGCAATGCTGGATGGCCAAACTATTCACGTTTACGATATGAAAGCAGAAGAAATTGGTATTCAGTTCCCGGATTCCAAGGCCATTCGGGAGAGCGCCGGTACACGCACCATCCTTGCAACACCGCTCCTATGCGAGGGAAATGCCATTGGCGTTATCGTCGTTAGGCGGCGGGAAGTCCAACCTTTCAGCGAGAAGCAGATCTTCCTTCTCAAGATCTTTGCCGACCAGGCTGTCATTGCAATAGAGAATGCTCGGCTGTTTCAGGAACTCACGCAAAACAAAGCCGACCTTGAAACCTCCAACTCGGAATTGCGCGAAGCTTTGGAGCAACAGACCGCAAGCAGCGAGGTGCTTCGAGTCATCGCGGGTTCGCCCACGGAACTCCAACCAGTGCTCGATACGGTCATCGAAAACGCGGTGCGACTCGCCGGAGCCAAGCAAGGTCATATTCGCCAGTACGATGGTGAGTTTCTCCGGGTCGTTGCTTATTACAACGTCGGCGCTGAAGCGATGGCAGCTATCCAGGAGGAGCCAGTGCCGCCTGCGCCCAGCACCGGTCCGGGTCGTGCTTTTCTTGAGCGCAAAGCGATCCACATTCCGGACATCAGTTTGGAATCGACGTTCCGGCTTCCGACGTTTGGAGCGCGCACGCTTCTGGCCGTTCCAATGCTCCGCGAGGGGAGTCCTCTCGGTACAATCTCGATCTGGCGTGAAAACGTGATTCCGTTTACAGAGCGTCAGATTGAGTTGGTCACCACCTTCGCCGACCAAGCCGTCATCGCGATTGAAAATGTGCGCTTGTTCAAGGAACTTCAGGAACGTAATGAAGAATTACGCGAAGCCCTGGAGCATCAAACCGCAACGTCCGAGGTGCTCGGCATCATCAGTCGCTCTCCCACAGATGTGCAGCCGGTACTAGATGCCATCGTGGAGAGCGCCGCCAAAGTTTGCGGGATCGACGATGTGGCGATACGACTGGTTGAGGGAAATGCGATGGTTGCCCGGGCGCATTTTGGTTCTCACGCAATACCGGTGTCGCGCGCAACAATCAGCACGGACGATCCGCGGTTTTCCTGGATGCGCCAGCATGGCACACTCCATATTCCCGATACGCGTGAGCAGAACGATTTTCCGACGGTGGGTGCGATCTCTGGCGCGCGGACCTTTTTATTCGTTCCTCTTCGTCAACAGGAGGAAGTCATTGGAACCCTCGGCGCACGTCATATTGAGGTACGGCCGTTCACAGCGACACAAATCAAACTCCTAGAAACCTTTGCTGACCAGGCGGTGATCGCGATCGAAAACGCACGACTCTTCAATGAACTGAAAGAGTCATTGGAGCAGCAGACGGCGACGAGCGAAATTTTGGGCGTCATCGCCAGCTCGCCGACGGATATTCAGCCAGTTTTGGATACCGTCGCGGAAAATGCAGCCCGGCTATGCGAAGCAGATGATGCAGTGATTCGACTCGTTGAGGGTGACGGAACGCGATTAGTGGCCTCTTTCGGCACTCTACCAGCGCAACCGGAGTTTAGACCCTTGAGTCCATTAAACCCGTCTGGCCGGGCGATTCTTACGCGAGATACCCTACATATTCATGATCTTCAGGAAGTGAAGGCCGAATTTCCTGAGAGCGTGGGTGTGCGCCGAGGAGTCCGGACATTTCTTAGTGAGCCGATGCTCAGAGAAGGAAACGCGATTGGCGCCATCAACATCAGACGTATGGAGGTTCGTCCTTTCTCAGAGCGACAGATCAAGCTGCTTGAGACTTTTGCCGCTCAAGCGGTCATCGCCATCGAAAATGTTCGGTTGTTCAAGGAAATCCAGGAACGTAATGCAGAATTGCGTGAAGCCTTGGAACACCAGACCGCAACATCCGAGGTGCTCGGCATCATTAGCCGCTCCCCCACGGACGTACAGCCGGTGCTAGACTCGATCGTCGAAAGCGCGGCGCGGGTTTGTGGAATCGATGACGTGCAGCTGCGACTCCGTGAGGGGAACGTTTTGGTTGTGCGGGCCCATTTCGGTCCGATGCCTATTGGCCGCGTCGAGGTTAGTATCGATGCGTCATGGGCCCGCTGGGCGGCCGAGCACGGGACGCTCCACATTCCCGACCTTCGCGAGCAGAGAAATGATTTTCCAACGTTGGGTTCTCTCAGTGGATTTCTTGCTTTCTTGGCCGTTCCGCTCTTCCAGCAGGGTGAACTTATTGGTTCCCTGAACGCGCGGCGCATCGAGGTGCGACCCTTCACACCGGCGCAGATCAAACTGCTTGAAACCTTCGCTAATCAAGCGGTCATCGCACTCGAGAACGTTCGGCTGTTCCAAGAACTGAAAGAGTCATTAGAGCAGCAGACGGCGACCAGTGAAATTCTTGGTGTCATCGCAAGTTCACCGACGGATATACAGCCGGTGTTGGATGTCGTCGCAGAGAATGCGGCGCGCCTGTGTGAGGCGACTAACGCTGTGATCATGCAGGTGGTTGGTGATGGCTTTCAAAGGGTGGCGCACTATGGCGAGGTGCCAGAACCACGCGGATTTCATCCGATAACTCGCGGTACCCCAATTGGAAAGGCAATTTTGGACCGGCAGACTATCCATGTGAATGATCTCTTGGCAGACATCGACACCGAGTATCGTGACGCTAGACCACTGCAAGAAGCGTATTCGACGCGAACGGTCCTTGCTGCTCCCTTGCTGCGTGAGGGAGTCCCGATTGGGGCTATCTTAATCCGTCGGAGAGAAGTTCGCTCATTTACGGCGAAGCAAATTGCTCTCCTCAAAACCTTTGCCGACCAGGCGGCCGTCGCGATTGAGAATGTACGGCTGTTCAAGGAACTGGAGCAGCGCAATGCCGAATTGCGCGAAGCGCTCGAACATCAGACGGCGACATCGGAGGTGCTCGGCATCATCAGCCGGTCGCCCACCGATGTGCAGCCGGTGCTCGATGCGATTGTCGAGAGCGCTGCCAAAGTTTGCGGTATCGATGACATAGTGCTGCGGCTCGTTAAGGGCGATATGGCAGTCGTTCGGGCGCATTTTGGTTCCATACCCATACCAAGTAGCCGCATCGAATTCAGTATTGATACGCCACAATATCGTTGGATGCGCGAGCACGGGACGCTTCACGTTCCAGACAGCCAAGCCCAGAATGATTTCCCTAACTACGGCGAAGCGTCCGGCTCACGTTCCATCTTGAGCGTTCCCCTTCGTCAGCAGGGCGGGATCATTGGAACGCTGAGGGCGCGCCGCCTTGAAGTGCGACCCTTCACTCCCGCTCAGATCAAGCTCCTCGAAACATTTGCCGACCAGGCGGTGATCGCTATCGAAAACGTCCGGCTATTCCAAGAACTGCAAGCACGAACAGGTCAGCTGGCTCGATCCATTGAAGAATTGAAAGCGCTCGGAGAAGTCGGTCAAGCAGTGAGCTCCAGCCTTGATCTTTTAACTGTTCTCAACACAATTGTCGGTCGCGCCGTTCAGCTCTCGGGAACTGAATGCGGGATCATTTACGAATACGACGAACCCAAGACCGAGTTACACCTGCGAGCTAGCCATCGTATGGAAGAGGAGCTGGTCGAGTCCATCCGCGCCGCACCACTACATATCGGGGAGGGGTATACGGGGCAGGCGGCGCTTGCCAAAGCTCCAGTTCAAGTGAGCGATCTCAGGATTGAAAAGGAATTTCGCTTGGCGAGGATTCGCTCGATTTCGGAGCGATTGGGCTATCGGTCCTTACTGACAGTACCAATCCTGCTTGAGAACCGGCTCATGGGTGCTTTGACGGTATGGAGAAAACGAGAGGGAAGTTTTACTCCTGAGCTAGTGAATCTTCTTCAAACTTTCGCAGCCCAATCAGCTCTAGCCATCCAAAACGCCCGATTGTTCCGCGAGATCGAGGACAAGAGCCGCCAGATCGAAGCGGCCAACCGGCACAAGTCAGAATTTCTCGCCAACATGTCGCACGAGCTTCGCACCCCGCTCAATGCCATCATCGGCTTCTCCGAGGTTTTGCAGGAGAGACTCTTCGGAGAACTGAACGACAAGCAGGCCGAGTACACATCCGATATTCTCACATCGGGGCAGCATCTGCTTTCTCTCATCAACGAGATCCTCGATCTCTCCAAGGTCGAAGCCGGACGGATGGAACTGGAACTCGCGCCGTTTGATCTACCGCTGGCCATCGACAACGCACGGACGTTTGTGCGCGAGCGCGCCGTGAAGCACGGGATTACCTTGGATGTGGACGTGGACGACCGGCTTGGCGAGTATGTCGGCGATGAGCGCAAGATCAAACAGATTCTTCTGAACCTTCTTTCCAATGCCGTGAAGTTCACTCCCGAGAGAGGGCGGATCAGCATCACAGCTAACAAGACAGACAATGGCGCGGAGATCTCAGTGAGCGACACGGGAATCGGTATCGCCCCGGAAGACCAACCGAGGATCTTCGAGGAGTTTCGGCAAGTGGGTTCCGATTCAACACACAAGACTGAAGGAACCGGGCTTGGGCTAACTTTGGCCAAGAAATTTGTTGAGCTGCATGGAGGGAGAATCTGGGTGGAGAGTGAAGTCGGCAAGGGTTCGACATTCACTTTCACGCTCCCCGTAGGCCAATGGCATTGACCGGCCGAGTCATTGTTTAGCAGGCTTGTTCTAAGGAAAAACCATCCGCCATGGTGACTTGGCTACTACATAGTAGACGGAAGCAGGAAAGTTTGAGGAGGCAGTTCTATGTCCAACGATAATCAAGCAAGTCTCTATGAGCGACTTGGCGGCGTGTACAACATCGCAACGGTCGTTGATGACTTCATTGATCGGGTCATGGCCGACCCGCGCCTGAACGCAAACCCTGCAGTCGATGAAGCGCACCACAAGGTTCCACCGGCGGGTTTCAAGTATCTTGCTACCGAGATGGTTTGCTGGGCTAGCGGCGGACCGCAGCGCTATACGGGGAGGTCAATGGCAGATTCTCATGAGCATCTCAACATCACGCCACAAGAATGGGATGCGTTTATGGATGACTTGCAGCAGACGCTCGACAAATTCAAGGTTCCACCGTCCGAGCAAGCGGAACTGCGAGCGATTGTCCAGAGCACCTATGGCGATATTGTGGTTACAAAAGCGTAAGCCTTTTTTTGGTGCTCCTGCTACTCAGCCGTTAGCGAAGCAGTAGAGGTCTTGCTCAAAACGGTGTTTAAGCTGAAAATTATCACGTAGAGCGCCACGGTCGGATTCAGACCGCCCCCCCTGGATGGACTCCAGACGCAGCGTCTCTTTGCTTGTGGCGCGTTGGGATAGGGCTTTGATAATGATTTGATGCGGTGAGCGATTTCATCGTCCAGCGGTAGCAGATATTTGAGTTTCGGCTTTCCTGTTGCAGTTGGATCGATCCACTTTCGCAGCCATTGAATATCGCTCGTGCCGTACTTCGAGATAATTGGTCCTGCGATGCGGCGTAGGCGTCGAGCCATTGCGGCTCTTTGCAGTGAAGGAGACTGGGTGCAAGCCCTCAATTAGCAGCTTCACAGCCGAATTGAAATAATGCGGCGGTAACGAACGAGATTCCGATAGTCGTTGCCGGCTCGGGTAAGGAGAGACCTATGAAAAGACAACGGCGACTGATAGCCGGCAAGGAAGCTTCTGGCTCTAAGACGGTGGGAGTGATTTCAGATCAGACATCCGAAGTCGAGCGATTGATGAAGGAGTTTGAAAGTCACGAAACGCATGAAGCCGTGTATGTACGGAGATATAGAGAGATGTTCCAAAGGATGCAAAATCCTCTGGTCAAGTTTCTCCTCGAGCTTATCTTGGCTGATGAGGAAAAACACCACACAGTCATACGGGCAATGACATCCACCCTTAAGGGTGCGCTTACCTGGACGCGCTTTGAAAATGCTATTGAAGGCCTCTACAATCTTGGCGAGCAGAAGGATGAGATCCTTAAGGTGACAGAGGATTTTATGCGGGCTGAAAAGAAAGAGATAGTAGAATACAGAAAGCTGATGCGGGCGACGAAGAGGTATTATCAAGGTCTATTCACGCTATTTTTGGCGGCCATGATCCATGACTCGGAAAAGCACGTTGAGATTCTTGAGTTTCTCCGAAAACAACTAAAGTCCGCCTAAAGTCTCGTTAACAACGACCGTCATTCATGCTCGACAATTGACGCGAGCGTCCTCTCGACGCACGGCGTTGGATCTCTAACACCGGGCAGACAATCCAGAGTCCCCCTGTAGCGCTGATTTGTTCGTCAAACTGTCTGCTCTCCGTCAGGATCGGCAGTTAATACGGAATGGTTGGGAACTCGCATTGATGTGGCAGGCAGCGCGATTCCTTTTCTTGACCGCTTATTGCTGCCCATGTAGTAAAGACAATTGGACGCCGCTAAGTAAGAGGAACGCGCTCAATCCAAACCGCCCGTGGCTCGCGATGTATTGCGCTAAACCGCGACTAATTGGAAATAAAAATCTCATTCGACCGGTATAATGCTTGATCTATAAAATGCGCATGGTGCACGGAGTGAGTTATGAGAACCATACGGTTCATTGTCCCGAGCGTTTTCCTGGTGTCGCTGGTTATTTCCGGTTGCTCCACGGTTGGTGGCGATGTTCAAGCCGGCCGTAATGCCCTACAAACTGGCCGTCCCAACGATGCGCTCGGTTACCTGGCTCCGGCAGCGGAGGTCGATCCCAATTACAAGATCCCATATCGGGTTCAAATTGGTGTCTCGTCTTATCTAGGCCGAGCATATCTGGAAACCGGAAAGGACACTGAAGCTCGACGAATCTTGGAAAGAGCGATTCAACTCGATAACGACGATCCATTGGCACACCTGTACCTAGGAATTGTGCTGCTAAAGACCGGTGAACGCGAGCGAGGTAGGAAAGAAACCGAAGCAGGCCTTAGATCGATCAATGACACGCTTGATTACATTCAAGAGGACCTCGTCTCCGGGTTTCGTTGGGATCCCAACATGCAGATTCGCAATGACATTCGAAGAACGCTGGCCGCCAAACTGGACGATTCCCAGCTGATCATGGCAGGCGAACGCATTGGTGCCGAATTCGACGAAGAAATTGATAAGGTCTCGCGCCGCCGGGACATCCGCGATTAATTTCTGAATCACGCGAATATTTTCGGTCAAGCGCAGCTCTTCAATGAGGCGCACGACGAGACAAGGGCATGTAACGGCGGCGGTGGTGGCGGAAGTTGATGGCCGTCTACTTTGCTAGAACTTTGCCCGAACTATCTGACACTATGTGTTCGAATCGGTAAAATCATGCTCTGAAAACCGTTGTTAAACGCTCGAATAGATACCAATGGCAACCGATGGTGTCACATAGTCTCGCCCGGGTAAGAGGACTGAAAATCCTCGTGCCGGCAGCTCGATTCTGTCCCTGGCCCATACTCTCTTCTACTATTTCGGATTCGCTCTCCCTTTATGGATTTTTCCGAATCACACCGTCAATAGCACGTGACCAGTAGCGACACATCGCTCGCGATGATCTCCGCCAGGACGCGCATGTCTGTGCTGATCTGCGCAGCACCGCCCTTGTCGGCCAATAAGCCGGACAGGATTTCTTCTCGGATTGATTGCTCTTGGGGGATTGAGAACACCGTCAGCACGACGCTGGGCAATCCCAGCTAGACATGTCTGAACGGGTTCTGGTTGCCCGTGGGCCGGATCTGCCGCATATGCCTGAATGATCAGTCAAGCATAGCGGATAGACAGGGATTTTGCCTCTGAATTAAGGGATTCGATCTGTCAGACGTGAATGCATTCGTATTTTATTCGTTTTTTCGTTCGGGCAGAGTAAAGGCAAAGCAGTTAAATACCGCTGCGGGTCGGTTTCATTTTGACGAAAAGCTACTGCTGTTCGTCGAGAATGCGAACGGCTCAGCAAGTAAAGATTCACAGTAGGTCCCGCTTCACGCGAGAAACCCACTCACGCCCGAAGAACTGCTCATCGCCTTCGTACGCCCGAACTTCCGCCTGCAGGATGTAATCATCGGAGTTCGATGAGAAGCGGGTATGTGTCTCGACGCGCGTGTTCCAGACGCCGCGGCGAAGCCAGGTCGTATGAATGACTTCAGCCTGAGCCGTGGCCGGATCTTCCTCGCCGATCCGAAAACGCTTGAGCATCGTATGGCCGACCTCCAGGTCGATTGCCTTGATGGTTATTAGCTTAGGGTTGGCCGTGTCTCCAGGATTGCTGGAGACAGTGTAGATCGTCTCATTCGTGGCGCGATCGCGCTCGACGATTCGCTTCAGGGCGGCCGGCCGAAGCTCGATTAGTTCAGCCGCGGCACGCTCGGGGGATTCGAAGGGTCTAAGCGCGGCGTCACTACGGTCCGGTGCTCGCGCGGGCAGATTCATCAAACTTTTGCCGGTAAAAAGGCTCAGCGTCACAGGCTTCGGTGCCGGCCAAGCGATCGGCCAATAGCAGGTCGAGAGAGCCAGGCGCACTTTGTGGCCGGCAGGAAATGCGTGAGCGACATCGTTCATCGTCACCGTTACCAAGTAACGCTTACCCGGCTCGAGCGGTTCCGGATGCTCATGACCATTGCGGTGCGTAAGGTTTAGCAGTCCGTACGTTACCCGGGCCGATGTCCCGTCGGGAGCTACGTCGTTCAAGCGTACGGCAATGAAGGCCACCCGCTGGTCGGCTGCAACTTCCAAGTTTGCCACCGGGGCACCGAGAATTTCCAGTCTTTCCTGGAGTGCCTCCGAGTCGAACGTTAAAGAACATCCATCGTCAGGACGCTGGTCTGGCGGTGCTTCGCCTGGCGCGCCGAATCCGCACCATTCGCCGGCGCCGAGGCCAGTCGTTTGCGGCGAGCAAAAGTCGATTTGTGTTTCTTCCGTCGAAAGGCTGCTCAGCCGATCCGGGTTGAGCCAATACCGTGTAGGAGTAATGCGGGGTGAAGGCCACTGTGTTTCTGCTACCCAGCGACCGGTGCGTTGTTTATGAAACGGCCGTGGCCGGACGCTCTCCTGCATCCAAACACGTAGCACTGGCTCCGCCATAATCCCTGTGTCATTGCCTTTCAACCATTGGTCCCACCAGCGGAGCGCCTCCTGCAAAAAGCCGATCGCCGGACCTGGAACACCGTCGTGCGGGTAGAGATGTGCCCACGGGCCGATAAGACCTTTGCACGGGACTTTGAGCCCGGCCAGCAGTCGAGGAATCGCATTGCTGTAAGCATCAGACCAGCCACCGATGGCGTAAACTGGGCAGGTGATCGCCTCGTAGTCCTCGCACACGGAGCCGTGCTTCCAGTAGTCATCCCTATAGGGATGGGTAAGCCAAACCTCGGGAAAAAATACCGCGTGTTCGAGCCGGTCGCGCCACATGGCTCGCCAGCGCTCTCCGACAAGCTCGGGATCCGGCGGATAGGCATTGTAGCTCATCAGCACGGAACCCCAGGTCAGGTTTTCATTGAGAAGGCAACCACCCATGTAATGCACGTCATCGAGGTAGCGATCATCGGTGGAACACACAGTGATGATTGCCTTGAGCTCGGGTGGGCGACGGGCAGCCACCTGTAGTGAGTTGAATCCGCCCCAAGACTTGCCCATCATGCCGACGGCACCGCTGCACCACGGTTGTTGCCCGATCCAGCGGATCACTTCCAGAGCGTCGTCGTGTTCCTGTTTCGAATATTCATCCAATAATAGGCCGTCCGAATCGCCCGAACCTCTGAGGTCAACGCGCACCGCCGCATAACCATATCCGGCGAAGTAATGGTGCATGGGCTCGTCGCGCGGGCGCGTGAAGTCTCGTTTGCGGTAAGGAATGTATTCCAGAATCGCCGGCACGGGAGCAGTCTCGGCATCTGCTGGCAGCCAGATGCGCGCCGCGAGACGGCAACCATCCGACATCGGAATCCAGGAATTTTCAATTACACGGACGGAGTGGGGGAATCGGTGGATATTTTTCATTAAGCGCTCTGCTGAGCATTATACCCTTGGGGATGATTCACGCGAGCCTTAGCCCAATTCGGTAAAAATGGTTGGAAAAAAATTTGTGTGAAACGGGATGCCAGCTAAACCAGGGGCAATTATTTACGAAGCGAGAGAGAGCAAGGGGATAGTTTCTCGCTGGGTGATCTTTCCTGGAATCTTACGCGGCTACTTTAGCGCTGGATAGGCTTGGCTGAAAAAGCGAGGAGAGTCGTTCCCGTACTTCGAACCCAATCTCGAGATTCCAGCAATTAACAATGGCCAACCTGAATCCGCCAGGCGGCATGGAGTGGAGCTCAGGAGATTTATCTTCATGAAAGGTCATCTGGATGCTGGAAACGCCCTTCCAACTAAGTAATTCATTGACGGTGGCATGATCGGGTTTCTTATAATGCGGACCATGCGCTCCGAAGAAGACAACACTGTAACCGGTCCGGCGTTCCTGATCGCGATACCGCCAGTGGCCGCTTGCATAGAGCTCGACAACCGCATCGATCCAACCCGCGCCGTAAAGGTCGGGCCACTGATCGGCGAAGCGCAGGTGCGCTTCGATGATCTTCGTGCCGATGGTCTCGAAATTGACGCAGCCTGTATAGCCTCTGAGGTGGCGGCGTAGCCAATCGCCACAATAACTTTCGATTTCGGGTTTTGACTCGCCAAGGATCACCCAGTGATCGAACATGCCTTGCTCAAGAGTTTTCCCGGTGGTATGCCGCCACCAAACCGGCTCGCCGTCGATCACTGCCGCATCGGTGCTCACGTGCTCGCCATGTAGAAGAGGCATCCACATGTGTCCCGGCTGTACCGCGGCCCGGAATTGCTCCGGCGATGCAACAATTTTGCTGCCTGCACCCATGCCGCGCATATTGTAAATGGGCTTGCTGAAAACGGGGAATTGGCCGGGCATAATGTCATGCGGCGCATTATCTAGTCCTTGTGTTTCACATATGAGAAGCTTGTTGTAAATCCAGCGATGCTGCGGAAATTGCTGATAAGCCAGTTCGTCATCGGTCGGAATGACCACATGATTCGGGCAAGGAACTCCACTGAAATACTGAATACGCCAGGGATCAGTTTCTACGATTGGCATTGTGACACCACTTAAGGGAAGCCGCTCTGATGTTTTACTGCTCAGAAAAGGCTTGCGCTAAGGCAAGCCTAACACTGCCACACGCATTACGATTTTGTCTCACGTCTCGACCTGTCCTGTACAAAAAGTTTGCTTGAGTAGTCGCGAAAACGCGACTCTCTTCGGCGACAAACTTTCAAAAATTCATTGTTTTCAATTTTTACGCCACAGAGTTCAATTCCTTGCGGCCGTAATTTTTATACGTAGCAAAACGAAGACCGGCGGAGAGATTATCGATTTGTCATTTATTATGCTAGATGCTTCTCGTGATCGCCGCTTAAAGGCGCGATATCGCAGGAGGCATTTGGGGGAAGTCTCGGCAAGGGACGACGGAATGTTCTCGGGCGCGGTAGCAACGACCCACGCTTTCCAGCTCGCCGTCGAGTTGAGCCATCTGCGGCAGCCTCCGTCGTTACACACGTCCTCACAATTGCGGCCTGAACGGCTTCGCCAACGTAACCGTCCAAGTTGCTACCATCAGAGGTCGAAAAATAAGTCTCGACAACAAATTTCGCAACTGCCGTCATTTCTCGCTTTAACTAGTTGCCCCGCAGCCCGACGATAATATATGAGCCAAGTCGGTGGCATTTTCAGTCCAATCTTTTTGGATTCGCGACAGTACCATGGAGGCGACTTTGTCCTCACCTAGTCCTGCGAATGCTTTTGCTACGGCAATCATCCCTGATCGACTTTGCGTCGTTTCGGCCGCGATCATAGCGCGAAGAAGAAGCCCGCTGGTCGGAGAATAACGGCCTTTTTGCTTGTCTAGCTTAGACATCGCACATGCGGCGGCAATTAATCCCTGCCAATCTTCGCGCCGAGCTGCGTGGCTCCCCGCCTGCAAATACAGACTCCTTGCATAATACAAATCGCCTTTTTTCTGCGCTGTATCCGCAAGTGCCAGGACTGGCTTCCAATCCGGAATATCGGGATTGTTCAAGTCAAGCGACCTCCACGCCAAAATCCCGAGAAACAGAGATGACAGAAGGACTGCGGTATAGGTAATCCGGCCCCACCAGTTGGTGCGATGGTCCTGCTTGGAGTGAGGCTGCGCGCTCGTAACGGCCAGTTTCCTGATAGCATTCCTTTGATCTATTATGACGTTCGGTTGGGCTTCTGCACGACGGGAGTAAGTCGAGCGCATATGTCACCTCCCTGTCTTCAGCAATGAGCTCTCCTCAGGTCGGGTATATGACGCGGTGTGTGCATGTAAGACCGATCGATTTGGATTGTTATTCCGAGGAACCTACCCGGAAGCCGCAGATAATTGTCGCCTTTACAATTTCTCAATCCTACCTTTCCACACCTAGTAAAGGCATAACCCGTACCAACTGAGGAATCGTGTTTCTGAACGGGAATTACTTCAAATGACTGGGAAAACTTTCGCAGCGAACCACCGAGTGGCTTGACTACAGAGGCACTGTGCAACTCTAATTTACAGGAGTGTAAACAGATGTATTTCGATTAGGAGCCAAGGTGCTGTTTTTGTTCCGCGAATCATGAGCACGACCAGACATTCCAAACCTACGCAATGACACTTTCTGTTGAGCAGACCGGTAGCCGGCCGCGCTCTCGCCTTGCAGATCTGAGCGCTACGCTAACCACATTGGAATGGCCTAGTTCTCTGTCTCACCTAACGTGGAATGGGACTCAACTTGGAGCAAAGACCGGGATCGGCATGAGTGTTGGTCATGCATTCCTTTCGCCGTTTGGCGACGGCAATGGATTGTTTGGAAGAGGATTCTCTCCGTTCCTACCGCGATCGGTCATCTCCGCAATGATCTCCTGAAGCGCGCACTTTGCTGACCTTGTCCATCCCGAACCGCTGAAGATTGCCCGATAGAGAGCTCACTAGCGGCCTCTTGTAGCCGTCCAAATGGGCCAGAGTTTTGGGATTAGCTCTTGCCTTGGGACTGATCTCCGCCAGCACACACATGGCAGTGCTGATCTGCGCAGCTCCGCCTTTATCGGCCAATAAGCCGGACAGAATTTCTCCTCGGATTGATTGTTCTTGAGGACTGAGAACACCGTTAGCACGCCGCTGGGCGATACCATTGGGCTTCTGAGACCTCGCAAACGCCGACGGAGGAAGAAAACAAATGATCAAAGAGTTCAGGGAGTTTATTCAAAGAGGGAATGTAGTGGATCTGGCGGTGGCTGTGGTGATCGGCGCGGCATTCGGCAAAATCGTAACGTC
>Ga0207701_10003568_pt1 | contig 15954 bp, 12 predicted proteins | sample KBSSwiSSwithPhiX_FD_184294 | JGI IMG/M metagenome (GOLD analysis project Ga0207701, IMG submission 184294) | Switchgrass rhizosphere bulk soil microbial communities from Kellogg Biological Station, Michigan, USA, with PhiX - S5 (SPAdes) (version 2) | ecosystem: Environmental > Terrestrial >... | reverse complement strand
CATCCGCCACTCCGTCAGGTCGATCTGCCGACTCTGACCGCGAACGCATCAAAGAGTTTTCACACACCCTCGGCCAACAGCAGCCATGCGCAGAAGTCGCTGACAGCGGTCGTAGTGAAGAGCGGCCGCTGCTCCGGAGTGCTGTTCGAACTCCGTCCGCGTTTCTTGCTAGGCAAGACGCCGAAAGTGCCCGGATAGGGTAGATTTGAAGGGATACCTCTCAAGCTGCTGTACGTTCCGTGACGGCGAACTACAAATTCGGTCGCTTTGAGCTCCGCCCAGACACGCGCCAGCTCCTGGTCGACGATCAGCCGGCGCCGCTGGGCACCCGAGCATTCGATATTCTGCGAGCTCTAATCGAGCGACGCGAACGGTTGGTTACCAAGGAGGAGTTGCTCGACCTTGCGTGGCCTGGGCTAGTCGTCGAGGAGAACAACCTGCAAGTGCAGGTGTCGACATTGCGCAAGATCCTCGGCACCGACGCCATTGCCACTATCGCCGGCAAAGGCTATCGCTTTACGCCGCAGATCGAGGCTGGGTCTCTGTCGCACCCGATACAGGCCCTCGAAAGGCCGCCTGTCGCGGAACTCGCGGCCAAACCCTCGATTGCCGTGCTGCCCTTCGTCAACACGAGCGACGAGGCGGCCAACGAATACTTTGCCGACGGCCTGGCGGAAGAGTTGCTCAACGTGCTGTCGAAGGTTCGCGGCTTGCGCGTGGCGTCGCGAACTTCGGCATTCAGCTTCAAGGGCGCAAAAGTGGACATCCCCACCATTGCGCAGAAGCTCAACGTGGCGACGATCCTCGAAGGCAGCGTGCGCAAAGTCGGCAACCGGGTGCGGATCAGCGCGCAGCTCATTCATGTCGCCACCGACTCGCACCTGTGGTCATCGACCTATGACCGCCAGCTCGAGGACATTTTCGCCGTGCAGGACGACATCGCACAATCGGTGGTGAAAGAGCTGCGCGCAGCGCTAATGGGAGAGATACCGGATGCGGCCGCGAGCGCGGCGGCCAGGGTGGAGATTGAAGTCGCCTCGCGAGGACGCGGAGAAAACGCGGAAGCCTACCGGCTGTACATGCAGGCAAGTTTCCACAACGACCGTTACTCGGCGGAAGACTCCGCGATCGCTATCGAAGCGTATCGCGCAGCGTTGAAGCTCGACCCGAATTACGCGCTCGCGTGGGCGGGACTGTCGATTGCGTACGCCAATGGCACGGCACAGGCCTGGCTCGAGACCGACCTCGATGAAGGCTTCCGTCTCGCCCGCGAAGCGGCCGGAAAAGCGATGCAGCTGGCTCCCGATCTTGCCGAGTCCCACGACGCCCTGGGCGTCCTTCGGCGCACAAACGAGTGGGATTGGAAGGGTGCGGAGGAGTCATTCGCCCGGGCGCTGGAACTCGCGCCGCACAACATTCGCATAATGCGCCATACAGCGTTCATGCTGCTCGCAAGGGGTCGGTACGACGAGGCGATCGCGCTCGTTCGTCAGACCGTAGAACTCGACCCGCTTTCCGGCACAGTCCATAGCCTTCTCGCGAGTAGCTACCGGATAGCCGGAAGACTCGATGAGGCGGAGACGGCGATTCGTAAATCACTCGAGTTGAGTCCGCACGGCGGGTTTGCGCATTACTTCCACAGCGACATCTGCCTCGCCCAAGGTCGGCTCGGCGAGGCGCTCGACGCGGCAAAAGGCGAGATTCACGTCACGTTCCGGCTGCTCGCGCTCGCGAACGTCTATCATGCGCAACGGCGGCGCACGGAGTCGGACGCCGCGCTCAAGGAGCTCATCACGACCCGCGCGAACACGGCCGCCTTTCAGATCGCGGAGATTTTCGCGTACCGTGGCGAGCGGGATCAAGCCTTTGCCTGGCTCGAGCGGGCCTGCGCGCAGCGCGATCCGGGCATGAGCATGGTCCGGGCTTCGCCGCGCCTGCGCGGGCTGCACGACGATCCGCGCTGGCGGCCATTCGTAGAGAAAGTGGGGCTTGGCGACTGATCAGGTGTTCTCGAACGGGTCAACATTCAGAATCGCCGACTTGAAGGTCGTGCATTCGCAGTTGTAGTTGCAACGCGCTCCGGCATATCCGCCCTCGGTGGTCCGTTGTGGACCTTGAACGTCCGCTTCGGCAAGGCCCGGCCGTCTGCAATGGTGGTGGGTTCAACGGGTCATTGCAACACTGCCCTAAGTCTATCGGCGGGCGTTTCAAATCCCAAGGTTTTCCTGGGGCGCTGGTTTAGACGCAATGCGATCTTGTTCAGGTACGACTGAGAGTGGGCTGACAGATCGGTTCCGTGTGGGAAGTACTGACGCAATAGGCCATTGGTGTTTTCGTTGCTGCCCCGCTGCCATGGGCTGCGTGGATCGCAGAAATAGACCTGCACGTCAGTGGCGATCGTGAATTTCTTGTGATCGGCCATCTCCTTACCCCGATCCCAGGTCAGTGAGCGGCGCAACTCCACAGGCAATTGGCGCACTTGTTTGCTCAGTGCGGACACCACGCTGGCCGTGTCCTTGCCCTGGACCTTGATCAGCATCGCGAAGCGGGAATGGCGCTCGACCAGCGTCGCCATGTGCGAGTTGTTGGCTCCCGAAAGCAGGTCGCCCTCCCAATGGCCGGGAACGGCACGGTCCTCCACCTCGGCGGGGCGCTCCCGGATTGAGACTGCATCGACGAGCTGGCCGGGCCGCCGACTTGGCGTGGTGCCGCCTTTCGGATGACGCATGCGCCGCCCGGCCCGAAGATGATCCATCAGCTCCTTCTTGAGCACGCCACGGGCCTGCACAAACAAACTGCGATAGAGAGTCTCGGGCGACACCTGCAAGCCTTGGTCAGCAGGGAATTCGCGCTTCAGCCACCCCGAGATCTGCTCGGGCGACCAATCGAGCGCCAACTTCTCGGCAACGCACCATCGTAGCTCGGGATAGCGCGCCAAATGACATGGCTTCGGCCGCCGCGCCCGCTCCCAGGCGTGCGCGTCCGCCTCGCTAGCCCGGTAGGCATGTCGCCCGCCATGCCGCGCAACCTCGCGGCTTACTGGTGACGGAGAGCGCCCCAACCCAGCGGCGATGCCGCGAATCGATCGACCCGCCGCAATCCCGCGCGAAATCTCTTCGCGCTCATCAAGCACCAGCGCGACCGGGCTGCGCCGCCGGGCTCCCGGCGCGATGCCTCCACTGAACGCCAAGACATGGTGGATCGCGCCCTTGGTCCTTTCAAGCGCGCGAGCGATGTCGCTCGCACACTGGCCACTCTTCCACCGCCTCCACAGTTCAGCCCGCTTCTCCCGAGACAATCCCGGGCGTCCAATCGTAGCCATGCTTGCACCTCCTCATCCATAAAGTAGATTAGAAGATGTTGCATCGATCAGTTGAACCCACCACCCGTTGCGGCCATTCATGCTATAGCAAAGCAGACGTTCGCGGACTTCTCCGAACGGCCAACGCGAGCATGGAGCTTGTCTCGCGCCACGCCCTCACAGGTTTCCACCGTTGACGCGATTACACGCCAACATAGAGTCCGTAGGTGATCGCTACAAAGCCCGCTCAAGGTAGCTCTGGAACACCCCGACATGAACGAGCGCGCGCTCAGCCGAATTGGGCCAAAGGTCCTCGCTGCGGAAGCGCACGTCGTACGTGGGCTCATCCTCCGCCTTTATGGCGTGTGCATGTGCGTCAGGGAACGGATATGCGGGCGACTCGCAGACGACCACACCGGATTTTCCGCGAATGTAGCCCGGCATTCGTATATGACCCGGCACGTGGTCGGCCCGCACGCGAACGAGATCGCCGGGCTGGAAGCGCTGGCGCGCGGCTGCGTTGGTACGTCCCGGTGCGCTCGGTGCTGCGAGCGGGAATTGTCCTCGAGCCCGCTGCTCCAGTTCCTCGCGGGTGACGACGCCTTTCTCGACCAAGAGCGTCGCCAAGCTCGTTAGAGAGCGTTCGTAGTAGCTGGCCGCTAGATAATGACGTGGCTCCATGCGCTCGATCGCGTGACGGTATTCGTCCATGTTGAAGATTCCGCGTCGAACTGCAAAGGCATAAAGCGAATTTGCGCGCACTTCCCAGTCGGCGTGAAATGCCTGTGCGTTCTGCGTGTAGCGAACCGCGCCGAAGCCCTGCTTGCCACCCATGTCGTGCATGCCGTCCATAGTTCGCCTCGACTAAAGACGCGCGACGCCGATCATCGAATCGCGTGTCACGATTTCGGCAAGCTTGTCCTCCGACCAGCCGATGGTTCCCGGCGGCTGGGTAGGCAGCACCATGTAACGCGTATCCGCGGTCGTGTCCCACACACGGATTTCGACATCTGGCGACAGGTCGAGTCCCATTTCCCTTAGCACGGTACGAGACTCGCGAACAACGCGCGAACGGTACTCCAAGTCCTTATACCAGTCCGGGGGCAGTCCGATGATCGTAAAAGCCGTGCACGAGCAAAGTGTGCAGCAAATCACGTTTTGGATCGTGGCAGTGTTTTCCAACACCACGAGGTGTCGATGATGCTTCGGCAACGAGAGGCCAAGTTCGGTGACGGCCACGCGCCCATTGGCGAGCAAGCGCTCGCGGAACGCTGGATCGACCCAGGCTCTCGCCACGACACGTGCCCCATTCTTTGGATTCCACTCCTCCTGAGCAAGATGATCCAGCTCCTTGACCGCCTCCGTCGCGTTCATTCCTCGCGCGTCGAGGGCGGTTTGAATCGCCTCAATCCTTTGCTCGACAGTGGCAGTGCGCTGTATGACGCGATCGTGGTTAGGCATCTCACGCTCCGTGGTGATTCGTCGATCTTGCGCGCAGTTGCGAGTTTGCTCGCCGCTTACTATGGGGTCAATATTCGCTTAGCCGAAACGACTACCGAAGCGCCATCGCCGCAGTGTATTTCGATGTCCGCTTGAATAGGTAGCCCCGTTGAGTGACTGTACATGGACGCCCCCGGTTTGCAAGGTGCTCATTTCGTGATGGCGTAGGGAACAGATTGCACCCGTACATCCGGACTTTGTATGCGGCCTCGTGCCGCTGTCCCTGATGGGATTGGCTGGTCGGCTCCCGATCGCTTTCGCGCACTCGCGGTGCTGCAGTCACTTTGGGTTTGGCCAACCAAGGTCTTGTGTATGTTGGAGGTGTGGCCATTGGCTACCGGGCGCGGCAGCCTGTAAGGTCTCAAGGAGCGTTAAGTAGCCTGAAGGTCAGCCCATGGCGCCGCGCTTGATTCTGTCAAACCCGAACAGTTGTCTGGGAGGCTTCGGCCATCCCGCATCGCGCAAGAACGGGGAGAGGGATCATGAAGACGGATCCGGTATTTGTCGGGATCGACATCAGCAAAGCTTCGATTGATGTTGAGCTGTACCCGGCCAGTGATACGAAGCGATTTGCCAACGATGAGGTAGGTCGCAAACAAGCCAGAACGTGGCTGAAACAACGCGCGCCGACACTCATTGTGATGGAAGCCACTGGAGGCTTTGAAATGCCTCTGGCAGCTCTATTAGCGACGGCGGGCCTACCAGTTGTGGTTGTCAATCCTCGCCAGGTCCGCGACTTCGCCAAGGCGATTGGCGTGCTGGCCAAGACAGATGCGGTTGATGCGCTAGTGCTGGCGCGCTTTGCGCAGGCGGTTCGCCCACCGCTGCGCGCGCTCAAATCGGAAGAATCTCAAGCCCTGGAGGCAGTGCTCACGAGGCGGCGGCAGATTGTCGCGATGCTAACGGCGGAACGCAATCGACTATCGAAGGCCGCAACGCCTATCGCCACCCAAATCGAAGATCACATCGTTTGGTTGCATCTGCGGCTCGATGAAGCTAACGACAACCTTGACCGACTGGTCCGCAACAGTCCCCTCTGGCGGCCAAAGGCTGACCTGCTGGGATCTGTTCCTGGGATCGGAAGGGTGGTGGTGTCGACCCTGCTAGCCGAGTTGCCGGAGCTCGGACAGCTCAATCGCCGCCAGATCAGCGCGCTCGTGGGGGTCTGCCCATTTAGCCGAGACAGCGGTGCGCGCCGCGGCAAACGGATGATTTGGGGTGGTCGTGCCAGCGTCCGTGCGGCGCTCTACATGGCAGCCATCTGCGCGGCACGCTTCAATCCGGTCATCAAGCAGTTCTACCAGCGGCTTTTGGCTGCGGGCAAACCGAAGAAAGTTGCCATCGTCGCGTGCATGCGTAAGCTCCTCACCATACTTAACGTCATGCTGAGAACCAATGCTTCCTGGCGATGCGAGCTTGTACAACGGGGTTGACCTTTAACACAGTTGCTGACCTGTTTGCCATCATTGCGTGAACGCCTTAGCAATCGGTGGGTCGATCTCCTTAGTCTGCTTGATCGTTTGCTTTCATTAGCGGCGGCTAAGCGGCTGCAGGCCGCGGCATGTAATCAGGTCGGAATTCGCGCTCGTGAGCGAGCAGAGCCCAGATCGTGCGCGCATTCTTGTTGGCCAGTGCGACTGCGGCAACGTTTGGATGACGTCGGAGAAGCAATCCTGATAGCCAGACGGTCGGCTTGCCCTTCTTCTGCGCCGCTACGATCGCCGAGCGCGCGCCCGTGAATCAGCAATGTTCGAAGGTAGCTGTCGCCGCGCTTACTCATGCCCAGCAGCTTGTGTTTACCGCCGCTCGAATCCTGCTTCGGTACCAGACCCAGCCACGCCGCTAGTTGCCGACCGTTCTTGAAACTCCTGGCGTCGGCAATCGAGGCAACCAGCGCACTTGCTGCTAGCGCACCAATGCCGGGAATCTTCTCGAGCTTGCGGCTCAGCTCGCTACCCAGGTGCCAAGCCTTGATTTGCGCCTCGAGCTCTTTCACTTGCCGATCCAGTACCTTCATGTTCTCGAGCAGCCGAGCGACTAACTGCCGCATCGGCGCCGGCAGGTCGGTAGCCGCATCGACCAGTTGCGGTACCCCGCGCATGACATTGGCGATGCCTTGTGGCACCACCAGGCCGAACTCGGTCAACAAACCGCGAATCTGGTTGGCCTGCGCCGTTCGCGCCTTTACGAACCCCTGGCGCACCCGGTGGACGGACAGCACCGCTTGTTGCTCCATCGTCTTGATCGGCACGAACCGCATATTCGGCCGCGTCACCGCCTCGCAAATCGCCTCTGCGTCGGCCGCGTCGGTCTTGTTGCTCTTGACATACGGCTTCACGAACTGCGGCGATATCAACCGAACACAGTGGCCGAAGCCCTGCAGCTTCCGGGCCCAGTGATGCGCGCTGCCGCAGGCTTCCATACCGACCAGACAGGCCGGCAGCTTGCCGAAGAAGATAGCGACCTGATCCCGCCGCAGCTGTTTGCGAACCACGACGTGGCCTCGTTCATCCACCCCGTGAACCTGGAACACGTTCTTTGCCAAATCAAAGCCGATCGTCGTAACCTTCATGTGGACGCCCCTCTCGGTTCAAGTGGTCGGTGACACTTCCACTTTGGCACATCGATGCCGTGCGGGCGGGGGCGTCCATCCCATTGCTTTCAGCGATCCTGACGTACCGCCGCTTGTGGCCGGTCAGCAACCTTCGAGTCTGAACGCGAGTGGTTTGATCATCGACTGTCGCAGTTCGACCCTAACCAGCCGGTGGGTCTTCTCTAGAGCGGCCGTTCAGCGCAGCAACCATCACTGGATAACCTCGTTCGCGCGCTGCAGCAGCGATTGAGGCATAGTGAGGCCCAACGCCTTGGTGGTTTTCCCGTTAATGTAGAGCTCGAACTTGGTCGGTCGCTCCACTGGCATATCGGCAGGCTTTGCACCCTTGAGAATGCGATCCACGTAGCCCGGTATGCGTCGTTCGAGATCTTGAGCATCTGCGCCGTAGGACATGAGCAGGCCGCGTTCCATCAATGCTTTTGCCTGTGTGATCGACGGTATCCGCAACCGGATCGCTAGCTCGCCGATGCGCTCTGCGTTGGCGCTCGAGACCGGGGTCGCGAGCACGATCAGCCCCCCTGGGCGGGCGCGCGTTATGGCTAAGAGGGCAGGTTCCACGTCCGCTGCGCTCGCCATCGGCACCGGCAGAACTTTCAGCTTCATACCGCTGGCTGCCGATTCAATGTCACGAAGTAGGAAAGTAGTTCCGAGATTCACCGGACTCCAGACTACGCTGACGTCGGTAAGTGCCGGAGCGACATCCAGCAGGAGCTGAAGCATCTTCGCCGTGTGATCGGACTGCGCCACGGTGATCCCAGTGATGTTGCCACCCGGCCGCGCGAAACTCTGCACCAATCCTTCCTCGACTGGATAGCTCGGCCCGATGAACACGATTGGGATCGTCCGGGTTGCTTCTTTTAGCGATTTGGTGGCCTCGGAACCGCCCACGACGATGACGTCCGGATTGAGTCCCACCATCCGCGGCCGCGTCGCGCAGCCGTTCGGGTTTCCCTTCCCACCATCGCCATTCGATGACGACGGTGCGACCATCGACATAACCCAACTCCTGCAACCCCTGGCGCAAGACATCCGTGCCAGTTCCAGTCTGCCAGGGGAAGAGGACACCGATTCGCGGCAAGCGGGATGCTTGCTGTGCCTGCGCGGCCAGTGCCGCGATCGCAATCCCGGCACCAGATGCGCCAATGAACCTGCGTCGATTGATCAAAGTTGCGATGGGAGGGCCGGAACAGCCCTCAAGTGGGATGTCAACGGTATCGGAATACTACGCCAACACAGCAAATTTCCCCTTGGCCGTCGAGTGACTGCAGTTGGCCGTTCAGCGACCATGGAGTCTGAACACGAGCGGTTTGATGGTCGACGGTCGCAGTTCGACTCGTTGCTGCCATTCACGCCGGTGGAAAGCAGACTTTCGCAGGATTCGCGGCCAGGCGCCGATGCCACGGGACCGCACTTCCGGCACTCCCGACCGCTACTCGATCACCTTGTCGGCACGCACCAGAATCGCCGGCGGGATCGTGATGCCAATCGCTTTCGCGGTCTTGAGGTTGATCACTAGCTCGAACTTGGTAGGCTGCTGGATCGGGAGATCGGCGGCTCTTGCCCCCTTCAATATTCGGTCAACGTAGCTCGCCGTTCGGTCGTAATACTCTTGAACATCGGGCGCGTAGTGAACAAGTCCGCCTGCCTCGGCGAATGTCGGGATGATTGCAATCGAGGCTAACTTTCGGTGCTGTAGAAAGGCCATGATTTGATCAGTGCGCGTCCTCAGAACCGGCGAGCCACGGTAAAACAAAGCATCGGTTCCGCTTGCGGCGATCTTCTCTAACTCGTCAGTTATCCGCTCAGGACTCTGTACATCGTAATACCGAACGGTCATTCCAAGGCTCTCTGCCGCATCATTGAGCGAAGCCCGCATGGTCTGCGCAGTTCGGTCGTCGACCCCAAGAATCGCCACCCGACGTGCGCGCGGCACAATTTCCTTGAGCATTTGCATTTGCTTTGCCAAGGTCTCGGGCGAAATATACGACGTGCCGGTAACGTTGCCGCCCGGGTGCGCGAGGCTTTCGACGAGTCCGGTCTCGACTGGAAAGTTACCGTTGAGCATCACGATTGGAATAGAACGGGTCGCGTTTTTCGCGGCCACGATAGGAGCGTTCGTCCGGGCAACAATGATGTCGACCGGGAGACGGACCAACCCAGCCGCAAGTTCGGGCAAGTCCCCGGACTTCCCATCTGCCCAGCGCCATTCGATATCCAGGTTGCTACCCTCTCGATAGCCCAGTTTCGCAAGGGCAGGGGGAAACAGTTCCCTAGCCTGTCGACCGGCTTCTGATGCGGCCGTATCAAGGGACAGAAACCCGATGCGCCACCTCTTTTCCGCGCGCTGTCCATCAACGATCGACGATGCCAGGAGCGTGCCGGCGACGATCAAGAATTTTCGGCGTCGAATGCTGCTCACGTCTTCCACTCCGTTGGCTGCATCTGTTGAAAAAAGTCTACACTTGTATATCCGCTTCGGGTCGAGTGCACCCCCGGGCGACTGCTTTCGGCGTCGCGGGTGTATGTCCGCAGTTGGCCCGCTAGCTGCACTCCGACTAACTATCCGACGAGCTCAGCGGGTCACCGGCGAGCGATGGAACGCGTGGCTGGCAAGCGCCAGGCTACTCGATTACTTTGGACGCCTGAAGGAGGATCGACTGTGAAATCTTCACGCCGAGTGTTTGCGCGGTCCTCATGTTAAGGACGAGCTGGAAAATGGAAGGTTGCTCGAACGGCAGGTCGCCAGGCTTTGCTCCCTTCAAGATCTTGTCGATGAATGCGGTTCCCAGGCGCCAATTGCTTACAGTGTCGCGACCGTAACTCATGAGGCCGCCGAGCTCTGCATAACGGTCTTGCACGTACGAGGACGGGAGGCGATGCTTCAGTGTCAATCGCGCGATCAGGTCCATCTGCGAGGAAAAGATGGAGTCAGGCAGGACCAGCAACGCCTGCGCCTTTTCGCGCTGCATTCGCTCGATTGCCGGCGCGATGTCGTCGGCAGCGAGCGCGTCGAACGGAAGAACGACCATGCCGCCCTTCGGCGCCACCGACCTGATTGCGGCAAGCTGTCCTTGGCTTCCTTGATTGCTTGGATTCGTCAGCACGGCGAGACGCGTAAGCTGGGAACGATTGAGGTCAAGAGCTCGACGTTCTTGATGATGGTGTCGCCAAAAAGCGTAGATAGGCCGGTGATGTTCTTGCCGGGGCGCGCCAAAGTGACGGCGAGACCGTTGCCGACGGGATCCGCTTCCGCGACTGTGACGACAGGAATTGTGGTGGTAGCTTGTTGCGCCGCACGATTTGCTTGCGTGCCCGACGTCAAGATCAGGTCAACAGGGATTCGAGTGAGTTCGGCTACCAGCGTCGGTAGTCGCCCAACGTCGCCGTCGGCGAAGCGCTCCTCGATGACAAAATCGGAACCGAGGACATACCCGCGCGCGCGCATGCCATCAAGAAATGCTTTTTGGTAGCCGCCTTGGACGAAGAATTCCTTTGAGCTGAGCTGCAGCACCCCAATGCGCCATCTGACGGGTTGCTGCTGTGCGAATGTCGCGAGCGGCGCAAACGCGCCCGCTACCACTCCAAGCGCAACCCGACGGCGCGAAATCATCAGTTGCCCCTTCACATTGCGACTCGGCCGCATCTTGCGAAGTCTACCGAATTGTCCAGGAGGGCGCCGCCATTCCAATGCGCGCTATAGCTGACGAGCACTCCGGTAGATCGAGCGTCCGGTTTCGGTCGTATTACGAGACGTCTGCTTCTGGCCGAGAGTTGTCGACGGTGCCATACCGCTTTTGATGCTCGAACGCGTAAGTTGCTATCGCTCACCAGGCCGCGGGGGTCCTGGTTGATAGTGCTCCGGGATTGAAAGACCCGGACGTTCGTCGTCCCACGCCATGGCGCTGATCTTCCAACCTCCCGGAGTTTGAACAAACTGGGTGGAGACCATGCCGCGGGCCGTGAAGGGGATTCCCTTCATGGTTCCGGACTTCGCGTACGAGCTGAAGCGATGCGCAACATTCCCGAAGATCTCCGTGGTTTCGCAAAGCTCCACTTCGTTGAAACGAGTCAGGTCGCCGGAACGGACTGCTGCCAGCCGCGGCTCGATGAACTTACTGACCGTGGATATCTCAGGCGTCGAGGAGGTGTTCTTGATCAGAAGACCAGCCTCGATGAAGAGCTCATAGATGCTTTCGTATAAGGGAGTCGTCCCTTCCTCAAATGACACGGCACGAAAGAAGCCTTCGGTCAGCCGATCGAACTCGGCATTGACGGCGGCAGGATCCGGGTGATTGGCCACGTGGACTCCTCGGGCGACTGCGCTGCGAACTGGATGATGAGGCACGTCGCGATGATGGTGTCGCCGGGTAGCGAAACAATTTGGGACAGATGGCGCGATCGTCCGCTTTCGGGCAAGGGTCTTGGCAGGCCGTCTTTGGCCGTTCAGCGACCATCGAGTCGGACGCGAGCGGCTTGATCGTCGACGGTCGCAGTTCGACCCTATGCCGACATCGCAGCGAGTCGGAAGCGGCCGTTGAAACCGATGGAAGCCGTTGTTCGTATCGCGGCACAGGGGGCGCCGCAACATTGATCAGCAGGGCACGAACGAGCCTGACGCAGCCCGCCCAGGGCTTCGAGTTCGACCAGCGCCTCGCCTGTTAGCCAGCCGCCACCGGCTGTCCCCAGCGGCAGCTTTGCGCCGCTCGTCGCGATCCCCCCTCTCCTGTCCCCCGTGCCGCCACACCACGCCGAACCAACCCCGTCCAGCGCAGCCCAAAACCCTCCTTGACAGCCACAAGCCGGATCCGAATACTCATCGTCAGGCGTCCTTCAGGCGTTGGATTCCTATCCTTCGCCCAAGCGCCTCGCGGCGACTTCTATGTGACCGCTGGCGCGCGGTCGCTCGTATGATGAATTTGGCCCCGTGGCGACCACCCGCGGCGTCGTTTCTGAACGGCCAGCCCCTGGAGACCTTGACCATGAACCTCAAGCCCCTTGCCCTCGGCGCCGCGATGGCGCTGTCTGCCCTATCGATGCCGGCCATGGCCGACGACGACCACAAGCATCCGCGCTTCACGCTTAGCAGCCCGGACCTGGACAGCGGCACGTTCGCCAACCACTTCGTGCTCAATGGATTTGGTTGCGCGGGCGACAACGTGTCGCCTGAGCTGGTTTGGAAGAATCCGCCCGCCGGCACGCAGTCGTTTGCACTGCAGGTCTACGACCCTGACGCCCCCACCGGCAGCGGCTTCTGGCACTGGGCCGTCTACAACATCCCGCCCACCGCCACCGGCCTGGCGCGAGGTGCAGGCAACAGCCCGGCCACCCTGCCCCCCGGCGCCTACGGTGGCAATACCGACTTCATGGACACCGGTGCCACTGGCGTGAACGGCAACTACGGCGGCCCCTGCCCGCCCGTCGGCGACAAGCCACACCGCTACATCTTCACGTTATTTGCCGTGGCCGTGCCCAGCGTGCAGGCTGCGGGCGGTATCCCTAGCACCGGAAGCGCGGCGCTGTACGGCTTCGTGCTGAACGAGGGGTTGGGCGCGGCGTTGCTGGGCACCGCCTCGTTCACGGCGAAGTACGGACGCTGAACACTCCCGACGAAGAGACTGGCGACTTGCATCGCCTCGGCCAGCCGGCACTGTGGCGGTGAAGCAACTTGTCGCCGGCGGTCCCGCTCAGCCGAGCGGGCCTTCAGCGGCCTACGTCGCGCCGCCTCGCCAGCCCGATGGACGGCGGCGCGATGTACGTCTACCTCGTCAACGGCCGACCGGGCCGGAGTTGGCCGATAGTGAAGTTACCCACGTTTCGTGGGCAGTTCCAGACAGGCACTGGACTTCCCCGGGTTTCGTGAGCACTCCAGGCCCTTCGCGGCATGACTGCTCGTGGCCGGAATCAGATCGGTCGTTCCCACTCTCCGGACGGGGAGTACCCTATCGCGGCGCGTGCACATCGACTCGCCAAATCTAGGGTGCTGCGCTATGACCGAGGCCCCTCGCCGATCGCCGCGATGACGCCCCCTTCCCCCATACGGTGTGAGCGCGTCGTTCCGCTGTATGAGGGCATCCGGATCTGGCGACGCGCGAACGCGCGCAACTCGCGCGCCCCTTCGCGGAACAGTTCAGCGACGGCCGCAGGTCAGTTGCGAACTCACTCGGCAATGTTTCGGTTGCCAAACAGACCCCATTCCTGCGTGGGCTCGAACGTTGCAGTCGGGTCGGTGACTTCGCCAACCTCCCCAATCGACCAATGAAATGACCGACCGCCGTCAATTCTTGATTGCCGCGGCGGCCTCCGGGCTTGCAATGACGCCGGCTACCGGGTTAAAGGCCGCGTCCGACCGTCCTCCGGTCGCGAAGCGTATACCGGCCTTTGACGAGTATTACGGAACCGTGCTCGCTGATCCTTATCGCTGGATGGAGGACGCCAAGGATCCCGACCTCCTGCGATGGCTCGAGGCACAGAATGCCTTCACACGCGAAATGCTCGCGCGCGTGCCGGGTGCAGCGAAGCTTCGGGCGCGGGTCGCTGAGCTGTCAGCGGATCTGTCCGTCACCCCCCGCGTCGAGTTCGCTGGTAACCATTTGTTCTACGAGCAACAGCCCGCCGGCGCGCAGAACCGAAAGCTCTTCGTGAAAGAGGAGAGCGGAACCTCGAGGCTGTTGGTCGATCCGACTGTTCTCAAAATGGACGGCGGCGAAGTGAGCCTTGATTGGTGGGAACCGTCGCCTGACGGACGCCGTGTCGTATATGGGCTCTCGCGCGCGGGTTCCGAAGCGTCCATTGCGCACATCATCGACGTCGGGACCGGCCGCGTCCTCGACGAGCGTATCCCCGATACCGATTTCGGCGTCACCGGGTGGTTGCCGGATAGCTCCGGCTTCTTCTACATCAAGCTCACCGGCCAGCGCGGCACTCCGACGGTGTATCGCAACACCGTCGTGCGGCTGCACATATTGGATAGCGATCCCGGAGCCGATCGAATTGTTGTGCGGCGCGGGATGCACGAGCAGTTGCCCATGAGCGAAACGCAATGGGCGTCTGTCCGCCCCATCCGCGGTTCCGATCATGCGCTTGTCGTGATCGGCGACATCCGACGCGAGCGCGCTTTATGGACCACCGCTGTTTCTGACTTGCTCGGCGATCGCGCGCCCCGTTTCAACGTCGTGGCCACCATCGACGACTTGGCCGTCAGCGCGACGGCGACGGGCAAGGACCTTTTCATCCTCTCAAACCGCGACGCGCCGCGCGGTCGAGTGCTGCGAACGTCCCTCGCCACGCCATCACTGTCTACGGCAGTGGAGGTATTGCCGCAGTCGCGCCTCGTCGTCGAGTCTATCGACGCCGTCGCAAGCGGAGCGTTGGTGCGATTCATGGATGGCGGCGTCCACCGCCTGGCACGAGTCGCAAGCGACGGTGGTACGTCAAGCCTCAGCCTCCCCTATGAAGGAGCAATCGGCGGTGTGTTTGCGTCCGAGTTGCGCGAAGACGCGTATGTGTCGCTCACAGGCTGGCTGCAGCCGCCTGCAATCTGGCATGTGAGCGCCACGGGCGTCCTGACGGATACCGGCCTCGACGTGAAACCGCTCTTCGATTTGTCGCCCTACACGTCCGAACGCCGATTCGCGCGGGCACGCGATGGCACGCAGATTCCTTACACAATTGTCGCCCGTCGGGGATGGCGTTCCAACGCAGCGAATCCTGTGCTCTCAGAGGCGTACGGCGCGTACCAGTACTCCGCGACGCCCGCGTTTCATTCCCGTTTGCTGGCGTTCCTCGATGCTGGCGGCGTCTACGTCGTCGCGAACGTTCGTGGCGGCGGGGAATATGGCCGTGAGTGGCACAAGGCGGGACAGAAAGCGACGAAACCCAACACCTGGCGCGACTTCATCGATGTCTCGAAGTCGCTGATCGCGACGCGCGTCACCTCGCGGCACCATCTCGTCGTTCAAGGTACGTCGGCAGGCGGCATTACTGTGGGGCGCGCTATTACGGAGCAGCCCGACCTCTTCGCCGGCGCGGTCGCCAACGTCGGATGGATGAATCCGCTGCGCTATGTCGCCGAACCGAACAACATGGATATGGACGAGTGGGGGCATATCGTCGACGCGGCAAGCTTCCGGGTGCTCTACGACATGGATAGCTACCACGCCATTCGGGACGGCGTGAGCTATCCCGCCGTACTGATCAACTGCGGCATCAACGATCCTCGCGTGGCGACGTTCAACGCGGCGAAGTTCGGCGCGCGCCTGCAGGCTGCCACCGCAAGTGGTGCGCCGGTGCTGATGCGCGTCGACTTCGACGCCGGTCACGGCGTCAGCAGCAGCCGCACGCAACGCGACCAGCTCTATGCCGACATCTACACTTTTGCGCTATGGCGTGCGGGCGCCCGTAGATTCATGCTGAAGTCGTAGGCCCGTAGCAACAACTTTCTCGAATGGTCTCGTGCCATGGTCCGCGTTGGACCCTGAGGACGCCATCAGACGACCGCTTTGAGCGTCGTCCGCCTACGACTGGTTTTGGCGCGGTCAGC
>Ga0207701_10003567_pt1 | contig 15956 bp, 11 predicted proteins | sample KBSSwiSSwithPhiX_FD_184294 | JGI IMG/M metagenome (GOLD analysis project Ga0207701, IMG submission 184294) | Switchgrass rhizosphere bulk soil microbial communities from Kellogg Biological Station, Michigan, USA, with PhiX - S5 (SPAdes) (version 2) | ecosystem: Environmental > Terrestrial >... | reverse complement strand
AGGACGTTTGGAGTGCGGTTTTGGCGCCGGTATCGGCCCTTTCAGTTTTGCCGCTTACAATGTGCCGTGGGACGATAAGCGACAGATGACGCTGGAGGCGCTACGTGTGATCAAAGGCATTTGGACACACGCATCGTTCACGTTCGAAGGTCGTTATTTCAAATGCAAGGACGTGGATTTATCGATTCCGTTGGTGCAAAAGCCCCATCCGCCGCTCTGGATGCCGACGCGCAGCAAAGAGTCCATCGAAGAAGCCGCTTCGACCGGGATCAGCACCGTGCAGTGGGTGCCCGCAGGGATGGCTGCCGCACGGCGCGCCTTCGACGAGTACCGCGAAGTCTATCAACGCGTTAAACCGGCTGCGAAACCGCACATTGGCTTGATGCGCGAAATTTATGTCGCGCAAACCGACCGCCAAGCGCGCGCCGAAGGCGAATTTCACTGGAAGAATTTTTGGCAGCGGCGAGGCGGTGCGCGCACCTATGGCGCCCATGGATCTACCGGATTATCCACGATTCTCGACGGCAGCCGCCGTCACGAACTGATGAACATGGAGCGCTCCATTGACGAAGGCTCATTCATCTGCGGCTCACCCGAAACCGTTACCGATCAAATCAAGAAGATCGCCAGGCAAGCCGGCGCTGACACTTTTTTGGGCGAATTTACTTTTGGCGAGCTCACTCAAAAACAGGTGCTTAATTCGCTCAAGCTTTTCACCGGCCAAGTACAGCCAGAACTGAGAAAGTTCGAAATCGACGCGCTGAGCTTTCCTAAAGCGTCACTGTAGTACTCAGTTTCTTGACTTCGGGACAACCGCTGTGACGGCCTGCGCCTAGAACGAAACAGCTACACCAGCGAGCCATGGCAGGCAATTCGGTTCATAACAGTTCAACGACTACGCCTTCATCGGCACGCAGCAAAAGTTCGTTCTCAACTCGCTCGTGCTCACGATCGAGGTAAGTTGAAATCCGCAGTAAAGCGGTCCGTGCCTGCAACTCGCCGACATTGAAGTTGCGTGATTGTCCGGCGAAATTGAGCGCGATTAAAAATCGCCGCTCTGCTGATTTTCGCATATACGCGATCAAATCGTCACCGGCGGGGAGCGCGGCATAATCGCCCACGGATAGCGCCGGCTCTTTCCGGCGTAAGTCTATCAGGCGGTGATACAGATTGAGTATTGAACTGGCCTCTTGCCTCAAATTAGAAACGTTGATGGTTTTAAAATCATCGGCGAGAGGCAACCAGGGAAAACCGGTGGTAAATCCCGCCCATTTTGCGTCGCTCCATTGCATCGGTGTCCGCACTGGGTCCCGTCCCAAACCTAACCCTGGAACATTCTTTTCAAACGGGTCTTGCACTTGATCGGGTGCAACCGGTACGTCTCGCATACCGATCTCATCACCGTAGTACATCGTCGGCGTGCCGCGGAGCGTCAATAGCAGCATCGCCGCGATGCGTGCCTGCGCCGCTCCGGCACGCGTGGCGATGCGTGGCTTGTCATGATTGCCGAGCACCCAGTTGGGCCAGGCATAGGAAGGAAGCAGCGCTTCATACCGCTCGACAGCAGTAGCGATCTCTTTGGCCTTCCAGGGCAATCGAATCAATTGAAAATTGAACGGCAAGTGAGTGCCTCGCCCACTCGCGCCGTAGTAGGCCATCAAACGTTCCACGGGCAAGTAAATCTCGCCCACCAGCATACGGTCGTCATATTCTTCGATAACCCCGCGCATCATCGCGACGATCTCTTGCACCTCCGGCAAATCTGCTGTGTAAGTAGTGAGCAACTCGCGGTAGGGCGACATGCCCGGGCGAAAATCCGGATTGGGCGGGTTGTCGCGAAATTCGGTGTCTTTGACCAAATGGTGCATGACATCGACGCGAAAGCCATCGACACCGCGATCGAGCCAGAAGCGCAGCACATCGAGCATGGCGCGCTGCACTTGCGGATTGCGCCAATTGAGATCGGGCTGTTCTTTCAAAAACGCGTGATAGTAGTATTGTCCGGTTTTTTCGTCCCATTCCCAGGCGTCGCCGCCAAAATTTGCCCGCCAATTGTTCGGTGCCCCACCGCCCGGAGCGGGGTCGCGCCAGATATACCAGTCCCGTCGTTTGCTTGAGCGCGATGTGCGCGCATCGATAAACCAGGGATGGCAATCGGAAGTATGATTCGGCACGTAATCAAGTAAGAGCTTCATGCCCCGCCCATGAACATCGGCGAGTAACGCGTCGAATTCCGGCAGGGTGCCGAAAATCGGGTCGATATCGGTGTAGTTGCTGATGTCGTAGCCGAAATCCGCCATCGGCGACGGATAGATCGGCGAAATCCAAATAGCATCCACACCAAGCCACTCGAGATAGTCGAGCTTCTGGCGAATGCCACCGAGGTCGCCGATGCCATCGCAGTTGCTGTCCATGAAGGAGCGCGGATAGATCTGGTAAATGATGCCGCGTTCCCACCAATGGAAATTATTTATCTTCGATGAGTCGCTCATTTGTCGGAGCTCCAGGTTCCGAGTTCTTAGAATTGTTAGAGTCCTTTTCGCAGAAATAATAGCTAACCGGATAAACACTAGGACCCGAATGCCACTAATTATACAAAAATTTCGATTTCGTTGATGGCACGTAGGTTGCTCGATTTCACGCCAGGAGGTGCACTGAATGAGAGAGGAAACGCCGCCTGGCTAGAAAACGCACCGAAAGTGAATGGAGCAGAACCCTGGTTCCAGTCGCCAGATGTTATGCCTTCACGCAGAATCCCGGAAGGTTGGCTTCGCATTAGCGCAGCCGCTATAATAAGAAGAGGCTCAACACTGACAGGCAACGACGACCAGACTGGCACTAGAAGGACGCTCCGTTTAGCCAGCGGATAAAATTTGAGTGGTTGCGGCGGTGTGATCACGCCCCCTGAAAGGGCTTTCATCGAATGGGAGCCCTTTCTCGTTTTGGTGCTAACGGGTTTGCCCCGAACCCAGATTATTCAATCACCTCGATTGCGAGCCGATAGGCCGGCAATCGATAGCCGTGCGGCAAGGCAGGAAAGTCGCGGGCGTAAGTTAAAAATGGCGTCTGGTAATTCCACGGCACCCGGTCTTTGCCGCGATAAATCGCTGGATATAAATCGATCAGGTGGATTCCCGGGCGGCCGGTGCCCAACAGGTTCACCGTCACATCACCGTTAGTGTTAAAACCGCAAGCATATCCCAGGACAGCGTTGTCGTAAGTCACCGCCAACGTGTTATCGAGCTCGGTCCAGCCGACGCCCTTGATCTGTACTGTAAAGGTTTCGCCGACCTTTACCCGCCGTGGCGAAACTTTCACCAAACTCTGTTCGAGATAATACGGTATTTCCGCGAGCACACGGTTCTGTGTTGCAATACTTATTAAGTGCCAACCGCCGAGATCGTCCGGCATGGTGATGGTCTTTTTCAGTGATCCATCGGCTGCCGTTCTAACCTTGCCAAGCGGCACATAATCGAGATTCCATCCGCTCGGAGTCATACGATTGCCGCGCGCCGTAACGAAATGAACATCAACATCCGTATTGCTCGGCAAATTTCTTGCGCTGAGAATGGCTTTGGTGTTCACCGCCCCTGACGCAGGCATCAGCGTGGCCGCTCCTAGTACGGATTTGGTGCTCATCGTGGTGCGCGGCGCATCGCTCTTGAGCACGGCCACGCGGCCCTGCTCCGGCCATTCGATCTTGTCTGGAGGAATTTCGTTATCGGTAGTGATATCGAAGCTGAAACGAAACTCCTGCTGATTATCGAGATGCGCATAAATATAGGCCTGCGGAGATTGTTGCGTGTTGAGGTAGGCGCCCGGCGAATAGGCGGTGCTGTTGTTGAGTTGGATGATATGTTTACCGGGCTCGCCGGCGGCTCGAATTTGGAAGACGGCGCTGCCCTTCGTGGTCACCGCGGAGATTTCACCGGTATATTTATTGTCATACCGCAGCGCCATAAATTGCTCGAAACCGCGCCACCCGATTCCCTTCACGGTTACCGTAATCGGCGTGCCCACGGGTCCGGCCTTCGGAATTAAGTTGGCGCTGCGTAAAATACGAAAGCCGCCGCGCGCCAGATCTCGACCTTCGACAACGGCGAATACATCATGCACTTCACCGAAGTCTTCCGGGGCAGTGAATTTTGCATTGACCCGCCCCTGAGCATCCGCCCGCGCTCGGCCCAGCACGATGCGTTTCTCGTCGTACTTACGCTCGTGGTATTCGAGATTATCCGGTAAGACTTTGGTGACATAACTCGGCTCCACCGTGCTCCAAAAAAATTCAATTGTTGTCCCGCCGGCAAAGCCTTCGCCGCTCACAGTAAATGGATCACCAACATAACCTTTCACCGGTTCGACTTTGAGAAGTTTCAGCGCCGGCTGACCTGCTTGGCTCGCGAGCGCTTGTGCAACGAGTTGAATTTTCCCGTTCTGAACGATTTTCGAAGAATCTGTCACCGCGCTGGAGGGAGCACGGCCAGCCGCGTAAAGCGCGATTGCGCCGCTCGCCGCGAGCAGCACCACAAACAGGACGATTTTTAAGCCGCGGATCACCGATGTTTTAGACTAATCGATAATTCGGACGCGGCTGTCCGCGGTGGTGGCCTTCTGGATTGGCGGAGTGAAAGTAGCGGCTCGGCCATCCTTTGCAGCGATCGTGATGCGATAATCGAATGAGCCGATCGGATAATCGGGCGGGATATCCCACGCTGTATCCCACATCCACGCGGAGTCCGGCATGGCTGCCGCACCGCCGCGAATTGTCCATCGCGCAGGTATCTCTTGGCCATGCGGCAGAACCAGCTTGATGGTCGCGCCGTCCCTGTCGGTCACACGCTTGCCGGTTTTGGTATCAAGAATCTCGAAACGCACGACCATGCGCATACCACGTTTGAACACGCCGCTCTGGACGCACGGTTGCGTCGGCGTCAAACCGTAATTGCTCGGCCCGGTGCTGGTCAAAGTCTCTACGTAAAAGAAAAATGGGCCCACCGGCTCGTAGTAAGATTCCGGCGTGACAAACTTCGGCCGCGGTCCGGAGGGAGGAGGCTGTAACGGCTCTTTCCTCACGCCGAGCACAACCGCAGTGTCGGCGGGAGATACTTTTGCTGCTGCAGAAGTTTTCTGCGGCTCCGTCTTCGCCTGATCCTCCTGTAATGCCGGAGCACAACCGGTGATGATCAATGAAAACAGAATGAGAAACTTGCCCGACATTCTAATTCGCCCCCCAACGATTAAGATTATGCTCAGCCGGGAGCGCCCTTAATCGTGAAACAAAAATATGTGACAGGTCCGCAAACTGTCAAGCCGAATTTCAGAATGACACAGAGGTTGCTCTACTCGTCTTGGTAAACCGGACACGAGGATTTTAGTCCTCTTGCCGTAGCGGGACTATGTGCTACTACGCAAAAACAAAAACCCACATGTTCGTCATAGAGTTCAAAGATTAGGCGGCAATTTTCAGCGTTTGGAATGTGGCCAGCATCTCGCGTTGAAGCTTTTGGTAATGGGGATCGAGCGGATGAAGATTTTTGGGTGGACGACCACGCTTAGGCCGACATACTGCGGCCAATACTGGTTTGATCACCTGCTCGCGCAGGATCAAAAGCGCTGCCAGCGTCCGGATGCCGGGCCGGCGCACTCGATAGCGGCGCGTTTTGACGATTCGCTCTACCAGCGACTTGCCTCGCAGCTTGCGCAAGTCGTAAGCTGCTTTTCGGGCGGCATAACTCGCCATCGGTCGGCCTTTCTGCGCTCGCACTCGCTCGGCCAAGTCTGCGACAGAAAAGCCTTCGGGTTGGGCCGCCAGCGCGATCACCGCTTCGGCTACCGCTTGCATCCGGGGCTTTTGCAGATCCACTCCCGCCGTGCGCCGCATCCCTCGCACACTCGGCGCGGCCAAAGCATCCAGTTGCTGGCCGTCCACAAAGCTCAAGTGTGCCGCCTGCACCACGCCCAAAAACGCTACCACTATCTGTTCGAGCCGTTGCAACATACCGGGCAGTTTCTCCAGCCGCTTCCCACAGCGCAGTTCTTCGATGTTGTGCACAATCACCTCTACCCGCAAAACCCGATCCCCCTTGTCATACATCTTGAGGGTGAGCTTGCCGAAGTGCACCTTGAACACCGTCAAGTCATACACCGACCGCTCAATGATTTTCTCCAATCGCCCCTCCCGTGCTGGAGTTTGGCGGGGACGGTGTTTGCGACCGAAGATGGTCTTGAGTCGGGGCACGTCCAACACTCGGCGCGTGCGGTCAATCAGTCCTTGATAGACTTGCTCCAGTTGGCGCCCGCTTTTGAACAAGAGATTTCGGCTGTACTCCAGTTGATAGCAGCAATACGGGTAGCGAAAGCCCGAGCGTTTCTGTTGCTCACGATTAAGCGCAAAACACAGGCCGGCCGAGTACACCCAGCGATCCACCACCTGAGCCAGACGCGCCAAGCCCCGGGCACCATCCAACTGCTCAGCCAGCCGATTGAGGCCGGCCAGGTCGGAGCCGCCCACAAAACAGTTGCCCTCCTTAACCCAGGAGATGGCTTGTTTTTGGGCCTGACACTTCACCCATTCATGACCATTGAGAGAAATTTGCAAGCCAAAGGGCCGATGACCGCTCATCATGATCGTCAGGTGCCCCCACTCAGGATCTACGATGTGGAAATGGTAATGGTAGATCAGCGGCCAACTCTTGGGCCGGCGCAGCACCACTTTGCCCTTTTGATTGTTTTTGGCTTGCCAGACCAGAGCCGGAGCTTTGGCAACGAAAATGGCCAATACCCCGCGAAACTTAGGATCCAGCGGGCGAAGTTTTTCCGCTTGGGCATGTTTGGTTTTGTCGCCGATGGCAAAGTAGCGCAACGGAATCTTGTGTTTGCGCGCACAAGCATGCACGCGCCGGGCAAAGTCCCCAGCCAGCTTGCGCAGTCGTTGCTCGCTCAGCGGTGTATTCGGAAAAAGCTTGTTTCACCAAGTCAAAGCCCTCCGCTGGTTTGCCCCAACGGAAAATAGCCGCGCACCGAAATACGATCCACACAGTCGTAGGTGCCACTGAGCAAGTTCGCTACGTAGGTCGAAAACTCGTCGGAGGTTAACATGCAACCGATACTACACAAATCGGCTGTTCGCCGATAGGCGAACCTTTTTTTCTCAGCGTAGTCTGAGAAAAATCCTGTGACACTATCGGTCGCTATGTGTATCTATTGCAGCGTTTAACGCCGCTCTCGGCCCGTCGATTTTACCGATTCGCACACATAGTGCCATATAGTTCTGGCGAAGTTGTGGGCAAAGTGGCGATCGCTTGGAGCAACGGTTGCCATTATGTTATCAAACCAAGGTATCGCCAGTACGGAACGACAACGCTCACCGGGTAGGCGAGGGCGAAGAACTGAGCGGATAGTAAACCCTTTCCTTCGGTCGTTGCAGCGGCTGTTACAACGTGCAGTGCCAGATGATAAACGCAAACTCGCGTTGGCTTGGCTGTTTCAAGTCGTCGGTGACATCACTGTGCCACTGCAGGCCATCCAGTTGTTCACTCGCAAATATCCGAATGGTGATGGCGGCGGAAAGAGGTGCACGCGTGTTGCTCAAAATCGAGCCGCATTGTCGCTACGTTTGCGGAATGGGCTGCTTTCAAATATTGCTTTCAAAGCCGACTCTCGCCCGATCTCCGGAATGTGACATATGAATTCAGAGAAGATCTGCCAGAGCGGCAGGGCCTATAATTTGTGCAAGCGACGGTCATATGGAAAATATCATTGCGCTCCTGAATGACCGGTTTTCAGAAAGATCGGCGGGTGTATAGTGAACTACAAACGTGGCTCGGCCTGCTCTTGGTGTGCGTCAATCTCGTAAAATGGCGACCTGACTCAAGGAGTGATCGTGATCCATGTCCGACTTTGAAATATACTTTCAAACCCGCCTTCCCCCCGACCCCCGGCGGAGAGTCTTGTGGAAGACACTCTGGGATTGTCATTTTCGGCCCTTGATCCACGAAAACGATTCGGTCCTAGATTTTGGAGCCGGTTATTGCGACTTCATTAATCATGTCTGCGCAAGTAAGCGCTTCGCTGTGGACATATGGCCTGACTTTGTGAAACATGCCGCACCCGGCGTGAATGCCTATGTCAGCGACTTGACGGATCTGAGTTGGCTCGCAGACGGCAGTGTTGATTTCATTTTTTGTAGCAATGTATTCGAGCATATCGAAAAAGCCGATCTGTCGCGGATTCTGACACAGTTTAGAGCAAAGCTTTCAGAGCGCGGCAGATTGTGTCTCATCCAGCCCAACTATCGCTATTGTTCCAAACAGTATTTTGACGATTACACGCATATAACAGTCTTTTCCCACGTATCGCTCCAGGATTTCTTACAAGCACACGGTTTCAAAATCTTGGATTGCCGTCCCCGCTTTCTGCCGCTGACAGTAAAGTCGAGGTTGCCCGTACATCCTTTATTGATTCGAGCGTATTTAGCTTTGCCGTTCAAGCCACAAGCGAAGCAGATGTTGGTGCTTGCGGAGCCAATCCGTTCCAGACGCGGTGACGAAGATTGGTCCGGTATGAATTCGGAAGCAAACTCACGGCCCAATCCTAGCTTCTCGTCGCGTCCGGCGCAAAGCCATGGGGCCCGCGCTAGGTTCGCGCTGGTGGGTAGCATGTTGTTGCTCCTGGGGCTGGCGATGTACCTATCAGCGATCTTCCTGTCGCTTCTCCGGTTGGCCTTTTTCCCAACTTCAGGAGCGGTCCAACTGGTTGCGCGGATTCTTTGGTATAGCGGGCTGCCCACCTCCTTCGGGATTATTTTAATACTGTTGGATTTTTTTGTTCTGCTGCCGCAAAAGCGTCTGCATGACAGACGAATTGAAAATCGTCCGTCCAGTCCGAAAAAAGTCACGGTCGCGCTAACGTCCTACAACGATGAAGCGAGTATTGGAACTACGGTTCGTGATTTCGTATCTCATCCGATGGTCACCAAAGTCATCGTGGTAGACAACAACAGCAAAGATCGTAGTGCGGCAGTGGCGGCTGAGGCCGGAGCAAGGGTCGTGATTGAGATGCGCCCCGGGTATGGCTCTTGCGCACACCGCTGTTTGCGCGAACTCCATGAACAGAGTGACACTGAGTATGTGATTCTGTGCGAAGGCGACATGACGTTCAGGGCCCATGATATTGAAAAGCTGGCCAGTTATGCACCGCACGCGGACATCGTGAATGGTACACGAATCGTGGAGCAGTTGCGTGCCTACAAAACTCAATTGAGTACGTTTATGTACTACGGCAATTTTTTCGTTGGTAAACTTCTGGAGATCAAGCACTTTGGTAAAGGCACCTTCACGGACGTCGGCACTACTTACAAATTGCTTCGGCGGGAAATCTTACCGACGCTGGTGCGCGAACTGAATCCTTCAATAAATCTGGAATTCAATGCCTATTTCATGGATCGGGTACTAAGCATGGGATATTTGCTTTTGGAGTGTCCAATCACTTTCCACCAGCGCGTCGGCCTCAGTAAAGGCGGAAATACCAACAATTTGCGTGCACTCAAGGTTGGCGCGCGAATGATTTTGGGGCTATTGACGGATTGGCAATGGGGGGGCGGATCGAGAGAGCGACGGATAGGACAACAAAACTATGCCATGATCGGACGGCCTCCGGGGAGAGGCAGTGGCGAGACTTAGGATCAACTTTTGGACCGAGGAGGCCTCACGTCTCGCCATTCTCTTATTCGCGCTCAGCGGCGTCTTGTTGAACGTTGCGGAGCAGATCGCTAAATTTCCGTTGCTGAAGGACGCTGGCTACCCCGATAGCTATGTACTCTATGACATTCAGCACTTTCAGCGAACCGGTGTCATCTACCGCGATCTGTCCCAGCCTCCTGCTCAGCCTGCCCAGTACAGTCCGCTTTTGTATGTTGTTCTGGCGCTACCCGGTTCGGTGTTTCCAACGGAAAATCCGTTTATCGGCCCTCGCCTAATCGTCCTCGCAGCATATCTGTCATGCGTCGTGATCACGGCATCAATCGCCCGGTCAATTATCCCTCTTCCAAGTACCTGGTTATGGGGCATCATGTTAGGTGGTTCCATCACGTCTATGACGTTTTGGATCCTACAGCTTCGCGGTGATTTTCTGGGAATCCTCTTTGAACTATTAACTATACGGCTATTACTGAGTCCGTCCCGCTGGACCATACTGATGGCGGGAATATGTGCCGGCCTAGCGCTTCAATTTAAGATAACGATGTTGGCTGCTGTTGGCGCTGGAACCGTGTGGCTGCTCCTCAAACGAAACTGGCCTCTACTACTACAATTCGTATTGGCAGGAGCTATGACATTTGCGGGCTTTTATTTTTTCTTTTCATTGCGCCAGCCGCGAATGCTACAGCAAATAACAACCTTCAGCTCAATTATCCCTGAGTACCGTGAGTGGATCCACCAGATCGGGCAGACTCTACGAGAACCTGTGCCTCTACTGGCTCTGGCAGCATTGCCGATGATCGGTCGGCACTGGCAGCCCTGGCGCCGATGGAAGTTGCTTCTTTTATTTTCGGCTATTTCATTCTGTATAGCTGGTTTGACTGCAGTGCACGCGGGAGCGAATCTGAACTACTTTTTTGAATTCCTGTTCTCTGTGATCCCCCTCGCCGTATTCGCTGTGCTTCACCTGAAGCTCAATCATCGACAATGGAAGACGTGCAGCGTATTCCTGGCGGGACTCATCGGATTCTATATCGTGCTCCCAATCCTGCACGACCTGTGGAGCCTGCGTGAACGTATTTCTCCAAGCTACATCCGCAGCGCAAACGAGCGAATGTCTTCGGTACGTGCGGCCTTTTTGGGCCGTCACATCTTCAGCACGGTCCCGTATGTCGCCATATTGGACCCGCAGCCGATAATAATAGAGCCCGTTCTTTTTTCCTATTTACAACGTCTTGGAAAAATCGATCCGATCCCCGTAATGAAAAGTGTGCAACGCGAAGAATTTGAGGCAGTGGTAACTGACAGCTATTTATGGTCCTACCGTGGAATTGATAAAATTTCACCTCTTCTGCGTCGCGCGATTATCAGCGGATATGCACCACAGTGCGAGTTCGATGGATTGTTGGTGCATTTGCCACGCGAAACGACCCATTCGGTTAATTTGAGAACGAAACTCCAGCAGATAGGCTGCCGCCCCGTTCTGTGCGAGAGCGGCGGGCGGTGTCCGCCGTGGTAAACAGTTGGCCGCCTCAGCAAAGATAGTCAATCCCCGATTTCGTATTGGCCAGATGAGTACATGAGGTCTGTGCGTCCCTGATGAGGACAGGGCATATTCAGCACAGCTTGCGTGCGTGCGGCGAGCGAGGGTCGCCCTATTGAGTGCCGAGCAGGTTTCAACGCTCGTCAATTCGCCCGAGAACGACTCGCCGGAATGCGTCCGGCGGGTTTCTAAAACCCAATCACATGCGGCCCCCGATAAAGCAGCCTTCGCTCAACCCCCCCCAATCGTTCCATCTGCTGCTGTCTTTCGCTAGATATTTGTCGTAATAGCAACCGTGCGATACTGGGAGGCTCAACCGTGCAATCAGTGACGAACTCAGCGATGAAGAGCAGGCGATGATGGCTTTCCTGAAACGATACGCGCTTTGGATTTTGAACGAGAGCGAGAGTATATCGGACGTGCGAGCGATCCTTGATTCTTACCGTGAGTTTTGCGGGGGGCACGGAACACACTGATAAACTGCTAAATCAGTTATAGCCTGCTAGTTCGCTAGAGCTTGCCCGCGCTGCAACGGCTATGTCGGCATTGTCATTCGTGAGCTAGGACGCAACGTGCCGCTCCAAACTGTGAACGGTTGTCGTTCCGCATTAGAACGTAGGAAACGCCGAGTAGGTCACTGCACGCGGTGTCATAGCGCCGTCCTCGCCGCCGCCGGCTTTTTATTCGCGCCCAGCACAAAGCCCCTTGAATCTAACCTGAGATTACCTAAGCTTAAACGAGGAGCTGCCGCGGCGCGCAGCTGATGTTACCTCTACCTCGTTAAAACAACCCACCAAAGCGAGATCGGGCAGGACTTGGAAGGCGCAAATGAGCCGGCTCTTTTTATTGTTGTTGCTAGTGGCGTGCGAACCAAAGGCCACTGAAGAGCAACTGGTACGACAGTGTCAAGATCGGGGCGGTACCCCCGATTTACGCGGTCCGGTCAAATGTGAGATGCCTCAAGAACAAATCCAAGGCGCACACGCAGGAGCTCCAGTAAGACACGATTAGCCGACGGAAGCGCTTGTCCACAATTTCAAAGTACCGCTGACCGAGATGAGATTACTAATCGCCTTACTTACTAATGACAATGAGCGCTGTTGGCGCGTATTGACGTAAGGGTTCATCCGTCAAAAATGAGTGGGGCCAAACCGACCCGGTGCGAGATGACGATGATGTCCGCCTTATGTCCGGAACCAAAATCAAAAAGACGCCCTACGGCAACGCAACGGCAAATTTACTAGACCGTGTTTTTTCGAAATAAACCCATGTCTATCACAGTTTTTCTCAGTGAACGGTACATGGCCATCTTCCTTTTTATGGTTGCGGCTTTGACGCTATTGGCCAGTATGCTATTAGCCCCGATCCCGCTCAGTTTGGATGGTCCCAGCCACATTTACAGTGCGTTGGTCGTGAGACATCTGTTCGCGGGCGAAACGCTCTACCGACAGAATTTTCAGTTCACCTCGTTGTTGATTCCAAACTGGCTTGCCTCATTAATTGCGGCGGTCATCGCAATGCCAGAGGCCGCGCCCTGGAGCATTTTGGTCATGAACGGGCTGAGTATTTTGCTCATAGGAATGGGGCTTCTTTTTCTCATCCGGCGATGCGGCAATGAGCCGAAAACTTCTGAACAGCGGTACTACCTGTATACGATTCTGATGCCACTCGCCATGAATGTTTTCGTAATTTTGGGATATTGGGGATTTCTGATCAGTACGGGTCTCTGTCTCATTGCGGTAGCAGTTCTGAAAGATGACAGATTCGTTTGGCGCCGTATAGTCGCCCCAGTATTGATTCTTCTGGGTTTCTGGGCGCATCCCGTTCCCGTCATGCTCACAGCCCTGATTCCGATGGCCGGATATGCGCGAGCAATGTTCGAAGTTCGCAGGTCAAAACGCGACACGGCTAAGATGCTGACTGCAGCTTTCGCTGCAGATATGCTGCCGTGGTGCCTTGCGGGAGTATTGATCGCCCGATTCATTCCGAACCTCTTCGCGCACGCTGGAGCGATGCCACCGGTGAATCTTACTTCCCAACTTGTGCACCGTCTGATTGGCTTGGCCCGACCGGAAGCGCTTAGCGAAGTTTGGCCGACAGTAACGGTGGGCGGGCTCTTTATTGCGTACGTGGGCGTGTTGAGCGTTGGAGCATTTGCACCTTCTGTGAGGAATGTATTTCGTTGGCAGCTTACCGTTTTTTTGGGCATGTTGCTCGTTTTGTATTTCATAGTTCCGGATGAAGTGGGGAGTGCGTCTGATATTCTCCGCCGGATATTATGGATCGCGATTCTTATCACTGCTGTGATTTCGGTTAGTGGTGTTTTAGCTTTGAACGTCTGGTATCTGCGATTGTGCGCGGGTTGTGCAGCAACAATTACTATTCTGGTTGCGGTTCAATATCTGTCCCTATCGCGACGAATGGAGCCGGCCGTGCAAGAGCTCAGGGTAGCCCTCGCGAACGTGCCGATCGGATCCAAGACGCTGCTGCTCGGCTATAGACTGGCACCACGATGTGATCGCTCGGCGATTCTGGAACAAACGGCGCCAGAGCGTCATTGGGCTTTGATGGAGATGATTCCACGGCAGCTGGTTGTGCTGAACAGTTACGAGCCTGCTAAGGAGTACTTTCCTGTGAAGTATCGCGATCAACGGTTCGCTTCTATAACCGACGAGTTCAAGTTCACGGTCAGGAAGGAAGCGGCCTGGCGTGGTGCGTTGGAATCTGCGGACCCAGGTACTTTCATTTTGAGTTGGGGAGTTCCGAGCGATAGAACTGCCGGCTGCGAAGACTGGCTGGAAGCCCCGCTCTGGGACGATCTGCGACATCGCTACGAATTGCGGTACCAAAATGCGAACCATTCACGAGTCCAGGTCTGGGAACGGCGCTACGGCTAGATCGCTTTAAGGCCGATCCATTGACGCGAGACATACTTGTAATCGCGCTCACAGCTTTTCTCCGCGGCGCGCTGTCGAAAAAACAAAGCCGCTTACTTTCGTCCGAAAGCAGGTGAACGATGAACTTCATGGATCTGCGGCAATGGATAAATTTTCTTGAGAAGGAAGGTGAGCTGCGGCGGATAATTGCCGAGGTGGACTGGATTGGTGAGATCGGTGCAGTCGCTCGGCGCGTCCTGGAGAGGAAGGGGCCTGCCCTGCTCTTCGAAAACATCAAGGGCTATCAGAGTGGTCGCTGCACAAAGCTCTTCACGGGAGGCCTCGCCGCTCGCTCTCGTCTTGCCTTCGCCCTCGGTTTTCCCGCCGATATCTCCAATCGAGAGTTGGTTCTGTACGTGATGAAGAAAAACCGAGAAACCCTCCCGCCCGTCTTGGTCAAGGCGGGGGCCGGTGAAGGAGGTGATCGTCCGGGGTGAGGCTGTGGATCAGACGGAGTTTCCCGTCCTCAAGTGGCAGTACCTGGAAGGCGGGCGATAACATCCATACCTTTTCCGCTATTGTCACTCGAGACCCGGAAACACGCGTAATGAGTGTGGGCATCTATCGCGGAATGATCGGCAAGAAAGACACCACGCCTTTTCTTCTCATCAAAGGCGGTCAGCACCGGATTTGAGACCTGCATTGGCTCAATGAAGCATGAATCCGACCCGACACGAGGATTACAGATTCTCGTGTAACCAGTAAGAATTCCACATGAATTTTTCCACTTTGCTATTACTTTGCCAGAACAAAAACCACGCAGAAAACGAATCCATTCACTTCTGACAGATCGGCCAATTCACAGGCAAAACCACGCCGTATCCGCTATTGTCTAGTCCATGGCAGGCACACGCGGCAGATCCGGCCCACCCGGCAATCAAAACGCTTTCAGACACGGCTTAGCTGGCATCGCCCAGCGTCGAAAAAACAACGCCGCTGCATTTTTGGGAATCAGGGCTTTACTTCCAGGTTGTTGACCACATCCTTCACGCCGCTTACCTTGCGCGTGATTTCTTCGGCTTTCGCTTTTTTTTCCGGGGAATTCACAGTGCCCTTGAGCTTGGCAACGCCGTTGTCGACATTGACCGTGATCGCCTGCACACTCGCTGTGTCCTCTCGTGCCAGCTGAGCTTTGATGATCGCAGTCAATTTGGTGTCTTCAAATTCCGGCCCGAAGTTTTTTCCCGGATCGTTTCGCAGCCACTGATTATGCAGATCAATAACGTGACGAGCGCGAAGATCTTGTTCATATGCAAGACCCTTTTGATCACTCTAAAGACTTCATTTGTCCTGCTGCAGCTGCGACTCCGCCTAACCTTCAAACTGCGCCGCCTGCATGTTCTTCGTAGTCAACGAACTTCGGAAGTACAGTGGGCGCACTTGACAGCCTTAAGAGGAATCGGCATCAAGCAATACGGACAGTCCTTAGTCGAGGCCGCGGGCGCGGGCTTGGGGGTTTGCATCCGGTTGATTTGTCTGACGATCAGAAAAACCGCAAAGGCAATGATGATGAAGTTCAAAATGGTATTGATGAAAATGCCATAATTCAAAGTCGCTGCACCGGCGGCTTTGGCGGCGGCGACACTCGGATAGTCTTTGCCGGAGAGATTGATAAAGAGATTCGAAAAATCCACATTACCCAGCGCCACACCGATCGGCGGCATGAGAATGTCGTCAACAAATGACGTTACGATTTTGCCGAATGCCGCGCCGATCACCACAGCCACCGCCAGATCCACTACATTCCCTCTTTGAATAAACTCCCTGAACTCTTTGATCATT
>Ga0207701_10003565_pt1 | contig 15960 bp, 18 predicted proteins | sample KBSSwiSSwithPhiX_FD_184294 | JGI IMG/M metagenome (GOLD analysis project Ga0207701, IMG submission 184294) | Switchgrass rhizosphere bulk soil microbial communities from Kellogg Biological Station, Michigan, USA, with PhiX - S5 (SPAdes) (version 2) | ecosystem: Environmental > Terrestrial >... | reverse complement strand
GCCGGCTCTTCTCTGCGAGCCACACGCCGTACGAGGCGATGGCGGCCATGAGAATAGCTACGGCGACTACTATCAGCGTTCGTGTGTTCCGATTCATCAGACCCCTCTCGCTAACTCTCCAGGCGCATCTGCGATGTCGCCGTCAGAACGATGCTGCTCCCCCAACTCTTGTTGATCAGACCGAGTATTGGCCCCAGCAATAGGAAGTTGTGCCTGTAGGTCACTGTCACGAGCGCCGTCGGCACGGTCTTCGTCCCGCCCCCGACAGGGATGTCCAGGGTGCCTGGCGTCAACGTGACCGCGCCTGCCGGCATCGCGGGCCCCAGCGCCGAGGTGTTCACGCCCAGGCCGGCCGCCACATAGGCCCTGACGCGATCGTCGACAGAGGTCTGATCGTAACCGGGGAGGCTTGCCATCCTCGCCCCCTCACGGGCGGCGTTGGTAATGACCTCGTACCGTTGGAAGGTGAAGCCAAAATCGACGATGCCGGCAAGGACCACCAGCAACAACGGCAAGGCCAGCGCGAACTCCACGAGCGCCGCGCCACGCTCCTCGCGGTCCATGGTCGAGGGTGTTATCGGAGCCATAGCACTGCCACTGCACCCACGGTGATTGGAAAGGCGTACGGCAGCCGTGGTCCCTTGCCATTACGCAGCGTCAGCTCGGGGTGGGGCTGGACCCCCATGACGCGCCAGAACATGAGCAACCCCCAGATATTCCTCAGCAGCTGCGGCAGGTATCCCCGCCCGGCGGAGAAAACGATGGCGAACACTCCGCCCGCCAGTCCCGCATACAGCGCCATCCATACGGCCGAACCCGGGCCTACCCACGCGCCGAGGGCGGCCAGCAGCTTCACGTCTCCCGCGCCCATGCCGCCGAGCAGGAACCAGGGGAGAAAGAACAGGCAGCCAACCGCCCAGCCTTCAAGACTCCACAGGACGCCGGCCCAGCCGGCGGACACCCCCAAAAACAGAACGGCCGCGGCGGAGGCTCCGAACGTCAGCACGTTCGGGATCCGGCGCGACCGGAGGTCCGTCACGCACGCGGTGGCACCCACCAGGAGCACGGCCGCATCCGACACGCTCACCGCCGGCATCCCTACGGGTCTGGCGTCTCCCAGATATTCTGGGTGCCGCTGTTGAAGTTCAGATAGTCGAGCCCAATCAGCGTAACGATGCTCTGCCACACCACGACGCCTACGAGCGCAACGAAGGAGCACAACAGGACGTACTCCATCAGGTCCTGGGCGTCGTCTTCGACAACGAAGCGCCTGAGGAGACTCATCTTCACCACGTCGCGAAGCAGCCAGCGCACCTCGGTGGTTCGATCGGGCCAGCCGGCGACATCCGCGCCGGCCGGCCCGGTCAAGGGTGTTGTTTAGCTGACAGCGCCCGACAGGCTCGACGAGATGCTGTTGTACGTGTTGTTGATCGCGGTGCCCAGGCTCTGCAGTCCGACGATGCACGCCAGCGCGATGAATGCGATGAGCAGCGCGTACTCGACCAGGTCCTGGCCCTCGTCCTCACGCACGAACCGAGAAATGAGATGCTTCATGTCCGTTCCCTCTCCTTGACCGTTGATATGTCCGTCGGGAGTTCACCTCCACGACGGCTCGCGCGGCCTGCTCGCTCGACATTGCCAGCCGGCCGCGCGCCGCTGGCAAATCAGCTCCATCCGGGGACTACCCGGAGGACCTCAACTCACCGAACTTACCAAGCTCGAGGACACCGTACCGTATGTGAGGTTCACCGCGGTTCCGAGCTGCTGCATCGCCAGGATGCAGAGCGCCGCGATGAACGCGAGCAACATTGCGTATTCGGCCAGGTCTTGCGCCGCCTCCTCGCAAAACAACCGCCGGATCCACGTCACGCGTCAGGACCTCTTTCTACATCACCCGTCCCGCTACGAATTGGGCCTTCAGGACCTGCTGAGCGATGTCTCTGCCCATTCCGCTGACCATCCGACGCAGTGACCGGCTGCCCGGATGGCTCGTCCACAGAAACTCCAGACCGATGTGCCACGCGACCGTTGCACCAAAAACCGCCTGCACCCTCGCGACTCGCACGACGTCGGTGAACACTTCGTCGCCGATCACGACTTCCAGCGACCCCGTGGTGCCGCGCTCGAAGCGGTGCGCGCTCTCGAGGAGGCAGCCACACACGCTGATGTTGGCCACGCGCACGCGCGTGTCGCGCGCCACGATTCCAATCAGGTCGTCGGACCCGAGCACATCGGCGAGCGCTGCGGCGTTATACACCCGGCGCTCCGACTGCTGCGTGCTCCCCCGATACCGACGGTCCAACCACGTCGAACAAGAGGCGATGACGCACGCCCCCGTCCACGATCACCGGCCGGCTCTCGCCGACTCTCACCTCGAGGCTGATCGTGTGACCACCACCCGACAGGTCCAGCCGGACCACCTCGCCGACCACTCCCGGCAGATGCCCGAAAGCCACCAGCCGTCCGGCAGGCTCGAGCTGCACGATCACATCCTGCAGCACCCGCAGCCGGCCGTCCCACGGCTGTGCCGGTTGGAACCTCTCGTACCGTCGTCTCCCGGACATTGGCTCCTCGGCGCGGCGAAGGCGACATCATGTCGCGAACCCAAGCCAGATGCTTTGCGGACGCGCAAATCCGTGACCGCGCGACCGGGAGTCCCCATCGCAACCCATGTGCCGGAAGTGGCCGAGCTATCGAGTTCAAGGCACCTGAGCCGTCGGGCTTGTAATTTTACTCACATTTTTGTGCTTACGGCTGAGAATCTTTTCGCGATTGAAACACTTTTCGTCGCGCCTACCGCTCCTTTGTTCTTCCCTCAGGCAGACAAACGTCCCGTTAAGCTCAGGCTTCGAGTGCTCGCAATCTCAGCCGTTCGCCTATGGTCAGACCACACCGCGCCGCCCGGCCCGCCGCAAGCTCGAGGACAGCGAAGCCCCGAAACGACACCGCCATGCGCCAGGCTCCCACCGACGACCGGATCGACAGGACCTCTCCGTCGCGGGTCAGGAAGACGATGTCGATGGGAAAACGCATGAAGAACGTGTGCACGGCATTGGAAGGCGCGATGATCAGGCCACTTTCCTCGGGAAGTCCTTCTCGGCCCAGCAGGCCTTTGCGCCGGCTGGCCGAATCGATGGCGAGCGTCAGGTCCGGCACGACGACAGCGCCGTCAGCCTCCTTCACCAGCGAGAACCTTGCAGCGGAGCCGACCGCGGAAGACAAGAAAGAAGGCATGGGGACGGATATTGGGGAATTGGCTGAGGTTGAACAGTTGGCCCAGGCTACCCGTCGGATCCCTGGAGGGCCTTGAACGCTGGCGGGACCTCGAAGCGGGTGGCGAAGCGCGAGAGCGGTTCGCCTCTTTGGTGGATCGACGCCGCCGGAAGGTTACCGAGGAACTCGCCCGCCTGGCGTAGATACCCGAGCAAGGCGGGCTTCAATCCCATCAACCTCGCGCACGTCGCGTCCACCGACACCAGGTCGTCGCCCATGACGACGGCGCCGACCGGCTTCGCGTGTCCCATGATCGGCCCGTCGCCCTCCATGCCGACGATGGCATCCACGATCGCGAGCCGCGGCCGGATCGTCGAGGCGAGATCGAGAATCGAGTTCTCGATGCCGCGGAAGTGCAGCAGGTTCTTCGGCCAGCCGTAGACGGCACCGGGCACGACGCCGAACAGGTTCTTGAGGCTGGCTGTCATGCCGGTCCAGTGGTGCGTCTTGAGCTTCGGCATCGACACGATGAGATCCGCGTCGAGCACGGCCACCGGCAGCGCCAGATCGGGCAGGCTCATGAAGCGCGTCTTCAGCGGCACGCGCCGCACGTCGTCGTGATTGAGATCGACGAAGGCCACGCCGACATCGCGCAGCGCGTCGAACAACCCCGTGCCCGTGACGAGGTACTCGATGTCGCGACGATGACCTGGTCCTTCGGCGACGACGACGCGCCCGGCGCCTGCGCGTCGCAGCGCTTCGGCCGCGCCCGCAACCAACGAGGGATGCGTGTTGATGACGCGGCCGCGCTCGAACTCCACCAGGTTCGGCTTGAGGAGCACACGCTTGCCGCGGACGTCCACGTTCAGCAGGCGAAGGCCGCGCCCGACCATGTCCGCCAAGTCCACGTCGTAGCTGGTGGCAGGAAGAATCGCCACGTCGGAACTGGCGGAGTGCAGAAAGCGTGCTGGATCGTACGGAAGCGGCGCGCGGCGGCAGGCGCCTGCCACGGCGAGGCCCGCGGCGGGCAGGGCCTTCAACAGATCGCGACGGGAAAGCGAGGATCCCTCAGACACGGAACGCTTCGCATCGATGGCCTTCAGCGGTCGCCGCATAGAGCGCCAGGGCAGCCACGTGGAGATTGTCGAGGAAGCGCGAGCGCCGCCATTGTGTGTCGAGCGCGCTGCGTGCCTGCTCGCAAGGCCGGCTGTACACCGTGAGGCACACGCACGCAAGCGATAGCGCCAGCGCACCGGCTTCGGCCTGCTGGTTGGCCTCCAGATATTGCAGCGCACGCGTGACATGCGGCGCGCCGGCAACGTCGTGCAACGCCAGCAGCGCGATCGCCGTCGGCGGCACGTACGGCGGCAGTTCCGTGCCGAGCATGTTCGAGTTGCCGTGGTTCCATCCGCCCTGGCGGCAGGCGCGATCGGCGAGGAGGCGTTCGCCGTCGTCGATGCGGCGCAGGACCTGCGGAGGGCGCGGCACTCTCGTCAGCCGTTTCAGGCCCAGCAGGCACCAGGCCGTGGGTTCGACCCAGCTGAACGTGCCCTCGCTCCAGGGCCACGCCTGAATGGTGTCGTCCTGCCGATTGATGGCGGAAGGTGGAATGCGGATGCCACGCGATTGCGTGAGAGCGGCCGTCAGGTCCGCGGCCATCGACGGCCTGACGCTGGAAGCAAGCGCAATGGCGGCCAGCCCGTTGAACGCGAGGTTGACCTCGCCGGCGGCATCGACGAACAGCCCGGCCCGTCGCTGCCAGCGATCGAGCGGGGAGACGTCCAATGAAACGGGTGCCGCGCCTGCGGTCACGGGGGGACCAAGCGCCAGCAGCGCCGCGCAGGTCGGCTCGAGTCGTGAGGCCTTGCCCTTGTAGTACGGCCAGCCACCGTCCGAGTTACGCGCAGCGAGGAGCGTGGTCGTCAGCTCGTCGGCCAGTGAGGCCACGGCGACCGCTTTCACACCGTCAAACGCACGCGCGCTCGGTATCGCACGGGGTGGCCGTCCTTGAACGCTGGACGAAACTTCCACATCTTGGCGGCCGAGACCAGCATGCGCTCCTGGTAGCGGTTGAACGGCGAGGTCAGCCTGACGGATTCGACGTCGCCTTGTTCGTCGACGACAAGATCGACGGTCCCGATCTGTTCCTCCGTTACTCCCCTGGGCGGTTCCTTCGGCAGGACCGGCCTCACGAGCACTGGCGGAATTACTGCCGCGTCCGCTGGTGAGTACACCGAATCGTCAACGGGCGGGGCCGCGAGTATCACGGGCGTGGGCGGCTCCGCAGCCGACGCGGGCGGGGCCACCGTGGCTGTAGACATTACTGGCGCCAGCTCGCGAACGGGCTTCGGCGGCGCCGGCTTACCCATCGTCTTCGGCGGCGCTGACGGCGGAGGTGGCGGCGCCGCCGCAACCGGAGCTGGTGTCTCAGGATTGCCCATCATCTTGTCCACCGCCGACTTCACCGTCGCGGCGGCCCGATCGATCAACGACGGCTCAGACGCCGGCGTTGCTGCACCCTGCGCACCTGTCGCACCCGGCGCACCTTCCGCACCTGTCTCACCCTGCGCACCTGTCGCACCCTGCGCACCCTGCGCACCCTGCTCCCCTTCGGCGGTGGCGGCGGCGACGGGCGCCTGGGGAGTGCGCGCCCGTTGCCACCACCACAAGCCTCCGACGAGCAAGAGGACGGCGACCGCAATGCCGGCCAGCGCCAGGAACGTGGGACGCCGCCGCCGGGTCATCGCGACCGTGTCGCTGAAGACGGTTTCCTCGAGCTTTCGATCAGCGCTCTCCGCCGTGCGTTCCTTGAGTCGCCGCAGCTCCTCCTCCGCCCGCATGTTCTGTCCCGCAGCCATGGCACGATCGACGAGCCGCTCGATGTCGGCACGGCGCCCGGGGCGCTCGTAGAACGACAGGTTCCGCGCGAAGTCGACGAGTGTCGCCGACTGGCGTGGCTCCGAGAGGTTGCGCTCGATGAACTGAGCGAGCTCGGGCGGGGTCGCCGCGCCTTCCACGAGCATCTGCAGCATCAGCGCGGCCTGACGCACCGGTTCGTCCGGCGCCAGGCTGCCCGGCAGCGCCACCACGTCCCCGTTGGGAATCAGCGCGACGTGCTCGAGATCGGGCAGCGACCCTCCCGTCGAGGTGACGGTCTGAACCAGCTCCTGAACGACTGCGACGGCTTCCTGCCAGGCAGGCTGAACGTTCCGCGCACGCAGGTCGGCAAGCGTGACCATTGGCGTTTCCACCCGGCGTGCTCCGCACGCCCATCGAGTCCGCGAGGCGCACCCGACATGGGCTCCCTCGTCTTCCTGCTCAAACGTCTAGAACGGCTTGTTGGAACCCTCGCCGTCTCTCGACCCGTCCCCTCCCGGCCCGGCTGCCCTGTCGCCAAGCGGCGGCAACAGCCGCGGCGCGCGGGTGGGACCGGTCGGCGCCGTCCCATTACGATACGCCCGGAAGTCCACATTGCAATCGTGGGCCGCCAGAAAGTTCAGAAATCGCTTGTAGTCCGACGCGGGCATCCCGAACAGGCGCAGCAGCGACCGGTAGTTGCCACGCGTGGTGCCGAGCCCGCGGCGCACCAGCTCCCGCATGTCGTGCCGCGTGACGTCGCGCTCCAGGAACAGCGGGTGGATGTGCTCCCAGAAAGAATAGCCACCGGCCACGAGCGCCTGATAGAGCTCGTCGGCCACCTGCTTGCGGCGTTCCTTCACGGGCAGTACCTGGTCGGCCGACGCCTGTACCGACGGCGGCAGATGGGTCACTTCCACCGTGCTGCCGCTCGCCATCCACAGCGCCTGCTCCACCACGTTCTGAAGCTCGCGGACGTTGCCCGGCCAGCGATACCGCTCGAGCATACGCAGCGCCTCCTCGGAGAACTCGACCGAGCGCGACGCCTTCGATGCCAGGTGATCGACGAGCACGCGAATATCTTCCTTCCGCTCGCGCAGCGGCGGCACGTGCACGTGGATGACGCGGAGTCGGTAGAGCAGGTCCTCGCGGAATTGCCCGCTCGCCACCATGTCGGCCAGATTGCGGTTCGTCGCCGCGACGACCCGCACGTCAACCGTGGACTTGATGTGGTCCGCGCCGACGGACTGAATCTCGCCGTTCTCCAGGAAGCGGAGGAGCAACGCCTGCATGCGCAGGCTCATCTCACCCACTTCGTCGAGGAACAGCGTGCCGCGATGCGCGAGTTGGAGCTTCCCCGGCTTGTCGCGATACGCGCCGGTGAAGCTGCCCTTCACGTGACCGAACAATTCGGATTCGAGCAGGGTCTCGGTCAGGCCGGCGCAATTCACCGCGATGTACGAGCGCGGCGCGCGCACCGACCGCGCGTGAATCTCCCGCGCGATGAGATCCTTGCCGACGCCACTTTCGCCCGTGATCAGCACCTTGGCGTCACCGGTGGCGACGCGGCCGACCAACGCCAGGATGTCATGCATCTGCTGGCTGGCATAGATCAGCGCGCTGGGGACGTTTGCCGCCGGCTCGGCGGAATCGGCCGGAACGGACGGCAACGAAACGCTTCTCACGAAACCCTCCAGGTCTGCCCCGCGCGCCGCCATGGCGCAGCGGTGCCCGACACTGAAGGTCTGGTCGGGGGCAGTCACCTGGAACCTCAGCAAGGCCGGTGCCCTCTCGGAATTGGCGGCACTGGAGGCTGACGTGCGAGAGAAATACACAGGAATTTCGGCGTTTTCTGCCGTGTCTGACGCCGCAAGGAACTCTGACCGCACTCGTCCTGAACTCTCGCCAGAGCCAGACCGCGTTACGAAACTGTAAGTGTTCGCACGCGATCTCGCCAACTGAACCCCGAACTTAGAAGCTCAGGCGTGGAGTGTCAAGCTAGGCTTCGCTGGTAAAGCCGCGGTCTCCAGCAACATCCGAGGGTTCCCTATACTACGGGCTATGTCACGGCCGGATCTATTCGATTCAGGCGATCCCGGGCTCTACGAGGTTGTCACCGCCCAGGCGGGACCGTCGGGCGCGCTTCCGCTCGAGCCCGCCGACCTGCTGAAGCGCCCGAGCGGCGACGTCTTCGGTTGGACGCAGGACGTCGGCATGGGCTGGCAACCGGCCGAACTGAAACGGCCGGAGGCGCTGATCCTCAGCACCCAGGGGGGCGTGCGCGAGCCGGACGGGACGCCGCTTGCGCTCGGCTACCACACGGGTCACTGGGAGGTGGGGCTGCTCGTTCGAGCGGCCGCGGAGACGCTGCGTCGCGAGCGCTTCATTCCGTTCGCCGGCTTCGTGACCGATCCCTGCGACGGCCGGACGCAGGGCACGACCGGCATGATGGACAGCCTGCCGTACCGGAACGACGCGGCGCTCGTGCTCGGTCGCCTGATCCGATCGCTCCCGACGCGCAAGGCCGTGCTCGGCGTCGCGACGTGCGACAAGGGCCTGCCCGCGATGCTGATGGCGCTGGCCGAGTGCCACGACCTAGCGACAGTGGCGATTCCTGGCGGGGTCACCCTGCCACCTACCGACGGCGTGGACGCCGGCGCGGTACAGACGATCGGCGCGCGCTACTCGTACGGACAGATGTCACTGGAGGAAGCGGCTGCGCTCGGCTGTCGTGCCTGCGCATCGCCGGGAGGCGGCTGCCAATTCCTCGGGACGGCCGCAACGTCGCAGGTCGTCGCCGAAGCGCTGGGGCTCACCGTGCCGCACGCGGCGCTCGCGCCTTCCGGGCAGCCGATCTGGACTGACGTCGCACGACGGTCTGCGCGCGCGGCGGTAGATCTGTCCGCCCGCGGCATTGTCATGCGCGACATCCTCACCGATGGCGCCATCAGGAACGCCATGACCGTGCACGCTGCGGTCGGCGGCTCGACGAACCTGCTGCTGCACATTCCGGCCATCGCTCACGCTGCCGGACTCCGCCGCCCCGCGCTCGCCGACTGGCTCACCGTCAATCGACAGGTGCCGCGCATCGTCGACGTCCTGCCGAACGGCCCGCATCCGACGGTCCGCGTCTTCCTCGCCGGCGGCGTCCCCGAAGTGATGCTGCACCTGCGGCGCGCGGGCCTGCTGGATCTGAACGCGCTCACGGTGACCGGCTCGCGCGTCGGCGAGGTGCTCGACTGGTGGGAATCGTCGGATCGCCGGACCGCGGTTCGTGAACGGTTGCGCGCGATGGATCGCGTCGATCCCGACGATGTGATTATGAGCCCGGAGCGGGCGGCCGGGCGAGGTCTGACGAGCACGGTCTGCTTCGTGTCAGGGAACCTCGCGCCCGACGGCGCGATCATCAAGGCGACGGCCATCGATCCGAGCATCGTCGATGCCGACGGCGTGTATCGCCGTACCGGGCCCGCGCGCGTTTTCACGAGCGAACGCGCGGCGATTGCGGCCATCAAGAGCCGCGGCGAGGACCGCATCCGCGCCGGCGAAGTGATCGTGCTGGCCGGACGTGGCCCGCTCGGCGCGGGCATGGAAGAGATTTACCAGGTCACCTCCGCGCTCAAGTACCTCGACGTCGGCAAGACTGTCGCGCTGCTGACCGATGCGCGCTTTTCCGGCGTCTCGACGGGACCGTGCATCGGCCACGTCGGCCCCGAAGCGCTGGCGGGCGGCCCCATCGGCCGTCTCCGCGACGGCGATCGCGTCCGCGTCGTCGTCGACCGCACGCGCCTCGACGGCACGATCGACCTGGTCAACACGGATGCGTCAGGCACGGACGTCCCGGCAGACGATCTGCTCGAGAGCCGCACGATGCATCCCGACATCGCGCCGGACCCCGATCTGCCTCCCGCGACGCGATTGTGGGCCGCGTTGCAGAACGCGAGTGGCGGGCCATGGGGAGGCTGCGTGTACGACGTTGACAGGATCGTCGAAAGGTTGGGGACGTTGGGACGGGTTGGTGACGTTGGGACGGGTTGAGGGAGCAACCCCACACAACCTCACACGACGCCACACAACCTCACCCAACCCTTCGCAACGTCACAGCCCTACTTCAAATTTTCCTCAGTACTCACGGAAAACTTCTTGTAGTCCGACCACTCTGTCAGCGAGTCGATTTTGAAGCCGCGGAACATCAGCGTCCGCCCGGTGCCGACGACTCGGAGACTCGCCGGAAGCCAGACTTCGTCGTTCACCTTCGTGCGCTGCAGAGTGACTTTCGCGCCTTTGCGCAGACGGGCGAGAATTCCCCAGCCGATCGTGACGTCCTCCACGGATTCCAAATCGGCCTTCACGAGCTGGTACTGGAACTCGTGGACCCACACGCGCGCGCGGAATCGTTTCATCATGCGGCCATCGTCGGAACGCGGCTGGTAGTCGCGCCGGGGATCCAGCGTGCCGACGATCGTGGGATACCCCGCGAGCGTTTCGCGACCGACGAGGTGAATGTCGTAGACGCGAAACAGCTCGTCGATCGCCTCCCGTTCCTCCCGACGGTTCTTCTCGATGTCCTTCTGCTGTTTCGCGCGCTCCGATGGTGATGCCGCGACACGCTCGAGGTCCCGGCGATGCGTGTCGTCGTTGCGTGCGAGCTCTGCCGGCGGGATCGGCGTTCCGTTCACCGCAATCAGCCGCTTGTAGGTGAAGCCGGGATTCGCGGACGGATACACCTCGTAGGTCTTCGTCACGTCGGCCGACACCTTGCCGAGCTTGCTGATCTCGATCTCCTGCCTTCGCTCGGTGAAGGTGTAGTTGGCCTGCAGCGCCCGGTCCATCCGCAGCCGCGCGCGCACCTCCGCGACGAACTGGTCCTTGTCCGGCAGCGGCGGCTCGCTGACCGCCGCGACCAGATGCGCCGATACAAGACCCAGCAGCAGAGCGTGGCGGAGCCCGTGCACTACAATGTCTCCAGAGGTCGCCAATGCGGTTAGACGACGCACGGCTCTGCCTGGATTGCGAGGAGATTCACAACGAGCACGAGTGTCCGGCGTGCGGATCGGAAGCCTTCGCCTTCCTCAAGCGCTGGATCAAAACGACGTCTTCTTCGCGCCCGCGCCCGCCCTCGACCCGCGATCCTCACGCCCCCGTCGACCTCGTCTCGCGGCCGATCGCGACGAGCGAGCAGCTCGACGCCTGGAAGCAGATCGTCGAGGGCAAGTCGCCCGAGCCGCGGCGCGGCCGGCTCATCGCACGCGGCCTTGTTGGCCTGGCGGCCATGGGCCTGGCTGGATGGGCCTGGACGCGGGCCGGGCGCAAGGACGACGCCCCGGGAGGCTCGTAGTACAATCATGTGATCATGCCAAAAACGAAAGTCGCGCTCCTCCGCACGACTCCTGCCACCGTTCTCAGCGATTATCACAGCCTGATGAACCTGGCAGGCTACCAGGACGTCATCGCGCGCGACGCGGACACGGCACTCAAGGTCAACATCTCCTGGCATTTCTTCTACCCCGGCAGCTCCACGACGCCCTGGCAGCTCGAGGGCGTCATCCGGGCGATGAAGCAGGACGGGTACGACCCGTCCCTCATCCACGCGTGCCACAACCGCACCGTCGTCATCGACGCGCACCTCGGCGAGCGTGAGAACAAGCAGCTCAACGTCGTCGAGGCGCACGGGCTGCGCAACGTCCATCTCTACGAGGACGAGGAGTGGATCTCGATTGGCGACGCGGTCGGCGATCTCACGAAGAAGTTTCTCTGTCTCAACGAGGTCTACCCGAAAGGCTTCATGATTCCGCGCCGGTTCATCGGCGAGAACATCATCCACCTGCCGACCGTGAAGACGCATGTCTTCACCACGATGACCGGCGCGATGAAGAACGCCTTCGGCGGCCTGCTGAACGAGCACCGGCACTGGACGCACCCGGTCATCCACGAGACGCTCGTGGACCTGCTGATGATCCAGAAGAAGATCCACCGCGGCGTGTTCGCCGTGGCGGACGGCACTTTCGCCGGCGACGGGCCCGGCCCGCGCTGCATGGTGCCGCACGTGAAGAACGTGATCCTCGCGAGCGCCGATCAGGTCGCCATCGACGCCGTCTCGGCGAAGCTGATGGGGCTCGACCCCATGTCGATCAAGTTCATCCGCCTGGCGCACGAAGCCGGCCTCGGTTGCGGAGACCCGCGCGAGATCGAGATCGTCGGCGACACCTCGGCGGCCGCCGAGAACTGGCACTTCGACGGTCCCTTCCGGAAGATGACTTTCGCCTCCCGGATGCAGCACAAGATCTACTGGGGACCGCTGAAGGGGCCGATCGAGTGGTCGCTCAAGACCGTGCTGGCGCCCTGGGCCTACATGGCCAGCGTCGTCTACCACGACAGCTTCTGGTATCCCGTGAAGGCGAAGCGCATGATGAGCCAGGTGCTCCGCAGCGACTGGGGCCGCCTGTTCCGCAACTGGGAGCACGTGACGCCTGACGCGAACGGGTTCCCGTCGGTCGGCGCCGAAGGCGTGGAGCTCACGCGCGTGGGGATGGCCGCGTTCACCAAGTCGCTGGGCATCCTGGGCACGTGCATGAAGGAAGCGCCTGAGTTCAGCAACAAGCGGCGCAAGGTGGTCAAGACATAGTCCGTGCTGGGTGCTAAGTGCCGGGTGCCACGTGCGGTGCTGGGTGCCTGGTGCTTAGTGCGGTGCTTGGTGCCTAGTGCGGTGCTTGGTGTTACCCGCAGCACGTGGCATCGCACCAAGCACCCAGCACTTTGCCACTAAGCACCGCACCAGGCACGTAGCACCCAGCCACCAAGCACGGACATCTATAATTCCCCAATGTCCTACAGCGCCGTCTTCCGCTGCATCGCCGGCTGTCATGGCGAGCACAAGCTCGCGCAGCCGATCTACAACTGCCCCACCTGCGGCGATCTGCTCGAGGTCAGCCACGACGTCCAGGCGCTGCGCGATCGCAGCGCGGCGGCGTGGATGCGGTTGTTCGACGAGCGATACAAGCGCACGACGTGGCCCTACGGATCGTCGGTCTGGGGCAAGAAGGAGTGGGTCTGTCCCGAGGTCCGCGACGAGAACATCGTCTCGATGGACGAGGGCGGCACGAACCTGTTCTGGGCCGACCGCTTCGGCCACTCGCTGGGCCTCGACGAGCTGTGGGTGAAGCAGTGCGGCAACTCCCACACCGGGTCGTTCAAGGACCTCGGGATGACGGTGCTCGTCTCGATGGTCAAGCAGATGATGGCCGACGGGAGCCCCGTCGAAGCCGTCGCGTGCGCCTCCACGGGCGACACGTCGGCCTCCCTGGCTGCGTACGGCGCGGCCGCCGGCATTCCCGCGGTCGTGATTCTGCCGAAGGGCAAGGTCACCACCGCGCAGCTCGTGCAGCCGCTGGCGAACGGCGCCACCGTGCTCTCGCTCGACACCGACTTCGACGGCTGCATGGCAATCGTGAAGCGCCTGGCCGAGGAACAGCGCGTCTACCTGGCCAACTCGATGAACAGCCTGCGGCTCGAGGGCCAGAAGACCGTCGCCATCGAGATCGTCCAGCAGTTCGACTGGCAGGTCCCGGACGTCGTGATCATTCCGAGCGGGAACCTAGGAAACGTCAGCGCGCTCGGCGCGGGCTTCGACCTGCTCGAAGCCCTCGGCGTGACCACCAAGCGGCCGCGGATCGTCGTCGCACAGGCGGAAGCGGCGAATCCGCTGTACCTGGCGTACATGCGCAACTGGGAGTTCGAGCCGGTCGCGGCGAAGCCGACGCTCGCTTCGGCGATCCAGATCGGCAACCCGGTGTCGGTGCGCAAGGCGATACGGACGCTGAAGAAATACGACGGGATCGTGGAACAGGCCAGCGAGCAGGAACTGGCCGACGCGGCCGCTGAGGCCGATCGCACGGGCATGTTCAACTGCCCGCACACGGGCGTCGCCCTGGCCGTGCTGAAGAAGCTCGTCGCGCGGGGCGACATCACCTCGGGCCAGCGCGTGGTCGTCATCTCGACGGCCAACGGCCTGAAGTTCGCCGACTTCAAGATCGGCTATCACGAGGGGCGGCTGGAAGGCATTTCCTCGCGTCACGCCAACCGCCCAATCGACCTTCCCAACAACTACGACGCCGTGGTGGGCGCCATCGAAAAGCGCAGACTACTGGTAGACGTTTCGACGGGTTGAGTCGGCGTTTGGGAGCGTTGCGGAGGGTTGGGAAGGGTTGCGACGTTGGTGACCGACCCCAGCAACCCCACTAAACGCCACCCAACGCCACCCAACGCCACCAACGCCTCTCAACCGTTCGGGCTACTTATTCGAGAAGGCGTAAATCAGCGCAAACGTGACCGTCGGCTGCGTCTTCGAGAGCGAACCGCTGTCCTTCACGAAGAACTGCTCGTCCGAGAAGTCCGTCCGGAACTCGATCCGCGCCAGCAGGCCGACGGGGGTCTTGTACTCGCCGGTCAGCGTGATCTCCTGCACGTTCTGCGACGTCCCCGTGGTGAAGGCATCCTTGTCGTTGTAGTACTCGTAGCGTGGCGAGAACGCCCATGTTGGCGAGGCCTGGTAGCGCAAGCCGACGGCCACTCCGTACCAGTTCACGCCGTCGCTGGCGAGCACGTCGTGCCCGTAGTCGACGTTACCGAGCACGCTGAGCTTGTCGTTCACCGCGTAGGTCGACACCAGGTCGAACAGTTGGCGAACCCCGCCGTCGGCGTCATCGTTCTGTTCCTTGCCCACCATGTAGTTGCTTACGATCGACAGCTTCGCGTTGGGCTTGAAGGTGACCCCACCACAGACCGTTTTTGCCGTGTTGTTGTCCTTCACGCTGTTCCAGCCGTTCACGAGGAAGCCGGTCAGGCTCACCTTGTCGTTGACGGCGTAGCCGACTCGTACGCCGGCATGGTAGTACGGGATCGCGAGCGCGAAGAGGAGCGAGCGAGAGTAGTTCCAGTTGTCCTTGGACTCGATGACCTCGGCGCCGTGCGGGGTCACGAACTTGCCGAAGTCGATCGTGAGGCCCTTGCCGGCCGGCACCAGGTAGGATACGTACGCCTGCTGCACGTATTTCAAGTAATTCGTGCCGCCCGGCTCGAAGGAGTTCACCAGATCGGCCGTGTCGCCAGCGCCGAAGTCGACGCGGAAACCGGCGCGGCTCTTGTCGGTGACCGGCTTGGCCAGCGCGAGCTCGACGTAGTTCAGGCTGAAGTTGTTGTGGTTGACGTCGAAGTTCCGGAGCTGCGGGTTCGTCTCGTTGAACGCCCAGCCGTAGTAGCCGTCGACGAGCCCGTAGACCTCGATGCTGTGCAGGAAGTCCGGCGCCGGCGCATCGTCCGTAGTGGCCGTCGCCCCTCCGTCGGCAGGCGCCGCGACGACCGCCGTCGACTGCGACGAGGCGGGGGGCGCCGCCGCGCTCTGCCCGTTCGCCGCTCCGTCAGCAGCCATGACGGCGGGCACGCCCGCCACGACGAGGCTCGCCAGCACGCCGGCTGCCACTCTCACCAGGCCTCTCAGGCCCGTCCCTGAATGCATCGGTCCCAACCTCCAGATGTGACTATCGTTCGCACGCTACCGTGCACCGCGTGAGGAAGGTATGACCGCAGCGTCAGGAAACCATGAACAACGCGCGCCTCCGCGGGCACTATGGCCGCTGGCCCACAGAGCACGGCGCGTACCAACGGTGTAAACACCCTCAAATGGACTGACCACAACGAATTACAACGAAACTCTGCAGGAAGGCTCGTGACGAGAGGCGACAAGCGCGGGACAACGATGTAGGAAGCCAGCGACGGCGCTACAAAGATGTCGCACACCGCAGGTGGGTTACGAGGCGTTGGGTGAGGTTACGAGGCGTTGGGTGAGGTTACGAGGCGTTGGGTGAGGTTGCGGGGCGTTGGGTGAGGTTGCGG
>Ga0207701_10003563_pt1 | contig 15967 bp, 5 predicted proteins | sample KBSSwiSSwithPhiX_FD_184294 | JGI IMG/M metagenome (GOLD analysis project Ga0207701, IMG submission 184294) | Switchgrass rhizosphere bulk soil microbial communities from Kellogg Biological Station, Michigan, USA, with PhiX - S5 (SPAdes) (version 2) | ecosystem: Environmental > Terrestrial > Soil... | reverse complement strand
TGAACGTTTATTTCTCCGCCATGCGTTTTAATAATATCATAACTCAAACTCAACCCCAATCCTGTTCCCTGCCCGGTTGGCTTGGTGGTAAAAAAGGGCTGAAAGATTTTATCAACTACTTTTTGGGCAATGCCATTACCATTATCTTTTACTGAAATCAAAATCTTAGTATCATTCTTTTTTGTACTGACTACAACAGTTGGTTCATAATTTTGTGATTGTTGTTTCTTTTTTTCGTTCACAGCATAAAAGGCATTGTTGATTAAATTAAAAAAGACTCTTCCAATATCCTGCGGAATTACATTGATGTTGCCGATACTTTCGTCAAAATCTGTTTTTAAAGTCGCGTTGAAGGTTTTATCTTTTGCTGCAAAACCATGATAGGAAAGACGCAGGTATTCTTCTGCTAATGCGTTGATGTTAGCGGATTCTTTTACACCAGCACTGCTGCCGCTATGCTGCAGCATGCTTTTTACAATCGCATCGGCTTTTTTGCCGTGGTGATTTATTTTTTTCTGATTTTCAATTGCATTATTTGCCAGTGCGATCGCGTCGTTTATTTTACCTCTACTCAATTCATCTTTCATTTCTGCCAGCAATTCTTCATTAACATCCGAAAAATTGTTTACAAAGTTTAGCGGGTTTTGAATCTCATGAGCAATGCCAGCGGTGAGTTCCCCTAGTGAGGCCATTTTTTCCGACTGGATTAATTGCTTCTGGGTGGCCCTTAATTCACCAAGTGCCCGCTCTATCTCGCTGTTCTTCTCCTGCAGTGCATGATTTGCTTTTTGCTTTTGCCGATTGTTTCGGTAAAGCAAGAATCCTATTGTACTGAAAATGGCGATCAATGCGATGATGGCAATCGTTTTTATATTTCCCGCCATTTCGATTCTTTGTTGCTCCAATTGCTGCAATGCCAATTGCTGAGTGAATGCCGCCACCTGGAATTCCTGGAGCCTTTTATTTTCTATGCTGCCAACACTATCATTTAATATTGTGGCCAGTCTTAAATAGGTAAAAGAACTGTCTGTATTGTTTTGGTCATGATAATAGTCTGAGATCATCCGGTAAGCAATTGCTTTTTCCTTTTGGAAGCCACCCAATGTAAAAACTTCAAGAGCTTTTTGGGCATAAAGAAAAGCCGAATCTGCTTCATTCAACGATTGGTAAAGCCTGGCTAATTGAAGACATGCATTTCCTGTATGCCGGGGATTATCGTGCAGCTCACTAACCTGGACTGCTTTCTGATAGTTTTCCCTGGCGAGACCTTTGTTTCCCATTTGCTCGTAGATTGTGCCTAGGGAAGTGTAAGTGGCGCCTTCAAATTTTCTATCTTCAAAAGTTAACTTTGAATAATAATACAGTGATTTATGCTGATAGAAAAGGGCCGAATCTGGCTTATTCAATCTTAGATAACTGTCGCCAATGTCAGGGTATATTCCAGCAAGGTTAAAAGTATCTTTTGCGGATTCCAAACGTGTAATGGCTTTATGGGCAATAGCAATTTGCTTTTCATAGTTGCCAACATAGAGATACAGGTACTCAAGGGCAGCATATAGTAAGCCGATAACCCCACGACGGTACATTTCCGGTGTTTGTCCTTTTTGCAGGTTCCCTAGTCTTTTTTCGCTGGAAGGGTCTTCGGCAATTTCCAATCCCCGGGTTATTACTCTTAGTGCCTCAGGATAATTTCCCGTCTTCATGAGAGGCCAACCCATCAATCCCATCATCTCAGCCTTGTTCAATTTGAAGTCGAGTTTTTCGGCGATCGCTATCCCTTTGTTACAATAATACAGACCACTATCAACGTTTATATCATCATAATAGCTCGCCAGCACGGAACAAGCACCCATGCGGACAGTGTCATTTGCTGCTTGTTGAAGTAGAATATAGGCGCTGTCCCTTTGTTGCCGGGTCTGCGCATTAACAAATGCCGGCAGTAATATAAACGGCACAATTTTCAGTAATAATTTCATTCAACTAATTTAATCAGAGGGCAATTTGATTATGAACTCTGTATCTTTTCGTTTCTTACTTCTCATTTTTATATATCCACCATGGGCTTTTGAAGTTGTCTGAACCGGGATTTTATGAGGTTTTGGGGATTAAGGTATTTTTATGTTTGTCCTCCAAATCCTTTTAATGATCCTAAATCGTGATTCAGACAACAGGTAAGTGAATAATAAACTCACTTCCCTCACCTTCCTTCGACTCCACGTTTATCTCACCGCCGTGTGCCTTTACAATATCATAGCTCAGAGATAAACCCAATCCAGTTCCCTGCCCGGTGGGTTTGGTAGTAAAGAAAGGTTGAAAAATTTTATCGATTATTTCTTGCGGAATACCCTTGCCATTGTCTTTTATCCTAATCTCAACCCGATAGCTATCAGGTTTGTCACCGATTTTTTTAGTACTTATCGAAACAACAGGCTTATAGCCATCTCCGGTGTCTTTCTTTTTTTCATGCACGATGTAAAAGGCATTATTGACCAGGTTAAGCAACACCCTTCCAATATCCTGCGGTATGATATTTATTTTGCCGATAGTATTGTCCCAGTCAGTTTTAAAGGCTGCATTGAATGTATTATCTTTTGCTCTCTGGCCATGATAAGCTAATCTCAAATATTCATCCGCCAATGTATTAATATCTGTTGGTTCCTTTTTGCCGCTGCTTATCCTTGAATGTTGAAGCATGCTTTTTAGAATAGCATCGGCCCGTTTGCCGTGGTTATTTATTTTTTCTTCGTTGTCTCTAATGTTTTTTGCAATTGCCTTTGCCTGTGTATAGTTTTCATTTTTTATCTCCTGCTCAAACTCATCAACCAACTCTTTATTTACTTCGGAAAAATTATTTACAAAGTTTAAAGGGTTTTGTATCTCATGGGCGATGCCTGCAGTAAGTTCGCCGAGTGAGGCCATTTTTTCACTTTGGATGAGTTGTGATTGGGTAGCTTTTAAAGCTTCATGGGTTTGCTCCAGTTTATGATAAGCTTTTTCAATCTCTTTCGCGTGCTCCAGTTCACGGGCACGGTTTTTCTCTCTTTCTTTTTGTAATATCCTGCGGCGTACATAACGATCGACAGCAAAACCAAACCCAAGTAAGAGTAATAGGTATCCAAGATAAGCTGCGTTTGTTCGCCACCAGGGAGGGGTTACAATAATTTTTAAAGATGCCCCCTGTTCATTCCACACACCTTTGTCATTGGATGCTTTCACCCTGAAGATATACGTTCCCGGGGGAAGCTGGGGATAAAATGCCATATGCTGATTACCGACATCTCTCCATTCGTTGTCATAATTTTCCAGTTTATAGCTGTACCTGTTTCTTGACGGGTTGGAATAATGAATGGCAATAAACTCTATGGACAAATTATTTTGGCTATGGCCAAGGGTTATTTGATCAGTTTCATCAATTGGTTTTTTTAAAATGGATCCTTCGCCGGGTATGACTGATTTATTAAATAGTTTGAGATCTGTCAAAAAAACTTTGGGAGGAATGGAATTTTTATTTACGTCATCAGGATTAAAAATGGTAATTCCATTGGAGCCACCAAATACAAACAACCCGGTGGATGTTTTTAAAAAGGCGCCATCGGCAAATAACTGCCCTTGTATACCATCTGCAATTGAGAAATTGTTGAATTGTTCGGTTTCCAAATTAAACCGGCTCAACCCGTCAAAGGTGCTGAGCCATAGGGAATGGTTTTTTTCATCAGCAAGGATAGATTGGATACTCATAGATGGTAAGCCATCATCACGCGTATAAGTTTTTATTTTTTTTGTTTCGACGTTGTACCGGTTAAACCCTCCTTGCCAGGTACCGACCCATGCGATACCATCCGGGCCCTCATAAAAAGAATTAATATCCTGTGTTACAAAAATGTCTCCCCTGGTTTTGTCAAATCCATGTCTTTCTATTTTATCGGTGACGTAGTTATATAAAAACAATCCATTATTGGTAAGCAACCAGAGCCCGTGCTTCTTGCTTTCAAAAGCCCTCATGACCTCATTGCTGCTCGCATCACTGCCTGCCAATTTATTTAGTTCATAATGTTTATAGGATGCAGCCTCCTTCTCTTTTTTATAAAGACCAGCGAATGTGCACAGCCAATCGTTGCCTTTGCTGTCTTTGAGAAAATAATTAATGCTAATGGTATCCGGTGCGCCGGTAATTCTTACCGGCTTAAGGGTATGATCCTTTTCAGAAAAAGAATAAAGGGCTTTGTAGGCACTGAGATAAAACTCGCCGGGTGTCCTTTCCCAAATTGAATATATGCCGTTTAATTCTTTGGAAAGTTGCGGGTAGGGTATAGGCTGAAGAGTTCCGGTGCGATTATCCAAAATGTTCAAACCGGAAATGTTTCCGGCTCCCGCGGTGCCAATTAATATTTTACCATCACTGGCTTCATAAATATAACTTGCCCAGGCTGCAGTTAAAGAATTCTTATCGGCTCGATTATAACTATAAGATTTGAGCTGGGGTTTGTCTTCGTATTTCAAGAGTCCGTGTGCAAAAGAACCGATCCATAGGGTTCCAAAACTATCAAAACAGAAGTCGGCGACAGGTGTATGCTCTAGCTGCTTTTTAATACCATTATTAAAGATGGAAAAACTGCCGGTTATTCTATTGAAAAACCTGACGCCGTTGTCAGTTCCTATCCATAGATTATCATCTTTGTCCATGATAATGACATTGAAAAAATTGTTAGTTATGATACGATTGAGGGAATCTTTTGAATCCCATATTTTATAAGTGCCTGTTTCAGGGATAAAATCTATCAACCTATTTTTATTGGTAACCATCCATAGATGACCGCCTTTGTCAAACTTAATATCCGTTGGATGTTCCGTGTCACTCTTAAAAGGGTCATCCATCAAGTGTATGGCACTCAATTTTCCGTTTATATCAATTTTAAATAAGCCTGAATAACTTAAGAACCATATATTGCCCGTTTTATCTTTTGTAATCCTGGAAATATTTTGAATCCGTAAACTATCTGCAGGGGCAAACTGTTTTAGTTTACTATCATTTTCATCTTTGTACAATAGTGCAGATGAAACCGGGTCACCATAATTTGTACTTATTCCAAAATAAATTCTTCCGTTGTTATCTTCACACATGACGTTTACACCCAATTCCAAATTAGCCGGATGATTAATTAAGTGAGTAAAATCATATTGCCTGAACGTTTTCGAAACAGGGTTGTATACATTAAGAAAAGAAGGGGCACTGCCTATCCATATTTGGCCTTTTTGGTCTTCAAAAAGCGACCATACATTCAAGCCGTGAATGGAAACAGTATCGTTAGGGTTGTAATAAAATCTTTTGAATTCATATCCATCGTATCGTGCCAGCCCGTTAACGGTGCCTACCCATATATAGCCATGCCGGTCTGTTAGCATGTCGTGCACTTCTGCGCCCGGCAAACCATCTTTCTCTGCATATTGCGTGAAATTGCCCGAGTTAAGCTGGGCATAAGAAGATACGGAAACGAGTACCAGCAACACCAGGATAATGTGTTTAAATTTCACATGCATCGTGAAAAAATTATTTTTTAAGATTTTAAAATTTTATCGATTTCCAGGCAAATCATAAAACCCGGACCGTTCTCCTTCTCTGTCTGAACTATGTGCTTCCACGATATCATAAATGGTCTGAATCACGCCTGCCTGCTGCGCCTTTGCGAAGCTTGCGCCACCGCTAAAGCTTTAGCGAACGCGGTCGGCGAAGCAAAGCCGGCAAGGCAGGGATACGCACGGATTTATGGATTTCACTGATTTCATCTTTATTTGTTGAATTCATCAGCCATTATTTTAATTCGATTAATCGGTGATTCAGACAACAGGCAATTGAATAATAAACTCACTTCCTTCGCCTTCCTTTGTTTTCACTTTTAACTCACCTCCATGTGCTTTCACAATATCATAGGCCAACGATAATCCCAATCCTGTTCCCTGTCCCGTTGGCTTAGTTGTGAAAAAAGGCTGAAATATCTTATCGAGATTCTTTTGCGGAATGCCGTTTCCGTTGTCTGTGACCCGTATCATTACGCTCCTGTCATTCTTATTTGTGCTCAAGCTAACTACAGGGTCATATTTTCCATTTGTCGTTTTTCGCATTTCATTCACGGCATAGAAGGCATTATTGTATAAGTTCAATAAAACTCTTCCAATATCCGGCGGAATAATGTTGATGTTACCAATTCTTCCGTCAAAATCTGTTTTAATTGTTGCGTTGAACTCTTTGTCTTTGGCACGCAGTCCATGATAGGAGAGTCGTAAATATTCATCAGCCAGCGCGTTAATATCGGTGGGTTCTTTCACACTACTGCTGCTGCGGCTGTGTTGCAACATCCCTTTTACAATACTGTCTGCACGCTTGCCATGATGATTTATTTTGTCTGAATTTTCTATTACATTGTCTGCAATTGCAATTGCATTATCATTATTTCCTTTGCTCATTTCATCTTTCAGTTCAACAAGCAATTCCCTGTTTACTTCGGAAAAATTATTTACAAAGTTTAAAGGATTTTGTATCTCATGGGCGATGCCTGCGGTAAGTTCTCCAAGCGAAGCCATTTTTTCAGATTGGATCAGCTGCGCCTGCGTTTGTTTTAATTCGGTGTAGGCTCTTTCAATTTCCCTTGCCTGGGCTAATTCTTTTTCTCTTGTTTTAGCTTTTTCTTTTTCTATTATTCGGTTCCTGATAAAGCGATTTGCGAAAAAGGAAAGTACCACGAAGCAGATCCCATAAATTGTATAAGCCCACCAGGTGCGCCACCACGGAGGTGTTATAGTTACTGCTATGGATTTTTCGGTCCATAGTCCCAGGCTGTTGCGGGCTTTTACATGAAATGTATATTTTCCGGGTGGAACGTTAAAGTAATACGCTTTGGCGGGATTAGTGCCAATGCGCCAGTCATCGTCATAATTTTCAAGTTTGTACAAACTTTTATTTTGCTGTGGATTGTTATAATCGACGGGGTTGTATTCAAATGAAAAAACATTTTGGTTGTAGTTTAATTCTATTGCTTTCTCATGCCATATCTCATCTTGAATTGGCGAATTTACTCCGGGTTTTACAACCTCGCTGCCTAATGAAAAAGCAGTAAAAACGATCTCAGGTGGCTTTCTTATGGTCTCAATATCTTTTGGATGAAAACAATAATAACCAAGAGTGTCGCCAAAATACAAACGACCCGAGTTATCCTGGTACAGTGAAAAAGGAGTGAGCGCCCCGGCGTCTACGCCAGCCTCTTTTCCAAATTCAGATATTTCACGGTTCTTTGGATTAAACTTTATCAATCCGGTTCCACTGATTAACCATAGGTTTTCCTGTTGATCCTCTTTTATAGAGAGGATTAGAGGGAACGACTTCCCTGTTAACGGGTTTGTAACAAGTACACAGTTGTCTGCCTGTTCAACATATTTATACAGACCGTTGGTGGTGCCGATCCACATGGTGCCGTCATTACTTTCGATAACTGATATAACTGCAATTTCGCCGGCCAGATAATTTTTACATTTGCCCGTTTGGGGATTCATTTTATCAACTCCTCCGCCATCCGAATGGCCGATCCATATATTCTTGCTGCGGTCACCCGTAACCGCTAATATCTCCATTGAATTGATGCTGCTGCTGTCGTGGGGATTATGAATGAAATGTTGAAATACTCCTGTTGCAGGATCAAGCTTATCTAACCCACTCGCCGTTCCAGTCCACACCTTATGGTCTTTGTCCACATAAACAGCAATCATAGTGTCATTTGCCAGCGAATTTGTTTCGTTGGTATGACGATATTGTGTTAATATTTCTGTCTGGAGGTCTAGTTTATACAATCCGCTTCCCGCTGTAGCGATCCATAAATTACCACTATTGTCCTTTTCCAGGCGGCCAATAAAGCCTTTGACGGGCATCTTCCTGGCAGTGCCGTCTTTAAGATTTTTTTTTATCAGCCCGGACCCGCTTCCTATATACAAATCACTGTCTTTGTCCAGGTAGAAAGTAGATGCATATGTGCCCTCTCTTAAATAAGGAATTTTCACAGCGTTGGGGCTTAAAGTATAAATATTTCCGGCCAGGCATGTGAGCCAAAGTATTCCATCGCGTGAGATATAGTGACCAAATGTTTGTTCGCGGGCACCATTAAATCCACTTGCAGTGTCTTTACCTATATAATGATTAATTACCCTGGTTTTCTCATCATACCGGGTTAATCCACCGTATAAGGTTCCTATCCAGATTGCACCGGAAACATCCTGGGTGATGAATGTAATATGATCGTATAATTGATCTTTACTAACAGGGGGCCTGCTTAATTTTTCAGGATGTGCAGGATCATAGGTCAGGCGCTGAAAACTGCCGGTTTTTCTATCCATCAGGTGCAGGCCATCGCCAGCGGTGCCTACCCAAAAGTGACCATCGTTATCTTCAAATATTGCGCGGACCTTATTATTGATAAGCGTATTCGGATTGTTCGGGTCGCTTAAGTAGCGTGTAAATTTCCCTGTCCTGGTATCCATTTTATTTAGTCCGCCTTCGCCCTGTATACCTGGTTCACCGGGAAATGTATTGGCATCACTACCGAGCCACGCACTGCCGGTACCTATCCACAGTGTTCCTTCCCTGTCCTGGTAGATGGTACGCACCTGGTTATTGCTAATGGTAGTGGCGTCGTTGCCGGCATGAACAAAATGTGTAAACCGGCCTGTTTGTTTATCCATTTTATCGAGGCCACCATGTGTGCCCACCCAGAAATTCCCCTGTTTATCCTCGAATAGGTCCGTCACCATATCATGAGCGAGCGTGGTGCTGTCTTTCGGATTGTGACGGTAGTGTGTAAACGAGCCATTTTCCGGATCGAAGCTGTCGAGGCCGGCTCCGATAAAACCCACCCAGATAATTCCTTTCTTGTCCGCATACACGCATTCTACACGTAACCCCGCAAGTGAGTTCGGGTTTTTCGGGTCGTGTTTGTAATAGGTCGACGTATATCCATCATAATTTACCAATCCTGAGCCTGAAATAAACCACATAGCTCCTTTCGGGTCTTGGGTGATATTTGTAACCCATCGGAGGTCTTCATTTGGAAACATATTTCTAAATATCACCTGTTGTGCCGAGGAGTAACCTCCCGACAATAGCAAGCCACAGGCGAAAATGGCGATTGATTTAATGGCAGCACGATTAGTCATATCGAAGGCCGGTTGTATTGGTATTTGAGAAGGTAACCATTTTTGGTCACAGGTGACCATCTAAATAGTATCGCATTCTGTTTCCCTACCCTCAATAAGTACCGGGTAAATGTTTCTGCTATCCTTCTTTCAAACCGTTGCCTCCCTTTAATGATCAGAAAAATGAGGAAATATCACCAGGCAATTGCTGGTAACAGAACATTAAATGCTGTTCCGTCAAATTCTCGCGTCCCCGGTTTTCTCCGCAGCATGCGCTTTCACAAAGACAACAGGTAATTGAATAATAAACTCAGTTCCCTCACCTTCTTTACTCTCCACTTTTATTTCCCCACCATGTGCTTTTACAATATCGTAACTCAACGATAAACCCAAACCCGTCCCCTTCCCGGTAGGTTTAGTTGTAAAGAATGGCTGAAATATTTTATCCAGTATTTTTTGGGGAATGCCCGGACCATTATCTTTTACACTTATTAAAACCTTATCGCCAGCTTTTTTTGTACTCACCCATATCGTCGGAGTTTTATTGGGAGCAGGTTCTGAAATCCCTCCCTTGGAGCCTGCCTGTCCGTCAGGCAGGGGTTGGCAGGCTGCATAAAACGCATTGTTATATAAATTCAACAACACCCTTCCGATATCTTGTGGTATGATGTTAATTTTTCCCAGGGAATTATCAAAGTCGGTTTTAATCGTTGCATTGAATGTATTGTCTTTTGCTTTGGTGCCATGATAGGCCAATCGAAGATATTCATCACACAAGGCATTAATATCCGTTGGTTCTTTTTGCCCGCTGTTGATTCTTGAATGCTGCAACATTCCTTTCACTATAGCTTCGGCTCTTTTGCCGTGATGATTTATCTTTTCTTCATTGTCTTTAATATTATTCAAAATGGCGACCGCATCGTCAATTTTTCCGGCATTCAATTCTTCTTGTAGCTCATCAACTAATTCCTTATTTACGTCGGAAAAATTATTCACGAAATTTAACGGGTTTTGAATTTCATGCGCAATACCGGCGGTGAGTTCCCCAAGCGACGCCATTTTTTCAGATTGGATCAGTTGTGATTGGGTTGCTTTTAAATTAGCATATGCATTTTCAATGATGGACTTATCTTTTCGTTGCCTCGTGTAATTCCTATAGAAAAAGCCGCTCATAAATAAAAGCACCGAAATACCGGCAACAAATGACCAGGTTCTGATTTTTGTGATTGTTCGTACTTGTGCTGCTTTCTGTTCTTCTAATTTTAACTGTTCATTGAATCCTGCCAGCTGAAAACTTTTTATTCTTTCCTCTTTATTTAATGCTTCTTTAAGTGCTATTGCTTTTTTGAGGTAATGATAGGCGCTATCCGTTTGTTGAGAAGCATCCAGGGCAGATGACATGGATGAATAGGCAGCTATCAAACCCAACGTATCATTGATCTCCTGGTAAATTCTTAAAGCCTGCCGGGAAAAGTATAAAGACGAATCAATATTGCGCTCTTTTTTCGAAATATCTGCTAATGCCTGCACTGCCATGCCTTCAAAGGCAGGGCTCTCAGTTTCAATATTGGTTAGTATGCTTTCCCGGTAATACTTTTTTGCTTCAGCAGCGTTATTCCTCATCTCATAAATTTTACCAATATCCAATAATGTTAAGCCTTTGTATTTTCTATAGCCTGATAAAACATTATAATAAATGGACTTTTTAAATGCTGCCTCTGCTGAATCTAATTGCACAAGCCCTGCATATGCCTCCCCTATATTTAGAAATAAGAGTGATTTTAGAGCATCATCATTCAATACTTCATTTGTCTTTTGAACATCACGATAATAGGCCAACGCTTTTGAATACTGACCAGTAAATAAATGTACAAGGCCAAGATGGTTATTAATATCACAAAGTATTGTCACCCGGGCTTCATGAGCAGCATGCTTTTTGGACAGCAGGACGGGATTCCACATTTCTTTTTCCAAATCCTTTTGCGAGGCCAGGTCTTTGGCGAGTAAGAGAAATTTTAATCCACCTGAATAATTCTGGATCAGACAGGATACATATCCGTTTCTACTCAATGCTTCGGTTTCCCAAACTCTCTGTTTTGTCTTCTTTGCCAGTTTTAGCATTTCCTCATAATAGTTTAGAGCATCCATCCTGTTGATTTCCTGGTAATACATGCCAAGTTGCCTGTTGATGTACATATTAACCGTATCATTTTTTGAACTTGGAAGTATTTCCTTTAAACTATCTACCTGTGTTTTGGTAGGTTCCAGCCAGTACGGATTGTTTTGCGCTACACTACAGAGTGACAGCGCGATAAAAGACAATGCATTTATATATAATTTTATTTGCTTCATTTAGCTAATGGTATTTGAACAATAAGATCCATTCTTTCGCCATGTGCGTAAATTCCCATACTAGGCTGATTGATGAATCACTTCCTGGCCACGACGATTTTTGTTATGTCTTTATGTTTTAACTCAACCACTCTAATCAGTGAAATCTATTAATCTAATTAATCTGTGTTCATACGGCGGGTAATTGAATAATAAATGTTGTCCCTGCTCCCTCCCCGGTCTCTACTTTTATTTCACCTCCATGTGCCTTTACAATATCATAACTCAAACTAAGCCCCAATCCCGTACCCTGGCCTGTTGGCTTGGTGGTGAAGAATGGCTGAAATATTTTATCCAGTATTTTCTTTGGAATGCCATTGCCGTTGTCCGTCACACCGATCTGGATCCCCCAACCTCCGGAATGGTACTCTTTAGAAGTCCTTATTGTAACGACGGGCTCATATCCCGGAATATTTTGTTTTTGCTTTTCGCTGACAGCATAAAAAGCATTATTGAGCAGGTTGAGAATTACTCTGCCGATGTCCTGTGGGATGATATTGATCTTTCCAATACGTTCATCAAATTCCGTTTTTATGATGGCATTGAAGGATTTGTCTTTTGCTCTTAGCCCATGATAAGACAATCTTAGATACTCATCACACAGGGCATTAATATCCGTTGGTTCTTTTTGCCCGTTGCTGGTTCTTGAGTGTTGCAACATTCCTTTTACTATGGCATCGGCTCTTTTGCCATGCTGATTTATTTTTTCTTCATTGTCTTTAATGTCATTCAACATTTCGTCTTGCAGTTGTTCATCTCTTTCTTCGTTCGGCTTTAAGCGTTCAGCTTGTAGCTCCTCAATTAATTCTTTATTAACTTCACTAAAATTATTCACGAAGTTTAAAGGGTTTTGAATTTCGTGAGCGATGCCTGCGGTGAGCTCACCAAGCGAAGCCATTTTCTCTTGCTGTATTAGCTGTTGTTGAGTTGATTTTAATTCCTGAAGTGATTGCTGAAGCTCTGTGGTTCTGTGATTCACTTTTTCTTCCAGCAACAAATTCTCTTTTCTCAAAGCCTTTGATCGGTATCGTATAAAAGCCCAGATGCTTGCGCCAATTATCAGTATGTACAAACTGTAAGCCCACCATGTTTGCCACCAGGGCGGCGAAATAGTAAGGCCCATCGTTTTTTCTGATGCTAACCCATCAGTGGTAACAGCTTTTACATGCAATAGGTATGTTCCCGGAGGAACATTGAAAAAATATGTTGTGTGGTCAGCACCCAGGCTTCGCCAGGAATAATCATAATTTTCCAGCATATAAGAATAGCTTAAGCCCTCAGGGTTATCATAATATGTGGCATCAAAATCAAAGGAAAATATGTTCTGATTATAACCCAGTTTTATTTCTTTGGTATTCCATATTGACTGTCGCAAAATTCCATCGGAAACGGGCTGCACTTCTTTGCCTTTCACCTTAAAGCGAGTAAAATTTATTATCGGAGGAAAGCTGTTAGCTTTCATCTTGGCGGGATAAAAGGCGTAGTAGCCGGTTTGATCTCCAAAAAATAACTCACCATCCCAACTCTCAAAGTTATCAGCAAATTCCAAAGCATTTTGATGTATGCCATAGTTTGCGCCATATAATATAACTTCATTTTGTTGCACATTCATTTTCAGTAATGCATTAGAAGTAGTAACCCAAAAATTGTGTTTACTGTCTTCCAGTATATGTAATACATTGCGCAGTGATACTTGCGGAGCTAAGTTTGAATAAGGTAAAAAATTATCAGCGATTTTATCAAGATAAAATAAGCCATTATTTGTGCCTGCCCACACCTTATCTTTTCGACTAACACAAATAGTGGTAACAGATGAGCCTACCAGATACCATTTAAAATGTCGGCCGGTACTATCGAGGCTGGTGATGCCATTGCCTGTTCCAATCCATAAAGTATTGCTTTTATCTTCATTTATACAATTTATATAATTAATACCAAAGCCATTGTAATTTGAAAAAACTTCAAAATGGCTGAACTTATTTGTTTTCGTATCCAGTTTATCCAGTCCTGTAAATTGAGTTCCAATCCAGATATTTTTGTTATTAGCAATAAAGAGACAGTTTAAATAATTACTGCTTAAACTGTTTGTATCGTTCTTAATGTGCCTGTATGTAGTAAAAGTGTTTGTTAGCGGATCAAATTTACTCAGGCCATTAGCGGTTGCCATCCAGAATTTTTCTTCGCCATCAACACGTAAAGCATTAATGGTATCGCTGCAGAGGCTGTTTTTATTCAGCGGCTCACGGCGCCATAGATTTTTCGCGCCACTAATAATATCTTTTCTAATAAGTCCCTTATTAGTTGCTGTCCATAAGATGTTTTTGTGAGGTTGTTTATAAAATGAGTTTACTGCGGCGGTTTCAATATAATATGGAATTTGGGTTTTTAACGGGTTAATGTTATACAAATTACCTTTCAGGGTGGTTATCCAAAAAAGTCCGTCTTTTGAAGTAAAAGCAGTCCAGGCCATATTATCGTTGAAGCCGGTAGCTGTGTCTTTTGAAGACACCGACGCATCGCCTTTAACAATAAGGCCATAATGCGTTATTTTTTTTGAAACAGGATCATAACGGTTAATTCCTTGCTGCCAGGCGCTGATCCAGATGGCACCCGAGACATCTTCTTTGATAAATAATATGGGGCTGATTGAATTCTTTTTGTATAAAGGCGGACGGCTTAACTTTTCAGGATGGGCAGGATCAAAATAGTAGTGTGTGAAGGTACCTTTTATCCTATCCATAATATGCAAGCCATCGCCGGAAGTTCCCACCCAAAAATTTCCCCTGCTATCTTCCAGAAGGGCACTTATTTTATTGGTGGCAATACTGTTTGGATCAGAGGTATCGTGTAAATATCTTGTAAAAGTTTCATCCGAACTATTGTAGCGGTTTAAGCCGCCGTCTTCCGGTGTTTCCTCAACGTCGAAAAAAGGACTGCCACTGCCTATCCATAAGGTTCCTTGCCTGTCTTCGTAAAGAGTGCGAACATGATTATAACTGAGGCTCGTAGTATCACCAGGTTTATTTGCATAATGCCTGAACCTTCCGCTTTTTCTATCCATCAAATCAAGCCCGCCGTAAGTGCCCACCCAAAGATTGCCCTTGCTATCTTGCAGCAAGGCAGTGACTGTATCATTAGCCAGTGAATAATTATTGTCTGGATCATGCTTAAAATGTTTGAACGAATTAGTGGACGGGTCATAACTGTTAAGTCCTCCGCCGTAAGTACCGATCCAAATGATACCCGATAAATCTATGATCATACATTCCGCCCAATTATAAGCGAGCGAATTTGCGTTGAGCTGATCATGCATAAGAGCAGTTATATTTGAGCCATCGTATTTATAAACGCCACCATGGCCACCGGCAGCAAGCCCTACTCCAAACCAAATATATCCCAGCCGATCCTGTGCAATCGCATTGATAGGGCCAAAATATTTTGTTTTTCCATCTATAATATGATTAAACTTTACCTGCTGTGCAAATGAAGTTGTTCCATCCAGCAGCAATACAGTGAAGATTACAGAAAACAGACGATGATTCATATAGTTACATTGCTGTTATTGCAGCAACTTAATTCGCAAATTTTGAGCAGTCACCTTCTTTGCTCGACGGCCCTGCGATAGTTTTCAAACGACGGATCATAATTGCCTTACTGTTTGCTGAACGGTAGCCAGCAGGTAACCCGAAAATACCAGGTGGCGCCATTAATTGAATAATGAATCCGCTTCCTTCACCTTCCTTCGGTTCCACTTTTATTTCGTCACCATTTGCTTTTAAAATATCATAAATTGTCTGAATCACGGATGCGCAAGGATTTGTGGATTTCTCTGATTTAATCTTTATTTGTTGAATTCATCAGCCATTATTTTAATCCGTGTAATCTTTCAATCCGGTTAATCGGTGATTCAGACAACAGGTAATTGAATAATAAACTCGCTTCCCTCACCTTCCTCTGTTTCCACTTTTAACTCACCTCCATGTGCTTTCACAATATCATACGCTAACGACAATCCTAATCCCGTTCCCTGTCCTGTTGGTTTGGTGGTGAAGAAAGGTTGAAATATTTTATCAAGGATATTTGAAGGAATACCTGGCCCGTTATCTCTTACGCTGATCAGAAGAGTATTGCCGTCTTTTCTTGTACTCACCGATATTGTCGGGGTTTTATGGGAAGCTTGCTCAGAAATCCCTCCTTTGGAGGGTAGGGAGGCTGCATAAAACGCATTGTTGATCAAATTCACCAGGACTCTTCCGATATCTTGTGGTATAAGACTTATTTTTCCAATACCAGCATCAAAATCAGTTTCAATTTTAGCATTAAAGTTCTTGTCCTTTGCCCGAAAACCATGATATGCCAGTCTTAAATACTCATCGCAAAGTGCATTAATATCGGTCGGTTC
>Ga0207701_10003562_pt1 | contig 15968 bp, 11 predicted proteins | sample KBSSwiSSwithPhiX_FD_184294 | JGI IMG/M metagenome (GOLD analysis project Ga0207701, IMG submission 184294) | Switchgrass rhizosphere bulk soil microbial communities from Kellogg Biological Station, Michigan, USA, with PhiX - S5 (SPAdes) (version 2) | ecosystem: Environmental > Terrestrial >... | reverse complement strand
AATGCCGCTCGATCAAGCCGACACGAATGTGCGCGCGAACGCAGGCGCCGCCGCATCGACGCGCGACGGCCGCCCCGGCAATGCAAGCACAGGGGCGACATCCGGGGCAAGTTCACGCGGGAGCGTGACGGGAATGCGAGTCAAACCGGAGGAGACCACAAGACCGTAGTGAAATCGACGCTGCAAGTCGATCAAGGGTCGGCTCTGCGCCGGTGCAGCCAACGGACCGCGCCCTCAACGAAGTGGCGGTCAGTGAATGTCGTAAATCAATATGCGTGCGGGATTTCCATCGGCCGCGGGCGCGGCCACGTAGAGCTGCGACAGGCCCGCAACGAAGAGCCCGGTGCGTGCGCGCGGTGCGGTCCGAATCCTTTCGACCATCGCGTATTGATCGGGCGTCGCTTGCCGGAAGACGTCGATCGTGCCCTCCCCGCAGATGACATAGACGCGCTGGCGTGCAACGTCGTAGAAGAGGTCGTCCGTATCTGCGGCGATCGGCACTCGTGCCACAACCTTGCCATTGGTTGTGTCGTACACCAGCATCACTGCAGGTCTGCGCGCGCCGACAAAGAGCCGATGGTTGGTTTCGTCGAGCGACATCGGAAAATTGCTCGCTGCACCGGGCGTCGGCCACGTTGCAACAACTTCGTTTTTCGCACGGTCGACCACTGCGATCTGATTTGCGGTGGGGACATTGACAAAGATGCGCGTGCCGGCTCCTTCGAGCTGAAACGACTCCGGGTGCCCTGCAAGCGCAATGTTGGCGACGAGCGTTTCGCTTGCGACGTCGATCACCCGCAGCGCACCTCTGCCGTAGCCAACGTAGACTTTCCCCGCTGCCGCGTCAAAGCGGACGTTGTCGGCATCGCTCAACCCGGTGAAGCGTTTCTTCAGCGTGAGGGATGCCGCTTCCAGCAGGTCGACACGATCAGCGCTGCCATTCGCAACGTACAGCCGGTTGCCGGCTGACAGATACAGGACGCCCTGCGGTTCCCCGAAACCACCGAGGCTGCGCTCGAGGCGCCGCGCTTTAAGGTCGATGACTTCTACACTGTTGTTGCCGAGCGCGGCGACGAACAGCCGCGCCTTTTCCACATCGATCGAAAGGTGATCGATACGACCTTTCACTCCCGGCAGGGGAATCGCTGCGCCGAGCTCGAGGACGCGCGGCTCAGCAGCGAAGCTCATCGAGGAGAGTATCGACAAGGCTATCCCAAGCATCGATTTCACTGGAACACGCATCAGCGCTCCTTTTTCCATTCGAACGCCCATGTAAGACCAACGCGGAACTCGCGAATGGATTCGTCTCCTGCGTGCGCGAAGCGAAAGCCGATGTCGAACGCGAGGTCTTCGCGCGCCCGCCAGATTGCTCCGATCAGGCGCGATGTGACACGCGGGCTATCGTGGGTGTGATCCGTAAAGAGTTCGGCGACCGGGCGTACAGGCCAGGCGTAAGGGCCTTCGAGGATCACGCCGGCAAAGGTTTCGGATTCATCGTCGCGCGTTAACGCGATCGCGCCAGAATATGACTTCGGGCAAGCCGGCCTCTCGCAAACACGCGACAGGCAGAACTTGGACGGGAGAACCGCCTTGGGAGAGCCGGGGAGTCCTGCTGCCCCGACGCGGTAATGTTAGGCAAATGCGATGATTGTTTCAATCGCCTCGACAGGCGGTTGTTAAGAAGCCGTGAAGCTGTCGCACCACGTGAAGGTCTCGAGTTGCTGGCGCACGACGTGATTGGCGCTGCCCGCAGTGCTGCCGACGAACGGCGATACAACTAGGCCATCTGGCTGAGTCTGATTACACCCGGCTCAGCTATCTTTTCGCACGTGCGTAGCTCACTATCTTTCGCGGTTGCGTAGCTCACCCCATTTACCCCCAGGAGAGCCGAGATGAACATAGGATCAACAAGCCCGGACACGGACTTCTCTCGCGACGTACTTGGACGCTACATCTGCAACACGTTCGATGAAGCGCTTGTCACCTACGACGCAACTGCCCGTGCTGCGGCTGGTTTGCCTGCACGCGGAGACCTTCGACCGTTTGATTTCATCATCGTCGGCGGCGGTACCTTTGGTGCCGCACTCGCCGAACATCTCTGGTTCCGAAGCACGAGCCGCAGCGAGCGGATACTCGTGCTGGAGGCAGGACCTTTCGTATTGCCGGAGCACGTACAGAATCTACCGGCGCTTGGCCTGAATGCGGGAGCGCCCCACAAGGATCACTCAGCCCAGAACGAAGTCTGGGGACTCGCCTGGAACACGAGTGACCCAGTGGGCTTTCCCGGGCTGGCGTATTGCATCGGTGGACGGTCCGTGTTCTGGGGCGGATGGTCGCCGCGGCTGCTCGACTCCGAACTGCCGAATGCCTGGCCCCAGTCGGTTCTGGACGACTTGAGGCCGAAGACCCTTCCTGACGGCCGCAAAGGATACTTCCGCCAGTCGAGCGATCAAATCGGAGTCAGCCAAACGAACGACTTCATCTTCGGTGATCTGCACCGCGCCATGCGTAAGCAGTTGCTCGATGGGCTCGTGGCGGGCCAAGTAACAGATGCGATCGATCTCAATACGCTGCCGGATCATCCTGCTGTGGTGTATGGCAACACGCCCGCGACACTCGCCGACGTGGCGAGCCTTCTCGGTCTGGACAGTGTACCGAGTCCACCGCCACCGATCCAAAACCTGCTCAATGAAGCGAAGCTGGAAGCGCCACTCGCCGTTCAGGGACAGCCGGGACACGCCGGATTCTTTCCGTTGAACAAGTTCAGCACGGTGCCGTTGCTCATGAAAGCGGCACGCGAGGCAGTGAGCCAGTCCGGCTTCGATGACGTGAAGAAGCGCCTGATGGTCGTGGATCGATGCCATGTCATACGCCTTAACACGGTTCCCGAGCCGGGCGGCCAGCGCGTGACCGATGTCGTCACCGAACGGGGGACGATCCCTGTATCACCGGACACGAAAGTCATTATCGCGCTTGGCACCATCGAGAGCACGCGGCTGGCGCTCCTCTCCTTTGGAAGCGATGGAAGGACCGGCCGCAATCTGATCGCGCACCTGCGCTCGAATGTCGACATCCGCGTACCCCGCGCGGCACTGGCGACACTGCCGGCCATGGCGAAAGCGCTGGAAGCGGCGGCGCTTTTCGTCAAAGGCCGGCACGAGTTCAAGAAACCCGATGGCTCCTCCGATGGCGTCAGACACTTCCACTTTCAGATCACCGCCTCCGGTTTCACCGCGGGCGGCGCCGATTCGGAAGCGGAGCTGTTCAAGAAAATCCCCGACATCGACACGTTCGATGCTCACAAGAACGCGACCGATACGAGCATCGTGATCACGATCCGCGGCATCGGCGAGATGGAGCCGAAGCAGGATACGGATTTCGGCAACTCGGTCACGCTTGATCTCAACGCACAGGAAAACGACGAATTCCAGACGCGCAGAGCGTTCGTGAATCTGCAACCGAGCGCTCGAGACTTCGAGTTCTGGAATGTGATGGATCAGGCGGCAGACGACGTCGCGAAGATATTCGCCAATGGACAGAAGATCGATGTCATCAAAAACGGCCAGGTGATCGCGACGAGCGTCGATGCAGCCTCGGTCAAGACGATCCTGCCATACAAGTTCTCGGACGCGAGCGGTCCCGGTCGCCGCGATGGCGTCGGCACCACCCACCATGAGGCCGGCACGCTTCGTTTCGGAGACGACCCGAATACGTCGGTGACGGATTCAAACTGTCGTTTTCATCAGGTCACGAATGCATACGTCGCGGCACCTGCGCTTTTCCCGACGATCGGCTCCCCGAATCCGATGCTCACCGGCATTGCCCTCGTGCGCAGGCTCGGTGACCACCTGCTGCCGGAGCCTCCTCTTGCAACACCGGAACCCGGATTTACCTACTTGTTCGATGGAAGCGACGCACAGTTTTCCAATTGGCAAATGGCCGGTGGCGGCAACTTCTCGCGCTTCGGCAGAATCCTGATCGCGCAACAGGACGCGCGAGGCATCGGATTATTGTTCTACAAGGCGCAGCGATTCGAAAACTTCATCTTACGGGTGGACTTCCTGCTCCCGCATCCTCGCGGCAACAACAACGACAACTCCGGCGTTTTTATCAGATTCCGCGACCCGCGTTTGCCCGACCCGGCACCTGATCCTGTCGACCCGCCCAACAATGCTGCATTCGTTGCCGTCCATACCGGGTTTGAAATCCAGATCGATGAAGAAGCGCGCGGAGACAAGCGATTCGGCGAGCCCGACGGTAGTTTCTTCTCCCGCACTGGAGCGATCTACAAGATCAAGACTCCTGGAACCGGACCGGGGCAGCAAGACTATAAGAACAATCAGAATCTCGCCGCGGAGAGATGGCAGAGGTTCGAAATCGAAGTGAACAATCAGGACTACATCGTGCGACTCAACGGTCAGGAAGCGACTCGGTTCCAGCGCGCCTCAACTGATACAGGCCGCGGAAATCCTCCCAGCGTCGATCCCGATTCTGGTTTCATCGGTCTGCAAACGCATACCGGCAATGTTGCGTTCGCGAACGTACGGCTGAAGTCGCTCTAGCCCGAACGCACAACTACGCGTGCTCGTTTTGCCGCCTGTAACCGGCATATAAAAGGTCGAAAATCTTCGACGCCTCACGCACCATGTCATCGTCGTTCCGCGTCTGCTCCCTGAGTCCCATCAGCAGCGTTTCCAGACCCTTTGCATCTGGCACCGAAATGCCGCCGATGTCGAGAAAGTGAACCGCGGCGCCGATCGCGACAAGGGCGGGATCGTCGGCCAACGCAAAGGTCGCGAGCAGCACCTCGAAGGTCACGCGATGCCCGACGTGCGTGAACTCGGCGCCATCGAAATCGAAGCCCACCGCGCGCTTCGGGCAATCGCTTGGGTGCTCCAGCCACAGAAACTTCGCGTTCCGGTCGATGGAGCGCCTGATAAGCCATGCGCATGCCAGCCGGTCGACCCACGGTGCTTTGCGTGTGGCCCAGATGCGACCGCGATACTCTTTCGAGTCGAGTTGCCGTAGCCGCGCGCGTGAAACGTGCGGCTCGCCCTCGCTGAAGAGCTCCTGCGCTTCGCGCTCAATCGATATGAGCGCGCCCTTCGCCTGCACCTGCGACTCGCCCGGGTAGAAGTCGATCGCTGCGAGGTCATCGAACGCGCGCCGCAGCCGTTGCAGCGCGGTCTGTGCTTTTCGTTTGCCGAGACGCTTCAGACCGCGATTCGTCTGGCTGATGCGCTGGACGAGAGCTCCGTAGTCGCCGCTGCGGTCGAACAGGCTGCGGGCGTGATCGAGCTGTGCAGCGTCTTTCAGTGCGAGCTCCGCAGTCATTGCGAAGCCGCCTGCGGCTTTCACCTCGGCTTCAACCGCGGCGAACGCCGAGCTCTGTGTCGATCCGGGGGGAAGGATGTAGACGCCGTCCCGCAGCACCCCGCAGCCGGTGCTCTTGAGCGCCCGCCATAGCCGCATGCGCACGGTCGAGTGGTGCGCCGGCAGGCTCAAGAGCAGCGTCTTGAAGCTTTGCGATTCTGTGGTCAATCCAAGCATGTGTATGGTGCCGATCAAATGAGTGTTGATATCATCACAAGTTTGTAGTAATGTCACGATCTATCGGGCTCAGCAGACGCCCGGTTTACCAAAGGCATTCGCCCAAGCTCTGCGATGTCCCCGACTGTCGGGGGCACCGGCCGTGCGGGGAATGCCTTTTCTGTTATCCACGCAGCCGTGCTCGCCGAAGGGGTTACTCAAAGGAGAGCAGCGTGAGATACGAACTCAAACAGATCTACTGCCGGCCGTGGCTCCTGAATGGCCTGTCGTTGAAGCTGATCGAAAGCCACTATGAGAACAACTACGGTGGCGCGCTCCGTCGGCTGAACTCCATCACCGAGCAACTGGAGGCGCTTGATTTCGCGAAGGCACCGCCTAACGTCGTAGGCGGCTTGAAGCGCGACGAGCTCGTGGCGCTCAATTCGACTCTGCTGCACGAGCTCTACTTCGCGAGCCTGGGCGGGGAAGGCAACAAGCCCAACCAAGCGATCGCGGAGGCACTTGCCAACGAGTTCGGCTCGATGGACCGCTGGCGCCAGGAGTTCATCGCGATGGCCAGCGCCCTGTCCGGTGGCTCCGGCTGGGTCGTGCTGACTTATGTCCCGCGCGATCGGCGCCTGATCAACCAGTACGCGTCCGAGCATACGCAGAGCATCGTAAGCGGTGTGCCGATCCTCGCGCTCGACATGTACGAACACGCTTATCACCTGGACTTCGGGGCGAATGCGAATGCCTATATCGATGCGTTCATGCGCAACGTCAACTGGGAAGCGGTGACGATGCGTTACGAGGACGCGACCAGGATCGATCCGCCGCGGCCGGTGCAGCAGCCCGAGTTCGGCGACCTGCCCGCGGTGGGCGTCGAAGCCGTAAAGGCCATGATCGAGAGCGGTCAGCCCGTGCAGGTGATCGATGCCCGGCCGCGCCACTATCTCTCGCGGCAGGGCGATATCGCGAAAGGCGTCACGTGGCGCGATCCCGACCGCGTGCAGGAATGGATCGGCGAGCTCTCCAAGTCCGAGCCGGTCGTCACTTACTGCGCCTACGGTTTCCACGTCGGGTGCAAGACCGCCATCGCGCTCCGGGAGGCCGGCTTCGACGCGAAATACATGAACAGCGGGCACTCTGGCTGGCGCGCCATCGGATATCCGGTGGTCCCGCGGGGCGAAAGTGCATGAACCGGCTGAGCGCCGCTACATCCGTGACTGAACGTCAGGAGAACCCATGAATGAGCTGAAGTCCCCGGCACTTCGACTCGATGGGTATGTTGATCTTCAGTCGCACAGGGCAGCAATGCACTTGGGGCAATAGGAGGCGCAGATGGCCGAGCAACAGACGACGATGGGCCGGTTGGCGGAAGTTGCACGAGTGTTCCTGAAGCTCGGCGCGCTGAGCTACGGTGGCCCCGCGATCATGGGGATCATGCAGGCGGAGATCCAAGAGAAGCGGCAGTGGATCACGAAGGAGAAGTTTCTCGAGGGTATGGCGCTCGTCAACATGCTGCCGGGACCCATCGCAACGCAGCTCGGCATCTATCTCGGCTACGATCGCGCCGGGTGGCGCGGCGGCATCGTAGCCGGGCTTTCGTTCATGCTACCTGCGTTCGTAATTCTGATGCTTCTCACGCTCGCCTATTCCGCATATGGCACGGTGCAGCTTGCGCGTAACGCTTTCTACGGCCTCGGTCCCGTCGTGCTCGGGATTTTTTTCGTCGCGGTATACCGGCTGGGTAAAGCCGGCGTCAGGACGCGCACGCATGTCGCGATTGCCATCGCGAGCGCCGCGCTTCTGACATTTGCACCGATCGGAATAGCTGGCGTCTTGCTGCTCGCGGGCTGCATCGGTGTCGCCGTATTTCATTCGCGGAAATGGGGCCTGATTGGCCTCGGCGTGATGGCGGTGCTGATTGGCACCACGCACGTGCTGCTCGCGGTGTCGCCCTCGATGTTCATCACACATGCCAGTAAGCCGGGGCTGCCGGAGTTGGCCCTGTACTTCGTGAAGGTCGGCGCGTTCACATTCGGCGGCGGCATCACTGTGCTCGCCTTCATGCAGGACCAGGTGGTAAACCAGTTTCACTGGCTGACGGCGCAGGAGTTTCTTGACGGGCTCGCGCTCGGGCAGCTCACGCCCGGGCCGGTGCTGATGCTCGCGGCGTATGTCGGCTACAAGGCAGGCGGCGTGTGGGGCGGCGTAGTGGGCGCGCTCGCGATTTTTCTGCCGGCGTTCGTTGTGATGCTCTCGATCTTGCCTGCGCTCGCGCGCTTCAAGCGTGTGGCGTGGCTCAAATCGGCTATGAGTGGCGCCACCGCGGCCGTGCTCGGTGTGCTCGCGGTCTCTCTTCTGAGACTGGTGCCACACGCGGCTCCGGATGCGATCACGTCCGCGCTGCTCGTGCTGACGATTGCCGCGATCATGATGTGGCGGCTTGCACCACTGTCGCTGATCGCTGGCGGCGCGCTTGCCGGGATCGCCGTCCGCATGAAGTCACTCCAGCGCCTGAAAGATCTTGCTTGAGCCGGCCGCCGTAGGGCTTCGATCCCGCTCGCGCTCGAAGTCAGGGGAAATCGCATCGAGGTTCAGTACCTATAACATGCGCCTATTCCACAGCGGAGATGGGGATGTCCATCATCGACCTCGAAGAAGTCGGCGCGCACGTCGCGCGGGACACGGCCGGCACGTGGCAGGCAAGGCTTGGCATCTACCTGCCAGGGATTACCTTCGACAAGGGCTACCGTCTCAAGCTGCGCATCATCCATGAGGCGGATCAGTTCATCCGCGGCATCGAGCCGAGGGAATTCTGGATGAGCTGGCGCAGCGGTTCCCAGCTTGATCTGTGGGAGACCTCGTTTGCGCTGACACCGCTTACCGATGCCGGACACTTCGGACAGGAGGGCACATACCTTTACCGCTACCAACTGCTGCTCGGTGATGGCCGACCGGTCACGTTCTGGTTCTCGGACCCTTTCGGGCGGGCAACGGGTCTGGGAACGCTGTCCGCCTTCACGATCGACAACAGCGCGCAACCGTTCGCCTGGACCGACGACGCTTTCCGGACACCGGAAGTGGACGACATGGTGGTGTACGAAGTGAACGTCCGCGAGTTCAACGAGGACTTCGAGGGCGTGATAACGCAGCTCGATTACATCCAGTCACTCGGTGTGAACGTGCTCGAGCTCATGCCGGTCACGAACGTCAAGGAAATAGCGGAATGGGGCTATACCCCGCTGGATTACTTCGCTCCCGACGAGCGCCTCGGCGGACCGCTGGGCATGAAGCGCCTGGTCAACGCCTGCCACGCCCGGAAGATCGCTGTCATCGTGGATGCGGTGTACGCGCACACGCATCCGGAGTTCCCGTATCTGCTGGTCTACAACACGTCAGGGGAACCGAATCCGATGATGGGCCGCTTCGCCGGCGAGTTCTTCGCCGACTGGCCCGGGACCGATTACCGACAGCAGTTCACCCGCGATTATTTCTTCGAGCTGAACCGCTACTGGCTGCACGAATATCACGTCGACGGCTTTCGTTACGATTACGTGCCCGGCATGTACGACGGTCCGACGGGCCAGGGCTACGCGGATCTCGTGTATCGCACGTATCACGACTCTCTGTCGCTGCCCCGCTTTCAGACGACGAGCGGCCGTAGCAGGATCATCCAGTGTGCCGAGCATTTGCCTGATCCGGCCGGGATCCTTGCGCAGACGCATTCGAATTGCGCATGGCAGAACGGGCTCCTCGACCGCGCCCGGGAAGTTGCACGCGGCGGACCGGTGACCGAAGCGCTCGCCCATCAGCTCGACCCGCAGTTTCTTGGCTACCCGCCGGAGCACAACGCGGGCGGTGATGTTTTCCCCGTCGCGGCTTTTCAGTACATCGAATCACACGATCACGCGCGATTCATCAACGAGTGCGGCGTGCTCACCCTGCGGGATCTCCTCGGCGAGCGCTTCGGCAATCGCGACCGGTTCTACAAGATGCAGCCGCACATCATGGCGCTGTATACGGCGAAGGGCATCCCGATGCTCTGGGCCGGCCAGGAATTCGCGGAGAACTGGGGCGTGCCCGGATCAGGACTCGGACGCAACATGTACGAGCGTCCGCTGCACTGGGAATTCTTCTACGACGTCGGCGGCAAGGCGCTGGTACGCCTTCATCGCATCATGGGGCAATTGCGCCGCACGCATCGAGCGTTACGCAGCCGCGGGTACTTTTTCTATTACAACGATCCCGCTCATCTGCAGATGAGCGTCATTGCATATCGGCGCGATGCGCCCGCGGATGGGGCGAATCCGGCGGAAAGCGTGCTGATCGTGCTCAACTTCTCCGATGCGGACGCGGAAGTCTGGTTGCCTTTTCCATCACCAGGCCTGTGGGTCGAAGAGATCGACGGGCTGCGTCCACCGGTGCGCATCACCCAGAACGATCAGTGGTCATCGGTCGTCGTGTCTTCGAACTACGGCGCCGTTTACAAGAGAACGTGACTGCCCCGGCAGACCGGGCAGTCACGGCTCAGCAAAGCCGCGTCAGGTCCGGAGCAGCTCCACCGCTTTCAGCGCCGACGTATAGCGCCGGTTTACCTCCTCCCATTTGACGTTCTGCATGAACGCCTCGACATATTTCGCGGCAGCAGCGCCGTAGTCCATGTGGAAGGCGTGTTCGTACATGTCGAGCGCCAGCAGCGGCACACCGGTCGGCGCGTTGTGCGCGTGATCGTAGGCCCAGTAGTTGTGCAATTCCCCGGTGTGCAGGTTGCAGGTCAGCAAGGCCCATCCGGGCCCGCCGGCCAGCGACATTCCGGTCCTCTGAAACTCGGCCGCCCACTGGTCGTAGCCGCCGAAGGATTTGTTGATCGCATCGAGTACCGCCCCGGCGGGCTTACCATCCGCACCGAGGTTGTCGAAGTAATACTCGTGCAGCACCATGGATCCGGTCCGAATCAGCTCTTCGCGCTTGAGCGGTCCGTAGATGAACGGGGGCAGGTCCTTCTCCTTGCCCAGCGTGTCGAGCCGCTGCTCCACCGCATTCAACGCCCGCACCGCACCTCCGTAGTTGTTCTCCCAATGCGAGCGAATGAGCTTTTCGGATAATCCTTTCAGCTTGGAAGGGTCGAAAGAGAGCGGTTTCGGCTTGTGCTGACCGCGAAACGCAGGCGCGCCTGACGCCTCCTGCGCGCCGGCCTCCGCCGAGCTCAACGCTGCCAGCGGAAGGCCCGCCACACCCGCCGCAAGAACTTTCAGAGAATCCCGCCGTGACAGTTCATCCATGATTGCCTCCTGAGTCGAGACCAGCGTACTGGTCGATATCGAACACCGGCGGCATCCGGCGGGCTGGTTGTGCGATGCTATGAGAGTTCGACAAGCCGGCTCCTTATGGACGAACGCCACCAGAGCAAGCCTTGGACGCAGACGCGTCTTGGAAAGCGGGGAGGCTGCAATCCCCACGTGCGGGCCAGAATATCAGCCGCAGACTTGCCGCGTCAACGATGCACGTGAGCAGAACTTTCCCCGAGTGCTGGACGGAGCTCGTCACGGTATTCCTGAAGCTGGGCCTGATCAGCTACGGAGGCGCGGCCATGATGGGCATCATGCACGCCGAGGTCGCGGACAAAAGAAAGTGGCTGAGCGATGCGCGCTATCTCGAAGGCATGGCCGTGGTGAACATGCTTCCCGGCCCTCCGGCGGTACAGCTCGCCATTTTCGTGGGTTACCAGCGTTGCGGCCTGGCAGGCGGGATCGCGGCAGGGCTTTGTTTCATGCTGCCCGCGTTCTTCATCCTGCTTGCGCTGACTCTGCTTTATACGAGATACGGCGCGCTCGGAATCGTGAGCGACGCGCTGCATGGCATCGGAGCCGCGGTGCTCGGCGTGTTCGCCGCAGCGCTATACCGCCTCGGCAGATCGAATCTGAACAACACTCGCCAGGTCCTTATCGCCGTCGCAGCGGCAATCCTCGTGGCCACCACACCGGCCGGCGTTGCGACGGTTCTGTTTCTCGGCGCCTGCGCCGGCATCGCGAGCTATCACTCGCGTTACATCGGACTGATTGCCGCGGCGGCAGTGGGTTCGATGTCGCTGTGCGCGCACTTCCTGCCCGGCATCATCGCGGGCTATACGGATGCTTCGATCTCCGCAGCGTCTCCTGCAAGCCCCTCCCTTGCGCAGCTCGCAATGTTCTTTCTCAAGGCGAGCGCGCTTACCTTTGGCGGAGGCATGACGATCCTCGCATTCGTGCAGGAGCATGTCGTAAACCGGATGCAGTGGCTCACCGAGCGCGAATTTCTCGATGGCCTTGCACTGGGTCAGCTCACGCCGGGACCTATCCTGATGATCGCGGCCTACGTCGGTTACAGACTGAATGGGCTCGTCGGCTCGATCGTGAGCGCGCTCTGCATTTTTGCGCCCGCTTTTCTCTTGCTGCTGCCCATCATGCCGGTTTGGGAACGCTTCAAGGACCTGCTCTGGATCAAGGCGGCAATGCGCGGCATCGCTCCAGCGGTGATCGGCTGTCTCGTGATCACGCTCGGACAGTTGCTGCCGCACGCTGCGCCGAACACGTTCGCGCAACTCGTGCTGCTCGCTACGGCATTCGCGCTCATCCGGTGGCGCATCGGACCCCTCCCGCTGATCGTCGCGGCAGGCGTGCTGTCGATCGTCGTGCGGGGTTACGACACCTGGAGCTGACGCCCTGCGGCTCAGCGCAGAAGCTGCACCAGCTCGGACACGTTCTTCAACTCGTGGAAATTCCGAATCACCTTCATCGACGCCTGCAGGTTGTCGCCTGAGAAGTTCGCATAGGGCGCGAGCGCGCGGTATTTGGCTTCCACGTCGTCCCACGCGATGCCGAGCATGGCCGCGCCCTTCGGCGCGTACACGGTGCTCGAATACGTGCGGCCGTCACGCGTCTTGATGGTGACGACAGCACCCGACTTGTAGCGTTCCAGGTCTTCAGTGGGCGGCGGCCCGACACGCACTTTGGCGAGCAGCCCGCGAATGACCGGATCGTTGATCTTCTCCGGGAACGCGTGCGCCCAGGTGTAATTGCGATCCGCAACGCCCGCGGCCGCGAAATACGCCGGGCTGTGCGCGATACCGATGAGATCGGTCGGATACTGCGGCCCGGTGAGAGCGGTGAAGCCGGGGCGCGATAGGGTGACCGTCTCGACGTCGTCGGCTGCAACGTTACCCTCCCGTGCCGCGTTCGCTGCCGCTTCCGCCGTCGCATGACTGGGATGACCGCCCGGCACGAGCTTGATCCCCATGTCGCTCAGAATGCTCCAGCGCTCACCGAATCCGCTCGTGATGGCGTCTGCGTCAGGCTTATTGCCATACACCTCGAGAAAGCCCCGCTCGGTCTCGAAAATGCTCTCTTCGGTCTGGAAGCCTTTCATCGCCGCCTGAGCGGCGTTCATGCCCAGCATCGCAGCGACGCCCGCATGGTATTCGCGCGCAGTGCTGGTGTTTGCCGCCGCGTGCAGCGCGCCCATGGACGTGGCCATCAACGCAATCGCCTGCGCCATCTGCGGCGCGGTCAGCTGAAGGAGATAGCCTGCGGCAACTGCGCCGGCGAAGCTCGAAACGATGGAGCCGTGGAATCCCTTCTTCTGCAGCCCGCCGATCATCGCGCCGTTGATGCGGCCCGCGATCTCGTAACCGAGAACGATCGCTGCCAGAACGTCGCGGCCGCTCGCGCCCGTCTTCTCCGCAACGGCAAGCGCGGTCGCGCACGCAGTTGTGCCCGCATGCACGATGTTGCGCAGATCGCTATCGTCCGATGCCGCCGCATCGCTCATCACGGCATTCACCCGCGCAGCGGCGACGATCGGCACTTTCTCAGCCGTGCCGAACCAGAGCGTCGCCTCGGGCTTGCCGCCGCGTTCGACTTCGAGCGCCCGAATGATCTTCGACGATTCGATGGTGGACCCGAGCGCTGCACTCGCGATGGTGCTCGAGATGAGCATCGCCGCGTATTCCACTGCTTTCGGCGGCAGAGTCGCGTACGACGCGCCCGTTACGAACGTTGCAAGCTCTCCTGCGATCGTCATGCTCGCGACCCTCTTTCGATGACCTCCAGCCCGCTCTGTCGAATTGCCGGAGCGGCTTCCGGCGTCCTCAGAAAACGGATGACGGAACGCGCCAGTTCAGGATTTCGAGCCGTCCCGCCGACGCCGGCCGAAAACGCGGATGTTTTCTGAACATCCGGCGGAAGTGGCGTGATGTGTGCGATGCCCGGCACCGGCAGCAGCTCGCTGATCTGTTGAAACGCGATATCGGCGTCACCGCGCGCAACCACCGCACCCGTACGCTCGCCACCACCCACGAAGCGGCATTTCCCGAGAACCTGATCGGCAATCCCGAGTTTCTGCAGCAGTTCCTGAGTCAGATACTGGCCGCTCACGCTCGCGGAATACGCAATGCACTTCGCGTCGAGCAGCGTCCGCTTCAATCCTTCCACGGTGCTCAGGTCCGGCTTCGGTGTGCCGGCTCTTACCGCGATGCCGATGGATGATCGTGCCACGGGCTCGCAGCCCTCCTTCTCCACCAGCTTCTCTTCGATCAACTGCTGCATCAGTGCATCCGCGACGATCACCAGATCGGCGATCTCGCCGCGCTTGAGGCGATTCGGAATCGAAGTCTCACCGGTCCCGACTGAAGTCGTGGCCGTCACGACCTTCTTGCCGGTGAGCTTCTCGAGCTGCGGAACCAGTGCGAGGTGCGCGGCTGTAAAAGCGCCGGAGGTCATTACGATGAAATCGGTCGGTTGAGTGCTCATGATCTTTATCAGTGCATGCGATAGCGTTCGAGCTTGCTTTCGTCCAGGCTTACGCCGACGCCGGGTCCGGGCGGCAACGCAAGGCTGCCCGAAGAAATATCGAGCCGCGTCGTCGCGACCGTATCGACCACCTTCAGGGGGCCGACGCACTCCAGGCCGGGCAAGACGTTCCGCGACGAGGCAGCGAGCATGACTTCCGCGATCGTACTGGGATCGAGCCCGAAGCCGTGACCGATGACGACCGGGAGGCCCGCCGCCTCCGCTGTCGCCAGCATACGGGCCGCGCGCAGGACGCCGCCTGCCTGCTTGATGCCGAATTTTACGAAGTCTGCCGCTTCTGCTTTGATCACCGCAAGCAGGCTCCGGTAATCGCTCACCGACTCGTCCGCCATCACGGGGATGCCGCCTTCGCGCCTCACGCGCGCCATGCCTTCGAGATCGTGCTGTGCAGTCGGTTGCTCGAATAGCTGCAGATCGAACGGCTTCACCAGCCGGCACAGTTTCAACGAGGTTTCGGCGTCGTACTGACAGTTCGCATCGATGCGAAGCTTCATCGCACTACCGACTGCGTCTCGCACGGCTGCGACGCGATCCCGATCCGCTTCGACACCGCTGCCGACCTTGATCTTCGCGGAGCGGAACCCCGCGGTGAGCCAGCGCCGCGCTTCTGCTGCCGCTTCGTCCGGAGGGAGCATGCCGATCCAGCCGTTGAAAACGACGCTGTCCTGCACCGCGCCGCCCAGATACGTGTACATCGGCAGGCCGAGGATGCGGCAGGCGAGATCGATGCACGCCATTTCCATCGCCGCGGCCGCGCCGGGTTGCCCGGGCGTGAGCTGATCCAGCAACTCGACGATACTGTTCACGTTCAGCGCGTCTTTGCCGACGAGCGCACGCGCGACGCGCTCGCGCAAGGTCACCAGCAATTCGGCAGCAGTGCCGGGCGACTTCGCTGAAGCCGAAGGTTCGGCACTGCTGATGCCGACCGTACCGTCGGAGGCCGTGAGGCGCACCACGACGCATTTCGTGACGTCCTTGGAAATGCCACCGCTCGTGAACGTGCCGCTCAGCGGCATTGCGACGCCGAAGATTTCCACCCGCTCTATCCGTGCATTCACTTCGAATCCTCCTTTTACGACCCCCGCGATCGTCCTATCGACGCGTTGCGCGCCGAACGTTCGCCATTGTCCCAATGTTTGGCGATCATTGCGAACCTTTCGCGCGCAGTTCACACTGGCTGCATCGCACCGCGGCATCGATGCCGCATCGGAGCGCAATGCCGCCTGCTCACCGCTACCATGCCGCATGTCTGCTGGCGATCTGTATCGCGCTCGCGGTCCCGTCGACCGTCTCACGTGCGCAGTCGTCATCGCCGTCCGGCAAAACGACCGCGGGCGCGTTTCCGAGCAAGCCGGTCCGGCTCGTCGCTTCCACGCTGCCGGGCGGGCAGCCCGACATGCTGGCGCGTATGATCGCGCAGAAGATGAGCGAGAACTGGGGACGCGCCGTCATCGTGGAGAATCGTTCCGGCGCGGGCGGCATACTCGCTGCGGGCATCGTCGGCAAAGCGACGCCGGACGGACACACACTGCTCTATGCGCTGCCCAACTTCGCGATCACGCCCGCGCTGCAGCCGAACGTTCCCTA
>Ga0207701_10003561_pt1 | contig 15968 bp, 13 predicted proteins | sample KBSSwiSSwithPhiX_FD_184294 | JGI IMG/M metagenome (GOLD analysis project Ga0207701, IMG submission 184294) | Switchgrass rhizosphere bulk soil microbial communities from Kellogg Biological Station, Michigan, USA, with PhiX - S5 (SPAdes) (version 2) | ecosystem: Environmental > Terrestrial >... | reverse complement strand
ATCCGGGCTCGAACATCGAGAAGGTCGTCGATCTCGGCTTCGTCGGCGAGCCCGACAAGGTCGACATCACCGTTCTCACCCAGATACTGGGCCGCGACCTGATCCCGGTACTGGCGCCGGTCGCGACCTCGGCCGACGGCGCGACCTACAACGTCAACGCCGACACCTTCGCGGGCGCCATCGCGGGTGCGCTGAAGGCGAAACGGTTGCTGCTGCTCACCGACGTGCCCGGCGTTCTCGACAAGTCGGGCCAGCTCATCAAGGAGCTGTCGGTCGACGATGCACGACGGCTGATCGCGGACGGCACGATCTCCGGCGGCATGATCCCCAAGGTCGAGACCTGCATCTACGCGCTCGACGCCGGCGTCGAGGCGGTCGTGATCCTCGATGGCAAGGTCGAGCACGCCGTGCTGATGGAGTTGCTCACCGACGCGGGCGCCGGAACGCTGATGCGGCGCTGACGCCAACCATTGCTCCTTCCCCCGCCGGTTGTATGCTGCCCCGGGGAGCGCATCATGGCCGAAGACGGGAAGAGCGAGAGCAGGCCGGACGCTGCGCCGCTTCCGCCGATCGCCGGCAAGGCGAAGGACCTCGAAGCGCTGCGCAACGCGGTGGTCGATGCCGCCAATGTCAGCGCGGGGCTGTGGTTCAGCTATCTGTTCGTGCTGCTTTATCTGGTCATCACCGTCGGCAGCGTGACGCACCGCAATCTCTTGTTCGAGAGCCCGGTCAAGCTTCCTTTCCTTGGCGTCGAGCTGCCCCTCCTCGGCTTCTTCATATTGGGACCGGCGATATTCCTGATCGTGCACGCTTATGTGCTGCTGCACTTCGCGATGCTGGCCGACAAAGTCGGCGTCTTCCACGCAGAGCTTCTGGCGCAAATCGCCGACGAGGACATCAGGACCCGCCTGCGCCGCCAGCTTCCGAGCAACATCTTCGTGCAGTTTCTTGCCGGGCCGCGCGAGGTCCGCACCGGACTGAACGGCGCCATGTTGCGACTGATCGCGCTGGTCAGCCTGGTGATCGGGCCGCTTGCGTTGCTCGTTCTCCTTCAGATCCAGTTCCTGCCCTACCACCACGAAGCGGTGACCTGGTGGCAGCGCATCGCGGTCGTTGCGGACCTCGCGCTGCTGTGGGCGCTGTGGCCCTCGGTCGCGCGCGGCGAGACGGCCGCCGTCGGCTGGCGCGACTTCAAGCGCATCGGCGTGATCGCGGCCGCGGCGGCGAGCCTGGTGCCGCTCGTGCTCGTCTTCACCATCGCGACGTTTCCCGGCGAATGGCTCGACAGCAATCTGCCATCTATACGGTTCGTTCCGGGCAGCAGCGACAAATACGGCAGGCTTCGCTGGATCGGTCCTCACGAATACCTGTTCGGGGGCGGCATCGACTTCATTGCGCGCAAGCCAACGAGTCTGTGGTCCAACCGGCTGGTTTTACCGAATCTCGATCAGCCCGCTGAGAATTTTTCCTTGCGCGGCCGGCACCTTGAGGGTGCCGTGCTGCTCTCGGCAAGCCTCAGGAAAATGGATTTCACCGCCGCCCAGCTTCAAGGCGCCGTGTTCAACGATGCCGACCTGCAGGAGGCAAAATTCCTTTGCGCCGAAACCGGGCTGAAGCTTGGCGCTGAATCTGAATCCGAGTCCGACGATACGAAGGTCGTTCCCGAGAAGCACTGCGCCCAGCTTCAAAGTGCACTGTTCGTCCGGGCGAAGCTGCAGAAAGCTTCTTTCGCCGGAGCACAGCTCCAGCGCGCCTCGTTCAAGGAAGCGCAAATGCAAGGGGCACAGCTGGATGACGCGCATCTTCAGGGCGCGACGCTCGACCGGGCCCAGCTTCAACGCGCGTCTTTGGCTCGCGCGCAGATGCAGGAAGCGAGGCTTGAACTGACCGCATTGCACGGCGCCACGCTCGTCGACGCATCGCTCGCGGGCGCCTGGCTTGACAATGTTCAATTGCAGGGCGCGTCGCTCGACGGCGCGCATCTGGATGGCGCCTATATCAAGGATGCGGGGCTTCACGCTGCGTCGCTCAGAAACGCACGCCTTCAGGGCGCAGTGCTCAACTATACGCATCTGGACGGCGCCATGATGGACAGCGCCGAACTCCAGGGCGCGTCGCTTAAGGGCACGCATCTTTATGGTGCATCGCTCTATGATGCGAAGCTCCAAGGCGCGCTTATGGATGACGCGCAGTTGCAGGGCGCATACATGGACAGCGCGCGTTTCGACGGCGCATCCTTGCAACACGTCTTCGTGTGGCGCACCGCGGTCGAGCGCGAGTATCCAGGCGGACGCATTGTCGCGCCGAAGATGGAGCCGGTATTCTCCGGCTGGGCGAACGCCTGTCAGAACAAGGAGGTCTGCGCCTGGAATCCGGAAAAGTTCACAGCACTGAGAGCGCTGATCACCGAGGTCGTGCCGGACGGCGAGAATCGCGCTCAAGCGCTCCGGCGCATCGCGGTCCTCGACCCCGCGACGCCCATCCCGAAAGAGGAGTACCTGGCAAAATTCTGGATCGAACAGGCTCAATCCGCGCCTTCGACCGAGGACTACGACAAGAATCTTCTCGACGTTCTGCAAAAGGTGGGATGCGGCGAAACCGGCGCCCCCTTTGTGATCCGGGGATTGCTTCGTACTTTCGACGAACGCTTCAAGCCGGGCGATCTGCAATTACGCTCACTGGGAGCTGCATTTCTTGATGCGGCGAACTGTCCAGGCGCCCGCGGATTGTCTGAGGAAGACAACAAGACGCTGCGATCCATGCGAGACACAGAACCCGCGCCCCCCGGTCGCAGAGGGCGGCGCGGCCCTCAGCCGGCGCCGAAACAGTGACAAGTTCAGCGTGCTTTCAATTGCTCGCAATGAGCGTCGAGTTCCCGAAACTGTGTTGGAGTCGCCACAAAATCCAGCAATTCCAACGTCTTGATCCATCGCCGTGCCGATAAAGGTTGCCTCCCGCGCGCGAAAACCGCATAACGTTGCCGCTTAAGGCCGCGTGAGTGGCCCGGAGGCATGATGGCAAGTCCCTGCCGCGTTCTGATGGTCTATCCGCGTTTCTCGGCGGACTCGTTCTGGGTCTACATCCCGGCCTGCGAGCTTGTCGACGCGAAGTATCCGACCGCGCCCCTCGGCATGATCACGGTGGCGGCGATGCTGCCCCCCGAGTGGGAAGTGCGGCTCGTCAATCGCAACACCGAGGACCTTCAGATCGGCGATCTGGAATGGGCCGACATGGTGATGACCGGCGGGATGCTGTTCCAGCAGGCCGACGCGTTCGAGATCATCGACATGGCGCAGGCGCTCGGCAAGCCCGTGGTGGTGGGCGGTCCTGACGTCAGTTCGCATCAGCACGTCTACGAGCGCGCGGACTTCCGCGTCATCGGCGAGGCCGAGGGCATCATCGACGAATTCATCGCGGCATGGGAACGCGGCGAGCGCAGCGGCCTGTTCGAGGCGGAGAAATTCAAGGCAGACGTCACCAAGACGCCGATCCCGCGCTTCGATCTGTTGAAGTTCGAGCAGTATCTCTACATCGGCGTGCAGTTCTCGCGCGGCTGCCCGTTCACCTGCGAGTTCTGCGACATCATTGAACTGTACGGCCGCGTGCCGCGCACCAAAACCAATGCCCAGATGCTGGCCGAACTCGACGCGCTCTACCGGCTCGGCTATCGCGGCCATGTCGATTTTGTCGACGACAACCTCATCGGCAACAAGAAGTCGGTCAAGCGGTTCCTTCCGGAGCTGAGGGGCTGGCTCGAACGCAACGACTATCCGTTCGAGTTCTCGACCGAAGCCTCGCTCAACCTCTCGGACGACGTGGAGCTGCTCGCGCTCATGCGCGATGCGAATTTCTTCGCAGTCTTTGTCGGGATCGAGAGCCCCGACGAAGAAACGCTGAAGCAGATGCGCAAGAAGCAGAACACGCGGCGCAGCATTCCCGACAGCATCCACCGCATTTACGCGCACGGCATGTTCGTGCTGGCCGGGTTCATTGTCGGCTTCGACGCCGAGAAGGGCTCGATCTCGCGACCGATGGCCGAACTGGTGCAGGACTGCTCGATCCCGATCGCGATGGTGGGGCTGCTCTATGCGCTGCACCACACCCAGCTCGGCCGCCGCCTCACCCTGGAAGGGCGCATTCATGCCGGCAGCGACACGCAGCACGCCTCGGGCGGCGGCGACCACTGCACCACGGGGCTGAACTTCGACACGCTGCGACCGCGCAACGACATCCTGACCGACTACCGCGACATCCTGGAGCGCGTTTACGACCCGGTGGTCTTCGCCGAGCGGCTGAAGAAGCTCTCCGACATGCTCGACCGCTCCAAGTCGCGCCTGCACGCGCCGATCGGCGACAAGAAGCAGAAGTTCGGCAACATCGAGACCATCCACCGCATCGTGACCCGCCTGCCCGAGGCGCGCGAGCCGCTGTGGGACGCGTTCAAGTACGTCGCCAAGACCAATCCGGCCGCGGTACGCTTCATCATGGTGCTGATGTCGATCTATCTCCATGTCGGCCCGTTCTCCCGCAAGGTGATGGCCGACATCGACCGGCAGATCCTGAACAACGACGTGCCGGCACTGCCGAATTCGCAGATTCCGGCGCATTTCGAGCGCGCGGCCGCGAATGCGTGAGCCCCGCCAGGGAGATTGATATTGTGGAATTGCGGGATCCGCGCGCACCAAACGTGCTCCTGGTCTATCCGCGTTTCGCAGCGGCGACCTTCTGGAATTTCGCGGCCACCTGCGAACTGCTCGGCGTCAAATATCCGGCAGCGCCGCTCGGCCTGATTACCACTGCCGCGATGTTTCCGCCGTCCTGGACCGTTCGGCTCGTCGATCGCAACGCCGAGGAGTTGACCGCGGCGAACCTCGACTGGGCCGACATGGTCATGACCGGCGGCATGCTGGCGCAACACAACGACACGGCCGAGGTCATTCGGATCGCGCAGAAGCATGGCAAGCCGGTCGTGGTCGGCGGCCCTGCGATCACGTCGGTACCGGAAGCCTATCTTCAGGCTGACTTTCAAGTTCTCGGCGAGGCTGAGGGTATCCTCGAAAAGTTCATCGAGGCCTGGACCAACGGCGTGCGCAAGGGCGTGTTCAGCGCCGAGAAGTTCACCGCGGACGTCACCAAAAGCCCAATCCCGCGCTTCGACCTCCTCAAGTTCGATTACTACCTCCACGTCGGTGTGCAGTTCTCGCGCGGCTGTCCGTTCACTTGCGAATTCTGCGACATCATCGAATTGTACGGACGCGTGCCGCGCACCAAGACGACGCCGCAGATGCTGGCGGAACTCGATCGGCTCTATGAACTCGGCTATCGCGGCCACATCGATTTCGTCGACGACAACCTGATCGGCAACAAGAAGGCCGTGAAGGCGTTCCTGCCGCATCTCGCGCGCTGGCTGGAAGAGCACGATTATGCGTTCGAGTTCACGACCGAAGCCTCGCTGAACCTTGCCGATGACGACGAACTGCTGAAGCTGATGAACGCGGCGAACTTCGTCGGCGTGTTCACCGGGATCGAAAGTCCGAATCCCGAGACGCTCGTGCAGATGAAGAAGAAGCAGAACACGCGCCGCAACATCGCGGAAAGCGTCCACCGCATTTACGCGGCAGGCATGTTCGTAACGGCCGGATTCATCGTGGGCTTCGACAACGAAAAAGCCGCGATGTCCGAACCGATGATCGACCTGATCGAGGAAGCCGCAATCCCGGTCGCCATGGTGGGGCTGCTCTATGCGTTACCCAACACGCAGCTGACACGCCGGCTTGCCAAAGAGGGCCGGCTGCACGCGCTTCCCGAAATGGTGCCGGACGGTCACGGCGATCAATGCACCAACGGGCTGAACTTCGACACGCTGCGTCCGCGGCGAGAGATTCTCGAGGACTACAAGCGCGTGCTGGACCGGATCTACGATCCGGTCGCGTTCGCCGGCCGCCTGCGGCGATTGTCGGACATGCTCGACAACTCCACCCGCAAAGGGCAGGTGCGCGCCACCGACGCCAAGCGCAAGTTCAGCAGCGCCGGCATGCTGCACAAGCTTATGGCGAGCGTGCCGGAACCGCGCGATCTGTTCCGCGAGACGTTCTCGCATTGCCTGAAGACCAATCCGCGCTCTGCGCGCTGGATCATCGGGCAGATGGCGTTCTATCTGCACCTCGGTCCGTTCTCGCGCTTCGTCATCAACGAGATCGACCTCAAGATCGACCAGATCGATGCGAGCGCGCTCGCCGCGCAACCCAAAGCCAGCTCATCAGTTCCGGCCTTGAGCGCTTAAGCGAACAGGCCGGTCGATCACCCGTCTTGACGCACGTCCACTCGCGCGCGGGAAACAACTTGCCGCAGCCGGGATTTCGATTCATCGGTTGAGACTCAAGCGATTCGCCCTGGGCCTCCACGATGCCTTCGCGCGTGCTGTTTCTCTCACTGCTGGCCGGCCTCGGCCTGACGACACCCGCGCGCGCCGACCTGCAGTTCTGCAACAAGACGAGCTACGTGCTCGATCTCGCGCTTGGCCTCGAGGAAAAAGGCGCTGCGGCCACGCGCGGCTGGTTTCGCGTCGAGCCGGGGCAGTGCAAGAGCGTGATGCAGGGCACGCCGGAGGCCGAGAAGGTCTACGTGCACGTCCGTGCTCTCGCCGCCTACGGCCCCTCGCCACTGCCCCAGGCAGGCCACGCCGATTTCTGCATCGCTGACGGCAATTTCATCATTGCGGCCGCGAAGGCCTGCAACAGCCGCTCGGGCCAGAGGCTGATGCGTTTCTCCGAGATCAAGCCGTCGCAGACCGAACAGGGCCTGACCGCCTATCTCGGCGAGGAAGCCGACTACGATCCCGCGCAGGCGCGGCTTGCCGGGGTGCAGCGTCTGCTGGTCATCGCGGGTTACGATGCCACCCCGATCGATGGGCTCGAGGGCAAGAAAACGGCCGCCGCGCTCGACCAGTTTCTCAAGGATCGCCGCCTGCCGGCCGAAACCGCGAACGGCGCGACCTTCTTCCAGGTGCTGCTCGATGCCGTGAAGGAAGCCGACGGGCTCGGTTTCTCGTGGTGCAACGAGACGCCCTTCGCCGTGATGGCGGCGATCGGCATCGACGAGAAGGGCGCGGTCACGACGCGCGGCTGGTATCGGGTCGATGCCGGCAAATGCGTCAAGCCGGAGCTTCCAGCCCACCCCTCGCGCCTGTTCAGCTTCGCCGAAGCCGTGGACAAAGATGGACAGACGGTCAAACGCGGCGACAAGCCGCTTGCCTGGGGCGGCGTCGCGCAGCTGTGCACCGGCGACGCACGCTTCGAGATCGGCGAGCAGAAGAACTGCGCCGCGCAGGGACTGACCGCCACCGGCTTTGCCGTGATCGACATGGCCGGCCGGCAGGGCGCGACCGTGCGCTTCCGGGAATGACGCGGCGTGCTTGCATTGACGGTTAGCGTTTGGATTGTACAGTCGATTGAAGCGGCACGGGTGGCCGCGTTATCGCGCCCAACCCTGGGATCGCCCCATGGCCGACGAGACGTCGAAATCCAGTACCGCGATCATCGTCATTGCGATTGTTGCGGTCGTCGCCCTTGTCGTTGGCCTGCTCTGGCTGTGCGGCTGCCTCGGCCAGGGCACGAGCGCCGGAAAACGTGGCGAGCGCGTGGCGACAATCCTGGCCGTCAACGATATCTACCGCATTGACGGCGTCGGAGCGGAGGAGATCGGCGGCCTGCATCGCCTGCGCACGCTGCGAAAGGACATCGAGAAGAAGTCCGGCAACGTTCTTCTGCTGCACGCCGGCGACTTCCTGTCGCCCTCGCTCGAAAGCCGCGTGTTCAAGGGCGAACAGATGATCGACGCCATGAACAATCTCGACGGCGATCCGAACAAATTCGACGCGCGGATGTTCGTCGCGTTCGGCAACCACGAATTCGACGATTCAAATTGCCTCAGCGCGCCTGCACCGCTGAATGCGCGGATCGACGAGTCCCAATTCACCTGGCTCAATGCCAACCTCGACTTTGCGAACTGCGCCAGCATGAAAGACGTGATGGCGCACAAGAACGTCAAGCGCACGGCGATTGTCGAACTGGGCGGCATCAAGTTCGGCCTGTTCGGTATCGGCCTCACCCCCGATATCAGGAACACGAAGAAATACCCGGGCTTCGGCGAACTCTACGAATCGGCGCGCGCCGCGATCAAGGAATTGCGCGCAAAAAAAGCGGACGTGGTCGTCGCATTGACACACCTTAATCGGGAGGACGATCAGTATCTCATCGACGCCCTGTCCGGCTCCGGGCTGGATCTGGTGGTCGGCGGACACGATCACACCTGGATGGAACTCAAGGACAACGCCGGGACCGTGCGCGGCTACAAGGCGGACTCCGACGCAAAAAGCGCGTGGCGCATCGAGGTTCGCCTGCCGGCAAAGGGCGGCGCCACGTTCGCCGGCGAGCGCATGGTCCTGAACGACGCGATCGCCCGCGACCCGGCGCTCGACGCGCTTGCGAAGAACTGGTCGGCGCGGGCGGAGGCGAAGTTCTGCGCGGAGCGCAAGAAAACCGGGCGGGAACCGAATGGCCACAAGTGCCTGCAGGAGGAGGCGGGAACGGCACAATTCCCTGTCCGGCTGGAAGAGGAAGACAACCGGACGACCGAAACGGAATTCGGCCGTTGGATCGCGCGCGTCGTACGCGACACGATGAACGCGGATGTCGCGATCGTCCACGCGGGCATCCTCGGCCTGAATACCAACCTCGATAGCGGCGCCAGGTTGCGCGTCGAGCAGATCGTCGACATCTTCCGCTACGACGATCCCGTCGCGGTCCGCAGCGCGCCCGCGAGCGTGGTCTGTGCCGCCATTCGCCATGGCCTCGGCAGGCCGGGCACCGGCGCCTGGCCCCATCTCTACGGGGTACGAGCCGAAGGCGTTCCAAAGACGCCGAAGGAAGCGCAAGCTCAGAAAAAATGGAACGGCGAGATCACGTTCGAGAACGCCGATATCGATTGCACGAAAAATAGCCCGATAAAAGTTGCCGGCGCCCCCTATTTGCTTTGCGGCGGAGACGATTACCCCGTGATGGCGGCCGACGACGAAAAAGGAGCCAATTGCATCGATACGCTGAAGAGCAAGCCGATCCTCGATCCGGCTTCCACGCCGCCGCAGCCGATCAGCGCCATGGCCGAGAAGGCGATCGCGGCAGCCGGCAAGCTGTTGGTCCTGCCGCCCTGACCGCCGCGGGAATGACAAACCGCGCGCGCGCGTCTACAAGCGCGGCCATGACTGCGCCCTCTCCTGCCCGCGCCGCGCCACGCGGCTTCGCCGACGTCGAGACCTGGGTATTCGATCTCGACAACACGCTCTACCCGCATCACCTGAACCTGTGGCAGCAGGTCGACGAGCGCATCCGCGCCTACATCATGGAGTTCCTCAAGCTCGGCCGCGAGGAAGCCTTTCGCCTGCAGAAGGACTACTACAAGCGCTACGGCACCTCGATGCGCGGGCTGATGACCGAGCACGGCATTAAGGCCGACGACTTCCTCAACTACGTGCACGCGATCGACCACTCGCCGCTGGAACCGAACCCCGCGCTCGGCACGGCAATCGAGAAGTTGCGCGGGCGCAAGCTGATCCTCACCAACGGCACCCGCGCGCACGCCGACGCCGTGATGCGCCGCCTCGACATCCACACGCATTTCGAGGACGTGTTCGACATCATCGCGGCCGAGCTCGAGCCGAAGCCGCTGCCGCAGACCTACGACAGATTCCTCAAGCTGCACGGCGTCGACCCGGCGCGTGCCGCGATGTTCGAGGATCTTGCGCGCAATCTGGAGGTGCCGCATTCGCTCGGCATGACCACCGTGCTGGTCGTGCCCGAAGGAACGCGCGAAGTCTTCCGCGAAACCTGGGAGATGGAAGGCCGCGACGCCGACCACGTGGATTACGTCACCGACGATCTCGCGGGGTTTCTCCGGCGCCTGCCTTGACATAACGCCGCGCCGCCCCGACAAACCGGGGCCTTTTTGCACGGGAACGCTCAATGTCCGACCTCGCCAAGACCATCGACGACGCCTTCGAGAAGCGCAACGACATCAGTCCCGCCACCAAGGGCGCGGTGCGCGACGCGGTCGATAGCGCGCTCGACCTGCTCGACAAGGGCGAGGCGCGCGTCGCCGAAAGGCAGAACGGCAAGTGGCAGGTCAATCAGTGGCTCAAGAAGGCGGTGCTGCTCTCGTTCCGTTTGAACGACATGGGCCCGATCGCGGGCGCGGCCGGCGGCGCGACCTGGTGGGACAAGGTGCCCTCGAAGTTCGATGGCTGGGGCGAGAACCGCTTCCGCGCCGCGGGCTTTCGCGCGGTGCCGGGATCGGTGGTACGCCGCTCGGCCTACATCGCGCCGAACGTCGTGCTGATGCCGTCGTTCGTGAACCTCGGCGCCTATGTCGATAGCGGCACGATGGTCGACACCTGGGCGACCGTCGGCTCCTGCGCGCAGATCGGCAAGAACGTGCACATCTCGGGCGGCGCCGGCATCGGCGGCGTGCTCGAGCCGCTGCAGGCCGGCCCGGTGATCATCGAGGACAATTGCTTCGTCGGCGCGCGTTCGGAAGTCGCCGAGGGCGTCATCCTGCGCGAGGGCTCGGTGCTCTCGATGGGCGTGTTCATCGGCGCCTCGACCAAGATCGTCGACCGCGACACCGGCGAGATCTTCATGGGCGAAGTGCCGGCATACTCCGTCGTCGTGCCGGGCGCGCTGCCCGGCAAGCCGATGAAGGATGGATCGCCCGGTCCGAGCCTCTACTGCGCCGTGATCGTGAAGCGCGTCGATGAGAAGACCCGCGCGAAGACCAGCATCAACGAGCTGCTGCGCGACTGAGAGAAGACACCGCATGACGCAGGCGGACCCCATCGCGCTGGCGCGCGACCTGCTGCGCTGTCCCTCGGTGACCCCGGCGGAAGGCGGTGCGCTGGCGTTCATCGAGCGCGTGCTCAAGGACGCGGGCTTCGAGGTCCATCGCGTCACCTTCGAGGAAGCCGGCACCGATCCGGTGGAAAATCTCTACGCCCGCATCGGCGCCGCCGCGCCGCATCTGATGTTCGCCGGGCATACCGACGTGGTGCCGCCTGGCGACGAGCAGCACTGGAGCCATCCGCCGTTCGCAAGCGAGATCGAAAAGGGCGTGCTCTACGGCCGCGGCGCCGTGGACATGAAAGGCTCGATCGCCTGCAAGATCGCGGCGACGCTCGATTATCTCAGCGAGCATGGCGGCGAGCCGAAGGGCTCGATCTCGTTCCTGATCACCGGCGACGAGGAAGGCATCGCGGTCAACGGCACCGTGAAGCTGCTGCGATGGGCGGCCGCGCGCGGGGAAAAATTCGACCACGCCATTCTGGGCGAGCCGACCAATCCGCAGACGCTCGGCGACATGATCAAGATCGGGCGGCGCGGCTCGCAGAACGGTACGCTGGTCGTCACCGGCACCCAGGGGCACGTCGCCTATCCGGAGCTCGCCGACAATCCGGTGCGCGGCCTCGTCACGCTGATCGCGGCGATCAACGCCGAACCGCTCGACAGCGGCACCGCGCATTTCGGCCCATCGAACCTCGAATTCACCTCGATCGATATCGGCAACAAGACCGTCAACCTCATTCCGGCCGAAGCGCGTGCGCGCTTCAACATCCGCTTCAACGAGACGCGGACGCGCGAAGAGCTGCGCGCCGAAGTGGAGCGCCGCGCCGCGACGGCGGCCGGCAACGCGATCCGCTGGAGCATCGACTGGGAGCCATCCAACGCCGAGGTGTTCATCACGATGCCGGGGCCGTTCGTCGAGATGATCTCGAAGGCCGTCACCGAGGTGACCGGGATCGTGCCGAGGCTGTCGACCACCGGCGGCACGTCGGACGCGCGCTTCATCAAGGATTATTGCCCGGTGATCGAGTTCGGCCTGCTCAGCCAGCAGATGCACAAGGTGGACGAGCACGTCGCGACCGCCGATCTCGTGGCGCTGACGGCGATCTATCGGCATATTTTGCAAAGATATTTCGGCGCATGATCCCGAAAAGTGGGAACCGGTTTTCGGACAAGATCATGCGCAAAATCAGTTCAGTTTGATCCCGGTCTTGCGCGCGAGATCGAGCCATTTCGCGATGTCGGCATTGACGAAGGCCGTAAACGCGTCCGGCGCATTCGGCGCGGGCTCGGCACCCTGCTCGGCAAGGCGCTGCTTTGCCTCGGGCGAGCCGAGCACACGACCGACGTCGGCGCTCACTTTCGCCACCACATCACGCGGTGTTCCTGCCGGCGCGAACAACCCGAACCAGCCGAGCGACTGATAGTCCGGCAGGCCGGTCTCGGCGATGGTCGGAAAATCGGGAAACAGCGCCGAGCGCGCAGCTCCCGTCGTGCCGATCACGCGCAACGTGCCGGCCGCGATGTGCGGCGTCACCACCAATGCAGGAGAGAACATCAGGTCGATGCGCCCGCCGAGCAGATCGGTGACGGCAGGACCCGTGCCGCGGTACGGCACGTGCAACATCTCCGTGCCGGTCATCTGCGCGAACAGCGCGCCGGACAGATGCGACGCCGAGCCGGCGCCGGACGAGCCGAACGACAGCTTGCCGGGGTTGGCCCTCGCGTACGCGATCAGTTCGGTGGCGCTGCGCACCGGAACGTTTGGATTGACCACCAGGATGTAGGGCGGCGCCGCGATCAGCGAAACCGGTGCGAGCTCCCGCGTCACGTCGAATGTACCGCTCTGCCCTCCCGCGAGCGCCAGGATCGCGCCGGTCGAGGCCATCAGCAGCGTAAGGCCGTCCGCGGGCGCGGCGACCACCTGCCGCGTGCCGATCACGCCTGCCGCGCCCGGCCGGTACTCGGAGATCACCGTCTGGCCCCACGCGGTCTGCAGGCCGGCCGCGAGCACGCGGCCGAGCACGTCGGTCGCGCCGCCGGGCGGGAACGGCACGATAATGCGCACCTGACCGCTCGGAAAATTCTGCGCATACGCCGACGTCGCCATCAGAAGCGGCAGGGCGGACAGCAGCACGCGGCGCGAAATCATCTCGATCCTCAGTAGTCCACGCTCACCAGATAGAGCCCTTCGGGCGGCGCCACCGGACCACACTGCGAGCGGTCGCGCCCCGCGAGCGCCCGGCCGAGATCGTCCGCGCTCCATTTGCCGTCACCGACCAGCGCGAGCGAGCCGACCATCGAGCGCACCTGGTTGTGCAGGAAGGAGCGCGCCGAGGTCGTGATGCGCACGTCGTCGCCGTCGCGGGTCACGTCGAGCGTATCGAGGGTCTTCACCGGCGACTTCGCCTGGCATTCGGTCGAGCGGAAGGTGGTGAAGTCGTGCTTGCCGGTGAGCCGCTGCGCTGCCTCGTGCATCGCGTCCACGTTCAGCCGGCGCGGCACGCGCCACGCGCGGGTACGCTCCAGCGCAAGGTCAGGCCGGCGGTTCGCGATGCGATAGAGATAGTGGCGTTTCTTCGCCGAAAAGCGCGCGTCAAAGCCGTCCGGCACCTTCTCGGCGGACAGAACCGCGACCGGATGCGGACGCAGATGCGCGTTGACGGCATCGCGCACCTTGTCGACGCGCCAGTCCTTCGCGAGATCGACATGCGCGACCTGCCCGAGCGCGTGCACGCCCGCGTCGGTCCGGCCGGCGCCCGCGACCTTCACGGCATGGCCGCAGAACGCCGCGATCGCGTCGGTGAGCGCACGCTGCACCGTCGGCGCGTCGTCCTGCCATTGCCACCCGGCGAACGGCGTGCCGTCATATTCGATGGTCAGCTTGAAGCGCGGCATGGTGTTGCTTAGAGCATGACCCCGAAAAGTGGAAACCGGTTTTCCGACAAGGTCATGCGTAACGGCTAAGGCAACACCGTCCCCGGCGCGACCTTGTTGCCGCGGAGAAACTCCTCAGCCTTCATCGGCTGCTTGCCGGCGCGCTGCACCTCGAGCAAGCGCACCGCGCCCTCGCCGCACGCGATCGTCAGATGCTCGTCCAGCACCGTGCCCGGCGCGCCTGATCCTTCGCCGCGAGTCGTGCGCAGCACCTTGATGCGGCCGGCGCCCGGCAATTCGAACCAGGCGCCGGGAAACGGCGACAGCCCGCGACAATGGTCGTGCACGGCTTTCCAAGGCTTGGTCCAGTCGATCCGCGTTTCGCCCTTGTCGATCTTGGCCGCGTAAGTGACGCCTTCATCCGGCTGCGGCGTGAGCTGCAGCGTACCGCGCTCCAGCGCGCCGAGCGCACGCACCATCAGGTCCGCGCCGAGCCGCGCCAGCGCGTCGTGCAACTCGCCCGCCGTCATGTCGGGGCCTACGGCCAGGCGCTCGGCAAGAGCGACCGGCCCGGTGTCGAGCCCCTCTGCCATCCGCATCACCATCACGCCGCTCTCCGCATCGCCCGCCATGACGGCGCGGTTGATCGGCGCGGCGCCGCGCCAGCGCGGCAGCAGCGAGGCGTGCAGGTTGAAACAGCCGAGCGGGACGGAGTCGAGCACCGGCACGGGCAAGATCAGCCCATAGGCGACCACGACCGCCGCGTCCGCCTTGTGCGCACGGAATTCCGCGAGCGCCTCGTCGTCGCGCAGCGTCTTTGGCGTCAGCACCGGAATGCCGAAGCGCCGTGCCTCGCGCTCGACCGGCGTGACTTGCAGGTCCATGCCGCGCCCGGCGGGCTTCGCCGCACGGGTGTAGACCGCCGCGACCTCATGTCCGCGGCCGACGATCTCGATCAGCGTCGGCACCGCGAAGTCGGGCGTGCCCATGAAGATGAGGCGGAGCGGCATGTCAGCCGTTGCATTCGAACGGGTTGACAAGCTCAAGGCCAAGCTCGGCGAAATCCGACACGTCCCGCGTCGCGACGATCGCTCGATGAACAAGCGCAATCGCGGCGATCATGGCGTCCATCAACTCCATGCGCCGGCCCGCGCGTTCACGCATCGCCGCGAGACGCCCGTATTCAGTCGCCGCCGCAGGATCGAGAAGAAGAATGCGGCCACGATAGGCTTCGTTCTCGAGTCGGTCGATGGAGCCGCGCAAGCGATCGCGCCTGCCACCCGCATCGAGGCGCTCAGCGCCGAACCGCAACTCTGCGAGGACCGGAGTGCAAAGATAGAGTGAGTTGAACGGTTGCGCTTCCAGCCATGCGATCACGGAATCGTCCGGTCGCGCGCGCCACGGCTCCGAGACGATATTCGTGTCCAGCAGGATCATTTGAAATCTGGCGGCGGAGAGAGTTCACCTTTGATTTCGAAAACCAGATCGTCGCCGCGGTCCTCCGGAAGAACCAGAGACATCAGATAGGTTCCCATTCCGACCGGCTTTTCCGGAAGCTCAAGACCTCTGCGAACCAGCAACTTCACCTCGTCGGATAAGCTTCTGCGATGCGCCCGTGCACGATCCTCGATCAGGCGCTTCAAATCGTCCTCGATATCGCGAACAAGCAGGTCGGGCATCGCAGCTTCCTTTCTGATATCAATGATATCAGAGGCGCCATCAGCCGTCTACCCGGCAACCTCGCGCTTGGCCGCCTTGGCGAACTTCTTGATCACGCGATCGCGCTTGAGCTTGGAGATGTGGTCGATGAACAGCACACCGTTGAGGTGATCGATCTCGTGCTGCAGCACGGTCGCGAGCAGGCCGTTCGCCTCGATCTCCTGGGTCTTGCCGTCGATGTCCATGTAGCGGACCTTGACCTGCGTGGGCCGCTCGACTTCCTCGTAGTATTCGGGAATCGACAGGCAGCCTTCCTCGTAGGTGGCCTTGTCTTCCGACGACCACACGACCTCCGGGTTCAGGAACACCTGTGGCCGCTTCTCCTCGTCCTTCTTGGCGGTATCGGCGGTTACGATGCGCTTCGGCACGCCGATCTGGATCGCGGCGAGCCCCACGCCCGGCGCCTCGTACATCGTCTGGAACATGTCGTCGACCAGCGCGCGCACCCCCGCGTCCACGGTCTTCACCGGTTCGGAAACGAGC
>Ga0207701_10003559_pt1 | contig 15972 bp, 15 predicted proteins | sample KBSSwiSSwithPhiX_FD_184294 | JGI IMG/M metagenome (GOLD analysis project Ga0207701, IMG submission 184294) | Switchgrass rhizosphere bulk soil microbial communities from Kellogg Biological Station, Michigan, USA, with PhiX - S5 (SPAdes) (version 2) | ecosystem: Environmental > Terrestrial >... | reverse complement strand
TTGGAAGAATGCGCGTTGATCGACGGTGCCAGCCGCTGGCAGATCCTGATGAAGATCGTGCTGCCGCTGGCGATCCCCGGGCTGATCTCCGCCTTCATCTTCTGTTTCACCCTGTGCTGGAACGAGTTCATCTATGCGCTGACCTTCCTGCAATCGGTCCAGAACAAGACGGTGCCGGTTGCGATCGTCAACGAGTTCGTCGATGGCGACGTCTATCGCTGGGGATCGCTGATGGCGGGTGCACTGGCGGGCTCGCTGCCGCTGGTTATCCTTTACGCCTTCTTCGTCGAGCATTATGTCTCGGCCATGACGGGAGCCGTGAAAGAGTGAGCACGCCGGCCCGCATCCGCTAAAATCGAATAAAGAGGAGATGGGTCTTGCACATTCTTATTCTCGGCGCCGCCGGCATGGTCGGCCGCAAGCTGACTGAGCGGTTGCTGCGCGACGGGCGCCTCGGCAAGCAAGACATCACCCGAATGACGCTGCAGGACGTGGTGGCGCCGGCCAAGCCCACCACCTCGATCCCGGTCTCCGTCGTGGCCTCCGATTTCGCCGATGCCGGCGCAGCCGCGCCACTGATCGCCGAACGGCCCGAAGTGATCTTCCATCTGGCCGCGATCGTGTCCGGGGAGGCGGAGGCCGAATTCGACAAGGGCTACCGGATCAATCTGGACGGCACGCGGCATTTGATCGACGCGATCCGCAGCGTCGGCGGCGGCTACAAGCCGCGGCTGGTGTTCACGTCCTCGATTGCGGTGTTCGGCGCGCCGTTCCCGGAAAAGATCGGCGACGAGTTCTTCCATACGCCGCTCACGAGCTACGGCACGCAGAAGTCGATCTGCGAACTCCTGATCAACGACTATACCCGCAAAGGCCTGCTCGACGGCATCAGCATCCGCCTGCCGACGATCTGCGTGCGGCCGGGCAAGCCGAACAAGGCGGCCTCCGGGTTCTTTTCCAACATCATCCGCGAGCCGCTGGCGGGCGAGGAGGCGGTGCTGCCGGTCTCCGAGGAGGTGCGGCATTGGCACGCCTCGCCGAAATCGGCGGTCGGCTTTCTGGTCCACGCCGGCACCATGGACCTCAATGCCATGGGTGCGCGCCGCAATCTCAGCATGCCCGGACTGTCGGCAACGGTCGGCGAACAGATCGCGGCGCTGGACCGGGTCGCGGGCAAGAACGTCACCGCGCGCATCAAGCGCGTGCCTGATCCTGCCATCATCAGCATCGTCAGCGGCTGGCCGCGCGATTTCGTCACCGACCGCGCGCTCAAGCTCGGCTTCACCACGGCCGAAAAGACCTTCGATGACATCATCCGGATTCACATCGCGGACGAACTCGGCGGCAAGTTCGCGGGCTAACGTGCGCTTGCGCCATCCTGCGGGGATGCGGCCATGACGCGAGTTGCCTGCATCGGCGAATGCATGATCGAGCTGAAACAGGCCGAAGGCGGCCTGTTTTCGCGGGGCTATGGCGGCGACACGCTCAATACCGCCGTCTACCTCGCCCGGCTCGGCGCCAGCGCCGACTACATCACCGCACTCGGCGATGATTCACTCAGTGATGAGATGGTCGCGGGCTGGGCGTCGGAGGGTGTCGGCACCAAGCGTGTGATGCGGTTGCCCGGTAAATTGCCGGGCATCTACATGATCCAGACCGATGGCAGGGGCGAACGCCGGTTCTTCCATTGGCGGGAAAGTGCTGCCGCGCGCAGCCTGATGGACCTGCCCGAAACGGCGGGCATCCTGAATTCGCTCGCGAGTTACGACGTGGTGTATCTCTCGGCGATCACGCTGTCGATCTACAGCAGGGACGGTCGAGCGAAATTGATTGCTGCGCTCATGCAGGCAGGAGAACAGGGAACCCGCATCGTCTTCGACACCAACTACCGCGCGCGCGGCTGGCCCGATCCTGACATTGCCCGCGCCGTCTTTCACGAAGCATTTGCGGCGTCCGATATCGTTCTGGCTTCGACGGAGGATTTGCTGCCGCTCTATCCCGATGAGAGCGACGAACGGTTGCTGGAGCGCATTCGCTGCAACGAGGTCGTGCTGAAGCGCCTCACGCCGGCGGCCATCGTGCGGTTTGAAGGCGTTTCAAGAGAGGTGAGAGCGGAGCCCCTGACGATGCCTGTCGTCGATACCACGGCGGCCGGCGACAGTTTCTCGGCTGCCTACGTCGCCGCGCGCCTCGCGGGGGCAGAACCGGTTGACGCGGCGCGGGCCGGTCATCGTCTTGCCGGCGTCGTGATCTGCTATCCCGGCGCCATCATTCCCCGCGCTGCGATGCCGGCGAATACCTTGCCCAAACCGGGATCCTCACCTAAGGCCTGACGATGACAGCAAAACAGGAAACACTCGCAGCGTTGTTTCGCTCCGCCACCGTGATCCCGGTGCTCACCATCGAACGGCTGGAACATGCGGTGCCGCTGGCCAGGGCACTGGTTGCTGGCGGCGTGCGGGTGCTGGAGGTCACGCTGCGGACGCCGGTTGCGGTCGAGGCCGCCAAGGCCATGATATCAGAGGTGCCGGAGGCGATCGTCGGGATCGGCACGATACTGAACGGCGATGATCTCAGGCGTGCCGAGGCGCTCGGCGCCAAATTCGGCATCAGCCCGGGTGCCACGCCCGAGCTGCTGAAGGCCGCCGCCGCCAGTGATCTGCCGTTCGCGCCGGGGATTTCGACGGCGTCGGAACTGATGCAGGCGCTGGCGCACGGGTTTGATCTCGTCAAGTTCTTCCCGGCCGAGATGTCCGGCGGTATCAAGGCACTACGTGCGCTGGCCGGGCCGTTTCCGAACATCCTGATATGCCCGACCGGCGGCATTGGGGAAGCCAATGCGGCCGCCTGGCTGGCCGAGCCAAACGTAGTGGCGGTCGGCGGTTCCTGGCTTTGCCCGGCTGCGGACATCCGCTCCGGCGATTGGGCCGGCATTTCAGCCATGTGCGCGCGGGCAATGAAATCGCTGAAACCGGCGTGAAGATAGGCTACAAAACCGTTCGAACCGGAACAGGAGAACGACCATGACTGCCAGCATCGTGGGATGGGCGCATACGCCATTCGGCAAGTTCGACGCGGAAACCGTCGAAAGCCTGGTGGTGAAGGTGGCGACCGAAGCACTGAGCGATGCCGGCATTTCCGCCGGCGATGTCGACGAGATCGTGCTCGGGCATTTCAATGCCGGCTTCTCGCCGCAGGATTTTACCGCCTCGCTGGTGCTGCAGGCCGATCCGAAATTGCGCTTCAAGCCAGCGACCCGCGTCGAGAACGCCTGCGCCACCGGTTCGGCCGCCGTGCACCAGGGCATCCGCGCGATCGAAGCGGGACATGCCAAGATCGTTCTGGTGGTCGGCGTCGAGCAAATGACGCGCACGCCAGGCCCGGAGATCGGAAAATACCTGTTGCGCGCTTCTTACTTGCCGGAAGACGGCGACACCCCCGGCGGTTTCGCCGGCGTGTTCGGCAAGATCGCGCAAAGCTATTTCCAGAAATATGGCGACCAGTCCGATGCGCTGGCGATGATCGCGGCGAAGAACCACAAGAACGGCGTCGCCAATCCCTACGCGCAGATGCGCAAGGATTTTGGTTATGAATTCTGCCGCGCCGAGAGCGAGAAGAATCCGTTCGTCGCGGGTCCCTTAAAGCGCACCGATTGCTCGCTGGTGTCGGATGGAGCAGCCGCTTTGGTGCTGACGGATTCCGAGACCGCAAAGACCATGGGCAAGGCCGTCAATTTTCGCGCCACCGCCCACGCGCAGGATTTCCTGCCGATGTCCAAGCGCGACATCCTGCAATTCGAAGGCTGCACGGTGGCCTGGCAGCGCGCGCTTGAGCAGGCCGGCATCAGCCTGTCCGATCTGTCGTTCGTCGAAACCCATGACTGCTTTACCGTCGCCGAATTGATCGAATATGAGGCGATGGGATTGACGCCGCGCGGGCAGGGTGCCCGCGCCATCAAGGAAGGCTGGACGCAAAAGGACGGCAAGCTGCCGATCAATCCGTCCGGCGGCCTGAAGGCCAAGGGCCACCCGATCGGCGCGACCGGCGTTTCCATGCACGTGATGAGCGCGATGCAACTGGTCGGCCAGGCGCCCGAGGGCATGCAGCTCAAAAATGCAAAACTCGCGGGCATCTTCAACATGGGCGGGGCGGCGGTGGCGAATTACGTCTCCGTGCTGGAGCCTGCGAAGTAGAGGCGCCAAGGCGAAGATGATTCACGCTCGGAGGGTGTGTCGTGGGGAACGAAGGCACATTGTCACTGTCGGAGTTGAATGATCGCATCGCGATCCTTCGGAGCAATATCAGGCAGCTCGTCGAGCAAGCCGCCGCAGCGTCAGGAGCTGAAACCGAAGAACGCATCTCCGAACGTATCGAAAGGCAGAACGAGGAGCTTGAAAAGCTGACCAGGGCGCGGGATGCGCTGTTAGGCAAATAGCCCACCAGGGATCGACACGCGGCGAGGGTCTGCGCATACGCCTATACCCCCCGCGCCCTTGATCTTCCGGAAAACCTCCCGTTACTAGCTGACAATAGCGACATCCGGGAGCGAATAACGCCATGGGACCACTCAAGGGCATCAAGGTCATCGACATGACGACCGTGCTGATGGGGCCCTATGCCACCCAGATGCTTGGCGATTACGGCGCCGACGTCATCAAGGTGGAATCGCTCGATGGCGACGTCACGCGGCAGATCGGGCCGACGCGGCATTCCGGCATGGGACCGGTGTTCCTCAACACCAACCGCAGCAAGCGCTCGATCTGCCTCGACCTGAAGAAGCCGGCCGGGCGCGACGCCGTGCTGCGGCTGATCGCATCCGCGGACGTGCTGGTCTACAATGTGCGCCCGCAGGCGATGGCGCGTCTGCAACTCGGCTACGACGTGGTGTCGAAGGTCAATCCGCGCCTGATCTATGCCGGCGTGTTCGGCTTCGGCCAGGACGGACCCTATGCCGCCAAGCCCGCCTATGACGACCTGATCCAGGGTGCGACCGCGCTGCCGGCGCTGATGGCTCAGACCAGCGACGGCGTACCGCGTTATGTTCCAAATGCGCTGGTCGACCGCATTGTCGGGCTCACGGCCGTGGGCGCAATCTGCGCCAGCCTGGTCGATCGCGACCGCACCGGGCGCGGCCAGCGCCTCGACATCCCGATGTTCGAGACCATGGCGAGCTTTGTGATGGGCGATCACATGGGCGGTCTCACTTACGAGCCGCCGCTCGACAAGGGCGGCTATGCCCGGCATCTGTCGCCGGACCGGCGGCCCTACAAGACGTCCGACGGCTACATCTGCGTCATCGTCTACAACGACAAGCAGTGGGAGAATTTCTTCAACGCCACCGGCCGTGACGATCTCCGCAGCAATCCGAAATTCGCGACCTTCGCCGGTCGCGCCACCAACATCGACGTCGTCTATGCCGAGCTGGCGCGCATCCTCGAGACCAAATCCACCGCCGAATGGACCGCCATCCTGGAGAAGGCCGACGTGCCGGTCATGCCGATGCATGACCTCGAAACGCTGCTGAAGGATCCGCATATCGTCGCGACCGATTTTTTCCCCGTGGTCGATCATCCGACCGAGGGACGCATTCGCAGCATGCGGCCGTCGGCGCGATGGTCGGAAACGCCGGTGGAGACGCCGCGGCTGGCACCACGCCTGAGCGAACACTCCGCCGAAATCCTGCGGGAAGCGGGCTTTTCGGCGCAAGAGATTGCCGCACTTGTGCGCGACGGCGTCACAAAAGCCGCGCCCAACCCATAGGACAGGACATATGGATTTCGCGCTGTCAGCCAACCAGGAATCGATCCGCGACGCGGTCGGGAAAATCTGTTCGCGCTTCGACGACGCCTATTGGCTGAAGAAAGACAAGGAAGGCGGCTATCCCGCCAACTTCCACCGAGCGCTGGCGGATGCCGGCTGGCTCGGCATCTGCATCCCCGAGGAATATGGCGGCGCGGGGCTCGGCATCACCGACGCCGCGATCATGATGCGCACCATTGCCGAATCCGGCGCCGGCATGTCGGGCGCTTCAGCGGTCCACATGAACGTGTTCGGGCTCAATCCCGTGGTCGTGTTCGGCACCAGGGAACAATGCACGCGCATGCTGCCTCCGATCATCGACGGCCGCGACAAATCCTGCTTCGCGGTGACCGAGCCCAATACCGGGCTCAATACCACGCAGCTGAAAACCCGCGCGGTAAAAAAGGGTGACAAATATATCGTCAACGGCCAGAAGGTCTGGATTTCGACCGCGCAAGTCGCCAACAAGATTCTCTTGCTCGCGCGCACCACGCCGCTGGAAGAGGTGAAAACCCCGACCAAAGGTTTGAGCCTGTTCTATACGGATTTCGACAAGAAGCGCGTCGCCGTGCACGAGATCGAGAAGATGGGCCGCAAGGCCGTCGATTCCAACGAATTGTTCTTCGAGAATTTTGAAATTCCAGTCGAGGATCGCCTGGGCGAGGAAGGCCGCGGTTTTGAGTATATCCTGCACGGCATGAATCCCGAGCGCATCCTGATCGCCGCCGAAGCGGTCGGCCTCGGCCAGATTGCGCTGACGCGGGCTTCGGCCTACGCGAAGGGCCGCATCGTGTTCAACCGCCCGATCGGCATGAACCAGGGTATCCAGCATCCGCTCGCCAAGAACTGGATGGAACTGGAGGCCGCATGGTTGATGACGCTCTCCGCCGGCTGGCAATATGACCAGGGCATGCCGTGTGGACCCGCGGCCAACGCCGCGAAATATCTTGCGGCCGAAGCCGGCTTCCGCGCTTGTGAACAGGCGGTCATGACCCATGGCGGTTTCGGTTACGCCAAGGAATATCATGTCGAGCGGTATTTGAGAGAATCCCTGATCCCGCGCATCGCCCCCATCAGCCCGCAGCTCATTCTCAGTTTTATTGCCGAGAAAGTGCTGGGCCTGCCGAAGTCCTACTGACATGAAGTTGTATTGAGATGAGTTTCATCACCGGCGTTGGACTGACGTCTTACGGCAAGCACGAGGGCTCGTCCTCGCTCGACCTCATGAGCAAGGCGGCTGATCAGGCAGTTGCCGACGCCGGGCTAAAGCGCGCCGAGATCGATGGCATCCTCTGCGGCTACAGCACGGTCTCGCCGCGCATCATGCTCGCCACCGTATTTGCTGAACATTTCGGCATCCGGCCGTCTTACGCCCACGCCGTGCAGGTCGGCGGCGCCACCGGGCTTGCGATGACCATGCTCGCGCATCATCTGGTCGAGGCCGGTGTCGTCAAGCATGTGCTGGTGGTCGGTGGCGAAAATCGCCTTACCGGGCAAAGCCGCGACGCCTCGATCCACGCGCTGGCGCAGGTCGGTCACCCCGATTACGAGGTGACGCTGGGTCCGACGATCCCGGCCTATTACGGCCTCGTCGCATCGCGCTATATGCACGAATATGGCGTCACGCAGGAAGACCTCGCCGAATTCGCGGTGCTGATGCGCTCGCACGCGCTTACCCATCCCGGCGCCCAGTTCCATGACCCGATCACGGTTGCGGATGTGATGGCGTCGAAACCGGTGGCGATGCCGCTCAAGCTGCTGGATTGCTGCCCGGTATCCGATGGCGGCGCGGCGTTCGTGATCAGCCGCGAGCAGACCTCCGAGGCGGGCGTTCGCGTGCGCGGCTGTGCGCAAGCACATACCCATCAGCACGTCACCGCCGCGCCCGCCTTGAGCGAACTCGGCGCCGAGATTTCGATCGCAAAGGCAAAAGCCGCTACCGGCCTGGCGATCTCCGACGTGCGGTATGCTGCGGTCTACGACAGTTTCACCATTACGCTGGCGATGCTGCTGGAGGATTTGGGCCTGGCCAAGCGCGGTGAGGCGGCTTCACGGGTGCGGGCGGGGCATTTCGGCCGCAACGGTGCGATGCCGCTGAACACCCATGGCGGGTTGCTGAGCTACGGCCATTGCGGCGTCGGCGGCGCGATGGCGCATCTGGTCGAAACCCATCTGCAGATGACCGGGCGGGCGGGGGATCGTCAGGTCGGCGACGCCTCGATCGCGCTGTTGCACGGCGACGGCGGCGTGCTGTCGTCCCATGTCAGCATGTTCCTGGAGCGGGTTCGATGAGCAGTGATCTCGCGGACTGGACCAAAGGCGAGCAGGGCATCGTCTATCAATCCTGCAGCGCCTGCGACAAGGCGCAATATTTCCATCGCCGCTTTTGCGCAGCCTGTGGCGCGCCCGACCCGGTACAGAAATCCGCAAGCGGTGCGGGGACGATCTATGCGACCTCGCTGGTGTGCCGCGCGGCGACGCCGGAGACCCGCGCGCACGTGCCCTACAACATCGTGCTGGTGGATACACCGGAAGGGTTCCGCATGATGGCCCATGGCGACAGCGATCTTGCCATCGGCGACCGCGTCACCGCGCGCTATCAGCCATTCGCGGGCAGGCTGGTTCCATATTTTACGAAGGCCAAATGATGATCCACAAGAACTTCGCCATCATTGCGAGAGAAGCGAAGCAATCCATCTCAACGCTGAAGGACACGATGGATTGCTTGGTCGCCGGCGCTCCCTTGCGCAAACGCTTTGCGTTTGTCGCAGGCAATGACGGCTTTTACTCACCACCGGACGGCCGTCACCGCCAGTAGAAGATAACGCCGGCGATGACGAGCAATGCCGTCACCGCCAGCATTTGCGCAAGCGCCTCCGAGGCCGCCCTTTTGGTGGCTTCCTTCATGCCTTACTCCCTAGACTTGGGCAGGGCTCATCGTTGCGTGACGAGCACGCAAGATGGACCATGATTTTTTACTCGGAACACCCCGCGACGAGTATCCGCTTTTGTTGAGTCCCCACTCAGCGAATATCGACCGTGCCAAAGTCGAACAGCAATGCGGCGGCATTTTGGCTCAGACGCAGCCGGATTTTGCGCGCGGCATGACGATTTTCGAGCGAAGCCCTTACAGCTTGCGGGCGCGTTTAAGGCTGTCGAGCTGCGCCGGGATCGCGGCCGGATCCGTTACGGGATAGGAGCAGAACGTCGAGGTGCAGGCGAACGCGGCAGGGCCATCGGGAAAATCCGGATAGTCGACGTCGATATTGGCGAGCTTGCCTTCGCGCTTGTCCCACCATTCCGCACGCTTGCTGGCGAGCGGGTAGGCGAGCGCCGCGGAATAGAGCGCGGCCGACCGCGGATCGTCTTTCGCACCGACAATGGTGATGTGAACCGGTTCGTTGCGCAACTCGTCCTCGGCCAGCAGCACGTCGGGCAGGAATCCGAACGCATCGAGGATCGGCGGCGATGTCAGATAACCCATGCCGGCCTCGGCGATCTCGCGATAACGAGCCTCGCCGGTATAGGAAGACAGCAGGCTGAACATCCGCACCGCCGTGACATTGTCCTCGCGCTGCTTGATCGGCTTTGTCAGTGGCTGCACGTCGGGGGAAGCGGACGCGATGAAGCCGCCGGTCGCGGGGTCGATGAAGGTCTTTGCGATGAAGTCGGCGGTGGCCTGCGCATGCGCGAGCCATTCGCGTCCGCCGGTCGAGCGGTGCAACGCCAATAGCGCCTTCGCCATCTCGACATTGTCGGCCAGATACGGTCCGCCCCGGTCCTGCTCGGCGTGACGGAAGCCGCCGCCGGGCAGTGCGCGGCTGGCGAGCGCCCAGCGGGCGGCGCCGGTTGCAAGTTCGCGCGCCTCGACCACACCGGTTGCGTCGTAGTAGGCGAGTGACCCCGCGATCGCCTGCGCGGTTTCGCGGGCATATAGCCGCTTGTCGACGCCGGGCTCGCCTTCGCTCATGCCGTACGAGGCGTAGAAGCCGCCGCCGGGCGCGGCCATGGTATTCTCGAGAAAACCAAAGATTCGATCCGCGGCCTGCCGGTAGGCGGGATCGCCGAACATGGTCCAGGCCCGCGCATAGGCGGCAAGCCCGGCTTCCTGCGCGAACATCGGAAATTCACGCGCTGGCTCCGACCAGTCGGGCTTCAGATTGACCTGGTTCATGGCGCCGGTGGTCTTGTCGACCATGGTAGAGGCCATCAAGGTCAGCACCTTCCTGATCCGCGCTTCGTTCTTCGCATCGCCTTGCCGCGCGCGCTGCAACGCCCAGATCAGCATCTGGCCGTCGACGAATTTCGACTTGCTCCAGCCGCCATCTTGCTCGTCCCAGGCCCCATCGATGAAGCCGAGAATCTCCTGGCGTTGGGTATCCGAAAGCCCCGTCGCCAGCGTGCGCTCACGTTCGGCGCCACCGGCGTCGGGATAGATCACTGGCGAGGGGTCTTCGATCGTCGCGGTCAGGATCGGGTTGAAGAACTGCGGCGAATAGAAACCGCGCAGCTTGACGATCTCGGTCCCGTCGGGCGCGAAGATAATGGTCGCGGGCCAGCCCCAGCGCTCGTAACGCTGCGAGATATCGGGCCGGCTGTCCTGATCGACGTAAACCGGGATGAACTTGTCCTTCAGGATTCCGCGCACTTTCGGATCGGCCCAGGTCTCGCGGTTCATCACATGGCACCAGCGGCACCACCAGGACTGCAGCGACATGATGACGAATTTCTTTTCGCGGGCGGCTTTCGCAAAGGTCGCGTCGCTCCATTCGCTCCAGAACCCGTCGCTGTTGTCGATCGGCGCGGCTTGAGCGGCTCCCGCGAACAGGAGCGAAAGCAGCAGCGCAAGCATGCGGATCACGGGCTGGCCCTCTTGCGTCGTCGCGACGCGGAATATCAGATCGTGCTATCAGCTAAAACACACAGCGCCGTGAGTTATTCCGGCTGCCGGCCGTGCCCGTCCCCGGGTTGATCCGAGGGGTGCCGCAAGGCATGATCCCGCCATCAAATCAGACAACCCCAAGGTGAGAAATGGCCCGCATCGATTACAGCGATCCCGCCAAGCACGACGATCGTACTCGCGAAATCCTCGGCAAGAACCGCAATGCCAACATCTTCCGGATGATGGCGCATTCGCCGAAATATTTCGAACAATATTGCCGGCTGGGTGGGGCCATCAGGCACAGGGGCGAACTGGATCCGGTCGTGCGCGAACTCGCCATCACGCGCACCGGCATGCTGTGCGAGGCGCCTTACGAAATCGTCGCCCACAAGCAGATCGGCAGGAATGTCGGCGTCACCGACGAGCAGAACGAAGCGTTGAAGAACTGGCAGGCCGCCACCTGCTTCAACGAGGTGCAGCGCGCGGCACTGGCCTTTGCCGACGAAATCGTCAAGCTGCGCAAGCCGACGGACGCGACCTTCAACGCGATTGCGTCGAAACTGACACCGGCCGCGCTGGTCGAGCTGCAGCTCTCGGTCGGCTTCTACATCATGACGTCGAAGTTTTTGGAGACGTTCGCCATCGACATGCAGCCGGTGACGGATGTGATTTCGTAACCGCTCGGTTTGCGGTTCGCCGCGGCGTCGGCCGGGGCCGGTACAAAAAAGTCGAAAACAACCCCATGCAAAGTACCGGTGTCTGGATACCGGATAGGGATACAGTCGTCTCACGCGAGTAGCGTCGTCTCACTCCCGCGGCCCGTATCGCCGCAGCGCTTCCAGCGTCAGGCCCTTGCCGACCGCGCCAAACGTGTCGCCTTCGACGAGGCGTGCCGACGGCACCGCTTTTGTGATGGCGTTGCGAACATGGGCGAGCTGCACCGAGCCGCCGGTGAGGAACACGGCGTCGATATCGCCAGCGGACAGCCGTGCCTGTGTAAGGCAGTTTTTGATGCGGGCGGCGATGCGCTCGGCCAGTTGTCTGGTGTGGCTGACGAGATCCGGTCGGCTGATGGCGGCATTGAGGCCCGGCATCACCCACTCCAGCGGGATATCGGCGCGGCGCTTGTCCGACAGGGCGATCTTGGCGTCCTCGACCTCCATCAACAGCGTATGACCGCGCTGTTCCTCGACCACGCGCACCAGCCGGTCGAGCAGGGCCGGCTCATTGGCCTCAAGCCGAACCTGGCGGATATCCGCGAGCACGCGCGGCTCGTACATCCGGTTGATGCTCGACCATGTCGCAAGGTCGTGGAAGTAGCTCGAAGGCACATCGAGGCCGGCGCGATTCATGGCGCTGCCGAAGCCGAACAGCGGCATGACGACGCCGAGGCTGAGCTGACGGTCGAAATCGGTGCCGCCGATCCGCACGCCGTCATTGGCGAGAATATCGCTTGAGCGGTTGGCCTTGGTGTGCCGCTCCGGCCCGAGCCGCACGATCGAAAAGTCCGACGTGCCGCCACCGATATCGGCAATCAGGGCGACCTCTTCAGCCGTGATCTGGCGCTCGTAATCCAGCGCTGCGGCGATCGGCTCGAACTGAAAGGTGATGTCGTCGAAACCGACCTCGCGTGCAATTTGACGCAGCGTCTGCTCGGCCTTGCGATCGGCGTCCGGCGCATTGTCGACGAAATGCACGGGGCGGCCGTGCACGACGTCACGCAGCTCGCGGTCAAGGGTCTGTTCCGCGCGCCGCTTTACCGCAGCAAGATAGTAGGCGATCACATCGCGAAAGCTGGTGCGCTCCCGTCCAAGCCTTGTGGTTTCGTCGATCAGCGCGGTGCCCAGCACCGATTTCAGGCTGCGCATCAGGCGGCCGGGGGCGCCGTCGACATAGGCTTCGATGGCCTTGCGGCCGATCAGAACGGCGCCATCCACCTCATAGAAGATAGCGCTCGGAATCGTGGTCTGGCCGGCTTCCAGCGCCACCAGGCGAGGGGCTTGGTTTTCGATCGTGCCGAGCGTCGTATTCGACGTTCCGAAATCCAAACCGCAGATCGACATGGGAGCTTCCTGAGCGAAGCGTCCGTCTACACATTATCGCGCCTTCGATCCACCTTAATCTTGGCCCGACCCGGATGGGCGATCCCGGCAAAGGAGCCAGCCGATCCACAGATCAATTTCTTTGCCTTTTCCTTGCCTCGGCGGGTTGATATCCCGATCCGTGGTAGTCCATAAGCGGCTCCCAGCGGCAATCGTTCGGCCGTGGCAGGCCTGGAAAGCAGTTACTTCAGAAAGAATTGGCGTGGCAAATATCAATCGACAGATCGCCGACGAGCTCGGCGTTCGCGAACAGCAGATCGAGGCGACGGTTGCCTTGCTCGACGGTGGCGCGACCGTTCCGTTCGTGGCGCGCTATCGTAAGGAAGTCACGGGCGGGCTGGACGATACGCAGTTGCGCACCCTGGAAGAGCGCCTGACTTACTTGCGCGAGCTTGAAGAGCGCCGTGCCGCGATCCTCGAATCGGTCCGCGAACAGGGCAAGCTCGATGCCGCGCTGGAAGCTGCGATCCTTGCCGCCGACAGCAAGGCGCGCCTCGAAGACATCTACCTGCCGTTCAAGCCGAAGCGGCGTACCAAGGCGGAGATCGCCAGGGAGGCCGGGCTGGAGCCATTGGCCGAGCTCTTGCTGACGCAGCCGCAGAACAAGCCGGAGGCGGTGGCCGCAAACTACGTCGATGCCGAGAAGCAGGTGCCCGACGTTGCCACGGCGCTGGAGGGCGCGCGCGCCATTCTGGTCGAGCGCTTCGACGAGGACGCCGATCTGATCGGAAGGTTGCGCGAGGAAATGTGGGCGAGCGGATTGCTGGTTTCGACCGTGCGCAAGGGCAAAAAGACCGAAGGCGAGAAATTCCAGGGCTATTTCGATTTCAGCCGGCTGTTGCACAAGTTGCCGTCGCACCAGATCCTCGCGCTGTTCCGCGGCGAGAAGGAAGAAATTCTGGAACTGCAGATTCAACCTGACGCGGAGGCGCCGGTTGCCGGCGTGCCGGGCCGGTATGAACTGAAGATCATGCAGCGCTTCGCCATTTCCGACCAGGGCCGGCCCGGCGACCGCTGGCTGGTCGAGACCGCGCGGTGGGCGTGGAAGACCAAGATCCAGGTGCATCTCAACATCGACTTGCGCATGCGGCTGTGGACCGCGGCCGAGACGGAAGCGGTGCGGGTGTTTGCCTCGAATTTGCGCGACCTGTTGCTGGCCGCTCCGGCCGGTGCCCGCGTCACCATGGGGCTCGATCCCGGCTTCCGCTCCGGTGTCAAGGTCGCCGTCGTCGATGCCACCGGCAAGGTGGTGGCGACCACGGCGGTCTATCCGCATGAACCGCAGAAGCAGTGGGACGCAGCACTGGCGACGCTCGGCAAACTGGCGGTCGCGCACCGCGTCGACCTGATCGCGATCGGCAACGGCACCGCCTCGCGCGAGACCGACAAGCTGGCGACCGAACTGGTCAAGCTGCTGCCGGACCTGAAAATGTCCAAGATCGTGGTATCGGAGGCAGGGGCTTCCGTCTATTCGGCCTCGGCCTTTGCCTCCGAAGAACTGCCGGAACTCGATGTCACCCTGCGCGGGGCGGTTTCGATCGCGCGCCGTTTGCAGGATCCGCTCGCCGAACTCGTCAAGATCGATCCGAAGGCGATCGGTGTCGGGCAATACCAGCACGATCTCGGCGAATCCAAGCTGGCGCGCTCGCTCGATGCCGTGGTGGAAGACTGCGTCAACGCGGTCGGCGTCGATGCCAACACTGCCTCCGCGCCGCTCTTGGCGCGGGTGTCGGGCATTGGCGCAGGCCTGGCGCAAAGCATCGTGCAGCACCGCGATGCCAACGGTCCATTCAAGTCACGCAAGGCGCTGAAGGAAGTGCCGCGGCTGGGACCGAAAGCGTTCGAGCAATGCGCCGGATTCCTGCGCATCCAGGGTGGCGAGGATCCGCTCGATGCCTCCGGCGTGCATCCGGAGGCCTATCCGGTCGTGCGCAAGATTCTGACGGCGACCAGGAGCGACATCAAGGCGCTGATCGGCAATGCCGAGATCGTGCGGCAGCTGAAGCCGCAGAATTTCGTCGACGACATTTTTGGGCTGCCGACGGTGACCGATATCCTGCGCGAGCTGGAAAAGCCGGGCCGCGATCCGCGCCCGGCGTTCAAGGCCGCGGTGTTCAAGGAAGGTGTCGAGGAGATCAAGCATCTCAAGCGCGGCATGATCCTCGAGGGCACGGTGACCAACGTGGCCGCGTTCGGCGCCTTCGTCGATATCGGCGTGCACCAGGACGGGCTGGTGCACATCTCGGCGATGTCGAAGACCCGCATCAAGGATCCGCGTGAAGTCGTCAAGCCCGGCGACATCGTCAAGGTGAAGGTGCTGGAGATCGAGGTTGCCCGCAAGCGCATCGCACTGACGCTGCGGCTCGACGACGAGATCGGCACCAAGGGCGCGAAGCCTGCGGCGGCAGACCAGCGGCGCGAGATGTCCAAGGCGTCAATGACGTCATCGGCGCCGCGCAAGCCGCAGGAGCAGGGTGGCGGCGCACTCGCCGAAGCCCTGCGTCGCGCCAGCGAGAAGGGCGGGCGGGGAAAATCCTAGCTAGCCCGACGTCAGCAGATCCACCTTGGCATTGGCGAGGACCAGGCGGTCGGCGAGCAATTGCGCGAGGTTACGCGTGATCCGTTCGCCGGCTTGCGGGTGCTGGTCGCGGAACCGTTCGAATTCGGCAAGCGGAACCTCGAAGGCGGTTGCTGCCGCATCGGTGCGCACGTCCGCAGAGCGGCTGGGCTCCAGCAGCGCCATTTCACCGAACGCCATGCCGGCCGTCAACGTCGCAAGGCGGATGCCGTCGGGCAGGGTGACGTGGACCACGCCGCTCCTGAGGAAAAACAATGATGTGGCGGGATCGCCGGTGGCGATGATCTTTTGACCCGGTTGATACGACCTGATTGTCGCGAGCGCAGCCAGTTCGGCCAGTTCCTGTTCCGTCAGTCCCGCCAACAGCGGCTGTTCGGACAGTTCCGTGGTTTCGCGAAAATCAATCGATCCGCCGTGGCGATAGATCACCTGGTCCTCGGCCCATTCGATCGCGGCGTCGAGCAGGAAAAAGTAGCGCAGGTTCGCAAGGTCGCCGGTCTCGTCGGCGATCGGTTTCCACTCGGGGTCGGCCCGCTTGATTCCGGACACGATCACCATGACATGATAGACCGCCAGTTCGCGGAATTCCTCGGCAAGCAAGCGGGCGCCCG
>Ga0207701_10003558_pt1 | contig 15973 bp, 11 predicted proteins | sample KBSSwiSSwithPhiX_FD_184294 | JGI IMG/M metagenome (GOLD analysis project Ga0207701, IMG submission 184294) | Switchgrass rhizosphere bulk soil microbial communities from Kellogg Biological Station, Michigan, USA, with PhiX - S5 (SPAdes) (version 2) | ecosystem: Environmental > Terrestrial >... | reverse complement strand
ATGAGCCGCGTCAGGGCGGCGCGGCCGCCGCTACTCGCTCGCGAACTGTCCGTCCGGCCCGGTCCCATCGCCGTTCATTTCGAGACGTCCACCGAGCGGATCGTGAAGGCCACCCGTGCCTTCTCCGTGAAAGGCGATGTCGCCACCCGCGCCGTTCCCAGCGCCGCCTCGCGTGATGACGACGCCCTGATTGTCGATGACGCCGTTCCTGGGCGTGCCGTGAATGCCGTCGGCGTTGAGCAGCACCGCGATCAGCTCCTGGTTGATCGGGAAATCTGCGACGTCCGTGCTGCCGTCGTTTCGCGCGCTGCCGCCGACCGTGCCCGCGCCGCCCGACGCGTCGATCACGCCTTCGGGGGTGACCGTGAGGTTGCCGCCGATGCCGTCGAAGTTGTTGTCGCTGAAGATGTTGACGTGACCGCCCAGGCCGCCGATGCCGTCCGCGTCGCGGGCGGCGCCACCGCGCGCCTGCAGGGTCCCGCTCATCGTGACGGTGCCGTCGAAGCTGTACGCGTAAAGGTGACCGCCGCCGCCGGAGGTGCCCGTGCCGCCCGACCCGCCGCCGTCGAGCAAGATGACGCTGCCCGGGCGGTAGATCTGGTTTCCCGCGGTGGTGTTGATGTCCATCTTGAAATTGCCGGCGAGGCCGCCGTCGCCACTGCCGCCCGGGGCGATTGAACCGCCGCGCGATCGGACGGTTCCGGCCACCGTGAAATCGCCACCGACGACGAGGGTGAAGTTGCCACCCGCGCCGGCGCCGGCGCCGCCGTCGCCGCCGTCTGCCGAGACGTCGAGCGCGAAAGTCACCGACGCCGGGGCGCGCGTGGCACCGATGGTCAGGTGGCCACCCGCGCCGCCCGCAAGCGTGCCCCCCGCGGCGCCCGCGTGGGCGGACCCGCCGCGCAGATCGACGACTCCGCCGAGGTGCACGTTGCCACCCGCATCGATGGCGAGCGTCGCCGCCGCGCCGCCCTGCGCGTCACCGGACGGCACCGAAGCCGCACCGCCCCGCCCCTGAACGGTCCCGACGAGCATCACGTCCCCATCGGCGGTGACATGGATGTCGCCGGCGCGACCACCGCCCATGCCCCCCTCCGTCGTGACGGTGCCGGTGACGACAATCCGTGCCGCCGACAGCGAGATCGCGCCGCCGTTCTGACCGCTCCCTTTCGTCGCGCTCTCGTCGATCGTGCCCGCGACGTAGATCGTGCCGTTCGGCGCCTCGAGAGTGAGGGAACGATCCGCCGCACCGGATGCCCCGCGCACATTTCCGGCGACGAAGAGATCCCCGCCCATGACGGTCACCCGGCGCGCGCCGTCGCCATTCACCGCGAGGTCACCCTCGATCACCGCCGTTCCCGTCAGCGTCGCATCGGCGTCGAGCGACGCGATCCGCTGAGCGTCCGTCGGGGGCGTGGGCACGTCGACGGTCGCGGCGAAAGCCGCCCCGAACGACAGCGCCCCCGTCGTCGTCACGTCGACGTTGCCGCCCGGCGCGCCGCGCCCGCCCTGGTCGGCGGCGACGCCGCCCGTCGCGTCAAACGTCGCCGGGTTCAGCACGGTCCAGCTTCCCGCCATCCCGTTCGATCCCCCCGGGCCGATCGTGCCCACGCCGCCTGCCGGACCGCCGCCGCCGCAACCCGCGATGGCCAGCCCGGCGGCGAGCCAAATGGCCGCAGGCCGGGACGTCGTCCTCATTCTTCCCGTCGCTCTCATGGCGTGACCCACACTCAGCAAGAAAAGGACCGGTCCCAGATCCCGTCGGCCTCGGACGTATTCGGCGAACCGACTCTGTCGTCGTAACGAGACGGTATGTAGGCGATCACGCACCGGTAACGCTGCCCGCCGCGCCCGTTCGGACGCGTGCCGGGTTCCCGCCTCACGAGGGTTCAGATACAATCCGGCTGGGGGCGTGTCGCCATCGCGCTCGCCCCGCCTCGAATGACCTTCGCAACGCTGACCCTCTTGAGCGCGCTTCAGGCGTGGTCGGTGGCTCCAATTGGCCTGGGCTCGCGCGCCGCCGCGTCGTCACCGCGGCCCCTCACGCTCGTCGAGACGAAGGGCCGCGAAGTGGCCATCACCTTCGATGCCTGCGCGACGCGAGGGCAAAACAACGGATTCGACCGCGCCGTCCTGCGCATCCTCGAACGCGAAGCTGTGCCGGCGACGATCTTCGTGTCCGGCCGCTGGGTCGAGACGCACCCGGCGGCGATGACCCTGCTCACCGACGACGCGCTGATCGAGTTCGGCAACCATTCCTACGACCACCCGCACATGTCGCGCCTCGCCGCCCTGGAGATTGCCGAGGAGATCGATCGCACCGAGGCCGCGCTCGGCCGGTACGGTCGGCGCAGCGTCGCGTTTCGTCCGCCGTTCGGAGACTGGAACAACCTCGTCATGCAGGTCGTGACCGAGCACCGCCTGCCCTTCGTGACCTGGGACGTCGTCTCGGGCGACCCGAGCTTGAAGACGACCACCTCCGCGATGGTTCACGCCGTCGTCAGCAAGGCGCGTCCCGGCTCCATCATCATCTTTCACATCAACGGACGAGGTTGGAAGACCGCGGAAGCTCTTCCGACGATCCTCCGCCGCTTGCGGGAGCGCGGGTTCCGGTTCGTTCCGCTGTCCGGTCTCATGGCGTCGCGCGAGAACGAACGGACGCCGGCGGAATCCAGCGCGCGCTTCTAGACGCTCGACTCGACCCGGGGGTTCGTGCAACAAGGGAGCGACGCCGTGGCTCGTCGTTCTCTGCCCCTCCTCGCGTCGCTGGCGCTGGCCGGCTGCACCGAAGGCTCGCTCGCGGGTCCGGGGGGAGCGCTGAACGCCGACGGCGGCCTGCCGCGATCCGCGTACTGCGATGCGCTGATCGGCTCAGGCGGCGCGCAGGACGGCGCGCTCCAGCTGCAGGGCGCGCCTCTGGCTTTTGCGCCAACCACCCACGGGTTCGGCCTCAGCGTCGTCGTTCAATCGGGCAGCCCGGCAATGCTCGGCCTTCGCACGCGGGCAGCGGGCGCGCCGAGCTGGGGCGAGGCCATGGCGCCTCTCGTCCGGGCGACCGATCTCGCCGAGTGGAGCGTCGAGGGCCTCGCCGCCGGCGTGCGCACCGATTACCAGATCATCGGATGCTCCACCGCCGGAGAAACGGTCCTTCATGGCGGCCACGTCGTCACGCAGCGCCCCGCCGGACAGTCGTTCACATTCGGATTGATCTCGGACACTCACATCGGGGCCGACCTCGCGTACACGAACCAGGGCGACGAGACAACGCTGGCCGCCGTCGCGAAGGGGATCGCCGCCGCATCACCGGATTTCGTCGCGAACCTCGGCGACATCCTCGACTACCACCAGTACGGGTTCAACACGCCCCCGCCCGACGCCGCCATCGCGCGACAGGCCTACGTGAACTATCGGAGCACGCTCGGCGATCTCGCCGGCAATGCGGCTCACTTTCCCGTGATCGGGGGATGGGACAGCGAGAGCGGCTGCAACACCGCCGCGGAGATCGAGCGTTCACGGAGCCAGCGCTTGCTGTATCTGCCGGCCGCCGGTCCCGACACCTACGCGGAGGGCGGCAGCCCGTTCCAGGACTACTATGCGTTCACCTGGGGCGATGCGCTGTTCGTCGTCCTGAACGTCTTCACGTACACCCCGACATGCCACCTCCTCACGCCGGGCCCGGCCGACGACTGGACGCTGGGGCAGGCGCAGCTCGACTGGCTCCGCCAGACGCTCGCCAGCTCGCGCTCGAAGTGGAAGTTCCTGCTGATCCACCACCCGGTCGGCGGCAACGCGGGCGACGATGCGAACTCCGCCTACGGCCGGGGCGGCGGGCGCGCCGCTCTCGTCGGCGAGCAGGCGATCGTTCACCAGATGATGCGCGACTACGGCGTTCAGATCTTCTTCTACGGACACGACCACGTCTTCACCGACATGGTGGTCGACGGCATCCACTATTCGTTGCCGGGGAGCGCCGGCGCGATCTGGATGTTCACCGCCGGTGAGACCGGCTACGAGACGTCGTGGCCGGATCCGGGGTGGGCCCGCGTCGACGTCACGTCGGATGACGTGCACGTTCAGTTCCTGACCTCGACCGGCGCGTCGCTCTTCGATTACACGATCCGCTAGCGTCCGTCCGATGGCCAAGCGCGGAACGATCGTCAGAGCCGGAGGCATCGCTGTTGCGGTCGTGGCGCTGATCGCGGTCGGCCGTGTTCGGTCGCAGCCGGCGCCGGCGAGCGAAAACGCGACGGCGGCCCCTCCCGTCTCGCTCGCGACACTCGAGAAGTCCTATCGGGAGGAAACGGACGACAACAAGCGCGCGAAGATCGTCCGGAAGATCGCGACGCTGCCGGATTCGGCGGACGTCCTCGCTCGCATCGTCACCGACGACAGATCCGACGACGTGGCGTTGGCCGCGGCGCACGCGCTCAGGCGCGCGACGGTCGGGCGGGTCGTGGCCTTGCTGGATCGGCGCCTGCAGGCGGGGAATCGCGATCCCGAGGCGCACGAGCGGATGCTGCGCGAGATCGAGCGCCACCAGGTCTTTGCCGAGGGGCAGAACCTGCCGCGCTTCATGCGGGAAGCGCCGCCGACCTTCGACATCGCGACCAAGCATCGCCATCGCGTCCGGGTGCTCGCCTTCGGTGATTTCGGGGACGGCAGCGAGCGCCAGGCGCGCCTCGCCGAGGCGATGCGCAAGCTGCACGCCAAGGCGCCCTTCGATCTCGCGCTGACCTTCGGCGACAACTTTTATCCGGCCGGAATGGCCGGGCCGGATGAGCCGCGGTGGGACCGCGACTTCGAGCGACTGTACGGACCGATGCGGATCCGCTTCTTTCCGACGCTGGGCAACCACGACTGGGTGCTCGCCGACAGCCCGGCGTCGGAGATCGCGCGAACGGCGCGGTCCAAGGTCTGGCAGATGGCGGCGGACCGCTACACGTTCACCGCCGGACCGGTGCAGTTCTTCGCCATCGACACGAATCTGATCTCACACGCCCAGCTCGAATGGCTGGATCGCGAGATAGGCCGCAGCACCGCGCGATGGAAAGTCGTCTACGGTCACCACCCCATCTATTCGTACGGCGCGCATGAAGACGAGGTCGGGGTTCGCGACGTGCTGCTGCCGATTCTGCGTGGGCGCGTGAATCTCTACATGTGCGGGCACGACCACGACCTGCAGCACATCGCCGCCGAGGATGGGGTCCATTTCGTGCTCGCGGGAGGGGGCGGTGCGGCGACGCGCCCGGTGGCGCCTGGCCCCAAGTCGCTGTTCGCGGCGAGCAAGAACGGCTTCGCTGTGATTGAAGCGACGCGTTCGTCCGTCACGGTGTCGTTGATGGACGAGGACCTGAATGTGCTTCACCGGTTCACCATTCCGGACTGACCGAGGTCAGAAGTCAGCCGCCTTGAACGCCCGCTGGCGCGCGAGGGAGACCGCTGGAGCCCTTCCATCGGGTACGGACGCGGTCGTGTCGCGCTCGGTCGCAAGCACGACCCGACGGGCGAGCTCCATACCGATGGCGGCGACCACGAGCGACATCAGCCATGCGACGCCGACACGAATGACGACCCGCAGCCACCCCATCAGCGACGCCCTCCCCTCTCCAGCAAACATGGATTCGCAACGATGCTCGAACAGGGGGCACGCCACCGCGACCGGGAGCTCATCCGCGGCAGTGCCGAACAGAAACCATCACGTCGCGCCGTCGCAGTAGTGCGCGACCTTCGCGAGCAGCGTGTCCAGGTCAAAAGGCTTTTCGATCGTCACGTCCACGCGCAGCTCGTCGATCGCCTTCGCCGCGGTGCCGGCGCCGGTCAGCAGCATGACCGGGATGCCGGCCAGCGCGGGATCGGCGAGCTGCTCGCGCCGGAACTCCCAGCCGTTCATCCGCGGCATCATGAGGTCGAGGAGGATGAGGCCGCACCCGGTCTCGCGCGCCCGGAGCCGATCGAGCGCGCTCTGGCCGTCGCCGGCCACGATCACCTCGTAGCCCGCGAACGTGAGGACGTCGCTCAGCACCTCGCGAATGTCGGCGTCGTCGTCGACCACACACAGCGCGCGCGGCCCGCTCGTCATCGCGGCACCTCCAGAGCTCGGACGGTGGGCAGCGGCCAGACCGGAAGCTCCACGGTGAACCTGGCCCCCTGCCCGACCGAGCTGGTCACCGACACGCTGCCGCCATGCGCCTCCACGATCGTCTTCACGATGTAGAGCCCCAGGCCCAGCCCCGCGTAGTTCCGCGCCGACACGCCCCGGCCGAAGCGCTCGAAGATGCGCTGCTGCACCTCCGGGGGCATTCCGATCCCATGGTCGGCCACGGTGAGGCGCGCGACCCCGACCGCTTCGCTGACAGTGACGTCGATCGGGTTGCCGTCACCGAACTTGATGGCGTTGGTGAGGAGGTTGATCGAGAGCTGCTCCATGCGCGAGCCGTCCCAGAGGCCGATGACCGGCCCATCGCCGCGCACGGTGAGCACGCTGCCCGAGCGCGAGAAGTCCTCCGCGAGCTGCGCCGCGCTCTCGCCGACCACCGCGCGCAGATCGATGAGCCGTCGATCGAGCTCGATCCTGCCCGCCTGGATTCGCGACACGTCGAGCAGCAGACCGATCAGCGAGCCGAGCCGCCGGAGCTGCCGCGTGCAGAGGGCCAGGTTGCGTTCGACCGGTGGGGCGACGTCGCTGCCCAGGCGCCGCGTCAGCCCCTGGATCGCGAGCTGCAGGCTGGCGAGGGGCGTGCGCAGCTCGTGGGAAGCGACGGACAGGAACTCGTCGCGCATGCGCACCGCGTCCTCGGCGCCGGCGCGCGCCCGACGCTCGTCGACCAGCAGCCGATCGCGCTCGCGCTCGGCCCGCACCCGCACGGTGACGTCGCGGAAGCTCCACACCCGGCCGACGACCCGCCCGTCCATCCGCTGCGGCTGGGAGTAGCTCTCGAAGATGCGCCCGTCCTCGAACTCGATGATGCCGAAGCTGTTGTCCTCGGGCTGCAGCGCCAGGTGCGCGAGCTGGTCGCGGAACGCCGCCGGCCGTCGCAGCTTCTGCAGATCGAAGAGCTCGCCCCCCCGCGCCGCCGCGTAACCCCAGGTCTCGGTGAAGCGCCGATTGAGCTGCACGGCCCGTCCCGCGGTGTCGACCACCACGATGGCGTCGCCGGTGGATTCGAGCGTCGCCTGCAGCAGCGACACGCTGCTGCGCAGCTGGTCCTCGAAGCGCTTGCGCCCGGTGATATCCGTGGCGATCCCGCACGTGGCGTACGGGTGCCCCTGCCCGTCGTGGAGCGGGAACTTCAGCGAGAGGAACGTGTGGGTGATCCCGTCCATGGTGACGGGCTCCTCGAACTCGATCGCCCGGTCCTCGCGCAGCGCCGCCATGTCGTTGGCGCGGTAGGTCCCCGGCGTCTCGCGCGCGAGGGGCAAGTAGTGGTCGGTCTTCCCGATCACCTCGTCCGGGGTGAAGTGAAACAGCTCGTTGAACGCGCGGTTCGCGAGCAGGTACCGACCGTCGGCGTCCTTCACGAAGATCGCCGCCGCGCTGTTGTCGATGATCTGCTGCAGCTTTCCCCGGCTCTCCTGCAGGAACGCTTCGGCGCGCTTTCGCTCCGTGTTCTCGCGTTCGAGCTTGGCGAACAGCTCGGCGTTGGCGAGCGCGATCGCCGCCTGCGCCGCGATGATCTCGAGCGCGCTCAGGTGCTGGGGCGTGAACGCCCCGGAGACCAGGTTGTTCTCGAGGTACAGCACGGTGACGACCTGCCTCGAGATCGGCAGGCACAACACGGAGCGTGGCCGATGCTCGGCGATGTATGGATCGTTGGCGAACGGCCCGCCGCCGGCCGGATCGTCCAGCACGACGCGCTGGCGGGTGCGGCACACCAGCTCGGTGACTGCGGCCGGGACGACGTCGGCGCTCGTCGGCTGCGGCGGCTCCACCAGGCGCGTGGTCACGCCCCCTTGATCGACGCTGGCGCTCGCGGCAAGCGACAGGGCGCCGCCCTCCTCTTTCACCAGCAGGTAGCCGCGGTCTGCCCCCCCTTGCTCCAGCGCCACCTCCAGCAGGCGCTGGGCCACCCGATCCCAGGAGAGCTCGATCGAGATCGCCTGAGAGGCCTTGGCGACGGCCATCAGGTCCAGCGCGTCCGCCGACGCGGCGGACGGCTTCTCGGATGGCGCGCGCCGCTTCTCCAGCTCGGGGAACACGCGCTCGAGCCGGTCGACTTTTCCGTCCGCGCCCCAGGCCTGGTAACAATCGCGGGCGGCGCCGAGGTACGCCTTCGCCGCCGCGGGGAGCCCCGCGGCGCGGCACAGGCGAGCGGCGAGCTCGTGAGCGATCGCCTCGTTCTGCAGCATCCCCTCGTCGCGCGCGGCGCGGATGGCGCGCTCGTAGTGGCGCATCGCCTTCACGCCCTTTCCGAGCACACGGGCGAGCTCGCCTTCGACCAGCTCGCGCTTGTGAAGGAAGTTCGCGGGACAGTTCTCGGCCAGCGGGCGGAACCACGCGAGCTCCGCCTCCAGCTCCGCGACCAGCGCCGGCGTCTCCTCGGGGGGCCGCACGTCACAGAGCGCCGCCATCGTCAGCGCCGCGTAGAGGTGGTACTCCGGGACCTCCATGAACGCCCGGGTGCTCCAGAGGAGAGATCGCGCGCGCGTGGCGGCCGCATAGGCCTCCTCGTAGTCTCCGGAGAAGAACCGCGCCTGCAGCCGCCGGATGTAGTACCAGCAGGTCGGGAGCTCGAGGCCCTGGAGATTCGCCTCCAGCCTCGCCACGAACGCGCGGTCGTCGAAGTCGTCTCCGTCGAAGGTCGAGAAGTGCGCGGTCGTTCCCCGCAGGTTCCGCACCAGACGGAGCTGGCTGGTGACGACCACCTCGACAGCCTGGAACCCGAGGCGGCGGACGAAGGGCAGCGCCTCCTCACACTGCCGCTCCACCTCCGACAGCGGAGTTCCCAGCGCCAGCGCCACCGTGATCAGGTTGTTCAGCGCATAGCTGGCGACGGCGACGTTCCCCGTGGCGCGCGCGGCTTCCAGCGCGACGCGCAGGATCTCGCGGTTGGTGCGCAGCGGGTGCGACCAGTGGTTCTCCAGCGAGGAGTCGAGGTAGACCTTGGCCCGATAAGCCGACATGCCGCGCTGGTCGACGATCGCGCGGCCCGCGCGGCCGAACGCGTCCGCCTCTCGGTATCGACCCATGTGAGGACCGACGATCGCCGCCAGCATCACGCAGGCCGAGGCGGTCGCGTCGGTGAGCCCGTGGTCGATGCTCAGCTCCACGGCGTTCAGCGCCAGCAGGGCCGTGAGGTTCTCGTCGGTGAGCAGCGCGGGCAGCAGCAGCATGGCGAGCAGATCCGCCAGCGCGACGATCCCGGGGTCGTCCGTGCGGGGCAGATCGGCGAGCGCCTCGATGGGCCGACCGCCGAGGGCGCGCACGACGGTCTCGTATTTCCTCGTGACCTCCTCCCAGGCCGGATGCACGGAAGGAACGAGGCCGTGCCGGTGTAGCGCCAGACGCGCGACCTCCACCGCCCGCTCCATGCGACCGAGGATCGTCAGCAGATAGACCTCCACGCCGGCGATGGCCACCTCGTCCTGCGGGCGGCGCGCGCGCGCGTGCAGATCCTCGAGCCGCCGCAGGCCTTCCTCCGCGTCACCGGCGAAGAACGTCGCGCGCGCCAGCTCGACATGAAGGGCGAACGCGAGCTCGTAGCGCGTCTCCCAGGCGTCGGCGGGCAGCATCTCGACGCCCGCGGTCAGGTAGGTCCTGCCGGTCGCGTGAGCCGCCGCGGCGACCGCCTTGCGTCCCGCGCGCAGGTTCAGCTCCGCGAAGGGGATCCGCTCCGCCGGCGTGATCAGCGCGCGTCCCTGATCCAGCTGATTGACGATCTCGAAGATCCGATCGCCGACCTCCTCCGCAGGTGTCCCCGCGAGCAGCAACCGCCCGATCCGGAGGTGGATGACCGGCCGCTCGGCGTCCCCGACCAGCGAGTAGGCCGTTTGCTGGACACGATCATGGGCGAAGCGATAGCTGCGCTGGCCGAGCGTGAGGATCAGCAGCCCCTGCTCGACGGCCGGAAGCAGATCGGACTGGATCGACGCTTCGTCGGAGAGCGCCACCGCCGCCAGCGTGCTCGCGTCCGTCGTGTTCCCCACGCACGCGGCCAGGCGCAGCGCCTGACGAGTCGGCGGCGGCAGGCGCGCGATGCGCCCCACCATGAATTCGGCCACGTCGTCCGAGTAGCCTCGTTCCTCGATCCGCCGCAGATCCCAGCGCCAGCGCCACTCGCCGGGGTCGAAGACGAGCATCTCGCCCTGCACCAGCTCGGTGAAGAGCTGGATGACGAAGAACGGGTTGCCGGCGGTCTTGTCGTGGACCAGCCGCGCCAGCGGGCGCACCTCCTCGGCGGGGCGGCGGACGGCATCGGAGGTGAACGCCACCAGGTGATCGACGGAGAGCGGACGCAGCACAAGCTCCTCGACCCGGGCGCCGGCCTTGCGGATCTTGTCGACGACGCCCACCAGCGGGTGCGAACCGTCGACCTCGTTGTCGCGATACGCGCCGAACACCAGCAGGTGACGTGTGTCCGGGGTGGTGAGCAGTCTCTGAAGCAGCTCGAGGCTGGCGATGTCAGCCCATTGCAGGTCATCGAGGAAGAGCACCAGCGGGCGGTCACGCGCGGCGAAGGCGGTGATGAAGGCGTGGAACACCATCCGGAAGCGCTCCTCGGCCTCGACGGGCGGCAGCGGCGCGATGGGCGGCTGCGGTCCCAGCAGCAGCTCCGTCTCCGGGATGACCTCCGCGATCAACCGGCCGTTCGCGCCCAGCGCCTCGGCGAGGCGCGCGCGCCAGGTCTCTCGCTGTGCATCGCTGCCGCCCAGCACGTCGCGCAGCGCGCGCCGAAACGCCTGGGCGAAGGTCGAGTACGGGATGTTGCGCTGGTGAACGTCGAACTTCCCCGACAGGAAGATCCCGCGCGCGCCCTCGATCGAGCGCAGCAGCTCGTGTACGAGCCCCGACTTCCCCACCCCCGAGTAGCCGGAGATCAGCGCGAGCGCCGGTTCCCCGCTCGCCGCCACCTGGTCCAGCACCGCGGAGAGAGTGGCCAGCTCCGCCTCGCGGCCGTAGAGCTGCTGCGGGATCTTGAGACGGTCGGAGACGTCCAGCTCGCCGAGCGTGAACGGCGCGATGCTTCGGTCCGCCTCCCAGTCCGCGCGCGCGCGCGCGAGGTCGTGGTGGAGGCCGCGCGCGCTCTGGTACCGGTTCTCCGGCATCTTCTCCATGAGCCGTTTGACGATGTCGCTGACCAGCTGCGGGAGTCCGGGGATCGCGTCGCCCGGCGACGGGACCGGACGCGCGACGTGCGCGTGGACCCAGCCGAGCGGATCCTGCGCCGTGAACGGCAGCCTGCCGGTGAGCATGAGGAAGAAGAGGATCCCGAGCGAGTAGAGGTCGCTGCGGCTGTCGATGGCGCGGTTCATGCGGCCGGTCTGCTCGGGCGACATGAACGGGAGCGTCCCCTCGATCAGCTCGGCGGGCTGGCCCACGGGCGCCTGGCGCGGAATCCGCGAGGTGAGCCCGAACCCGTACAGGCGGATCTCGTCGGTGCCCGGCTTCACGAAGATGTTCCGCGGCGTCACGTCCTTGTGCACGAGGCCGGCGCGGTGGATCTGCTCGAGCGCGGCGACGATCGAGGTGGCGAGGCCGAGGAAGCGGCCGACGTCGGTCGGCGCACCCAGCAGCCGTTCGAGCGGGACACCGGCAAACCCTTCGCTCACCAGAGCGGGCATGCCTTCGTGTGACGCGATGGTCAGCGGGCGGAGGACGCTGGGTTCATCGAGCGCGCCCGCGACGTCCAGCTCGTTGCGCAGGCGCTCGAGCTCTTTCGGCTGCTGCGGATTCGGCCCGAGCACCTTGAGCACGACCGGCACGCGATCGGCCTGGCGGAGCGCGCGGTAGAGCGTCGCATTCTCGTCCCGGCCGAGCGTCTCGGTGACGGCATAGGCACCATCGTTCATCCGATCAAAAGGTAAATCGCGTCCGCGTCCGAGCGCGGGCTGGCTTACTGCGCCGGAGCTCGCGATCGGCCGCCGCGCGTCAGCGACACCAGCCGGATGAGCAAGCCAAACATGGTGAGAGCCCAGGCGGACAACGCGACGTAGACGAACACGCGCGGGATCGCCATCAGGTACGGCGCGTCCAGCGCCTTCGACAGCCGCGCCGTGGCCGCGGTGTACATGCCCAGCGGAAAGACCGCCCCCCAGTAAAGCGCGTCGTAGCGCAGAGGGAACTTGCGGTAGCCGTGCCGCCAGAGGGCCAGGATGACGAGCATGGGCAGCCACCACGTGGCCGTCGCCCACCAGAGCACTGTCAGGCCGCGCACGAACGGGAGAACCTGGCGCAGCACCGGCGAGTACGCCTCGGCGGAAACGAGCGTGGCGCCCGCCAGCGCCGAGATCGCGGCGGCGCCCATGTTGACCCAGTAGGGCGGCGCCAGATCGGCGGGTGCCATCGGGAAGAACGTGTACCGGTAGAAGATGAGGCCGATGATCCAGATGTAGAGCATCCCCCCGCCCAGCCACATGGCGAGGGAGAAGAACAGCGCGTACTGCCCGTTCTCCGCGAACCGCGGCGCGAGCAGCGCGCCCAGCGACGCCACCGACTGCGCGGCGACGACGGCGACCAGCCAGCCGCCGTTGATGCCCTCGGCCAGCGCCGGCTTCTCGCGCTTCACGGTCAGCAAGGTGAAGATCGCGTACGTCAGCACGGCGTAGAGCACGATCCCCGCCACCCACAACGCGACCGCCGCGCGGACCGCGCCTCCGACGAGCAGGCACTGCGTCCCGAGCACGCAGGTGGCGGCGACCGCCGTGAAGAATCCGACAGAGCGCCCATGATGGAGCAGATCGGCGACCACACGGTCGCGGTGGCGCGCGAGCCGAACGAGGGTCAGCACCCAGATGGTCGGACACACGACGAGGTTCAGCCCGAAGAACGCGCGGGCGACGCTCTGCAGACCGACCAGGTGCGCGGCGATCGACACGATGCCGGTCGCCATTGCCATCGCGAAGATGGCCGGGTGCATTCCCGCCAGCGTCTCTGATGGCGCGGCGAGCGTCTCTGATGGCGTGGCGTCTGATGGGAACAGCGTCGTCGTCACGCGCGGGATATTACAGGTACCCGAGCAGAACCAGCACCGGGCGACGACGTCGGATCACCCGGAACAGGGCAGACGCAGCTCCAGGTCCGCCTGGCCGTTGATGACGCAGGAACCAACCGGCGGTCGCCACGGGTGGCAGCCCTGGACCATGCTCGGCCCACCCCCGCTGAGGCACGGCCCGTCCGGCGTCGCCTCGACGAGGAGGTTCTCCTGAACGATGCCCGTCACGAATCCCCACAACGGCTCACCAGCGTCGCATGCGTCGTCGGCGTCGTCGTCGACGTACAGCGCGATCTCCGTGTAGTAACCGGAGTTGAACGTCGCTGGAATCGTCAGCGCGAAGGCGCCGTCGAGGATCGCCGCGTCGGCGACCCCGAGCCGCCAACCCGCCTGACTGGCGACCACGACGCGCATGCGGCGCCCTTCGTACGCATCGAACATCCGCCCGACGATCTGCAGGTCCAGCCACGGTTCCAGCCCCCCTCCCGTCACGCTGACACATGAAGTCCCGCCGTCGGCGTCAGTCGTCGTGGCCGGGCGGGCGTCTCCGCAGCCGCTCGTCGTCAACAACACGACACCCAGCGCACCCCCGCCCACCCAGGAAAGAAATGACGTCATCGCAAGCGGCCCTCGACCTGGCGAATGCTTCCAGTAATCCATCCGCGGGTCGCACGAACAATCGAGATTTCTTCGACACGGGTGTAAAGCGAATGTGGTCAAACGCCATCGCGTCCGCGGCGGCGGCGAGCCGCGATGGCAGCGGCGATCGCCAGCAGCAGCGCGTGGACCTCGCCCGGCGAGGACTCCGCGGCGAGCTTGCAGCCGCAGCCCCCCGCCTCGGAAGAGGGCTCCGGCCGGCCATCGCCGCCGGCATCGACGTGCGCATCGCGCGGCCCGTCCGGCGTGCTCGCGTCGCTCGGCCCATCGGGCGCCCCCGCATCGCGGACATCGGTCGAGGCGGGCGCGTCCGTGGTCGTTTGTGCGTCAGCGGGCGCTGACGCGTCGGTGGCGCCACCGTCCGGGCCGCCGTCAGGCACCGGCGCCGGATCGATCACGCCGTGGATGAACTGCGACGCGGCCGACACGCGCAGGCTCGTTCCCAGCGTCTGGCAGCCTTCAACGGTCAGCACCATGACGCCGGCGACGGTGAGACCGGCGCCGCTGTCGAACAGCGCAGGTCCGCCGGAATCTCCGAAGCACGACCCCTTGCCGTCGGTCTGGCTGTAGTCGAAGCCCGCGGTACCGACCGTGTTGATCACGCGATCGATCTTGCGCCGCTGCGTCGCCTGCGGGTCCGCCTCGGTCGCTCCGTAGCCGACCAGCGTGATGGGCGAGCCACCACGCAGCATGTCCGCGGCGGGCTCCAGGATGGGAATCGTCGGCGTCGCGGCGGTCGCGCCCGTGTAGCGGACGACGGCGACGTCGTTGGCGCCCGTCGACGGGGCATAGCCCGGGTGCGCGAACGCGGCGGCCACGGGATGAAATTGCGTGTTGAACGCCGCGGCCCAGTCGGCGGCGGGGATGACGCGCAGCCTGGACGGCGGCAGGACGCTGAGCGGCAGCGTGGGATTGTTGGCGGCGTCCCGCTCGACCACGCAGTGGGCCGCGGTGAGCAAGAATCCGTCGGTGCCTCGGCTGGCGATGGTCGTGCCGGAGCAGCCCCGGGCGTGCGTCGCGTCGACCATGTCAGCCAGCGCCATCACGGCGAGGTCATCGCTGTCGAGTGAACCGCCGTAGATGGCGCCGCGGCGCGCCGCCGGTCCGACCGACGAGCCGGGCGTACACCCTGCACCGCCAGCGCCCACCATGAGGACGAGCAACGCGCAACGCCACGCGATGCCCGCCATCAGCAGCCGATGATAAACCGAACCGGAGACGGACCCTCGATCAAGGCATTGACGGCGTTAGCTTCTCCTTTAGGGGAAAACCTGGAGGACGCCATGACAACCCGGATCTTCAACATCCTGATGGGCGTGTGGCTCTTCGTCTCGGCCTTCGTCTTCCCGCAAGGCCGAGTCCAGTTCGCCTCGACCGCCCTCTGTGGTGCGCTCACGGCTCTGTTCGCGGTGTTCACGAGCTACGACCTCCGCGCGCGATACGTCACCGCGGCCGTCGGCGCGCTCGTCGTCGTGCTCGCGTTCGCCCTCCAGCCGATGGGCAGCGCGACGTTCTGGCACAACGGCATCATGGGCATCTCGATCGCGGCGGGCGCGTGGGCGGACCGGGGTCCACTGGCCGACCTTTACGAGCGCGACCTCTTCGGTCGCATCAGCGCCTAGCGCTCGCCATCCGTTTCATCGCCAGCGTCGCGAGGAGGAACCATGGAGAACGTGATGGAGATGGTGCACAGCCCGTCGATGGGTGAGCTCTTCGGGAAGTTCAGCGGGTTCTTTCGCGAGAGTCCGGAGGGCGTGAAGCGCGGCTTCGAGAGCGCGGTTCCGCTCTCGATGGTCGGCCTGGCGCAACGGGCGTCCACGCAGGAAGGCGCTCAGGAGCTGCTGTCGACCTTGAAGGGCGGCCAGTATCCGCACCTCGACCCGAGCGAGCTCGGGCAGGTGGCGAAGGATCCGGCCTCGGCCGCGCGCGTCGCGCTATCGAGCCAGGGCTTTCTGTCACGGCTCTTCGGCAGCAAGCAGGGCGGCGTCGTCGACGGCCTCGCCAGCAGCGCGGGCGTCAGCCCCTCGTCCGCATCCAAGGTGCTCGGGTTGGCGCTGCCGATGGTGCTCGGCTTCGTGGGCAAGCAGGCCGCCTCGCGCAACCTGGACGCCAATGGCTTGAGCGGGTTTCTCGCGTCGCAGCGGAAGCTGGTGGGCGACGCCCTGCCC
>Ga0207701_10003556_pt1 | contig 15980 bp, 5 predicted proteins | sample KBSSwiSSwithPhiX_FD_184294 | JGI IMG/M metagenome (GOLD analysis project Ga0207701, IMG submission 184294) | Switchgrass rhizosphere bulk soil microbial communities from Kellogg Biological Station, Michigan, USA, with PhiX - S5 (SPAdes) (version 2) | ecosystem: Environmental > Terrestrial > Soil... | reverse complement strand
GTTGCTGAAAAATATTTTGGCACCTGGCAACAGGCGAACGGGCAGTTCATCAAAATGGACAATAAGATCAACCTAATGGTCAAGGGTATCGTCGACAATACCCCATTAAACAGTGATTTTCCACTCCGCATAATCAGCTCATTCATTACGCTGCAAAGAAACAGCGATCAATATTATTACCGGCCCGACTGGAACAATCTAACCAGTAATTTCCATGTCTATCTACGGTTACCCGCAAATGTTAGTAAGGAATACGTCAATAAACAATTACTGACATTCAGCAGGCAACAATATAAAAACAACAATAATGGAAATGTAAGAACACATTTCGTGAGGCCCCTCGCCGACATACATTTCAATACTCAAATTGGAAACTTGGGAGACCACACTACCAGCAGGTCAACTTTATGGACATTAAGCCTTATCGGTGTTCTTATTATTGTCATGGCCAGTATTAACTTTATTAACCTGTCCACCGCACAGGCCATCAGCCGGTCAAAGGAAGTGGGACTAAGAAAAGTTTTAGGCGGGATGCGCAGCCAGCTTATGGCACAACTAATGGGCGAAACAGCAGTCATTGTTTTTATAGCGCTCTGCCTGGGATCCCTGCTTGCATATATCTGTATTCCTTTCCTCGATCAATTCGTAAATCTTCCGGAAAAACTAAGTTTTTTCAATATCCGTACAATCGGTTTTATCATTCTTCTGTTTGTTGTAGTTACCATTTTTTCAGGATTCTATCCATCGCTCATATTATCCGGATTTAAGCCGGTGTTAGCGCTTAAGAATAAAATAAGTTCTGCATCTGTTGGTGGTATTTCATTACGCAGAAGCCTTGTTGTTCTCCAGTTTGCCATTTCCCAGATGTTGATCATTGGAACTATTGTGGCCATAAGCCAAATGAATTTTATTCGCAATGAAGACCTTGGCTTCAAAAAAGAAGCCGTGCTGGTACTTTCAACCAATACAGACAGCGCCGTGGTTTCAAGGCAGAAAGCATTTAAGGAAGAACTCCTTACACAAAAAGGAATTCAATCAGTCAGTTTCAGTTCCGATATGCCTTCATCCGATAATAACTGGTCAACCAATTTCGCTTTTGATGGAAGGGATGATGAAAAATTTGAAGTGTACCTGAAGTTTGCTGATGCAGACTATTTCAAAACTTATGGACTACAGTTTGTTGCTGGCCGTGGCTATACTGTCTCTGATACTACCAATGAAGTAGTCATCAATGAAACTATGGTTAAAAAACTGGGACTTAAATCACCAGAAGATGCAATCGGCAAAAATTTTCGATTGGGTGGTCGGGGTATTTGGAAACCTATCGTAGGCGTAGTCAGGGATTTCAAACCAAATTCCCTGAGAGATAAAATTGGACCGGTAATGCTTGCTTCCAGAAAACGGTATTACAGTGTAACAAATATCAAGTTGAACACGTCAAACTTCAAGGATGCTGAAAAAACCATTCAGCAAACCTGGGATAAATATTTTCCCGAATATGTGAACACCAGTAGGTATATGGATGAGACCATCAATAATTTCTATCGCCAGGAATCACAACTCACGAGGCTATATCAATTCTTTGCCTTGTTAGCCATCGTCATTTCCTGCCTGGGATTATATGGCCTGGTATCATTTATGGCCATGCAGAAAACAAAAGAAGTGGGAATAAGGAAAGTATTGGGCGCTTCTGTGAGCAGTATCGTAATGTTATTCTCCAAAGAATTTACCATCCTGATTTTTGTTGCCTTCCTGGCCGCTGCTCCTGTTGCATGGTGGTTAATGTCGAAATGGCTGGACAATTTTGTATTCAAAATTGACATGAACGTCTGGATTTTCATCATGGCCATTGTTGTTTCCATTGTTATTGCCTGGATCACCGTTGGTTTTAAAGCTATCCGTGCGGCACTGGCCAACCCGATACGTTCGCTTCGGAATGAGTAGAAAGTAGCGGTGCTATGAGCATAATGATCTCACTACTTACGGTGAGTTCACAGGCAATAAAGGCAGCGTTACAAAATCCTGTTACAAGTTTGAGATCAGAATAATGAGGTTAACATGATAAAGAACTATATAAAATTGGCCTGGCGAAACCTTCGGAAACAGAAGGTTTTTTCCATGATAAATATCTTCGGCTTGTCCGTAGGCATTTCGATCGTCCTGCTGGTTAGTTCATTTATCTATAGTGAAGCTACTATTAACGCTGGCATTAAAAATAATGACCGCATCTATATGGTGCAGAGCAAATGGAAGAACCCTGAAATGGGATATGATTTTTCTACCCTGGCCCCATTGGCTAAAACACTTGCACAACAATATCCCACGCTCATCTCCAATTATTATCATCACGACGGTATCACTTCCATTGTCTCAAAAGGTGACAAGAAGTTTAGTGAAGGACTACAGGTAGGTGATTCCACTTTGTTGGATATGTTTGGCTTTGAATTACTCCAGGGTAATGCAAAAACTGCTTTAAACAAACCCAATGCACTGGCAATTACTGCGGCAATTGCAAAAAAATATTTCGGCAAAACAGACGTGTTGGGTGAGTCATTGACCATTCAGTCATTTTCCGGAAGTAAACAGGATTTTGAGATAACAGCTGTATTAAAAGATCCTGCTTACAACACCATTACGCATTGGGGAAATGGCATTAACAATGGCGCTAATGAATTTTTTCTTCCCGCTGCCAGCCTGCGTTTTTTTGGCAGGGATGCAGGATTTGAAGCCTGGCAAAATGCCTTCATCATTAGCTATGTTCAATTAAAGGAAGGCGTTAACCCGGAACAACTCAGGGAGCCAGTCAGACAATTATTAAAAACGAATACATCACCAGATATACAAAAAAATCTGGAGATCTTTTTTACGCCTGTTCGTGACTATTACCTGGCCTCCAATAACGGTATCGCCTACCGTATGATATATGCCCTTGGGGGAATTGCCTTTTTTATCTTACTGATGGCCATTATCAATTTTGTAAATATTACCATAGGAAATTCGCTTACAAGAATCAGGGAAATTGGTGTACGAAAAGTAATGGGTAGCAGTAAACAACAACTGATCCTTCAATTCCTTGTTGAATCCGTTTTGCTCACTTCATTTTCTGTGCTGATCGCATTGATACTATATGTTCCGGGAAGGCAATTTATGAGTGAACTGTTGGGCAAACAGCTACCGTTGCTATCTGATTATCCTCTTTACTTTATTATTTTCCCTTTATCGATTATGCTGATCGTTGGATTGCTCGCTGGATCTTATCCGGCATTTATGCTATCCACTCAGGATTCAGTAGAATCTTTGAAAGGAAAACTCGCCTCCGTCAATGACAAAGTTTTTCTACGATATGGAATGATCTCATTACAGTTCATGGTAGCCATTGTAGTATTTGCTGCTGCAATAGTTATTGATCAACAGGTGAATTTTTTCTTTACAAAAGACCTGGGGTATAACAGGGAAAAAATTATTACAGCAAGGGTGCCGCGCGACTGGACACGCCAGGGGGTTGATCATATGGCAGTATTGCGAAATGAATTTTCGGTTGCTCCCGGAGTTGCCAATGCTACAGTATCATTTGAAATTCCTGACGGGGCAAGTGCAAGTAACAATAATGTCTTGTACAAATCTTCCCAGGATTCAACGCAGGGTATTGTTTCAGAATCTTTATTCACGGATGAACAATATGCAGCTACTTATCAGATCCCGGTGATTGCGGGGAAATTTTTCAATGAAAAAGGTGGTGTTGTAGATACAACCGGATTTGTACTCAATGAAACAGCAATAAAGGGGCTTGGCTTCAGTGATCCTCAATCAGCCATCGGACAAAAAGTTAAAGTCCAGGGAAGCAATACCCTGTTTAATATCGGTGGTGTGGTAAAAGACTTTCATTTCGGTCCACTTCAGAAAAGCATCCCACCACTCTACTTTGTACACGTTCGGAGTGCACCCTTATTCAGGTACATGTCTTTCAGACTTAAAACAGGAGATGTCGCCACAAATATCGCATCGATCCAAAATAAATGGAAGGTTTTAATTCCCGATGCACCTTTTGATTACAAATTCATTGATGATACACTGGGCAAATTATACCTCATGGAAACGAGGATGAAAAAAGCTTCCATGCTGGCTACCGGTATTGCACTGATCATTGTGTTATTGGGTGTTGCTGGTATTGTTGGACAAAGTATCAGCAAACGCACAAAAGAAGTTGGCATTAGAAAGGTCCTGGGATCGTCAATGACAGGCATCATCCTGTTGTTTACAAAGGAATTTGCAATGATATTCCTGGTTGCCAATGCTATCGCATGGCCCATTGGATATTTAGTATTGAACAACTGGCTGAATGATTATGCTTACCGGATAACTTTAAATCTATACCCATTTGCCCTCGTAGCTCTTGTGATGATGGTGCTGGTAGCAGTATTGATCTTTGCACGCGTTAGAAAAATTGCAGTAACAAATCCCGTTAATAGTTTACGTACAGAATAAAACTTATTACAAATGATTAGGAATTACATTAAAGTGGCTTTGAGAAATCTTTGGAAGAACAAAGGTTATTCTGCGATCAATATTATTGGTCTGGCAGCGGGATTAGCTACCTGCCTTCTCATCATAATGTATGTATGGGATGAACTCAGCTATGACAAGTTCAATGAAAAAGCCGACAGGATCTATCGTGTCGATTCAGATATAAAATTTGGCGGAACTGATATGAAACTGGCCGTGAGTTCTGATCCAATGGGTGCTACACTTAAACGTGATTATCCCCAGGTAGAACAATTCACACGTATTTATGCATCTGAAGGACGTAAACTCATCAGGAAGGGAAATGAATATGTTACAGAACCAGCCATTGCTTACGTTGATTCAACGTTTTTTGATGTTTTTAGTTTTCCATTGATTGCCGGAAACCCGAAAACAGCTTTAAATGATCCCAATACTGCTGTCATTTCCCAATCAGGTGCAAAAAAATATTTCGGTACTGAAGATGTCATTGGGAAAGTAATCGAAACCAATGAAAAAGTTTCCTTTAAGATCACAGCCCTGATGAAGGACATGCCGCACAACTCACATTTCAAATTTGATATTTTGCTATCAATGGATAATGTCAATTATCAGTTTGGCAATTATCTCAGTCACAATTTTACTACTTATATAGTCTTGCAAAAAGGCACCGATCCAGCTATTTTCAAAAGTCGTTTCAGGGATATACTCGATAAATATTTACTGCCGCAAGCAAAGGCATTTATGAGCCTCAAAAGCATGGATGAATTTGAGAAATCCGGCAACTATATTGAATATCACCTGATGCCACTCACTAAGATCCATCTCTATTCTGCACGTTTTCCTGAACTGGCACCTAATGGTGATATTCAGAGTGTATATATTTTTTCTGCAGTGGCTTTATTTATTTTACTCATTGCCTGTATCAATTTCATGAATCTATCTACCGCGAGATCTTCTAACAGGGCAAAAGAAGTAGGCATAAGAAAAGTGTTGGGTACTGAAAGAAAAACATTGATCGGCCAGTTTCTTACAGAATCAACACTGGTAGCTGTAATTGCGTTAATTATCGCGTTAAGTATAACTTATTTCATCCTGCCATTTTTTAATGATGTCTCCAATAAAACATTGCAGTTTTCTAATCTTTTTGATAAAAAATTTATTCCCTTCCTGATACTGATACCGTTAGTCGTAGGTGTAATAGCCGGATCTTATCCTGCCTTTTATCTTTCTTCTTTTCAGCCAATTACTGTTTTAAAGGGTAAACTTGCCGCCGGTTTTAAGAAGAGTAACCTGAGAAGTACATTGGTGGTGATACAGTTTTCCACAACGATCATTCTTATTATTGCCACTATCGTGGTTTATAGCCAGTTAAATTATATTCAAACCCGGAAACTGGGTTATAACAAAAGCCAGGTGCTGATCATCAATAATATTGATGCACTGAATAACCAGGCAAAAGCTTTCACTACAGAAATTTCAGGTTATAATGGTATTAATCATGCCACATTAAGCAGTTTTCTTCCAGTACAAAATTCTTCAAGAAGTGACAATACCTATTCAAAGGAAGCGGTGATGGATACGAAAACCGGTTTGAACATGCAGACCTGGGACATCGATGAGGACTACCTGCCAACAATGGGAATGGAGTTAGTGAAGGGTAGGAATTTTTCAAGGGAATTCCTGACTGATTCCAATGCCATGATCATCAATGAAACAACAGCCGCCCTATTAGGATATGAAGATCCGATAGGTAAAAACGTATACATAAATGACGAAAACAAGAATCTTGTTCCTATCAAAGTTATTGGTGTTGTCAAAAATTTTCATTTTGAATCCTTACGCCAGACTGTTGGACCTCTTTGCTTCCGACTCCGCAGAAGCACTGGGTTTGCGATTTTCAAGATCAATACAACTGATGTGAAATCCCTGGTTTCAAAAGTTGAATCTACCTGGAAGAAAATGGCGCCAGGTATGCCATTCAGTTATAGGTTCCTGGATGAATCCTTCGATGAAATGTATCGCACAGAACAAAGAACGGGTAAACTGGCGATGGCTTTTGCTGTGTTGGCAATTATCATTGCCTGTATGGGTCTGTTTGGTCTGGCTACTTATGCAGCTGAGCAAAGAATAAAAGAGATCGGCATCCGTAAAGTGTTGGGAGCATCGGTAAATAATATAGTTGAAATGCTGTCAAAAGACTTCCTGAAACTAATTGTGATTTCGTCCATTATCGCAATTCCACTTGCCTGGTGGGGTATGCATTCATGGTTGCAGGACTTCGCTTACAGGATCGATATGCCATGGTGGGTATTCCTTTTAGCGGTAGTGATCGCCTTATTTATTGCCCTTGGCACAGTGAGTTTTCAGGCGATAAGGGCTGCATTAGCCAACCCGGTAAAAAGTTTGAGAACGGAATAAATTATTAGAAATGCTTAAAAATTATTTCAACATAGCCTGGCGCACTCTGTTGCACAATAAGCTTTATTCTGTAATTAATATTGCAGGACTGACTTTTGGTATTAGTTGTTTTATACTGATCGGACTTTACCTGTTTGATGAGCTTACTTTTGATCGGCATCATACTAATGCCGACAGGATATACCGTGTAGTTGAGCATAAAAATGTGAAGGGTGAAGAAACCACTATTGCAGCTGCCGGATATAAACTTGCCACTGAATCTAAAAAACTGATTTCAGAGGTAGAAAACACTACAAGGTTTGCAAGAAACGGTCGCGCGAACCTGGTGGACCCACAAAATCCTGTATACTACCAGGAAACGGTGAGTATAGCGGATGAAAACTTCTTAAGCATTTTTGATTTTCCATTGTTATCAGGGAACAGGAAAACGGCATTGAAAGAACCCAATGCTATTATCATTACTGAAGACCTGGCTAAGAGGTTGTTCGGTCACACTGACGTGATGGGAAAAACGCTGGAGTTTAGCTTTCTGGACAATCCGTTAAAAATTACGGGCGTTTTAAAAAACCATCCATCAAATTCCAGCTTCGATTTCAATTCACTATTATCCGACGCAACTTTCCAACAAGCTGACGGCTATAAGGAAATGATTGCCAGTGACTGGGTATCAAATAATTTCACTGTATATACACAACTAAAGCCCGGTTCAAATCCTGATGTAGTTTCCGCCAAACTCACAAAACTTTTATTGGCGAATTTTAAACCGGAACAGGGTACAAAAATTTCTTACAGCCTGCAGGCTTTGCCCGACATCCACCTATATTCTCAAAATATTGTCGATGGTGCCAGAAATTCCAACGTGGAGGCCATCAGCCAGGGCAGCATACAATATATTAAAGTCTTTGCGATAGTTGCGTTGTTTGTATTGCTGATCGGCTGTATCAACTATATGAATCTAACCACAGCAAGGTCGTCTAACAGATTAAAAGAAATTGGCGTTAGAAAATCCATCGGGGCATTTCGTAGTCACCTGGTAAAACAATTCCTGTTAGAATCTTTGTTGGTCACCTCCATCTCATTTGCATTATCTATCGGACTTGTAAACCTGATATTACCGGCTTTCAGCCAGTTTGTCAATAAAAAACTTTCCCTTGGATTCGCTTCCGATTATAGAATTTGGTTGATCAGCATAACCGTATCTATCATTGTTGGACTCCTGGCTGGCAGTTATCCTGCACTCGTATTATCAAGGTTCAAAACTGCACTGTTATTGAAGGGACTGAAGATCCAGGATAGGACCGGGCTGTCTTTAAGAAAAGGCCTGGTAATTTTCCAGTTTGCCATTTCCACCGTGATATTGATCGCAACGATCGTACTATTCATGCAGGTTCGTTTTCTAAACAATACCAACCTTGGATTCAATAAAGATCTGCTGGTGGTTGTGGATGTAAACTCCGGTAAAACCCGCAATGAATTTGAAGTGATTAAAACGGAAATGTCAAAGATCCCTGCTGTGAAAAGTGTTTCTGTTTCATCAAGAGTTCCCGGTGAATGGAAATCGATATCGATGGTGAAATTTAAAACTATTGGAAACACAGAAGAACTTCAACAATCTTATTTAATTGGAGCCGATATAGATTTTCTTAAAACGTTTGAGATAAAATTATTAAAGGGAAGGAATTTTTCCAGTCCTAATGATTCAGCAAATATTATTATTAATGAAACTGCTGCCAGGATATTGGGAATTGAAGAACCTTCGGGCCAGGTGGTGGAAATGCCTATGATGTCACGCGGAGGTGAATTTACACCTATCAATAGCGAAAATACTCCGTTTACGGCAAGGGTGATAGGTATTGTAAAAGATTTTCATTTTCAATCCCTGCAGGAAAAGATCGCGCCTCTTGTTCTTGCATATAACAAAAATCCCATTTACCCTATTGACTACTACACTGCAAGGATAGATTCAAAAAATATCCATGCAACACTGGAAAAACTAAAAGCAGTGATGTTAAGTGTCAATAAAGAAGATCCATTTGAATATCATTTTCTTGATGAACAATTGGCTTTGTTTTACAAAGAAGACCAGCGTCGTCAGACTCTACTGATCTGGGTCGCACTGTCAACCATTTTTATTGCCTGCCTCGGATTGTTTGGCCTGGCAACATATTCTGCCGAACAGCGCATTAAAGAAATCGGGGTAAGGAAAGTTCTGGGCGCTAGTGTTCTTAACCTGGCGACTCTATTATCAGGAGATTTTTTGAAACTGGTGTTCATAGCCATCCTTGTTGCATTTCCTGTGGCCTGGTGGGCAACTAATAAATGGTTGCAGGAATTCGCTTATCGTATTGATTTGTCGTGGTGGGTATTTGTGCTGGCAGGGATAATCGCCCTGATGATAGCTCTGGTAACAGTAAGTTTTCAATCGATACGTGCCGCTGCTGCTAACCCGGTGAAAGCATTAAGAAGTGAGTGAAATAAACATAAATCTTGCAACATCAATTTAAATAATACGACAGTTAATTAAAAACCGATGATATTAAACTATTTCAGGGTCGCATGGCGTAACCTTATCAAGAGTAAAGGATATAGTGCTATTAACATAGGGGGATTGGCCCTCGGAATGTCCGTTGCCATAATGATCGGTTTATGGATCTGGGATGAACTTTCATATGATAAATATTTTAAGAACTACGACAAGATAGCCCAGGTAATGCAGCACCAGAATTTCAATGGTGAGATCGGCACACAGGAAGCCAATCCTGCTGTGATGGCTGGTGAGATCAGGAGTAAATATGGAAGCGATTTCAAATACGTGCTTCAATCATCCTGGAATTTTCAACATACACTTGCTCTGGGTGAGAAAAAGCTACTTAAATCAGGATCTTTTTTTGAACCACAGGTCACTGAAATGCTTTCCCTGAAAATGCTCAGGGGTTCGCGCAATGGCCTCAAGGACCCACACTCCATCATTCTTTCCTCCAGTGTTGCCAAAGCGTTTTTTGGCAACGACGATCCGATTAACAAGACCTTGAGGATCGACAATAAATATGACGTTAAAGTAACCGGTGTCTATGAAGACATCCCCTATAACAGTTCGTTTCGTGAAGTAACCTACCTCATGCCATGGGAACTCTATATCATACAGTCACCATGGATACAGAAAATGGAAAATCCATGGGGAAGCAATTTCACCCAGACATTTGCACAGATTACCGATAATGCCAATTTTGAAACAGTATCGAAAAAGATCGCCAAGGTTAAATTTAATGCTCTGGATAAGGAAGAAAGAAGATATAACCCGGTTGTATTTCTCCATCCGATGAGCAAATGGCATTTACATAGTGATTTCAAAGATGGAAAAATTATTGGTGGTCGTATCCAATATGTATGGCTGTTTGGCATCATCGGATTTTTTGTGTTGTTGCTGGCCTGTATCAATTTCATGAACCTTAGTACAGCCAGGTCAGAAAAAAGGGCCAAGGAAGTGGGCGTAAGAAAAGCGATTGGCTCAGCCAGATGGCAACTGATCGTCCAGTTTTTCAGTGAATCTTTCCTGGTAGTGTTGCTTGCTTTTGTTTTGGCCATCGTCATTGTTTTTCTTGCACTTCCTTTTTTCAATGAGCTTGCTGATAAAAAATTATCCCTGCTCTGGCGCTATCCTTTCTTTTGGATAATGGGCCTGAGTTTCAGTCTATTCACCGGAATTGTTGCCGGCAGTTATCCGGCATTATACCTCTCCTCTTTCCAACCGGTAAAAGTGCTGAAAGGCACTTTCCAGGCAGGCAGGTATGCGTCACTACCGCGTAAAGTTTTGGTGGTGCTTCAGTTTGCCGTTTCGGTCATGTTGTTCATCGGAACCATAATCATTTACCAGCAGATCCAACATGCCAGGAACAGGCCGGTGGGATATAATAAAGAGAGCCTTGTAACCCTAAGTTCCAATGAAACCCTGCATAAACGATTTGATGTATTGCGGGAAGAGTTGAAACGTAAAAACCTGGTGGTGGAATTAACTGAATCTACCAGTCCGACCACAGCAGTGTATAATACTAACGGCGGCTTCGACTGGGAAGGAAAGGATCCGAATCAGGCGGTGGACTTTCCCAACTCTGGCGTTACGTATGAATTTGGAAAAGTAATCGGATGGAAAATAAAAGAAGGGCGTGATTTTTCAAGGGACTATGCAGCTGATTCCGCAGCATTTATTCTAAATGAATCTGCTGTAAAATTTATTGGCCTGAAAAATCCCGTGGGTAGTATCATTAAATGGGAAAACAAACCTTACACTGTTATTGGCGTAGTGAAGGATATGCTGGTGCAATCACCTTATGCACCCATCCGCGGAATGATGTACCATCTTTCCATGGAAGAAGAGAATGTTTTCATCATGAAAATCAATCCGAAACTTTCCGCAAGCCAGGCAATTGCCTCCATAGAAAATGTATTCAAACAATTTGACCCAGCCACGGCAATGGAATTCAAATTTGTAGATGAAGACTTTGATAAGAAATTCGGCGACGAGGAACGCATTGGTAAACTGGCATCAGTGTTTGCTATCCTGGCTGTAGTGATCTCATGCCTGGGATTATTCGGACTGGCTTCATTTGTCGCAGAACAAAGAACAAAAGAAATCGGTATACGTAAAGTAGTTGGCGCAACGATTTTCAATTTGTGGACCCTTTTGTCAAAAGAATTTGTGATACTGGTATTGATTGCCTGCTCACTTGCTATTCCGCTGGCATGGTATGGAATGTACCAGTGGCTACAGAAATATGATTACCGAACCGATATCCATTGGTGGATATTCGCTATCGCAGTTTTTGGTGCATTGACGATCACCATTCTTACCGTGAGTTTCCAGGCCATTAAGGCCGCCATGGCGAACCCGGTAAAAGCACTGAGAAGCGAATAGAGAATATTGGTTGTTTGTTGTTTGTTGTTAGTTGTTGGTTGTTTGTTATTTGAGCGTCCAACAACCAACAACCAAAAACTAACAACCAACTCGGGGCTGTTGAAAAAACTTTATTAACGAATAAATAAATCGTTATGCTAAGAAATTATTTCAAAATCGCCTACCGTAACCTTGTTAAGTATAAATTCATTTCGTTTATCAACCTGTTTGGACTAACTGTTGGGCTCACCTGCTGTCTGCTCATCCTTTCATATATTTTAAATGAACTGAGCTACGACAGATATAATAAGAATGCGGATAATATATATCGTGTTACCCGCAGTTTCAATAATCAGGAAGGAGTGGTATCACTGACACTTAGCACTGTGTCGCCGCCTTTCGGATATTATCTGCCAACTGATTTCCCGGAGATCCGGAAAATGACGCGGCTGCTCGACAATGGTATAACTCCACTCAGGTACAAGGATAAACTATTCAATGAAAAAGACGTCTTTTTCGCTGACGAAAATCTGTTCGATGTCTTCACACTAAAAGTCCTGAAGGGTAATCCACAAACTGCACTCCGCGATCCTTTCTCCATCATGCTCACGGAAGAAACCGCGAAGAAATATTTTGGGGATGAAGACCCGATGGATAAAACCATCCGTTATAATAACCAATTAGAGTTGAGGGTAACGGGCATCTATAAGGCTTTCCCCGCCAACACCCATCTTCACCCCGGAATGCTGGTTTCTTTTAATACCCTTAGGGACTCCACTATTTATGGTGAGAAAAATTTACGCACTAACTGGGGAAATAATTCCTTCTTTACCTATCTGTTATTGCCACCAAACTATAATCCAAAAAATATGGTGGCAAGGTTTCCTGATTTCGTTGACAAGCGCATGGCCGGACAGGAATACATAGGTAAACAGGCATCAAAATTCACCAAACTTGATCTTCAAAAACTTACCGATATCCACCTGTATTCACATACGGATTATGAAGCTGAACCCAATGGCGACATGAGCAGGGTCTATATTTTTTCTGCCATCGCTCTTTTTATACTTCTGATTGCCAGCATCAACTATATGAATCTCTCCACAGCCCGTTCAGTACTGAGGGCTCGTGAGATTGGCATTCGAAAAGTTATCGGGGCGGATAAGAAAGGACTAATACTTCAATTCATCAGTGAATCGGTTTTGATAACCTGGGTTTCTATTTTACTTGCAGCCGTTCTTTTATATTTTGCCATGGGATGGTTAAATAAAGTTTCAGGCCTCAGCCTGACATTAAGCATTCTCATGAAATGGCAGATTATAATACCATTATTACTCTCACCTTTTGTAATTGGTATCATTTCAGGAATCTATCCTGCAGTTTTCATGTCTTCATTCCAACCCGTTAAAACTCTGAAAGGATTGTATAAAACGGGCAGTAGCAGCATGTCCTTCCGCAAAGCATTGGTGGTAACCCAATTCGCCATCTCTATAATACTGATCATCACTACCGCAATTGTATTTCAGCAGCTTAACTATTTGCAGCGGAAATCATTGGGTTTCAACCGAGATCACATAGTTGTCATTCCTTATAATTCTGCCCTGAATGAACGATATGAATCTTTCCGGGATGAATTGCTCAGTAGCCCGGATATGAAAGATATTTCACGGACATCAAGGATTCCAACAGGACGACTGCTGGATAATATGGGTGCATCTGTTTTGTCAGGTGATTCACTGGTACCTACAACCACAGATATCAAATTTGTTTCTGTTGATTATGATTTTATTCCAACCTATGAAATTAAAATGGCGGCAGGCCGAAACTTTTCAAGGGATTTCGGAACAGATACTGCAGGATTTATTATCAATGAAACCACCGTTAAAGCGCTTGGCTGGAAATCTTCCGAATCCGCCATCGGAAAAGATTTCAAGTATGGTAGTGTCAGGGGGCATATCATCGGTGTAATAAAAGATTTCCATTTTGAAAGTATGCATCAGACTATCGCACCTATCATACTGGTTATGCTGCCTCCATCCAATCCCTATTTCAACAATCTTTCCGTCAAGTTTTCCGGTGCCAGCGCCAGTAGATCGCTGGCAAAGTTGGAGAATACCTGGAAAAAATATCTTCCTGAAGTGCCTTATGAATACACCTTCCTGGATGAAAATTTCGACAAGCTCTATGAAGCAGAACAAAGACAGGGAAATATTTTTACTGCATTTGCCTGTATCGCAATCTTCATAGCCTGCCTTGGATTGTTTGGACTATCTGCCTTTACCATTTCTCAGCGTATTAAAGAAATTGGTGTACGAAAAGTATTAGGTGCTGACACCAGTGGTATTGTAGCATTACTATCAAAAGATTTTTTAAAGCTGGTACTCGTAGCTGCACTGATTGCTTTCCCCATTGCATGGTTTGCGATGCATAATTGGTTGAAGGATTTTGCCTATCGGGTAAGTATAAGCGCATGGATTTTTATAGCAGCCGGACTTGCAGCTTTAGCCATTGCTTTAATCACTGTCAGTTTTCAGGCTATCAAAGCAGCTTTGTCGAACCCGGTGAAAGCATTAAGAAGCGAATAAACGAAGTGTGGGGCATTAAATAAATGTTATGATCAGAAACTATATCATTATCGCTTTCCGAAATCTTTGGAGGCATAAGACTTTCTCGCTCATAAATATTCTCGGACTTGCAGTTGGTATGACTGCATGTTATTTTATATTCCTCTATGTCAGTTTTGAAAAAAGTTATGACCGGTTTCATTCAAAAGCCGACCGCATTTATCGTATTGTTGGAGATTTGAAAACTCCTTCGGAAACACTTCAGGTTGGAATCACGATAGCACCTCTTGCCGTTTACCTGAAAAAAGATTTTCCTGAAGTCGAGGAAGCTGTAAGGCTTCAGTCAGATGGATTCCTTGTAAAAAAAGACAATATCAAATTCCAGGAAGAAAGATCTGTCCTTGCTGATTCAGGCTTTTTTAAGGTGTTTGACTTTCCTCTACTGCAAGGCAATAGAAATACTGCTTTGCAATTACCAATGTCTGTTATCCTTTCAGAAACTACCGCGAAAAAATATTTTGGGACTGTAAACCCGATGGGAAAACAACTTCAGCTCACTGGGAAAGCCATCAATGCAACAGTTACCGGTGTTATGAAAGATATTCCCGGCAACTCACAGATCCAGGCCGATATGCTGGTATCGATGTCGTCATATAAAGATATCTATGATCAGCCGACCAGTGATGATGAATGGACCAATCATTTTTTCATAACATATCTTCTGCTAAAACCAAATACAGACGTAAATGCCTTCACTAAAAAGCTGCCGGGATTTATGGAAGTGCATCATGGAAAGCTTGCCAGGAAATATCAAATGTTTGAAACATTTCATCTTGAACCATTAAAAGATGTTTATCTGACCACAACCTATACTGGTCCGGTAAAAATGTTTATAACCGGCAATAAGAACAACGTATATATATTTTCAGTAATTGCCATTTTCATTCTATTGATTGCCTGTATCAATTTTATTAATATAACTACGGCAAGAAGTGCTGAACGCGCAAAAGAAGTTGGCATAAGAAAAGTGGTTGGTGCTATGAGATCACAACTTGCAGGCCAGTTTATCGGTGAATCAATAGTCATTTGCCTTTGTTCTTTCTTACTTTCAGTGTTATTTGGCAGCCTTGCCATGCCTATGTTTAATGAGCTTGCGGGAAAAGAAATATCCGGCAACATATTTAACAATCCTGTCCAGATCATCGGCTTATTGATTCTTTCACTTTCCGTTGGAATCATTTCTGGTTTTTATCCATCCCTCATGTTGTCATCTTTCAAACCGGTAACGGTATTAAAAGGAAGGTTTGCAACCAGTTCAAAAGGTTTATTGCTACGCAAAGGTCTTGTTGTTTTCCAGTTTGTCATTTCCATTACCCTGATCATAGGAACGATGATCATTTATTTACAGTTAAATTTTTTACGCAACCAACAACTGGGATTCAGCAAAGAGCAGGAGATCATTATCTATACCAACTATGATAAAAACAAAGACGCATTTAAAGAATCCCTGTCATCCATCCGGGGTGTTATTTCAACCACTTACTCATCGAGCGTCCCCGGCACAGATCATAATTCGGCATATTCCGAAGTAGAAAATAAAAAAG
>Ga0207701_10003554_pt1 | contig 15982 bp, 12 predicted proteins | sample KBSSwiSSwithPhiX_FD_184294 | JGI IMG/M metagenome (GOLD analysis project Ga0207701, IMG submission 184294) | Switchgrass rhizosphere bulk soil microbial communities from Kellogg Biological Station, Michigan, USA, with PhiX - S5 (SPAdes) (version 2) | ecosystem: Environmental > Terrestrial >... | reverse complement strand
CAATATCCCGAGCGGCTCAATTGCGTCACCCATTGGGTCGACCGCTGGGTCGAGGCCGGGCAGGGCGACCGGCCGTGCCTGTTGTCGCCAGACGAGACACTGACTTACGCGCAGCTCAACGAGCGCGTGAACCGCATCGCCAATGTGCTCACCCGCGATCTCGGCCTCAAGCCGGGCAACCGCGTGCTGCTTCGCGCCGCCAACAACTCGATGATGGTCGCGGCCTATTTTGCGGTGATCAAGGCGGGCGGCGTCGTGGTCGCGACTATGCCGCTCCTTCGCGCCAAAGAGCTGTCCTATCCGCTGGCCAAGGCGCAGATCGCGCTCGCGCTCTGCGACGCGCGGCTCGCCGACGAGATGGAGAAGGCCAAGGCGCAATCGGCCGAATTGCGCGTGGTCTATTGGGGCGGCGCCGGCGCGGACGCGCTCGAAACGCTGATGAGCAAGCCCGGCTATGACAAATTCACCGCCTGCGACACCGCGAGCGACGACGTGTGCCTGATCGCGTTCACCTCCGGCACCACCGGCGAGCCGAAGGGGACGATGCACTTCCACCGCGACATGTTGGCGATCTGCGACAGCTACGCCAGGCATGTGCTGCGCGCCGAGCCGACCGACCGCTTCACCGGCTCGCCGCCGCTCGCCTTCACCTACGGGCTCGGCGGCCTGGTGCTGTTTCCGCTCCGCATCGGCGCCTCCACCGTGCTGCTGGAGAAGGCCGGACCGGACGAGTTGCTCGACGCTATCGCCAAATACAAGATCACCATCCCGTTCACCGCGCCGACCGCCTATCGCGCCATGCTCGGCAAGCTTAAAAGTCACGACATCTCCAGCTTGCGGAAATGCGTCTCGGCCGGCGAGACCCTGCCGAAGGCGACCTTCGACGCCTGGCACGCCGCGACCGGCATCAAGATCCTCGACGGCATCGGCGCGACCGAGATGCTGCACATCTTCATCGGCTCGCCGGAGCACGAGGTGCGCGCCGGCTCAACGGGGAGGCCGGTGCCGGGCTACGAGGCCCGCATCCTCGACGACGCCGGCAACGTGGCGCCGCCCGGAACGGTGGGCCGCCTCGCGGTGCGCGGTCCGACCGGCTGCCGCTATCTCGCCGACGAGCGCCAGAAGAAATACGTGCAGGACGGTTGGAACGTCACCGGCGACACCTACCTGATGGATGCCGACGGCTACTTCTGGTACCAGGCGCGCTCCGACGACATGATCATCTCTGCCGGCTACAACATCGCCGGCCCCGAGGTCGAGGCGGCGCTGCTCACTCACACAGCGGTGGCCGAATGCGGCGTGGTCGGCTGCCCCGACGAGGAGCGCGGCCAGATCGTCAAAGCCTATGTGGTGCTGCGCGCCGGCCAGACTGGCGACACCGCGATGACCAAGACCTTGCAGGATCACGTCAAGGCGACTGTCGCGCCCTACAAATATCCGCGCGCCATCGAATTCGTTACCGAGCTGCCGAAGACGCAGACCGGAAAACTGCAGCGCTTCGAGTTGCGCCGCCGCGCCACCGAAGGCGCGTCGCGCAAGCTCGCATCATAAGGAGAATGCCCGTGCCGTCTCGAACCGTTCCGAAATTGCCCTTGCGCACGTCCAAACACGAGTCGCTCCAGCCGCCGGGTTGGCCGGCGCCGAAGGGCTACGCCAACGGCATCAAGGCCAAGGGCGAGTTCGTGTTCGTCGGCGGCATGGTCGGCTGGGACGCCAAGGAGAAATTCCCGAAGGGCTTCGTGCCGCAGGCGAAGCAGACATTGGAAAACATCGTCGCGGTGCTGACCGAGGGCGGCGCGAAGCCGGAGCACATCGTGCGATTGACGTGGTACGTGCTCGACATGGACGAGTATCTGGCGTGCCGCCGCGAGCTTGGCGCGGCCTACCGCGCGGTGCTGGGCGATCATTTCCCGGCCATGGCGCTGGTTCAGGTCGGCCGGCTGTTCGAGCCCGAGGCGCGGCTCGAAATCGAGGCGACCGCGGTGGTTCCTTAGAGTGCCACTGGGCCTCATCCTGAGGAGGCCGCGAAGCGGCCGTCTCGAAGGATGGCGACGATCTCAATCGCAGCCCATGGTTCGAGACGCGATGCTTCGCATCGCTCCTCACCATGAGGTCGAGAGAGATTCACCCAGCACGAGTTTGCTGCTTTCTATTCGATCACTTCTTCGGCGCGGGCGATCAGGGTTGGCGGCACGGTGACTCCGATCGCATGCGCCGTCTTCAGATTGATCACCAGATTGAATTTGGTCGGCTGTTCGACGGGAATGTCCGCCGGTTTCTCGCCCCGGAAAATCTTGTCGACGAATGTCGCGGCGCGCCGAAACAGCTCTGGCCCGTCCGAGCCATAGGCCATCAGGCCGCCGACCTCGGCGAAGGCTCGAATGGTGGTGGCTGCCGGCAGGCGGTGCGCAATAGCGAGCTCGGCCACGCGTTTGGTCGGCAGGCTGGCCTGATACACCACGGCGTCGGCCTTTTCTTTCATCACGCGGGCAAACCCCGCTTCGAGTTCGTCAGGCCCGTGAACCGTCACCGCAATGATTTCGGTTCCCGTGCCTGAGCCGGCGTGCTGGACTTGTTGGAGCAGGGACTTCGCAAAAACCGGATCGGCGGCGTTGACGATGACGGCAACCCGTCGGGCGGACGGCAGCATGTCGCGGAACAGCTCCACACATTTGGCATGAGTTTCCGCGCCCATCTGCGACAGGCCCGTGATGTTGGCGCCCGGCCGCGAAAGGCTCTGGACCAGGCCGGTGCCAAGCGGGTCGCCGGACAAGATCACGATCGGAATATCGCGCGTGGCTTGCTGCGCGGCGAGGGCGCAGGGCGTGAACAGCGCCACGATCACATCGACTTTCAACCGGACCAACTCCGCGGCAAGTCCGGGGAGCCGGCCAAGCTGCCCTTCGGCTGATCGGAGTTCGATCGCGTAATCTTGTCCTTCGATACGGCCGCGTTCGCGCAGCCCGTCGTTGAGTTCCTTCAAAAACGATGGCGCATCGGCGTTGCCGATGACGAGCGCGCCGATCCGTTTCGTTGATGATTGTTGCGCCCACGCCGGGATCGGCCAGGCGACCGCTGCACCACCCAGAGCACCGAGAAAACTGCGGCGTTTCATTCTGCTTGACCCAATTGGTGAAACTACTCCGCCGCCTGCGGCAGCGGGCGGATGTCGCGGATCGCGACGTTGAGAGCCGCGCCGGTGTCGTCGGCAAGCGCGGCCTTGCGCAGCGTTGCCAACGCCGCCGCCGGGTCAGGTGTCTCCATGAGCCGCGGCAGCATCTGCATCAGCATGTCGTAGCGCTGCCGCCCGCGCTCGTGGGTGTCACTGTAGCCCTTCACGAGCGTCCGCGTCGTCGCGATCTCGGTGGCGAGCGCGTAGTTCGTCGCCGCCACATTTTGGATGGTTTGCAGCCATTCGCGGAGGAACGCCTGCTCGTTGGCGTAGCGCAGCGAGCGCCGCCGCGTCGGCTTCAGCGACGCGATGAAATAGAGCATCAGGAAGCCGCCGATCGACGACGTCTTGACCACGCGGGACTTGGTGAAGCGCTGGACGAAGCTGCGCGCCCAGCCGGTATTCAGAAGCCGGCGGCCGAGACCGGCCGGCAAGGTGTCGGCGATCTCCTGCACGCGCGGGCTGAAAAACTCCGCGATCTCGACGATCTGGCCATCGGCCGCTTCGATTTCGGCACGCACGCGCGCGAAACGGCTCGGCCGGATCTTCAGTTCGGCGACGCGCACGGTGTCTTCGTAGGCCATGCCGAGGGCGAGCTCGCGCGCGGTCTCGGCGAGCAACTGTCCCGCGCCGGCACCGTAGCGTGCTTCGGCTTCGGCGATCGGTCCCAGCCTATTGAAATAATCTTGCGCATAGGCGACGTCTTGATAGTCGGCCACCCGCTCGATGCCGGCGCGCAGGAAGGTCCGCGCGGGCTCGGGGCAGGCGTCTGCTTGGGCGATCAGCGGCGCCAGCGCAGGAGAGCTATGAGTGACGACCGGGGCCTCCGCCTTGACCGGCAGCGGCCCGCCTTCGGCCGCCGCGAACCCGGCGCCGAACGCCGCGATGCTGGCCTTGACGCCGACACCGCCGCGGTGGATCGCCGCCTCGAACGCCATCCGTTGCATCGGCAGCACCTTGGCGCCGGCGAGCGCGCCGAACAGCACCGCCGAGATCACGCTGCCGGTGGCTTCCGCGAGCTGCGCCATGTCGCCATAGATGATGCGCTTGGCGGCGGCCTTGCAGCCTTCGAGCAAGGCTGCGGAATCGACGCGGCCGTCGGCCATCGCGATCTTTTCCGTCATCGCATAGACGCGGTTTGTCGAGACGATGAAGGTGGTGCGGTCGGGTGTGACCAGCCCGCGCTGCACCGCGCGGCCGGCTTCCATCAGCTCCGAGGCGATCACGATGTCGACGTCGCCCGGCATCGCGGTGAGGCCGAGCACAGGCGCCGGCGAGTTCGCCTTGGCGCCGTGCTTTGGAAACAGCTCGACGTAATAGTTGGTCGCGCCGGTGCGCTGCGCGACACCTGGCACCGAAGTCATCTGCGCGATGTAGCCCGCGTGCTCGGCGACGTCGACGATCCATTCGGCCAGCACGCCGCCGCCTTCGCCGCCCATGGCGAGGATGGCGATGGTGATCGGGCGTTGGGCGGTCGTGTCCATGTCAGGCCGCGGCAAGCCGGCGCTCGATGCGCCGTTGGAAGAAGCCGATGACGGCGCCGCGGACGCGGGCCATGAAGCGGTCCCAGCCGGTCGGATTGGTGATGAGCGAGGCGCGGTAGAACGACGGGCAGAGCACCGCGGCGTGGCTGACTTCGCCGCACAGCCCGCAGCCGACGCAGGAGTTGATCACCTTGGTGACCGGCTCGCGGCGCAGCGGATCGGGGTTCGGCGCAATCGTCAGCGACGGGCAGCCCGACAGCCGGATGCAGGAGTGATCGCCGGTGCAGGTGTCGGCATCGACACCGAAGCGCTCGCGCACCACCCGCTCGCCGCGCTCGGCGGCTTTCCGCCACAGCGGCCGGATGCGGCGCTGCTTGTTCAGCATGCACTCCGACTGCGCGACGATGACCTTCGGGCCCTTTTCCTTGGTGGTCAGCGCCTCCCGCAGCGTGTCGCGGAACTTGGCGACGTCGTAGGTGCGGGTGATGGTCTTGACCCAGTTCACGCCGACGCCGCGCACCGCCTTCTCGATTGAGTTCTGCGTGGAGCGGCCGGCGTTCGGCTGGAACGAGGAGGGGATATCCTGGCCGCCGGTCGCCGCCGAATAGCCGTTGTCGACGATGATGAGGACGTTGTCGCTCTTGTTGAACACGGCGTTGCCGACGCCGCTGGTGAGGCCGTTATGCCAGAAGCCGCCGTCGCCCATCATCGAGATGGCGCGCTTGCCGGCCTTGACGTTGAGCGCCGAAGCGCCGGCGGCGCCCAGGCCGTAGCCCATGGTCGTCGCCCCGACATTGAACGGTGGGAAGATCGAGAACAGGTGGCAGCCGATGTCGGCGCTGACGTGATGGGTGCCGAGCTCGCGCTCGACGAGCTTCATCGCCGCGAAAATGGGACGCTCCGGGCAGCCGGTGCAGAACGACGGCGGCCGGCCGTGCACGTCGGCGGCGACCAGCGCCGCCGCCTTGTTCTCGCGCTGCTTGAGCGGCACAGCGTCGGGCGCCGGCGCGTCGGCCGGCAGCAGATCTGGTCGTACTTTCGCGATGAATTTCCGGATGCCCTCGCGCACCACGCCGCCGGTGTATTCGCCGGCCATCGGCAGCATGTCCTTGCCGTGGATCTTGGTCTGGATGTCGGCGCGGCGCAGGATCGTATTGACCGCCTGCTCGATGTAGTCGGGCTGGCCTTCCTCGACGATCAGGATCGCCTTCTTGCCGGCGCAGAAGCGGATGAACTCCTTGTCGACCAGCGGATAGGTGACGTTCATCACGTAAAGCGGAATCTTGCTGTCGCCGAACGCGTCGGCAAGGTGGTTGAGCATCAGCGCGCGGATCGTGGTGTTGTAGACGCCGCCCTGCAGCACGATGCCGATGTCGTTGGCTTCGCCCTCGAAGAACTCGTTGAGCCTGTGGTCCTCGACGAATTTCACCGCCGCCGGCCAGCGGTTTTCCCATTTGTCCTTCTCGTGGACGTAGGTCATCGGCGGCATGGCGATGCGGCTCAAGTCGCGGCGCGGATTTTCCAGCGCGTCCTTCAGCCCAAATGCCGGGCGCACGTTGTCCTTGGTGGTGAAGTGGCCATAGACGTGACAAGCGCGGATGCGCAGCATCAGCATCACCGGCGTGTTCGACGCCTCGGACAGTTCGAAGCTCGTCTCCACCGCCTTCACGATCGACGGCAGGTTCGGCCGCGGGTCCATGAGCCACATTTGCGATTTCATCGCAAAGGCGTGGACGCGCTCCTGCATGATCGAAGAGCCTTCGCCGTAGTCCTCGCCGATGATGACCAGTGCACCGCCAGTCACTCCGCCGGAGGCGAGGTTGGCCAGCGCGTCGGAGGCGACGTTGGTGCCGACCGTCGACTTGAAGGTGACGGCGCCGCGCAGCGGATAATTCACCGAAGCGGCGAGGGTGGCGGCGGCGGTCGCTTCGCTCGCCGAGTTCTCGAAGTGGACGCCGAGGCCTTCCAGGATCTCGTTGGCGTCGGCCAGCACGTCCATCAGGTGCGAGATCGGCGCGCCCTGGTAGCCCGCCACATAGGACACACCGGACTGCAGCAGCGCCTTGGTGACGGCCAGAATGCCTTCGCCGTGAAACTCGGCGCCTTCGCCAAGCTTCAGCTTTTCGACCTCTGCCTTGAACGAGCGCTCCGCCATTTTGGTCCTTTCGGCGACCCGGTAAATCTTGGGATTCGACTATATTCAATGGGCCGCGCCGCCGAAAGCGCCAGAATTCCCGGCCTGGGCGCATATGTCGCCCCCAACAGGCTGTTTTTGCGGTGGCGCACCAGGGTTCCGTCGAGTTGCGCGGGCTGGCGTCTCCTCATAGCCTTCCGCCATGGCGGCATTGCTGCGCCGAGGGGAGAGATCATCATGAAGACGACGACTGTGCTCGCCGCGCTGCTGGCGCTCGCCACCACCGCAGCCACCAATCTGGCCACGGCGCAGGAGGTGACGCTGAAGGCGGTGACGTCCTTCGCCGAGAAGACCCAGTTCTCGAAGAACTTCGAGCGCTTCATCGACAAGGTGAACGCCGACGGCAAGGGCGTCATCCAGATCAACTACATCGGCGGCCCGCGCGCCATGCCGCCGTTCGAGGTCGGCAACGCCGTCCGCACCAAGGTGATCGACATCGCCAACGTGACCGGCGCGTTCTATACGAACCTGATGCCGGAGGCGGATGCGCTGAAGCTGATCAGCAAGCCGGCCGCCGATCAGCGCAAGGACGGCACCTTCGCGTTCATCGAGCAACTCCACAACGAGAAGCTCAACGCGCATTACCTGGCGCGGCAATTCCACAACGTGCCGTTCCACATCTATCTCAACAAGAAGATCGACAAGCTCGACTTCACCGGTCTGAAGATCCGCGTCACGCCGGTCTACAAGGACATCGTCGAGGCGATGGGCGGCACCACGGTGACCACCGCGCCGGGCGAGGTCTATACGGCACTGGAGCGCGGCGTGGTCGACGGCTACGGCTGGCCGGTCACCGGGATCTTCGATCTCGGCTGGGAGAAGGTGACCAAGTTCCGGGTCGAGCCGGCGTTCTACAGCGTCGAGGTTGGCGTGCTGGTCAACCTCGACGTCTGGAAGGGCCTCAATGACAAGCAGAAGAAGGTGCTCAACGACGCCGCCGTCTGGCTCGAAGGTCTCGATAGCGAGAACGACGCCTTGATCAAGTCCGAGCGCGACCGGCAGTCCAAGGCCGGCATCGCGGCGATCGAGTTCAGCGCGGCGGACGCCAAGGCATTTCTCGCCAAGGCCAACGACGTCGGCTGGGCTTCGGTGATCAAGCGTTCGCCGGAGAACGGCGCCAAGCTGCGGAAGCTGTCGGGGAACTAGTGCTGAACTCTCTCGGCCTCATGCTGAGGAGGCCGCGAAGCGGCCGTCTCGAAGCATGGGCTGCGACTCGGGCCCCATCCTTCGAGACGCCCGCCTTCGCCTTCGGCTCCGGCGGGCTCCTCAGGATGAGTCAGAGAAAAATTATGAGCGCGAACTTGAACGCCGCATGAGCCGTCTCTCAAATGCTTTCGGCAAATTGCTCAACGCGCTCGCCGTTGCGGCGGCGCTGACCCTGCTGGCCATGGTCGTCATGGTCACCGCCGACATTCTGCTCCGCAATCTGACGCGCACCGGGTTTGCCTGGTCGAACGAAGTCTCCGAATACGCGCTTTACGTCATCACGCTGCTGACCGCGCCGTGGCTGTTGCGCCGCGGCCAGCATGTGCGCGTCGATCTCGTGCTCACGCTCGTGCCGGTGCGGGTGGCATGGCTGATGGAGGCCGCGGGCGACGTGATCGGCTTCGCCGTCTGCCTCGTGATGATGCGCTACGGCTTCAAGATGTCGATCGAGAGCGCGGTGCTAGGCTCCATCACTATCAAGAACCTGGTGTTCCCGGAGTGGTGGCTGTTGTGGCCGCTGCCGGTCTGCTTCGCGCTGCTGGCCGCCGAATTCGCGTTCCGCTTCGACCGCCTCGTTCACAGCGAGCCCGGCCGCCGCGTCGAAGCGACCTCGGTCGCGTGAGCGCCATGAACTGGATCGAGGCCAGCATCCTCATGTTCGGCGGGCTCGTCGCGCTGATGAGCGTTGGCCTGTCGGTCGCGTTCGGCTTCCTCGCCGTCAACATCGTCGCGGCGCTGTTGTTTCTCGGCGGCGAGCAGGGCCTGTCGCAGCTGACGCGGAACGCCGTGCAGTCGGTGACGAGCTTCTCGCTGACACCGATCCCGTTCTTCGTGCTGATGGGCGAGGTGCTGTTCCACTCCGGCGTGGCGCTGAAGGCGATCGACGCCTTCTCGCTCTTGATCCGCCGGGTGCCGGGCCGGCTCGCGGTCATCGCCATCGTCGCCGGCACGGTGTTCTCGGCAATCTCCGGTTCGACCATCGCGACCACGGCGCTGCTCGGCAGCCTGATGCTGCCGACCATGCTGGAGCGCGGCTACGACAAGCGCCTCGCCATGGGCCCGATCATGGGCATCGGCGGCGTCGACATGCTGATCCCGCCGTCGGCGCTCGCCGTGCTGCTCGGCAGCCTTGCCGGCATTTCGATCTCCGGCATCCTGATCGGCGGCATCGTGCCGGGCCTGATCCTGAGCATCCTGTTCATCGGCTACATCATCCTGCGCGCCTGGCTCGATCCGTCGCTGGCGCCCGAGGAGGCGCTGGTCGAAGGCCCGGGCGGCGTGAAACGCTGGGCGCCGTTCCTCGTTCACGTGCTGCCGCTCGTTTTGATCTTCGGCATGGTGGTCGGCGCCATGACGGCGGGCTGGGCGACGCCGACCGAAGCCGCGGCGCTCGGCGCCTCCGGCACCATCGTCGCCGCCATGCTGTACCGGAGCCTGACCTGGGCGGCGCTGATGAAGGCGCTGATGGGCACGGTCGCGGTCTCCGGCATCATCCTGTTCATCATCATCGGCGCCACCACGTTCTCCCAGGTGCTGAGCTTCTCCGGCGCGACCAACGGCATCGTCGGCCTGGTCTCGGCGCAGGGCCTGTCGGCGACCGTCATCGTCATCGGCATGATGCTGATCCTGCTGTTCCTCGGCTGCTTCGTCGATCAGGTGTCGATGATGCTGATCACCCTGCCATTCTTCATGCCGCTGGTGACGCAGCTTGGCGTCGAGCCGATCTGGTTTGGCGTGCTGTTCCTCATTTGCATGCAACTCGGCCTGCTGACGCCGCCGTTCGGGCTCCTGCTGTTCACGATGAAGGGCGTGGCGCCGCCCAGCATCAGCATGAACGACGTGTTCCAGGCGGCGCTGCCTTACGTCTGGTTCGGCCTCGCAGTGCTGATGCTGGTGTTCTTCTGCCCGCCGCTCGCCACCTGGCTGCCGGGCCTGCTCGGCGGCTGACGGTCTCGCGATTGCGCCCCGGAGGGGGCGATGTCAGGATCGAAAGAAAATCCGGGAGCATTCATGCGCACGAACCGATGCACTGTTGGCGCCGCGGCGCTTGCCGCCGGTCTGCTTTGCGGCAGCGGTGCATCGGCACAAGATTGGCCGACGCGGCCGGTGACCATGATCGTGCCCTATGCGCCCGGCGGCAACATCGACCAGGCGGCCCGCCTGTTCGCCCGCGAACTGTCGGAGAAGCTCGGTCAGCAATTCATCATCGAGAGCAAGGGCGGCGCGGGCGGCTCGATCGGCGCGTCGCAGGTCGCGAAGTCGAAGCCCGACGGCTACACCCTGCTGGTGACGGCGAACGGTCCGTCGGTCCTCAACAAGATGCTGTACGCATCGCTGCCCTACGATCCGGACACCGATTTCACGCCGATCTCGCTCATTAGCGACGTGCCGCAGGTGTTCATCGTCAATCCGAAGTCGCCGGTCGGCGACCTCAAGGGCCTTGTGGCGCTCGCCAAGGAGAAGAAGGACGCGCTGACCATCGGCCATCCCGGTGTCGGCACCGGCGCGCATCTGACCGCGATCTGGTTCGCCAACCTCACCGGCATCAACGTCATCCCGGTGGCCTACCGCGGCGCGCTGCCAATCGTGACGGCGGTGCTCGGCGGCGAGATCGACGCCGGCCTGCCGGCCTATATCCCGCAAGTGCATTCCGCCAAGGCGATCGCCGTCACCTCGGCCGAGCGAGTCGATTTCCTGCAAGGCGTGCCGACCGCCAGCGAGGGCGGCGTCGCCAATGTATCATCGGGCACCTTCACGGCGCTGGCCGCGCCGGCCGGCACGCCGTCCGAGATCGTCGCCAAGATGAACCGGATTCTCGACGCGTTTCTCAAGACCGACGAAGCCAAAAAGCAGTTCGCCATGCTCGGCGCCCGGACACTCGGCGGTCCGCCGGAACGCCTGACCGAGCGAATGAACGAGGAAAAGGTGCGGTGGGCGCCGATCGTCAAGAGCGCGGACATCAAGCTGCAATGATCGAGAAGCACATCGACATCCCAACCGCCGACGGGCGGATGGACAGTTTCGTGGTCCATCCGGAAGAGGGCGGCCTGTTCCCCGCCGTCGTCGTGCTGATGGACATCTGGGGGCTGCGCGAAGAATTGTTCGACATCGCGCGGCGGGTGGCGAGCGTCGGCTATCACGTGACGTTGCCGAACTTCTGGTACCGCCGCGGCAAGGTGCGTTTCGAGTATCGCGACGACAACGGCCGGATGCGTTCGCTGCTGGCGCTGCCCAAAGACGTGCAGGACGAGTTGCACGCCAACATGGTTCAAGTCACCGATCGCATGGCGATGGCCGACATCGGCGCGGTATTGAAATTCCTCGGCGGCGAACCGGTGCGGAACGGCCCGAAGGGCACCATCGGCTATTGCCTCGGCGGGCGCCTTTCGCTCGCGGCCGCCGCGGAGTTCCCCGATCAGTTCCGCGCCAGCGCGTCCATGCATGGCACGCGGCTCGTCAACGACAAGCCGGACTCGCCGCATCGCTTCGTCGGCAAGATGCGCGGCGAAATCTACTGCGGCTTTGCCGAGACGGACGATCTCGCGCCGCCCGCCACCATCGAGACCTTGGGCAAGCTGTTCGCCGGCTGCACTCAGGTGAAATACCGCGCCATCGTCCACCCCGGCACCGTGCACGGCTACGCGTTGCCGGACCGCGATATCTTCGACAAACCCGCCGCCAACCGCGACTGGGAGAACATCTTCGCGATGTTCAAAAGGCAGTTGGGTTAAGGCGCGCTCCGATTTGAACCTCAATCCACTTTAACGCGACCAACTCCCGGGAGGGCGCGCGCCTGCCGTTGCGGCAGGTCGCGCGTTTTGTCGTCGCCAATTCCGGAGAGCGGTCATGCCTGGGATTCGTGTTGCTGTGGGAGTGTTCCTGGCAGCCCTTGTTTCGGCTGCGTCGCTCGCCGCCAGCTTTCCGCCCGACGATGCCATCGTCGACACGCTCAGCCTGCCACGTCTTCCGGGCGCCGTGCCCGATCCCAGCCGCGCGGAATCTCATTCGTCCGGTTACAGCGCGCCCGGCTCGGTTGTGGCTGTCACGGCGGCCACCCGGCAGCTGCTGATCTCTGATGGCTGGCAACCCTATGTCGATCCGCTGGCGGACATGCGCCACGGTGGAATGCATTTCAAAAAGGGAATTCAGGGGCTGATCTTGTCGTTCACCATGGCCGGCGGCAAGGCCGACCAGTCCAGCGTGCATTACATTGCGGAACGCGTCAGCATGCCGTTGCCGTTCCCCGCCGATGCCGCCAACATCGTCTACGACACCGGCCGGCCGTATCTGCATCTCGTCACGGCCGGCTCTCCGGATGCCACGCTTAAGTTCTATATCGCGGAGCTTGCCGCGATGGGCTGGAAGCCCTTGTCCGAGGCTGCTGCCGCGGCGAAGTGGCCGAACGCGAAGCTCGACAACGTCCACATCTACTACACGCGCGGCAGAGCGACGATCCAGCTCGCGCTCGAAAAGCGCTCCGATGGTACGGTCGGGGTCGACGTTAGAATTCCGCCGTTCGCGCAGCCCGCGCTTCAGCCCAAGAAAGAGATGGCGGGGTTGCCGGTGCCGGAGCCGAACAACGCTGCGCAGAGCTCGGGCTCCTCTGATTCGATCCGGCGCGTGCTGAAGGTGGGCGTGCAAGCCGAGCTTCTGCCCGTTCTTGAGTTCTATCGTCGCGAAATGGCGAGCCGCAACTGGACCGAGGCGCCGGGCGCCGTGGTCACCGCCGACGAGGCCGCCGCAACCTTCACCTCGTCGGAAGGCACCGCCACCCTCACGCTCAAGACGCGGTACGATTCCACGATCGTCAGCCTGATCGCCGAGGCGCCGCGCGCCCTCGTCGAGGCCAAGCTGAAGGCGAAGCGTGAGGCGGAGGAGAAGTACGTCAGGGACATCATGGAGCGCCAGCGCGCCGAGCTCGCAGCGTTGAAGGCCAAGCAGGCCGCGGAAGAGAACGCCGCCAGGATCGCCAAAGCGAAGGCGGCCGGAGACGACCTCGAGCCCGAGGAGACCTCCGGTCTGCCGGTGCCGAAGAAACACACGCTCAGCTCCAACGGCACGACGGCGGACCAGGGCAGCCAGACTCCGTTCCGCCGCGATCTCATGGCGAGCGTGCCGGCCAACCTTAACGTGGTGCTGGCCTTCTACCGGCGCGAACTTGGCAAACGGCAATGGCAGGAGCTGCCGCAGGGCGCCGTCGTGCAGGCGGACAAGGTTGCGCTTGCCTTTGCCGCGCCGGACGGACCCGCCATGCTGAAGCTCGGCCGCGCCAACGGTGAAACCACCGTAAGCCTGACGCAGAAGATTCCGGCGGAGGCCGCGAAATCCGGCCTGCTGCCGGCGCCGGGCCGCGCCAAGCTGATGTTCGGCAATATGGGCGACACCGAAGCCGCCATCGTCATCAACGCCAGGACGGTGAAGATGCCACCCGGCACCGGCGGGCCGAAGTCGCCCCATGGCCCGACGCTTGAGCTGCCGCCAGGCAAGTACAAGTACGTGATCAAGGTCGCCGGGCTGCCGGATCGCATCCGCGAAGTGACCGTTGGCGCCAACGACGCCTGGGGATTGATGGTCGGCCCTGGCGGCGACGGTGTGCTGGCGCTGCAGATGTATTGAGCCGGGAGCTAGAACCCCATCTGCGCGCGCTTCGGCAGGTAGTGCAGCACGCGCTGCTCGATCAGGATCACCAGCAGATAGGCGATGCCGCCGACGAGCGTCAGCATCACGATCGCGACGAACACCATGGCGGTGTTGGCCTGGCCTTCGCCGAACGACAACAGATAGCCGAGCCCCATATTGCCGCCGACCAGTTCGCCGACCACGACGCCCACCACGGCAAGCGTCGAGCCGATCCGCAGGCCCGCGAACAGTGGCGGCAGCGACGCCGGAAATTCGATCTTCCAGAAAATCTGCGCGCGGCTCGCCTTGAACGCGCGCGCCAGGTTGATCAGGTCGGGATCGACGGTGCGGATCGCGGTCAGCACATTGACCATCACCGGAAAGAACACGATCAGGATGGCGACCAGGATTTTCGGATAGACCGTGAACCCCATCCACAGGATGAACAGCGGCGCGAACGCCACTTTGGGCGCGATCTGCAGCGCCAGGATATAGGGCGACAGCGCGAACTCGGCGGTTGGCGACATGCCGATCAGGTAGCCGATGAAGGCGCCGAGCAGGCTTCCGAGAATGAAGCCCACCAATACCTCGGCCGCGGTGACGCCGGTGTGGAACGCGAGCCCCGAGACGTGCCACATCCGCACCGCTTCATTGGCGACCGTCGACAGCGGCGGGATGATGAACGGCGGAATGCGGAGGAGGCCCGGTCCCCATTGCCACGCCGCCAGGAACACGATCAGCAGCGCAACGCTCGCCGCCGTGCCCTTCCACATCACCGATGAATTCGTGGTCTCGCTCATGCCGCCACCGTGCCGATATCGAGGCGCTCCATCAGCCGGTTGACGTAATCATTGACTTTCGGGTGCAGGCGCCGTTTCAGCGGCTCGTCGCGGTCCGGGATGTCGATCGCGATCTCATCGATGATGCGGCCGGGCCGGCGGCTCATCACCAGCACGCGGTCGGACAGTGTCACCGCTTCCATGAGATCATGGGTGATCAGCAGTGCGGTCTTGCCGGCCCGTTTGAGCGTCTGCGCGAGCTCGCGTTGCAGCACCATGCGGGTCTGGGCGTCCACGGCGGAGAACGGCTCGTCGAGCAGCAGAACGGTTGGATCGACCGCAAGCGTCCGCGCCAGCGCCACGCGCTGCCGCATGCCGCCCGACAGCTGATGCGGATAGTGCCCGGAGAACTCCGCGAGCTTGAGGTTTTCCAGGAGCGCCTGCGCGCGCCGCCGCCGCTCCGCCGCGGCCACGCCCTGAATCTCGACGCCGAACATCACGTTCTCGACGACGGTCCGCCACGGCAGCAGCAGGTCCTTCTGCAGCATGAAGGCGACATGGGCGTTCGGCCCCTCGACGCGCTCGCCGTCGACGAAAGCCTGGCCCTCGCTTGGCGCGGTCAGCCCCGAGCCGATGTTGAGCAGGGTCGACTTGCCGCAGCCGCTCGGTCCGATCAACGACACCACCTCGCCGTCGCGGACCGCGATGTTGACGCCCGATACGGCGGTGAGGGGCCCGGCGCTCTGCGCGAACCGCATCGTGACGTCGCGGTATTCGAGGCGGATCAGGTCAGGCATCGAATGGTTTCAACTGCAAATGTTGCGCGCTTGTTGGCCTGCTTCGTGCATATTTCAGGGCACGAATTCGAGTATAGTGTCAAACCAAAGCGCCAAGTGTCCATCGGCACAGGTCCATCGGCGCTGCGGGATTTAGCCTCGGGGAGAACACGATGCGTCAACCCATTTCACGCCAACCGATGTCACGCCGCGACGTCATGAGGACAGGCGCGCTGCTCGGCGCAGGCTCGCTGCTCGGCGGCGTCTTGACCTTGCCGGCCCGCGCGCAATCGCTGGAGAAGCTCACTTATCTCTTCCCGGCGCCGCCGGTGCTGCCGGCGTTCGGGCCCATTCGGCTCGCTCAGGGCAAGGGCTACTTCAAGGAGGCGGGCTTCGACGTCGAGTTCGCGGTGGGCCGCGGCGGCGTCGACGTGGCGAAGCAGGTCGGCGCCGGCAACGCGCCGCTCGGCGGCATCGTCGCCGACGGCCCGATCATGGTGCGCGGCAACGGCGTGCCGGTGAAGATCGTCTGCGTGTTCGGCGGCAAGGGCTTCATGCAGCTGGTGGTGCGCGAGGATTCCGGCATCGAGAAGCCGGCCGATCTCAAGGGCAAGACCATCACGGTGATGTCCTATCAGGACACCACGTTCTACGCGCTGCTCGGCCTGATGGCCTCGGCGGGGCTGACGCAGAACGACGTTAACGTCCAGCAGGTCGGCCCGGTCGGTGTCTGGCAGTTCGTCGCCGAAGGC
>Ga0207701_10003553_pt1 | contig 15986 bp, 14 predicted proteins | sample KBSSwiSSwithPhiX_FD_184294 | JGI IMG/M metagenome (GOLD analysis project Ga0207701, IMG submission 184294) | Switchgrass rhizosphere bulk soil microbial communities from Kellogg Biological Station, Michigan, USA, with PhiX - S5 (SPAdes) (version 2) | ecosystem: Environmental > Terrestrial >... | reverse complement strand
CAACCCGCAGGAGATCACCTACAAGATCGACGATCCGAAGAGTCCGCTGACCGCGCCGTTCCAGAAGCTCGACGCACCGTTCGTGATCAACGACGAGACCTACACCATGGGACGTGACACTTACTCACGTCAGAATCTCCGGGTTCTCACCAGCGTCGACTATTCGAAGATGTGCGACGACGACAAGAAGAAGGAATCGAATCCCCGCGAGGATCACGACTACGCGATGAGCTGGATCAGGCGCGACGGGAAAGGCCGGGTCTTCTACATGGCCCACGGCCACGACGAAAGCGTCTACGCCAAGACGCCGATGCTCGAGCATCTCCTGGCAGGCATGCAGTACGTGCTCGGGGATCTTCAGGTGGACGACAGCCCGAGCGTCAAGGGCGGAACGAAGTAGCGGCCGGCAGCCGCTGCGAAACCAGAACAGGAGATGGGGAGGTCAGGAGGAAGGGTGTCTCCTGTTCTCCTAGCCTCCTGTGATTGTTTTGAGGATGTGGGATGCGAGCGTCCTTCTATCGAGGCAACCGAACGTTCGAAACCGGCACGGCGCCGATGCCGGCGCCCGCTGACGGCGAAGCATTGCTGCGGATCCGGCGGGTGGGCATCTGCGGTACCGATCTCCACATCTTTCAGGGCCACCTCGATCACCGTGTGCCGCTCGGCGGGATCATCGGACACGAGATCTTCGCCGATGTCGTCAGCGCGCCGGCGGGCAGCGGTTTCCGCGAGGGCGATCGGGTCGTCGTCGAGCCCGTCCAGTTCTGCGGGCAGTGCCGCGCCTGCCGGATGGGGGCGACCTACCTCTGTTATCAGCTGAAGGTGCTCGGCGTCGACGTCACCGGGGGCATGCAGGAGTACTGGGCCGTACCGGCGGCGCGGCTCCTCAAGCTGCCGGATTCTGTTTCCGACCACGACGCGCCGCTGATCGAACCGCTCGCAGTCGCGACCCACGACGTCGCCCGCGCCGAGGTCAAGCCCGGCGATCGCGTCGTCGTGTTCGGCGGCGGGCCGATTGGCACCTTGATCGCGCTGGTCAGCCGGCACCGCGGCGCCGAGGTGAAAGTCGTCGAGATCAACCCGCACCGCGTCGAGATGCTGAAACGCTTCGGCCTGGATCCGATCGGGCCGGAGGAGGACGTGAAGGCGGCCGTGAATGCCTGGACCGGCGGCACCGGCGCTGACGTTGCGTTCGAGGTGAGCGGCAGCCCGGACGCCGCCGTGCTGGTCACCGAAGTGGTGCGCGTCTGGGGCACCGTCAGCATCATCGCGATCCACGCCGAGCCGGTGCCGTTCCAGCTGTATTCGCTGTTCGCGCGCGAGCTCAAGGTGCACGGCAGCCGCCTCTACACACGCGCGGCATGGGAGGAGGCGATCCGCCTGGTCGCGAGCGCCGCCGTGAACGTCGGGCCGCTGGTCAGCCGGGTGATTCCGCTCGAGGATCTCCAGCGCGGGATGGAGGAGGCGCTCGGCGGCGGTCCGGTCATGAAGGTGCTGGTCGAGGTCGGCGGCTAGGTGACCGCGCCGATTCTCGAGCTCCATCACGCCACCGTTATCAAAGACGACCGCCCCGTCCTCGATGACGTGAGCCTTACCATCCAAAATGGCGAGCACACGGCGATCGTGGGACCGAACGGGGCAGGCAAGTCGATCCTCGTGAGCCTGCTCACGCACTTCGAACGTCCCGTGGCGCGCCCCGGCGGCGTGCCGCCGGTGCGCGTGTTCGGAGAAGACGCCTGGAATGTCTTCGATCTGCGAACGCAAATCGGGATCGTCTCAGCGGATTTGCACAACCGCTTCGTGAGCGGCAACAGCGAGGGACGAATCACCGCCGCGAGGGCGGTGGTGTCGGCGTTCCTCGCCTCACATGGCATTCTCCGCTACGGCTCGATCACCGACGAGATGCGGCGGCGCGCCGCAGCGGCGCTCGATGGCGCCGGTGTGGGCCACCTGTCGCGCCGCACGCTCGATCAGATGTCGAGCGGTGAAGCCCGGCGGGTGATGCTGGCGCGCGCGCTGGTGAACGCCCCGCGCGCGCTGGTGCTCGACGAGCCGACCACCGGGCTCGACCTGGTGGCGCGCCACGACTTCATGGAACGCGTCCGCAGCGTTGCGAGAGCCGGTACGACGCTGATCCTGATCACCCACCACATCGAAGAGATCGTCCCGGAGATCTCTCGCGTCGTGCTGTTGCGGGAAGGGAAGATCATCGAGGACGGGCCGAAGCCGAACGTGCTGACAGCGGAGTCGCTGACTCGCCTGTTCGGCATCCCCATCACGACGGACGAAGCCGGCGGCTACCTGTATGTCCGTCCAGGTCGCCGCGGCGATTGAGCCTGACACGGAACTGCTACTTCACCCGCGACGCCACCCAGTTCGTTGTCGATCCAGCAGACTTCGCCGATCCCTCGATCCGGTCGCCTTTGACCTGCCCGGTGTATTCCGTGCTGCCCGCGGTGAACGTGATCTGATCGCCCCTCAGTTTGCCGCTGACCGCGGTGTTCGCGCCGCCGGACGCCAGCGTGCCCGAGATCATCTGGAACTCCTGCTTCAGCGTGAGCTCACCGGCCGGCAGCTTCCAGGCGCCTTCGACCTTGGCCGGAACGATCCAGAGCAGCGACGTGCACCAGCTGGTGCAGTCGCCGGTGATGGTCTCCGATTCATCCGCGGCCCAGCCTTCGGGGGCGAACGTGTTCCCGACGATCCGGGATCCCGCCGGCAGCGCAAGGAACTTCGGCGTCAGCTTGTTCAGGTTGTGCGGCAGGAGGAACAGCGCGAGCACGGTTGCCTTCGAGATGTCCGCCTCGTACATGTCCCCTTCGATGAACGTCGCCTTGTCCGCGACGCCAGCCTGAGCGGCCTGCTTGCGGGAGAGCTCGACCATATCGTGATTGAATTCGACGCCGGTCGCCTTCGCGCCGCGCTTCGCCGCCGCGATGATGTTGCGGCCATCACCCGACCCGAGGTCCATGACGAAGTCCTGCGGGGTCACCTTGGCCATGTCGAGCATCTTCTCGACGAGGGCCTGCGGCGTCGGTACCCACACGACGTCCTTGCCGGCCTGACCGACGGTGGGCGTGAACGGTTCGGTTGCCGGCGGCGCCTGAGTTGTCTGGGCGGCGGCGGAAGCCGCGAAGCCACTGAACAGGATCACCGCCGCGAGGGTCGTTGTTTTCATCTGTGCTCCATGCTCCTGAACCCGGCATTCTCCCATACGTTGCCGCGCGTATAGAGCAGCTCGCGAACCCGCGACCCCCCGACCTGTTGCGATAGTATTTCCCCCTATGTCTACGTCATTTCTCCGCAGAGCCGCCTTCGCGGCCGTCATCCTCGCCGCGGCGGCCGCCGCGACGCTGCCGGTTCGCGGCGCTGACAAACGGATTGTCCTCATCGCTGGCCGGCCGAGTCATCCACCCGGGATGCATGAGTTCAGGGCTGGCTCCCTGCTGATGCAGAAGGCGCTGTCGGGCGTGTCGGGCGTCAAGGTCGATGTCTACGACATGGGGTGGCCGTCGAAGATGGTCGACGGCGCCCGTGTCGACGACAGCTCGCTCCTTGATACTGCTGATGCGGTCCTCATCTATTCGGATGGTGAGAAGGGCCATCCGGCCCTCCAGGGTGAGCGGATGAAGGTGATCGACGCGCTGGCAGCCCGCGGCGCGGGCCTCGGTTTCGCGCACTATGCCGTCGATGTTGCGCCCGGCGTACCGGGCGATGCCTTCTACCGCTGGCTCGGCGGCCACTACGAGCGGAACTGGTCGGTGAACCCGATGTGGAAACCCGATTTCAGCAAGTTCCCGAATCACCCGATCACGCGCGGCGTTGGTCCTTTTGCGACGTACGACGAGTGGTACTTCAATATGCGCTGGGCCCCCGAGGCTGCCCTCAAGGGCCGCTTCACGCCAATTCTCGTCGCCACCCCGAGCGACGAGGTCCGCAAAGGTCCCTACGTCAGCCCGAGGGGTCCATACGATCACATCGTCGCGGCCAGCGGCAGGCAGGAGACCATGATGTGGGCCTTCGAGCGCCCCGATGGCGGCCGCAGCTTCGGCTTCACCGGTGGCCACACGCACGCGAACTGGGGTGACGTGAATCAGCGCAGGGTGATGCTGAACGCGCTGCTCTGGATGGCCAAGGTGGACGTGCCAGCCGGCGGCGTGAAGGACAACATCACGGCGGAAGACTTGACGAAGAACCTGGACGAGAAGCCTCCTCGTAAATAGGTCAGCGGCGCTCCCTTCTATACGCCTCCGCCAGCAACGACACCGGGTGCATGACCCGGACGCTGGCGGCGGCGTTCTTCAACCCCCGTGCAATCTGCAGGTGGCAGCCCGGGTTGGCTGTTGCCACAATCTCCGCGCCAGTCGACGTGATGTGTCCCACTTTGCGCTTCAGCAGGGCGTCGGCCTGATCGGGTTGTGTCAGCGCGTAGATGCCTGCGCTGCCGCAGCACCAGGAAGACTCGGGCAGCTCCGTCAGCGTGACGCCCGGAAGCAGGCGCAGGATGGCTCTCGGCTGTCGCGAGATCTTCTGACCGTGAACAAGATGGCAGGACTCGTGATAGGTCACGGTCGCCGGCCCGTCGAATGGAGACGCCGATGGCTGGCGGCAGCCCAACTCCACGAGCCATTCCTGGATATCGCGCACCTTTCCGTCCCAGATTGTGGCCCGCTCGCTGTATGCGGGATCGCCGGCAAGCAACGGTGCGTAGTGCCGGAGATGTGAGCCGCACCCGCCGGCGTTCGAGACGATGGCCTCGTAGCGATCCGGCGGAAACAGATCGATCATGCGGCGGGCAAGGGTCCGCGCCATCTCGATCTCGCCGTTGTGGGCGTGGAGAGAGCCGCAGCACGGCTGATTCGGTGGCGTTTCGACCTCGCAGCCGTTTGCGAGCAGCACGTCGGCGGTGTCGCGGTTGATGTCTGGAAACACCAGATCCTGCACGCAGCCTGTCAACAGCGCGACGCGGGCCCGGACCGATCCCTGCGGCCGTTCGTGCGGAGCGATGAGCGATGGAGAGAATTGCGGTGCGACCGCGGGTGCCTGAGGCTCGAGCCGTCGAAGATCCGACGGAAGAAGACGTGTCAGTCCGATGCGCCGTGCCAGCGCCTCGAGACCGCTGGCCTGATGGAAACGGAGCAGCCGTCCTGCCGCCCGCAACGCCCACGGTCGCATGAACAGGAACTTCAGCGTGAGTGCCCGCCAGAAGCGGCGTTTCAAGCCGGGATCGAGGTTGGCGGCCTGGATGTCGCTCCGCGCGGTCTCGAACAGCACGCCGTAATTCACGCCGGCAGGGCAGGCGGTCTGGCAGGCGAGGCAACCCAGGCAATAGCTCATTTCGTCGGCGAAAGTCGGCGACACCTCGAGATCGCCGTCGGCGATCGCCCGCATCAGCGCGATCCGGCCGCGCGGACTGTGACGCTCCCGGCCGGTTGCGTCGTAGGTGGGACAGGTCGGCAGGCACATCCCGCAGTGCATGCACTGCTGAAGGACCGAGTAGTCGATGGTCTTGAGCGTCACCCGCACGGGTTAGTCGAACATTTTGCCGGGATTGAGGAGGTTGTGGGGATCGAGCGTCTGCTTGATCCGGCGCATCAGCCCGAGGCTGGCGTCTCCCATCTGCTGGCGCAGCCACGGTTTCTTTGCCAGCCCGACGCCATGTTCGCCCGTGATCGTTCCACCCAGCTCCAGCGTGCGTTTGACGATGGCCTCCAGGGCTTCGTGAACGCGGTGCATCTCGTTGCGGTCGCGCTCGTCGGCGAGGAAGGTCGGGTGCAGGTTGCCATCGCCCATGTGGCCGAACGTGCCGATCTGCAGATCGAACGCGACCGCGGTGTCGGCGATGAACCGGACCATGGACGCCAGCTCGCTTCTCGGCACCGTCACATCCTCGAGGATCGTCGTAGGGCGCTTGCGCGCGAGCGCCGAGAAGGCATTGCGGCGGGCCGCGGCGAGCTGAAGCGCCTCGGCCTCATTCTGTGCTGCGCGCACGTCACGCGCGCCATGCTGCCGTGCGAGCGCCTCCATCTGTGCGGCTTCCTCGGCGACCACGGCCGGATGCCCGTCGGTCTCCATCAGCAGGACGGCCTCACAGTCGGTCGGCAGGCCGACGCGCGCGTAGTCTTCGACACACACCGCCGTCACCCGATCGAGGAATTCGAGCGTGCACGGAATGATGTGGGCCGCGACGATCGCCGACACCGTTGCGGCAGCATCCTCAATCCGGTCGTACAGCGCCAGCATCGTCCGTCTGGCGGCGGGCCGGGGGACGAGCTTGATCAGGACTTCGGTGATGATGCCCAGGGTGCCTTCGGATCCGACGAAGAGATCCTTGAGCGAGTAGCCGGCGACGTCCTTCACGCACTGGTTGCCGAACCTGGCAACTTCGCCGTCGGGCAGGACGACTTCCAGGCCCATCACGTAGTCGCGGGTGACGCCATACTTCAGTCCTCGCAACCCGCCGGAATTCTCGGCGACGTTGCCGCCGATCGTGCTGATCCGCATGGAGCCGGGATCCGGCGGATAGAAGAGGCCGTGACGCGCGGCCGCCTCGTCGATGCGCTGGGTGATCGCTCCCGGCTGCGCTCGCAGCGTCAGGTTGCGGGGATCGAGATCGAGGATGGCGTTCATCTCCGCGACGCAGAGCACGAGGCTGCCGGGCGTCGGAACACTGCCACCGCTCAAGCCCGTACCGGATCCCCGGGTGACGATCGGAACGCGTGCCGCCGCAGCCAGCCGCACACAGTCCGAGACCTCTGCCGTCGTTCGTGGAAAGACCACGGCTTCAGGGCGCTGCTTGAGCGCCGCGGTTCCGTCGAAGCTGTATGGAATCAGATCCTCGGCCTCGGTCAGGACTCGGCCACGGCCGACGACAGCGGCCAGGGCATCGACGGTGGAGGGGGACAGTCCCCTTTTCTGCATGTCCTTGTCCCAGAAAAGGGGACTGTCCCCCTTTCGGGGGGGACTGTCCCCCTATTTCGCTGCAACTACCCGCTGGCGCTGCTCGCCCAGCCGGGCGACTCCGAGGCGGACTTCGTTCCCGGCGCGCAGATAGACCGGCGGTTTCATGCCGTGGCCCACTCCGGGCGGCGTGCCCGTCGAGATGATGTCGCCGGGTCGCAGGCTCATGAACCTGCTCAGGTAGCTCACCAGATACGGCACGCCAAAGACCATCGTTTTCGTGGTGCCGTTCTGATACTTCTTTCCGTCCACCTCCAGCCACATGTCGAGCTCATGGTAGTCAGGCACTTCATCGGGCGTGACGAGCCAGGGACCGATCGGTCCGAACGTGTCGGCGCTCTTGCCCTTGACCCACTGGCCGGTCCCTTCGAGCTGAAATGCCCGCTCGGAAACGTCGTGCACGATGCAGAACCCGGCGACATGGTCAAGTGCACTCGCCTCATCCACGTACTTGGCGGTCTTGCCAATCACCACGCCGAGCTCCACTTCCCAGTCGGTTTTCTCGGAGCCGCGTGGAATCTCGAGTTCGTCGTTCGGGCCGACGATGGAAGAGGTCGCCTTCATGAAGATGATCGGCTCGGCGGGCACCTTCATGCCGGACTCAGCAGCGTGGTCCGAGTAATTCAAGCCGACACAGATGAACTTGCCGACGCCGCCAACGCAGGGACCGATGCGCGGATTGCCGTCCACGACCGGCAGCGTCTTCGGGTCGAGCTGACGCAGCTTCGCCAGCGACTCCGGCAGCAGGGCGTCGCCGCCAACGTCGGCAATGACACCAGCGAGATCGCGGATCGTGCCGTTCGCATCGAGCAACCCGGGCTTCTCACGGCCGGGCGATCCATATCGCAAAAGCTTCATTCGTGCTCCATCCTCAATAGGTCGAACGTCCTCCACTGATGTCGAAGACTGCGCCAGTGGAGAAGGAGTTTTCTTCCGACACGAGCCACGCCGCCAGTGAGGCGAGCTCGTCGATCTGCAGGAAGCGGCCGCGCGGAATCTTCGACAGCATCCAATCGAGGTGCGTCTGCGACATCTGTTCGAAGATGCGCGTCCTGGCCGCCGCCGGGGTGATGCAGTTCACGGCGATGTTCTCGCCGGCGAGCTCCTTGCCGAGAGACTTGGTCAACGCGATCACCCCGGCCTTGGCGGCGCTGTAGGCCGAGGCAGTGGGGTTGCCCTCCTTGCCCGCAACCGACGAGATCGTGACGATGCGGCCGTATTTGCCCTTCAGCATTTCCGGGATCACCGCGCGGCAGCAATAGAACACGCTCATCAAATCGATCTCGATGACCCGTTGCCATTCGTCGGGCGGGTACTCCCAGGTCTTGTGATTCGATCCGGCAATGCCCGCGTTCGCGACGAGGATATCTATGCCCCCGAACGCCTTGACCGTCGCCGCAGTCGCGGCCTCGACCTGAGCGAGGTTCGAGACGTCGAGCGTCTGCGTGAAGACCGAGCCGGCTCCCTTCAACCCGCCGGCCGTCTTCGCAGTCTCTCCTTCGTCCAGATCCCACAACGCCACGCTGGCGCCCGACGCGAGCAACCGCTCGGTGATCGCGCGGCCGAAACCCTGTGCCGCGCCGGTGACGACGGCACGGCGGCCTTTCAGATCGAATTGGTTCAATGTGTAGATCCTCGAAGCTGGCAGCTGATCCCGGTCCGGTTCTTAATGCGACTCCCTCGGCACGGCATGACCCCGGCATCCTCTCAGGAAGTCGAGATCCGCGCCTCGGTGCGCCTGCTCGACGTGGCGTACGTACATCTGCACGTATCCGCCATCGTGAGCCGGCTGTGGCGGTCTCCACTCCGCACGCCTGCGCGCGAGCTCGTCTTCCGGAACATCGAGATGGAGGCGCCGTGCCTCGACGTCGAGCTCGATGAAGTCCCCCTCGTGCACCAGCGCGAGCGGCCCGCCGACGGCGGCTTCGGGGCAGACATGAAGGACGACGGTGCCATATGCGGTGCCGCTCATCCGCGCGTCCGAGATCCGCACCATGTCGGTGACGCCGGATTTCAGCACGGCAGGCGGTAATCCCATGTTGCCGACTTCCGCCATCCCTGGATATCCGACGGGTCCGCTGTTGCGGAGCACCAGCACGCAGGACGCGTCGGCATCGAGTGCCGGGTCGTTGATGCGTGCCTTGTAGTCCTCGATCGTGTCGAAGACGATAGCGCGGCCGCGGTGCTTCATCAGGCGCGGCGAGGCGGCCGAGGGCTTGATCACCGCGCCGTCGGGCGCCAGGTTGCCGCGGAGCACCGCGATGCCGCCGCTCTCGGCGAGCGGCTGGTCCACCGGCCGAATCACCTCGGTGTTCCAACGCGGCGCGTCGTTGCAGTTCTCCCAGATGGTCTTGCCGTTGACGGTCATGGCCTCGCGGTTGATCAGGCCCTGCTCGCCAAGCGTGCGGACGATGGCGGGCAGACCACCCGCGTAATGGAAGTCCTCCATCAGGAAACGCCCCGAAGGCTTCAGATCGAGGAGCGTCGGGACGTTGCGGCCGTAGGTGTCCCAGTCCTCGAGGGAGAGCTCGACCCCCACCCGCCCGGCGATTGCCAGCAGGTGAATGACCGCATTCGTCGAGCCGCCGATTGCGCCGTTCACACGGATCGCGTTCTCGAAGGCGGCGCGGGTCAGGATCTTCGAGATGCGCACGTCTTCCCGCACCAGCGCGACGATGCGGCGGCCGACCAGGTGCGCGAGCGCGTAACGTCGTGAATCGACGGCAGGCAGCGCGGCGTTGTAGGGAAAGCCGATGCCGAGCGCCTCGACCACCGATGCCATCGTCGAGGCCGTTCCCATGACCATGCAGGAGCCGGCCGATCGGGACATGCTGGCCTCGGCGTCCATGAACTGCTCGAGGCTCATGACCCCGGCCTTGACATCCTCGCTGAACTTCCAGACGTCGGTGCCCGAGCCGATGTCCTGCCCGCAGTACTTGCCGTTCAGCATCGGCCCGCCGGACACGACGATGGCGGGCACGTCGCAGCTGGCGGCTCCCATCACGAGCGACGGGGTGGTCTTGTCGCAGCCGCAGAGCAGCACGACGCCGTCGATCGGGTTGGCGCGGATGGATTCTTCGACGTCCATGCTCACCAGGTTGCGGTAGAGCATGGCTGTGGGCCGCATGTTGGATTCACCGGTGGACATCACCGGGAACTCCACGGGCAGGCCGCCGGCTTCCCACACGCCGCGCTTGACGTGCTCGGCGAGGGTGCGGAGGTGCGCGTTGCAGGGCGTCAGCTCCGACCAGGTATTGCAGATGCCGACCACCGGCCGGCCGTCGAAGACGTCAGCCGGCAGCCCCTGGTTCCGCATCCAGCTGCGATGGATGAACCCATCCTTGTCGTGCTTTCCGAACCAGGCGGCTGATCGAAAGGTGCGTTTCGGGTCGTCTGGCATTGAGGGCTTAGTGCTTCACCGCCGCGAGATGCTCCCGCAGCAGGTCTCGGCCGAAATCGCTCTCGAAGTCGCGCCACACCGAGTGGATGTGGTTGCCGTCGTTCTGCGTATTGTCGAATTCGATGACGAAGGTCGGTCCCTGGACCCGGTAATAATGCTTCTGACCCGGCTCGACCGGCCCCGCCCACGCGAACGCGATCTTGTCCAGGCCGCCCTTCTTGATTTCGGCCTGACGTTCCGAGGCGATGTCGGCGGTCATCTGCGACGTGTAGACGTCGATCAGCTGCATGAGCAGCTCCCGCTGTTTTGGCGTCATCGCACTCGACGTGATTCCCAGCGGTGACAGCGGATTGGTGATCACCTCGGTCTTCGTCAGGATGTCGGTCGGGGCCACCTCGGCGAAGATCGCCGCTTTCTTTTGCGCGTCGTCGAGTGCCATCACCAGGGCGCGGCCCGCGTCCTGTTCGCGGTCGAGCACGCGGAACCCCTTCTTTGGCCCCTCGCGGACTTCAGCCGGGTTGGTTCCCCAGAATGACGGCGCCCCGACGACGGAGGCCCCGTCGGCGACGGTGAAGTGCAGCGAGACGTGGTGCCCCTCGACGCGCCAGCCCCAGGTGCCTTTGGCCGCCGGTGTGCCGAACACTGTGAAGAAATAGAGCTCCGGATCGCGGATGTTCCCGCCGGGTTTGCCGCCGCGTGCCGCCGCTTCGGTGTCGCGCAGAATGGCTTCGAGCTGGTCCATGATCGCGGTGGTCGTCGTGTAGCCACGCTGGCTCAGGCCGCTCTTGAGCAATTCGTGCGCGAGCTTGCGCTGGGGCTCGGTCATCTCCTTGATGGGGAGACCCTGCCGCGGAAACATGTTCGTCGGGATGAAATTCCAGTGCGTGCGATCCGGTGAGTTGAGTGGATCGGCCGCCTTCTCCCGCTGTTCGGGGGTCAGGCTGTCGAGGAATGCGGTCGCGCTCTTCACCATCGTGGCGCCGGTCCGCTGCGAGGCAATGGTGCTGCCCATCGCGCCAGAGACCAGCACGGCGAGAGCCACGGCAAGGCGGGCGCGGTTGAACGATCTCATAATCACCTCGTTTATCACTGTCCGGCTGTCGTCCCGGTTCGGCTGGCCCCGTCGGACGCGGCGAACCGAACGCCAGATTCTAAACCGCCTCGGGAAATCTGATGAGGGAGGCGCCGGGGACCTGGGTGAACAGCTTCTTGTCGCGCAGGACCATCTGCAAGCTCGTCCGTGCCAGCCGGGAGTGTTCGCGGGCGAGCGCCTCGGCCCGTGTCGGCTCCCGGTTGGCGATCGCGTCGACGATCGCCCGATGGTGCATCTGGGAGATCGTCACGACCTCGCGGCCTTCCTTCCCCCGCGCATGGCCGAGGATGAACGCATTCGGCGAGGCGAACGGGAGCGCCACGGCGCGATCAACCGCCCGCCGGAGCACCGCGCTGCGCGCCAGATCGAGCAGCAGCGAATGGAACTGTTCGTTGAGCGTGATGTACTGCGCGAGCGCGTCGGTGCCCGACGTCCAGCGCTGCAGCAGCCGATCGATTTTCGCCAGCACGGTCCGGGTGGCCGCCAAATCCTCGACGCGCTGCAGGCGCTCCGCCGCAAGCTTTGCAGCGGTGCCTTCGAGCATGCCGCGGATCTCGATCCCGTCGTGGATGTCCTGAACGGTGAACTCCGCGGCGACGAATCCGCCGGTTGGCCGGGCGCTGAGCAGCCCCTCCTGCTCGAGACGATCGAGCACGAGCCGCAGCGGCGTGCGCGACACTTTCAGCCGGGCGGCAAGCGGAATCTCGCGCAACCGCTCGCCCGGGCGAAATTCCCCGCGGAGGAGGAGTTCGCGCATCTCGAGGAGCGCACGAAGCGTTTGCGATTCGAGCCGTTGAGTGCGTGGTTCCACTGAAGGCCGTTCCGTGGGGCGAAGCCTAACACGTCAGGCAATCTGCATGCAATTGGACGTCTGGCGGATCTGTCGGTCCACAGATTTACTGTAATTGGTGCTGGCAGGTGGGGATGACCGAGCTCCTTCTGCATGCAGTTTGATCTAGAATCCCACTGATTGGTCAGGGTGCCAGGAGTCCATTAGTCCGGGATCCGGGCGTCCGGACCCCGGACTTCCGGACCCCAGACCCCGACCCCCCGTGTCATATACTCGCCGCCCATGACTTCCACGCCCACCAGGGCGCGCCACGTCGTCGCGCTGTTCGCGATGGCGCTCGCCGTCATCACTTACGTGGATCGCGCGGCGATCAACGTCTCGGCGCTGTACATCCGCAAGGAACTCGGGCTCAGCACCATCCAGATGGGATGGGCGTTCGCGGCGTTCGGTTGGGCCTATGCGGTTTTCGAGATTCCGGGAGGCTGGCTCGGGGACAAGAACGGCCCGCGCCGCGTGCTCCTGCGCATCGTCTTGTGGTGGTCGCTGTTCACGGCGGCGACCGGCTGGGCATGGAGCGCCGCTTCGCTCATCGCGATCAGGGCCCTGTTCGGCGCCGGCGAAGCCGGGGCCTTCCCGAACATGACCCGTATGTTCACGACCTGGCTCCCGGTGAAAGAACGTGAGCGCGCCCAGGCGAACCTGTGGCTCGCGACCCGGCTGACCGCGGCGTTCACGCCGGTACTGGTCGCGCTGCTGATCCAGCAGATCGGCTGGCGCCGCACCTTCGAGGTCTTCGGCGCACTCGGCGTGATCTGGGCGGTGCTGTTCTATCGGTGGTACCGCGACGTCCCGAGTCAGCACCCGGCAGTCAACGAGGCGGAACTGGCGCTGCTGCCGCCTGCGCGGGACACGGCGATTGCCGAGAGCGGCGTGCCATGGGGACTGATCTTCTCGCGGCCGTCGGTCTGGCTCCTGTCGATTCAGTACATGTGCCTGGCGTACGGATGGTGGTTCTACATCAACTGGCTGCCGAGCTATCTCCGCGACGCCCGTGGGACGACCGTGACGATGGGGGCGTTACTGGCCGGTCTGCCGCTGCTGCTCGGCGGTGTTGGCTGTCTGGTGTCTGCGTGGGTGATTCCGCGCTTGTCCACGTCTCTCCGGAGCGTGGCGCTGGCCCGCCGGGTGGTCGCGATCACCGGCTTCGTCGGCGCGTCGATCTGCATCTTCTTCTTCGCCGGGATCGAAGATCCGCGCCAGGCGATGATCGTGCTCGGCTTCGCCGGGTTCTTCAACGATTTCGTCATGCCGGCCGCGTGGGCCGGCACCATGGACATCGGCGGCCGCTATTCGGGAACCGTGTCGGGCGCGATGAACATGATGGGCAGCATCGCCGGAGCGGTGTCGGTCACGGTGGTCGGGTATCTGCTTGCCTGGACGTCGGGCAACTGGACGATGACTTTCTATATCTCGGCGGCGATCTACTTCGTCGGGGCGATCTGCTGGCTGTTCCTGGATTCGCACACGCCCATCGAACGGCAGACCGTCGCGATGCGGCAGGCGGCCTGAAGAGGGGGACTGTCCCCTTTTTCTGAGGTCACAAAGGGGACAGTCCCCCTCTCGGGCGCCCCGTACTGGAGGGTGAGTGGCTCATAAGTCAGTGCTCGATTCATTCCGTCTCGACGGCAAGGTGGCCCTCGTGACGGGCGGCGCCCGCGGGCTGGGCCGGACCATGGCGACGGCGCTGGCGCAGGCAGGGGCCGACGTTGCGATTACGGCGCGGACGCTCGGCTCGTGCCAGGAAACGGCGGCAGCGATCGGGCAGGAAACCGGACGCCGCTGCCAGGGGTTTGCTGCCGAGGTCACGTCCCTGAGCGACGTCGAGCGGCTCGCGAACGACGTCGAGGCGGCGTTCGGGAAGATCGACATCCTCGTGAACAACGCCGGCACGAACATCCGCGGCCAGATCGATCAGCTGTCGGAGGCGGACTGGGACTCGGTGATCGATACCAACCTCAAGGGGCCGTTCCTCTGCTCTCGCGCGATCGGCCCACGCATGGTGAAGCGGGGCTGGGGGCGCGTGATCAACATGGGCTCGACGCTGTCGGTAATCGCCTTGCCCGGCCGCGCGCCCTACGCATCGTCCAAGGCCGGCGTGCTCAACCTGACTCGCGTCCTCGCGCTCGAGTGGGCGGGCACGGGCGTGACCGTCAACACGATTTGCCCCGGACCGTTTGCCACGGAGATGAACCGTCAGCTGCTGGACGACCCCGTCAAATACAAGGCGCTGATGGACCTCATTCCGCTCGGCCGCTGGGGCGACGTAGAGGAAATTGCCCCTGCCGTCGTATTCCTGTCGTCGCCCGGCTCGTCTTTCGTGACCGGCAGCGCGGTCTTCGTCGACGGCGGGTGGACGGCGCGGTAGAGGGGGACTGTCCCCCTATTCTGGAGATTCACTGATGAAACGTGTTGCTGTCCTGTCGGCGCTGTGCCTTGCGATCAGCGCAGCCCCCCACGCGCAGACGCCGCCGAAGGGGAAGACGCTCGACATCTACGTTGCCGATACGGAGGGAGGGAAGGCGGCGCTGTTCGTGTCGCCGACGGGCCAGACGCTCCTGATCGACAGCGGCAATCCGGGCGAGCGCGATCTCACGCGCATCATGGCGATGATCGGCGACGCCGGGGTGAAGCGGATCGATTACCTGATCTCGACGCACTATCACGTCGATCACATTGGCGGACTGCAGGAGCTCTCGAAGCGCATTCCGATCGGGACCTACATCGATCACGGGCCCAATACCGAGCCGAAGGATCAGGTCGCGAATTTCTCGACCACTTACGAGCAGTTCCGCGGGACGTCGAAGCACCTCGTGGCCAAGCCTGGCGATCGCATTCCGATCACCGGACTCGACTGGCGCATCGTCACCTCGGCCGGCCAGGTGCTGAAGACGCCGCTCCCCGGCGGCGGGCGGCCCAATCCGGCCTGCGCGTCGTTCGAGAAGCGGCCGGATCCGGCCACGCCCGATGACAACGCGGCATCCGTCGGGAGCGTCGTCACCTACGGCCAGTTCAGGCTGATCGATCTCGGGGACCTCCTCTGGAACAAGGAAGGGGAGCTGATGTGCCCCAGCAACCCGATCGGCACCGTGGATCTTTTCATGGTGACCCATCACGGGCTGGCGCAGTCGAACGCCGATCCGCTCGTCCTTGGCGTCCGGCCCAGGGTTGCCCTGATGCAGAACGGGACGCGCAAGGGCGGCGCAATCCCGGTGTTCGAGACCCTGCGGAAGTCACCGGGATTCGAGGACGTCTGGCAGCTGCACTGGTCATACGCTGCCGGGGTCGAATACAACGCCCCGGGCGTTTTCATCGCCAACGTCGACGACGCAGCGACGATCGCGGGAGTGCTGACGGCTTCGGCAACGCCAGGTCAACCCGCGCAGGGCCAGCCGCCCGCTGGAGGTGGAGGTGGTCGTGGCGGCGGAGCGGCTGCTCACACGCCGGCTTATTACATCAAGGTCTCAGCGCAGCCCGACGGCACGTTCACGGTCACCAACACTCGCAATGGGTTTAGTAAGACGTATATCAAGCGGGGGAGCTAAGAGCTGGGGAGCGTGGGAGCTGGGGAGATCAGAGGCAACCGGGCAGAATCGAAGCGGCTCGTTGCCTCTGGGTGCCACCGGCTCCGAGCTCCCCAGTTCCCCAGCTCCCCAGCTCCCCAGCTCCCCAGCTGGTAACTACTT
>Ga0207701_10003552_pt1 | contig 15987 bp, 14 predicted proteins | sample KBSSwiSSwithPhiX_FD_184294 | JGI IMG/M metagenome (GOLD analysis project Ga0207701, IMG submission 184294) | Switchgrass rhizosphere bulk soil microbial communities from Kellogg Biological Station, Michigan, USA, with PhiX - S5 (SPAdes) (version 2) | ecosystem: Environmental > Terrestrial >... | reverse complement strand
GTCCGTGAAAGTCCACCGCGGTTCGATGCGGACGTTCACGTGCATGCCTCGCGAGCCGCTGGTCTTCGGCCAGCCGCGCAGTCCCATCTCTTCCAAAAATATTTTTACTTCGAGTGACACACGTCGCACATCATCCCACGCGAAGCCCGGTCCAGGATCGAGATCGACGCGCAACTCGTCTGGATGATCGAGGTCAGGGGAGCGCACAGGATGGGGATGAAGCTCGATGCAACCCAGGTTAACGACCCAGGCGAGCCCGGCTGCGTCGTCGACGACAATCTCCTCCGCTTTGCGCCCTGACGGAAATGATAGCGTAACGGTGCGCAACCATGATGGCACATTGGCGGGCGCGCGTTTCTGATAGAATGCTTGACCTTCGGCGCCGTCGACGAACCGCTTTAGCACCAATGGACGATCACTGATACCAGCGAGAGCGCCGGGCGCAACCGAGAGATAGTAGCGCACGAGGTCGAGCTTGGAGACCTTTGTCTGTTTGGAAAAATAGGGTTTATCGGGATGGGTAATCCGGACTTCGCGTCCTTCAATGAACAGAACTTCGGCTGTGTCGTGCTTGCTCACGGAATTCCACTGACCGTTGCGCAATCGGCCAACCCGCAGGAACTCTAACAGTTCCGGCGAGTCAGTCTAGTGTTCTGACTCGTGCGCGGCGATTGGTGTTTAATGCGGGATCGGACGTTTGCGAAACCAGCCGATGAGGAAATCGCCCAACAAACGAATCTTTTGTGGGGTCGGTTTACCCGGCGAAAACACCAGGGATAGCGGATGTGCGGGAATCGGATAACTGCCGAGGACTTCTTGCAGTGCGCCGCTCTTGAGATCTTCTTTGACACAGTAGAACGGTAAAATGCCGATCCCCAGAGATTCCAAGGCGGCCTTGCGCAACATGAGCACGCTGTTCGAAGCAAAAGGCCCTTGCACCTTGATGGACACCTGGCCATTGCCGGAACGCAAACGCCACACTCGGTCGCTCGGATCCGAGTTGATATGTACCAAACACTGATGGCGCGCCAGTTCGCGCGGCGTTTCCGGCTCGCCGTGCTCTTTGAGATAGGCGGGCGAAGCGCACAGTAACCAGCGTAGGTTGGCGATCTTCCTGGTGACCAGGTTTGAGTCGCGAATCGGCGTCGTATGTACGGCGACATCGAAGCCGCGCTCGATGAAATCGTAGCTGCGGAATGACAAGTCATCGAGCATCAAACTGATATTGAGATAGCGATAGGTCGCGGCGAAGCTGGCGATGGCGTCTCCCAAAGCCAGAGTCGTGAACGACTTCGGCGCAATGATTTTGAGCGGCCCCTCGGGTTCTTTTTGCTGCCGTTTGAGAGAGGCTTCGCTCTGTTCGATTTCCTTGATCAGGCGCTGGCAGAAGACGAAATGGTTCGCGCCGAACTCGGTTGGCGTAATGCGCCGTGTCGTTCGCGTCAGCAGAGGCACGCCTAGATGTTTCTCAAGATCGCTTACATGACGCGAGATCAAAGCTCGAGATAGGCCCAAGTTTTTTGCAGCTTCGGAAAAACTTCCCAGCCGGATCACTTCGGCAAAACTCTGCATGGTTCGGAAGCGGTCCATGGCACTGCGATTCGCTAAAGATCTGCAACATTGGGTTTAACATTTGCACTCTTCTCGAAGCAAGCCGCTGAAGCGTAAGGTTTCGTCTCTGACGCGGGCATCCAATAAGTACGCTGCGAACTCTTGTCAAGCGGGCGAATCAACAGTACGAATCTGTTGCGGGAACTTCTTGGGTAGAACGAGGATGGCGCGAAATGACAAACAGTCGAATTGAAATGCCTCTTGGTCTGCGATGGGCGATGGCGGGTTTTCTTTTCATTGGCTTAGCTTCTCATGGGCTTGCTTTGGCAGCCGAACCCCTGAGAAAGGTACGTATGGCGATTCCCAGCATCGTCATTGATTTTGCGCCGCTGTGGATTGCTCGAGAGCGAGGAATTTTCCGAGACGAGCGTATCGATCCCGAGATTACTTACATTCAAGGAAATGTCCGCGTCGTCCAATCTCTGGTTGCCGGAGAAGTTCAGTTTGGTATTGCCGGGACCGCCGGGGCGGTATCGGCGCGAGCGGCAGGCGAAGAGGTGATCATCGTCGCTGTGCCCATGAACCGCCTGGATTACACCTTTGTATCGCGTCAGCCGATCAACAAGCCTGCGGATCTTACGGGCAAAAAAGTCGGGATTGGCGCCGTGGGAGGCTCGGACGAGGTGGCGACACGGATTGCGCTCGAAAAGCTCGGAGTCAATCCGTCGAGCGTCACCATGCTCACGGTCGGCGGGTCGGCAGAAAGGCTGGCGGCGCTGCGCGCCGGTTCCGTCGATGCCGCCACGGTTGGAGGCGCGACGTTCATCGGCGGCGGCGCGGGTTTATATAAGGCCATCGACTTGACCGACCTGGGTGTCGAGTTTCCCTTCACCGGAATCTTCACGACGAAACGGTATGGGGCAGCGAATCGCGATGTGGTTCTCGGTTTCATCCGAGCCTACACGCGCGGCGTCCGTTTTTTTCAGGAAAACAAGGAAGAGGCGATTGCCATCACGGCGCGCAATCTTCGCACGACCAACAAAGAACTGCTCGAGCGCCAGTGGTCCTACGTTAAAGATCACGTGTTCGAGAAAATTCCTAATGCATCGGACAAGGGCTTCAAGCTAATCTTTGATATGCTGAGTCCGAGAAATCCGAAAGTCGCGGCGCTGCGCACGGAAGATGTTTTTGACGCCAGCTACGTCAAAGAATTAATGGACAAAGGGTTTTTTTAATAGCGAGGTATAAGCGAATGGCACAATTGACAAACGGGGATGGCATGAGAATAGATGTTCACGCCCATGCCTTTACGCCCGAGTTTACGAGAGTGTTAAAGAAAACTGTATCTCGACCACTCGCCATCAGAAGCATTTGGGAATGGGATGAGAATAGATTCTTGGGTGAAATGGATCGCTGGGGTGTCACGTTACAGCTCCTGTCATTGCCACAGATGTACGAGTACTTCGACTGGGGAGATCGCAACCCAGCGGTTGAAATGTCGAAGATCGCTAATGATGAATATGCGGAAATATGCGCAAAGCAGCCGCAACGGTTCAGGATGTTCGCGTCCATTCCGATGATGGACGCCGACCAGGCATGCAAAGAGCTAGAGAGAGCGAGAAATTGCCCCGGATTCGTTGGGATTACTCTGTGTACCCATATTCGAGAACGTGCGCTGGATGAGCCGGAGTTTGCAGCCTTCTTTGATTATGCCAATGCCAGTGGTGGTTTGGCTATGTTTCTCCATCCCCTCGAGCGGCCGCTACCCAAAGAGTGGGAGGTTTACCGTCTCGATCACCTCATCGGCCTACCCGTCGATACGACCTTTGCACTTTCAAGACTCGCGCTAGGTGGTTTCTTTGACAAATATCCAAACCTTAAAATCATTGCCGCCCACGTCGGCGGAGCCATCCCTTTTTTAGCACGTAGAATCGAGAGAGCTTTTCGTGAGGGAAAAAGCCAGCACAAACCAAGTCATTACTTTGGTCAACTGTTTTACGATACGGCGGGACCCACCGATGAAGCCATAATCGCCTGCGTCGCCAGAATGTTTGGCACCGAGCAGATTGTCTTCGGCACCGATTATCCTTTCGGGCTTGGCCAGGAAGGCAAGCAATACGTCGAACATGCGGTCGGGGTCGTCGAAGAATCGGGTTTGAGTGCGACCGAATTGGCAAAAATCTACAGCGGCAACGTGCGCCGGCTGTTGCATATCGAGTAGGCTTGCGCGGCAAAGCCGCAACCAAAAAATGAACCCTGGAATACATTACAGAGTCGCCACGGTAGGGGCGACCGGCCGGGCGCCGGTCTGGTTCGGCGCCTCTCCGGTACGTCTCCGAAATTTGCGCCAAGCCACGCAAATTTTTGGCATAGCGGTGCAAAGTGTGACCGCCATAAAGGCCATCGTATGATTCGAGTCGCGTTTGTCATCGGCGGTTATCCGCCGGAAGAACACAAAAGGCGCGCCGACGTGGCGCTGTCTTATTCGACGGCGGAGATTGGGGTGGGCATCGTTGATGTGGCGGCGAGCCCATATTTTTACGGTATGACGCCTACCGAGATTCAGCTCGTAGCGCCCGCCTTTATTGAAAGTTTCAAGCGCGCCGAAAAGGAGGGCTACGACGCCGTGGTTCCGCTTGGCACGCTTGATTTGGGCGTCGACGGTGGCAAATCTGCGGTTGATATTCCTGTGGTCGGCCCCACCGAGGCTTGCCTCCATGTGGCTTCGCTAATCGGCGATCGCTTCGGCGTCATGGTTTATCATCCAAGCCTGGTGACGTTTTCCCGCGCGATCATTCGTCGCTACGGTATGGAGCAGCATATCGTCGGGTTTGGCGTAAGCGGCTTCGATCTGCCCGATCTCGCTGCGCACCATGATGAAGTGGTCGCCAACTTCGTCAGCGAAGCGAAAAAGCTCGTCGATCAAGGCGCGGAGGTGATTTATCCGATGGGCATCAGTCAATGCCCAGTGCACATCAAACCTCAGTGGCTGCAGGAGCAAGTCGGTGTGCCGGTGGTCGAAGGCATCGGCACGCCGATCCGGATGGCCGGCATGCTTGCCGGCTTGGGGCTATCGCAAAGTCGCGTGCGCTGGGTGAAATCGCGGAATTAGCGGGGTCAAGTCCAAGTCATGCCGCAACACGAAATGATTTCATGATCTTACGCGCATGGACGAGAATGAAACGGAGTATCCCGCTCAAAAATTCTAGCCCGTATTCTCCGAGAGAGCTGTCATTCCCGCATGCTTTCAGCGGGAATCCAGGCGGAATTCGGATTGGACCCCCGATTAGAGCATTCGGGGGTGACGGTTTTGGAACTCATATCTCCTTGTCCTCGATTTTGGAAGGGCACACGAAGAACACAAGATCGGACACTAGTAGGGACGGATCTTCGTGTCTACCCTGTGTACAGGCGAAGGGATTGTTATGGCAAACTATGAAACGATTCTAGTCGAGCGCCGCGACAATATTGCAACGATCACGTTTAACCGGCCGCACAAGCGCAACGCGATGAATCCCAAACTCCATCACGAGATGGTCGAAGTCTTGACCGAGTTAAGATTTGATAAGGACCTGCGCGTGCTTATTCTGACCGGCTCAGGCGAGAGCTTCTCCGCGGGCGAGGATCTGAAAGAGTTTTTCTACGAGCAGCGCGACCGTATGGAATTCGAGCGCCTACTGGAAAAAGCCCTCGAGTGGCGTGTGCGCATCTTGCGCGCTTTTCCCGTCCCAACGATCGCCGCGATCAACGGATTTTGTTTCGGCGGCGCGTTTTCCATCGTCTCGGGCTGCGATATTGCGATTGCGGCGGATGAGGCAACTTTCGGACTCTCGGAAGTGAACTTCGGCCATTTCCCCGGCGGGCCAGTCACTAAGCAGATCTCGCAAATCATGCGGGTGCGCGATGCGATCTACTACATCCTGACTGGGGACACTTTCAACGGGAAACGCGCCGCTGAGATCGGCTTTGTGACGTTTTCGGTGCCGAGGGCGTCCTTGATGGAAGAGGTAAACAAACTCGCGGCGAAACTCGCGGAGAAGGACGCTTTAGCGCTGCGTGCCTGTAAGGACGCCTACCGCGACAGTCTGCTGATTCCCGACTTTGAAACCGCATTGAGCTACAGTTCGGCGAAGAGCGATCAGCTTTCGTTTCTCCAAGGCGGCGCTTGGAAGGATCAGGGAATCAAACAGTTCATCGAAGGTGAGTACCGGCCGGGTTTCGGCGCATTCAAGAAGGACAAGTAGGCTCAGAAACAGACATATTCACAATGAAGGATGTGCAGATCTCGAAGGTAGGGGCGATTCATGAATCGCCCCTACAACTAGATAAAGGCCTTTGTGCGCAGATGAAATTTTTCATTGTGGTTCTATTGGCGTTGTCGCTGTGGGATTCTCCGGCGCGGGCGCTGGAGAGCATGGTGATCACCTATCCAACGACCAGCAGCCAATTTGTGCCGCTGTGGTTTGCCCGCGACGTCGGACTGTACGAAAAATACGGCATCGATGCGAAATTGGTCTTCATCCAAGGTGGCAGCGTGCTGCTGCAAGCTATGGTCGCGGGGCAAGCCCAAGCGGCGCAGAACGGCGTCGCCGAAACCGTGACGGCGATCCTGCGCGGCGGCGACGTCCGAATGTTGGGCGTCACGTCAAAGATTTTCCCCTACACGATGGTCGTTGCTAAAAATATCAAGAGCGCCAAGGATCTCATCGGCGGCAAGCTCGCGGTCAATCGCCTGGCCGATGTGAGCGCCATTGCGTCGCAGGTAGCGCTGCGCAAGTTGGGGCTCAATCCCGACAAGGATATCACCATGCTCCAGGTGGGCGGTTCACCGCAGCGGTTAGCGGCTTTGCAATCCGGTGCGGTGCAAGCGGCCGCGCTCGATTTCATGTCAGGTCTTCGCCTCTCGAAGATCGGTTACACCGTGCTTTCTCAAGTGAGTTTGAACTATCCTTACCTCGGTCCCGTGGCATCCGGTCGGTTCTTGCGCGAGAATCCGGCGGCCGTGGAGGCATTTCTGAAAGCTTTCGTCGAAGCGATCGCGCGTTTCAAGCGAAATCGCGAGGAAGGTATCAAAACCTTGGCGCACTACATGAAATCCAACGAAACCGATGTGTTGAACAAAGCCTATGATTTCATCTCGACGGAATTTTACGCCGAGAATTTAGAACCGGACGCCAAGTCTTTCCAAGAATTATTGGACGAGCTCAGCGAGCGCGAGCCGCTCGCCAAAAAAGCGACTATCAGTCAAGTTTTTGATCTGACCCTTGTACGCAAACTCGATAAAGAAGGCTTCTTCAAGGCGGTATTCAAACGCTAAGGCAAACAGATTGCAGGATGCGGTGAGTAAACCGAAACCGCATCGAAAGAATTCGGCCATAATGCGGTTTCCATCCGGTCACGCATCCTACGCAATCCCTTCGACGTAAGGAGCATCAGTCATGACTGCGAAGCCAAAATCCGACGGCGCGCCTTTTAAAATCGAGAAGATCCAAAGCTGGCGCGCGACGTTGCGGCGGGCCGTCGCCTGGAAAACGGCGCGCTATACGAAGGGCGATATCGAAGCCACGGTGGTTGGCGTTACCGATGAAGCGGGAAATATCGGCTATGGCTATATGCCCGCGATGCTGATCGTCGGTGAGTCGCCCGCGACCGCGGAAGCGCTGCTGCACACCGCGATTGAGCCGTTGTTGAAAGAAGAGGTCTTGGGTGTGCCCGATGTGATTAAGAAAATTGATTTCGCTATCGGTGCTAATTATCAACTCAAGTTCGCCGTCGAAGAAGCGTTGCTGGATCTGCAGGCGAAGCGCATGAACACGCCGCTGTTTAATCTTTTTGGCGGGTTGTCGCGCCGTGAAGTTCCCGTCATGCGCATGCTCGGTCTGAAGCCACCCAAAGAAACCGCCGCCGAAGCGCAAGCTTTCGTCGATGACGGTTATCGCTACGTCAAGATCAAAATCGGCCTCGATGATAAGCGCGACATCGAGACGGTAAGGATTACTCGCGAAACCTTGGGTGACGATGTCTTTATCTCCGTCGACGCCAACCAGTCTTATGCCCCGATGCGCGCGGTCAAAGTGTTGAACCAGCTTGAGAGTTGCAACCTGATTGTGTGCGAGCAGCCGGTTCGTCGCGACGACGTTCGCGGCATGGCGTTCGTCCGCCAGAACATAGGGACGCCGATCATGGCCGACGAAGGGGTCGAAACCGCGACTGATGCGCTCCGCTTGATTGAAGCCGGCGGCATGGACGCAGTCAGCATCAAGCTCTGGAAAATGGGCGGCTATTACAAATCGCGCGAAATTGCCGCGGTGTGCAACGCCGCCAACGTCGGAGTCCACGTCGGCAGCACCGCAGGGAGTCAGCTCATGGAAGCCATGCAGCTACATTTCTGCGCCGCGATTCCGGAGTTGTTCGCCGGCGCTGAGATCGGCGAGTTTGAAAGTCTGAAGGAAGACCCGGCGTCTGGCCTCACGGTGAAACAAGGGCAGCTCAGCGTCACAGATAAAGCGGGGTTGGGTGTCGATATCGACATGAACAAGCTGCAAGAAACGACGGCGTTCTGGCAGGCCAAATAAGAAGACACGCACCACACAGGCACGGAGAGCACAGAGTAGAAACTAGAGAGCGAAGCAGTCGTGAAAATTGCGAAATCGTATTTCTTTGTGATCTCTGTGTCTCCGTGGTGCACTGTCCAGGTATCCGAGGCGGTAGCATGATTCGAGTGGCGTTTTGCATCGGCGGATACCCGCCGGAAGAGTATAAACGGCGCGCCGATTTGGCCGTCTCTTACAGGAATTCAGAAATCGAAGTCGGGATCATCCGTGTCGAGGCGTCGCCATATTTTTACGGTATCACGCCAACCGAGATTCAGCTCGTCGCGCCCGCGTTCATCGACGCCTATCGCCGCGCCGAAAAGGAAGGTTACGATGCCGTGGTGCCTCTGGGCATGCTCGATTTGGGTGTGGACGGCGGCAGATCGGCCGTAGATATTCCTGTGATCGCGCCGATGGAAGCTTGTCTGCATGTCGCGGCTCTGCTCGGCGATCGATTCGGTCTGATCATCTATCATGAAAAACTGCTCGCGTTTAATCGCGCGATCGTGCGCCGCTACGGCATGGAAGAGCGAATCGTTGGGTTTGGTGTCAGCGGTTTCGATCTGCCCGACCTGACCGCGCATCGCGAGGAAGTGATAGCGAACTTCGTGAGCGAAGCGAAGCGGTTGATCAGTGCAGGCGCGGAGGTGATCATCCCCATGGGCATCAGTCAATGCCCGGTTCATATCGATCCCAAATGGCTGCAAGAGCAATTAGGTGTTCCCGTCGTCGAAGGATTCGGTGCGCCGATTCGCATCGCCGGGCTGCTCGCGGGTCTCGGGCTCAAACAGAGCCGTATTCGCTGGCCGAAATCCGGAGCGGGAAAATAAGCTAACCAAGATTGCCGTTCAAAGTTCAAGGTTCCAAGTTCAAATCTGAAACGGGAATTTATGGAGGGTGACGACCTGGCCGGCAAGACAATCGCCGCAGCGCTGGACGCAGCCGTCGAGCGATACGGCGCTCAGGTTGGGTATGTCTTCGCGAGCGGGGAACTCACCTACAATCGCCTCAAGCAAACCGCCGATCTGCTCGCGCGCGGGTTTCTTCGATTGGGAGTAAAGAAGGGCGACAAAGTCGCGATCTGGATGGCGGGGTACGCCGAATGGGCGTTTGCTTATTTTGCGCTCGCCCGCATTGGCGCGATCATGGTGCCGGTCAATACCCGCTATCGTCCCGACGAGATCAAATATGTGCTGAACAAGTCCAAAGCCTCTTTGTTGGTTTTCAAAGAAGAACCGAACAAAGACTTCCTGAGTTTGCTTAAAGAACTTTTTTTGGATGTGTTCGCCGGCAATTTGCCCAACGAAGCACTCCCATCTCTGCGCACGCTAATTGTCGCTTCGGATCGGCGAATCGATGGTTGTCTCGGCTTGAATGAGCTGATCGAGGCAGGCAAAGCGGTATCCGAAAAAGAATTACTGCAAGCCGCGAACGAAGTGACCGGCGACGATATCGCGATGTTTCAGTTCACTTCCGGAACCACCGCTGTGCCAAAAGCGGCGATGTTGTTCCAGAGCGCCATGCTGCGCGGCGCTTTGTGTGGCTGTGAAATTTTGCGGCTCAGCGAGGCCGATCGCTTTTTCAGCCCGCAGCCGTTTTTTCACGTCGGCGGCTCGATCCAGGTGATGCTGACGCCGATCATTTCCGGTTGCCGGATGATCGTGCAGCCCTATTTCGATGCAGGTCAAGCGCTGGAGTTGATGGAACGATATCAGTGCAACGTCTTGATGGGCCACCAGCCGCATTACATCGAGTACCTGAACCACCCCGATCTCAAATCGAGAAACTTGGTTCTCGAAAAGGGTATGATTTTCGCTGGCGCTGAGGTGTTCAAACGGGTTTACGATGAAATGGGCATTAAGAGACTTATCAGTCCTTACGGCCTCACCGAAACGCATATCGGCGGCACCGCGTGCGCGCTGGATGATTCGTTGGAGATCAGAATGACTACCGTGGGCCGGCCGATGCCGGGAGTGGATCTGGCCATTCGCCAGCCGAGCGGGAAAGAGTTTTTACCTGCAGGACAGCCGGGTGAAGTCTGTTTTCGCGGTTGGTGCATCACCAAAGGATATTTCGACGATCCGGAAAAAACCGCTGAAGCGTTGGACAACCAGGGCTGGTTTCGGAGCGGCGATCTCGGCGTGATCGGCGAGGACGGTTATCTCAGGCTGGTTGGCCGAATCAAAGAGATGATCCGCGTCGGCGGCGAGAATGTTGCCGCGGCGGAGATCGAGTCGGTTTTGCTCAAGCACGACGCAGTAAAGCAAGCGATAGCAATCGGCATGGCCGATGCCCGTTTGGCGGAAGTTGTCGCGGTATTTGTTGAACTGAAGTCTGGACAGCGAGCGAGCGAAGCCGAGATCATCGGTTTTTGCCGCGAGCACCTCGCTAGCTTCAAAGTCCCGCGTCGCGTGAAGTTTATTACTGAATGGCCTATGACCGGCGCAGGAAAAATCCAACGATATATTTTGAAAGAATCTCTATCTGAGATTCTTCTCAACAATTGATTTTACGAGTTTTTCACAATATCAACAGAGCGGGCATGAAGACGACCATCGCTATCTATAATGAAACGAACCCGCCGAAGCCAGCCACAGTTCCTGAAAAGTACATCGATCAAAGCTTTCTCGCTGAGGCGCTCAAGGAGATCCGGCGGGCGGCAAGCCCGAAGAATGAAGCATCATCCAGGGTTATGTTTGGCGCGCGGAGCGGAGTTTTTCATTTGCCGAGATCGTCAGTCTCCTCGGACCCGACGCGACGATCGGAAGCATGGGTGAAGTCGACCCAGACACTGGAGAATTTCAAGTTCTGCAATACGCCGTCGCTGTCGATGCGGGCGAGATGCTGCACTATAAATCGGCGGTCGCTCAGCTGCTCTTCGGCGCGGTTATGGGCTTCGGCCATGCGCTTTTCGAGGAGATCGTCTATGCGGACGGCCAGATCATGAACGCCGATCCGTTCCAATATCGTCTTCCGGCCCTGAAGGATTTGCCAGCGTTGATGCAAACCTCGGTGCTAGAGGCGGGCGACGGCCCCGGTCCGTTCGGCTCCAAGGGGATGTCGCAAACGACGATCGTGACAGCTGCGCCCGTGATCGGTAATGCGATCCATGACGCGATCGGCGCGCGCGTCCGATCCCTGCCGATCACGCCTGAGAAGATTCTCGCCGCTCTCGGCAAAATTCCCGGCAAAGAAATGAAATCGAGCATCGCATGATTCCTCCTTTTAAATTGATCCAAGCTCATTCGACGAGCGACGCGGTGGCGGAGCTCCAGCGGCTGGGCGATGATGCAAAAATCTACGGCGGCGGTACCGAATTGCTGATTTTGCTTCGGCACAATCTCGTCCAGAGCGATTATTTGATCGACATCAAATCGATCCCGGAGCTGGGCTCGATTCGGTGCGCGAACGGCACGGTATCGATCGGTGCTGCGGTAACACACCGGTCCTTGGAAACCGATTCCACGGTCCGCGAGATGCTGCCGATGCTTGCGAGCGCCGAATCCCAAGTGGCAAACATTCGAGTGCGCAGTCAGGGAACCCTTGGCGGCAATCTCTGCTTCAACGATCCGCACTCCGATCCGGCGACCGTGCTGCTGGTGCATGATGCGACTGCGCAAGTCGCCGGTCCGAACGGTAAGAGGCAGGTTCTCCTTGGCTCATTTTTAACCGGCATGTATTCGACGGCACTCGAAGCGGACGAACTGCTTTTGTCCGTCGATGTGCCGCGCTTGCCTGCGCAGTTCGGCGGCTCGTATATGCGTATTCATCGCCTGCAGCGGCCAACGCTGGGAGTTGCGGCCGCGGTTTCGCTGCGCGATGGAGCTCTGGACGAAGTGCGCCTGGCGGTCGGATGCGTTGGACCCAGAGCGCTACGGCTCGAAGAGTTGGAAGGAAACCTGCACGGCGCTGCTCCCGCCGAGATTTCCAAGATAATTCAAGAGAGCAAAACTTCTCTGAAGGCGCTGTTGGAGCCGATCGACGATTTGTTGGGATCGTCCGAGTACAAGCTTTACATCACCGGCGTTTTGCTCGAGCGCGCGCTGCATGAAGCCGTTCACAATGCGACGCGATGACAGGGTAAAAACAATGACTGAAGTCTCAAACACGTAAGTATTAGAACTGAACATAGACATAAACGGCGAGACGTGGTCCGGCAGCGTGCCGGCACCTGAGACTTTGTTGGAGTTTATCCGCCGACGGCTCGGTCTCACGGGAACCAAGCGTTCGTGCGAGTCGCAGGTTTGTGGGGCCTCCACCGTGCTTGTCGATAACCAACCGATCAGTTCGTGCAATTATCTAACCTGCGAAGCGAACGGAAAAAAACTCCTGACCATCGAAGGGCTGGCCCAAGGCGATCGGCTGGATCCTCTGCAGGAAGCGTTTCTGCGCAACGTCGGCGCGCAGTGCGTCTTTTGCACTCCGGGACAAATAATGGTCGCCAAGGCTCTGCTTCTGCATAATCCCGCACCCACGCGCAAAGAGATCGCTGAGTGGCTGGCCGGTAACATCTGCCGCTGCGGCGCGTATCCGGCAATCGTCATCTCCGTCCAGGAAGCGGCGATCGAGTTGGCTGCTCACAAGTCGGATCGCTGACCCACCCGCCGACGCATGATCTTGATTGACAACGATAGCGCCAAGCGGGTTCTCGGCATGGCCGACTGCATCGCCGCCCTCGAAGATGCTTACGCAGAGGAAGTGAAAGGCACGGCCGCAACCCGGACGAAGTCTCAGATGCATCTCCCGACCTCATATTCGGAGAGATGGTACCGATTCAGTTCGACGGAATGCGGTCTCGCCCACGCCGGCGTGGTGGCAATTCGCATCAAGTCCGATGTCCTCAGTTGGCCGACGAGGTTCGGCCAGGTGCGGGCTTACAACTACTGCATGGAAACCCGATCGTTTTTGCGGCTTGGTAATTCTCTTCAAGGCCGACAATGGCGAGCCGCTGGCGATTTTGAACGACGGGGTCATTCAGCATCTCAGGGTCGGAGCCACCGCGGGCATGATGCTCGACGAAGACGTTCGGATGGGTTTGGTCGACCGATCTTGACCCTCGACAAGATCATCGAAGAGCACTTGTTGAAAATCGCACAGCAAGAACTCAGGAAGGAAGGCAAGTTGGGCCTTTGACCACAGCGGCGCTCCTGGAATCATTCGGCGAAACGCGACGACATGTGTAGTAAAAAGCTTGACTGGCCAATGACGCGCAAACATAAACATTCGTCGAAAATCTTAAGAGAGTGAAATCAATTATCATGCGGTCCTTCAACACATCCAAACCGCTAATTTTTATGCGGTCAGTCTGGTTTATTGCGGTGCTTCTGTTCAGCGCTGCCTCCGAAGCAGCGGATCAGACAGGCGAATGGGCGCGGATATTGGAAGCCGCCAAGCGCGAAGGTCGAGTTGTGGTATCGATTCCGCCGAGCGCTGAATTGCGCAAGACGTTGAAAGAGGTGTTCGAAAAACGTTTCGGCATCGAGCTGGAGCTCGTTACCGGAAGAGGATCGCAGATTATCCGGCGCATCGCCGACGAGCACAAAGCTGGCGTTCACTACTTCGATGTCCACACGGGCGGATCAGGAGCTACCCTTTACGGCTTGGCGGGAATCATGGACGCTGTCGAACCTTACTTCATCTTGCCGGAAGTGAAAGATGCTCATCATTGGTGGGGCGGCCACATGTATGTGGATAAGAGCAAGCAGTACGTCTATTCCTTTCTCGCGTTTGTCCAGGAGGCGGTCTGGTACAATATCGATCTCATGAATCCCGACGAGGTCCGGACCTACGATGACCTGCTTCGGCCCAAATGGAACGGAAAAATCGGTTATAGCGATCCGCGCGCCGGCGGGGCGGGGCAAGGCAACTGGACTTTTCTCTGGAGGACCAGAGGAGAGGATTTTCTAAAAAAGCTCCTCCAGCAGAAACTTGTCATCATGCGCGAAGAACGACCGCTCGCCGAATATCTGGTGAAAGGCAACGTGGCAATCACCATCGGCCTGGACATCGATAACTTTGGTCCCTTCGTAAAGGCCGGTCTTCCTGTCAAGCCTCTGCCTCCGCTCAAGGATGGAGTTTATCCCGTAACTGGGTCCGGCAATTTGGCGATCATCAAGGATCCCCCGCATCCGAATGCGACCAGAGTTTTCATCAATTGGTTTCTGAGCCGAGAGGGCCAGGCGACGTATCAGAAAGCACTGGGCGAACCGACCCGGCGCCTTGATGTCGAAACGGTAAAAGATATGTACGCGGTAAGGCCAGCCCGCGAGTTCATGACAGTGGAGCAGTACTATCAACTCGAGGGTCATACCGAGGAGCGGCAGGAGTCTGTTCGCGTTCCCGCGGTTGAAGCCGCAAACCGGTTATTGAAGTGACTGGGTGCTCGGCTGTAAGCACTGAGCGCTCAGCAATGGGATCGAACCACGGACAATCCGGCGACGGCGACGCCGGAAGCACAAGCATCGTATAGCTAAAAAAGACTTTGCCCGCGAGCAATAAAATCTGTAAATTCAACCCCCAGGAGGACTTATGCTGCAGGAAATCTTTCTAGGAGAAAAACTACGCTGGCCGGAGCCGTACCGTTGCGCGGTTAATTTTGTCTTCAACTATCAGGGCGCCGAAGGTTTGGAACCGGATGCCAAGGGCAGGATCGACGCTGAAGAGTATGCCAGACGCGAGTACGGGCCGCGTGTGGGGATCTGGAGGATTTTACGCCTCCTGGAAAAGCATGACCTCAAAGCGACCTTCGTTACCTGCGGCAATTTGGCGGAACGATACCCGGATAGCGTCAAGGCGATTCACGCAGCCGGACATGACGTGGCGGGCCACGGCTATCACCATGAAAAGGCGTGGAAGCTCACGGAATCGGAAGAGTTGGAAACCATTCGCAAGACGGTTGACGTATTGACCGGCCTCACGGGCGAGAGGATCAATGGCTGGAGATGTTGTTTCCAGAGTCACGTTACTCCGGATCTGGGTATCGGCCAAGGTTTTATCTGGAACAGCAATTCGTTTTCTCACGATCTTCCGTATCTGTTGAAAGACGGAGAACGGATCATCGTCGAAATACCCCGACAACCTTTTGGCGACATGTTTATTTTTCAGGGGGGCAAAACCGCCGATCCGGATGACGCCTTGTCTATTTGGAAAAAATCCTTCGACACCTTCTATGCGGAATCCAAATCCTTTCATACTTATTGTCAGTTCTCCTTGCATCCCTTCCTGGTCGGACGCCCCGGCCGGATCGAAGTGCTGGATGAGCTGATCCAATACGTCAAGGGTCATCAAGGCATCTGGTATGCTACGACCGAACAAGTGGCGCGAAGAGTTCTCGAGTGCGCGGGTATACGACCCCGTGCAAAGGTGGAGTACGGCTCGGCGACACTGGCCTTGAAGTGAAATCGGCCAAACGCCTAAACCGCCGCAGGGCGACGTCCATTTGCAACAGATGACGGAGTCGCAGCGCCACACATCGTTGCGGTCCGTTTAGTTTTTATCTCTGACAGACTCTTCACGGTTCCGCTCTTTTAACTCTTTCTCCCACTAGGGACGAAAACATTTGCCGAGATCCCGTGAACGGAAAGCGCGCAAAATGAGTGAGTTAGACGATCTCAAAGATAAGTTGGCGACGGCCGCACAAATTCTCCGCTGGGAGCTTGCGGACATGTGGGGACATGTGAGCGCCAAGACCCCGCGTGGCGATACATTCATATTGCTCCATCTGCGCCCGCCCTTTGATCACACGCTTTCGGAAAATGAAATTTTGGAGTACGACTTCGACGGAAAGCTTGTCGCTGGAAGGCGCGATCCGCCGGAGGAGATTTTTTTCTACACCTGTCTGTAC
>Ga0207701_10003551_pt1 | contig 15987 bp, 13 predicted proteins | sample KBSSwiSSwithPhiX_FD_184294 | JGI IMG/M metagenome (GOLD analysis project Ga0207701, IMG submission 184294) | Switchgrass rhizosphere bulk soil microbial communities from Kellogg Biological Station, Michigan, USA, with PhiX - S5 (SPAdes) (version 2) | ecosystem: Environmental > Terrestrial >... | reverse complement strand
GCACGGCACCGAGAAGGACACGGTGCTCGCGCACAAGGCCGCGATCGACAAGCACCTGGAATCGATCGGGATGCCGGTGACGTACACGAACGTGTTTTGGGGTGGACGGAGCGAGATCAAGCCGTCAGAGATTTCGCCGCGTGCATACGGCGAGTGGCTAGCGCAAAATCGGTAACGAGCCAACAGCGCGTTTACCGACTACGGTCCGCCGTCTTCAGTTTCGCGTTTACGTCCCGTTGCCTACCGTTCGCCGTACAACGGACAACGGTGGTCAACGGCTAGTAAACTCGAAACGGGAATCGGTCAGCGGCAGTCGGCGAACGCGCCGTTCACCGTTTCATCGATCGTTCTTGTACACTCTCCCGCCTTTCATGACGAACATCACTCGCCTGAGTGCCGTGATGTCTTGCGTCGGATCTCCCTGCACCGCGATGAGATCGGCCTGCATTCCCGGCGCGATCGACCCAATTTGATTGCCCATCCTGATCGCCTCCGCGCCGAGTGACGTTGCCGATGTGATCGCGGCGATCGGCGATTGTCCGCCGGCCTGCACCCGGCACACGAGCTCCTCGACGTTGCGCCCGTGCGCGCCCGCCACGGCGTCGGTGCCGAAGACGATCTTGAGTCCCGGCGTTTTCAGCGCGCGCTTGAACATTTCGGTCGCGATCGGGATCGCCTTCTCCATCGCGGCGAACCCTGCCTCGTTGTAGTTGCCGATGCCCTCGTATTTCACGCGGTTGTCGAGGTAGTTGCGGAACACGAGACAGATCTGCGGATCGAAGTAGACTTTGCGCTCGGCCATCAGCTTGAGCGTTTCATCATCGGCGAAGACGCCGTGCTCGACTTGATCGCAACCGGCGAGCACGGTGGCCTTGATGCTCGCCGCGCTGTGAGCGTGCACCATGGTTCTCAAACCCTGCGCCTTCGACTCCTCGCAGATCGCACGCAGCTGTTCGTCGGTCATCGTCTGCTGTCCGCCGTCGCGAATGCTGCCCGAGGCGAACACTTTGATGACGTCGACGCCTTCCGCCTTCCGGCGCCGCACGATCGCCCGCATCGAATCAGGCGTCAGGCGCGCGTTGTTGAGTGCATTGAGCGACGTCAACACACGCGGACCGGGAATCTGCCCCGCAGCGATCCACTCGCGAAGATCCTTGTCTTCGGGTGATCCCGGACTTTGAATCGTCGTCACACCCGACATCAGCGTCGCATAGGCGTTCGCTGCCGTCGACAACATCGACTGCACCGGAGTGTCGCCGTCGTTGTTCGTGTGATATCGGCCCTGACGGTTGAAGTACCAGGTCAGGTGTGAGTGCGCGTCGATCAAGCCGGGAAGGAGCGTGTAACCCTTCAGATCGTAGGTCGCCGCAGCACCGCCGGTTGTGTTGACCTTGGTGATCTTGTCGCCGTCGACGACGACGCTGCCGCCGGGAATGACGTTGCCGCGTCCATCGAGGACACGGTCAGCACGAATGACGATCGGCGTGCTGGGGGTCTGCGCCACACTGGGCGCAGCAATCAACGCAAGAAGAAGCAGCGAGCGCATTGGAATCCGGTTGTGATCGACGCGAGAGCTTACGCCTCGATGCTGCCGGAATCAATCATCCGACTGTCTGTCATCCCGAACGCAGCGAGGGATCTGCTCTCCCGCACTCCACCGCTTCACCGTTTCACCGTTCCACCGCTCTAGCGTTCCACCGTTCCACCGTTCCACCGGACCACCGGACCACCGGACGACCGGACGACCGGACCACCGGACCACCGGACCACCGGACCACCGGACCACCGTTCAGCCGGTAATGGCAGCGGGGCGAGCGATGAAATAGCCCTGCACATACGTGGCGCCGCACTCACGATTCCACTCCAGCTCGTCGCTCGTCTCCACGCTCTCGGCGATTGTCTCGATCTTGAGGTGCTGCGCGAGCTCGAGCACACGCTGCGCGTCATCGCGTTGCGCGACGGCAAAGCGGACGTGCCCCATGTCGAGCTTCACGAAGTCCGGACGCACTTCGTGAATGACCCGGAGCGAGCGCTCGTCGCACCCGACATCGTCCAACGCAACACGGAACCCGACGCCGCGAACCGATTCCACGACGGCCCGGAGCTTTCGTACGTCGGCGGCCCGACCCGTGTCGATCACCTCGAACACCACCCGCTCGCGAAGGATTTCTGCTTCGTCGATCGCCACGATCGTCGACGCCAGGGTTTCGATGCCGTCGTTCAGCGCCTCCGCCGTCACGTTCACGAAGAGATGGCGGCGATCGTCGAGCGTGATCGACGCCTCGCGAATCGCCGAGCGACGCGCCGCGGAGTCGAGCTCCGGCAGCATGCCACAGCCGCGCGCCGTATCGAAGAGTGAATCGGGCAGCACGGTGCGGCCATCGCGCCCGATGCCGCGCACGAACGCCTCGTGTCCCAGCACATTGCTCGTTTCGTCTGCGCGAACGATCGGCTGGAACACGCTCGTGAACCGCTCCGACCGCAGCATCTCGAGCAGCCACTGCGACGTCTGTCGCTGCCGCAGCTGGCGAATCGTCCGCACGCGACGAATGTCTTCGACGTTGAGATCCGCGCGGCCGGTTTTGAAGACGCAACGCGTGTCCGCGCTCTCGTCGTCCGTCAGCAAGTCGATGAGATCGACAACGAGGGCTTCCGGACATCCCGCCGGCGCGTCGATCGCGATCGCACCACTCGCGGTGTTTTGAAACACGCGGTTCGCTTGCCGCAGATAGCGCCGGACTTTTCTCAACGCGTGACCCACGGGCAGCCAGACGAAGAATCGTCCCGGTGTGCCGCTGTGGGAGAGTGCGTCATCCCGCCCCTCGTAAACATCCGCGAGCCGAACCATGTCAGTGCGCCGTGTCTGATCATTCAGTGAGTAGAACCCCAAAGATCAGTGTCGGCGGTTCGGGCGCCGACTTGAGAAATCACTACTTAGGCAGCAAAGACCTCGAACAATCCGGCAGCTCCCATTCCACCTCCGATGCACATCGTCACGAGGCCGACACCACCGCCACGCTTCCCCAATTCGTGCACCAGCTGCGTCGTGAGCTTGGCACCCGTAGCTCCCAACGGATGTCCCAGTGCGATCGCACCGCCGTTGACGTTGACGATCTCCTCGGTCATCTGAAGGTCGCGCACGACGGCGACGACCTGCGCGGCGAACGCTTCATTGAACTCGACGAGCTTCACGTCATTCATGGTCAGGCCCGCGCGCTTGAGCGCTTTCGGGACAGCCTTGATCGGACCGACGCCCATGATGTCCGGATCGACGCCCGCCGTCGCGAACGTGATGAATCGCGCGAGCGGCTTGAGCCCATGTTCCTTCGCACGCTCAGCCGTCATCAACAACACCGCCGCCGCGCCATCCGAATACGGACTCGCGTTGCCGGCGGTCACCGTACCGCCCGCCTTGAACGCCGGCTTGAGCTTCGCCAGTCCTTCGATCGACGTATCGGGCCGCGGAAGCTCGTCACGCACAAAGTCTGTCGTCGACGTTTGCTTCTCTGTTCCCTTCCACGTCACGCGCTCGACGGGAACCGGCGCGATCTGTCCATCGAATGCGTTCGCTTCCAACGCGCGCGTCGCCTTCTGTTGGCTGCCGAGTGCCCACCGATCCTGATCTTCACGCGTGACCTTCCAGCGCTCCGCCACACGCTCGGCGGTGAATCCCATGCCGATGTAGGACTCGGTGAGGTCGGGATCGAGCCGAGTGTGATAGCCGGACATCGGCACTTGGCTCATCATCTCGACGCCGCCCGCGAGCGCGACGTCCGCCATGCCGCTCATGATTTCCTGCGCCGCGAGCGCGACGGTCTGTAACCCCGACGAGCAAAATCGGTTGATCGTCGCCGCCGGTACCTCGACGGGAAGTCCCGCGCGCAGCCACGCGAGTCGCGCGATGTTGAGTCCCTGCGTCGCCTCGGGCATCGCACACCCCCAGAAGACGTCGTCGATCGTCGCCGGATCGATACCCGCCTTCTCGACGGTCGACTTCATCAAGTGCGCGGAGAGATCGACGGCATGCACGTTGGCGAGCGCCCCGTCCTTCTTGCCTTTCGCGACGGCGCTTCTGAGCGCCGAAACAATCACGACTTCTTTCATAGCATTCTCCGGTGGAGCGGTGGTCCGGTGGTGCGGTGGTGCGGTGGTCCGGTGTTCCGGAACTGCCAATGGCGAGATCCCTCGCTGCGCTCGTGGTGACAGCGGATCGGACCACCGGACCACCGCACCACCGGACCACCGTCAGTTCCGTAGTGGCTTTCCCGTTTTCAGCGTGTACTGCATCCGCTCTTGCGTCTCTTTTGTACCCAGCAGCTTCAAAAACGCCTCTCTCTCCAGCGCGAGAATATCCGTCTCCGTCACCTGCCGCGGCGGACCATCACCACCCGTGAGCACATACGCCAACTCGTGCGCAATCCGAACCTCATGATCCGTGATCTGCCCCGCTTCTTTCATGGCCCACGCGGCGTATTTCAAGTTTCCTAACGCATCATTCCCCATCGCCACGATCGTCCTCGGCGACGGCGGCACGTAGTCCGGCGCAAGGTCGACGACACGCGCCGCCGCATCCGCCAGCAACCGATCACGATTCATCGTGATGCGATCGCGCTCTCGCAGAAATCCGAGCTTTCGTGCTTCCAGCGCGCTCGTGCTCGTCGTCGCCATCGCGATGAGCTGGAACGCGCGGCGCACGGCCTCGAACGGATCGGCATCGGGATACGGTCCGAGATCGCCCATGAAGCGAAACAGCAATTCGGTCGTTCCGCCGCCCGCCGGAATGATCCCGACGCCGACCTCGACGAGACCCATATAGAGCTCGGCATGCGCCTGCACCTGATCCGCATGCAACGAAAACTCGGCGCCACCGCCGAGTGTGAGCCCGAACGGCGCGGACACCACAGGGAACGGCGACTGCCGAAGCCGGAGCGACGTGTCCTGAAATCCCTTTACCGCTGCTTCGACCTTCTTCCAGTCTCCGCCCTGAATGAGCCGGAGCACCATGGAGAGATCGGCGCCGGCGGTAAACGTCCGCGGGTCATCATTGCCGAGAACGAGTCCCGTCATCCCGTCGCGCTCGACACGGTCGAGCGCGCGATGCATCATCGCGATCACACCCTCGCCGAGGGTGTTCATCTTGCTGTGGAACTCGATCACCGCGACGCCATTGCCGACGTCGATGAGCGACGCATCATCCGAATGCTCGAGCACGTGCCGCTCGCGGCCCGCCGGGCCATGCAACGAAGCGAGCGTGATGGTGCCGGGATCCTGTGCCACTTCCTCGTAGCCGCCGCGGAGCGCAAGCACCTGTGTGCCGTCGGCCGAGTAGAATCCGTCGCGCGCTTCGCGGAGCAGCGCAGGCTCATCCAAGCCGAGCTCCGCGAACCCGCGCCGCAGGAAGTCCGCGCCGAGCATGTCCATCTGCTTGAATGGGCCGGCGTCCCACGCGTAGCCCCACTCCATCGCGTGGTCGACCGCCGGCAGATCGTACGCGATCTTCGGCGTCGTCGACAACACGTAATGAGAAAACCGTAACAGATACTCTTTGACGAAATCGGCTTCGCGGCCCGTCCAATCGCGCAGCGCGGCGAAACGCTCCGCGAGCGGAAGTTTGGAGAGACGTTTGATGTCCGCGGACTCGTTGGCCGCCTGCGGTTTGTACTCGCCCGTCTTCCAATCGAGCGTGTGGATGTCTTTGCCGACGCGTGTATAGAAGCCCGTGCCGGTTTTGACGCCGACCTTGCCCGCCTTGATCAGGTCGAGCACCCAGGCCGAGAGCGCGAAATCCTCGCCCGTGGTCTCGCCCAGCCCTTTCGTGACGTGTCCGATGACGTCGATGCCGGACAGGTCAGCGGTCCGGAAGGTCGCCGACTTCGAGCGCGCAGTGAGCACGCCGGTCAATACGTCGGCCTCGTCGATCGTGAGCGCGTGTTTTTCCATCATCCGAATCGCGAGCACCATGCCGTACACACCCAACCGGTTCGCGACGAATCCCGGAACGTCCTTCGCGACGACGATTCCCTTTCCGAGGATGCGGTCGCTCAACCGGCGCGCGGCGTCGAGCGTCTGCTTCGACGTCTCGGGCGTCGGAATGATCTCGAGCAGATGCAGATAACGCGGCGGATTGAAGAAGTGCATCCCGAGAAAGCGCTGCCGGAATGCCTCGGAGCGCCCCTCCGTCAGCATCGTCATGGGAATACCTGACGTGTTCGAGGCGACGATGGCGTGTTCCGGCAGCAGCTTTTCGAGGCGCGCGTAGAGCTCGCGTTTCGGCCCGACCTGCTCGATGATCGCTTCGATCACGAGATCGCATCGCGCCAGCTTTTCGAGGTCGTCTTCCGTATTGCCGATTTCAATGAGCGCGGCGCGCGCCGGATCCATGAAGGCGGCCGGCTTCGACTTCAGCGCGCGGTCCAGTCCCCCTTTCGCCGGGCCGTTGCGGTCAGGGGCTCCCGGAATGTCCAGCAAAACGACGGGGATTCCCGCCGATACCGCCAGCGCCGCGATCCCGCTGCCCATGGTCCCCGCCCCCACGACGCCGATCGTGCGAATCACCATGCCCCCTCCACACCGATGTTTATGCCTTTCTTAGAGATAGCAAGCCTGGGAAGGCGCTGGCGAGCTGTGCTTTGATCACACCCCGAAGGTGATTTTGTCCCACGTGCGGGCTGTCTGTTTAGCCCACACTGTGACAGGCCGATGCTTATCCAGTCATACATCTGGCATCGCATGTAACGAACCGCCGCCGGTTCCCGCCGAAACCGCCCCCTTCGCATACCCAGCCCGCCGTATGAGCCGTCGTCAACATCTGCGCGCCGGAGTTACGCTCCTCGAGCTCATGGTCGTCGTCACGATCATGGGCGTCGTCGGCGCGATGTCCGCCGGCCGCGTTCATGCGCTCATCGTCCATCAACGCATCACGCGCGCTGCCAGCGCCGTCCAGAACAATCTGGAGGCCGCGTTTGCGACATCCGGCCGCAACCGGCGCCCGGTGCGTATCACGTGGAATGCATCCACGGCGCAATTGCAGGTGACCGATCGCGCCGGGACCAAGACGTACTCGCACACGAACCTTGGCCGCGAACCGTACGGCCTCGGGTCCAGTGCGGTCTCCGTCTCGAGTTCGCCGATCGAAGTATTTCCCAGCGGTTTGGCAAGCGACAACCTCGTCGTGACGATCACGCTCGAGGGCCTCACCAGACAGGTGCGCATGTCGCGCGCCGGAATGATCGACATCCAAATAATCCAATGATGAAAGCGCGCGAAGGTTTCTCGCTCATCGAGACCATGGTCGCCATGACGATGTTCGCCGTCATCATGCTCGGCATGGCGAAGATGTCCGCGGCAGTGGCCGTGAGAGGGCGCACGAATGACGTGGTCGCGAAACGGAATGCCGTCTTGCAGCTCGAGGCCAACAAGATGGGCGGTGTGCCGTTCGCGAGTCTGAAGATGTGGCCCACCACCGACAGGTCGTTCACGCGCGGTTCGTTCAACTACACGCGCAGGATGACGATCATCCAAACGGGCCAGACGCGTTACACGGTGAAAGTCGTGATCATTCCAGCGGTCGACCCGACGATGAAAGACTCGGTCATCATCGAGCGCTCGCTGGCCCCGGCCGGATCTCCGCTGTGCGTGGGGTGCTGACATGAACATGCGCAGCCGGCGGGCGTTCACGCTTCATGAAATGATCATCTCCATGGTGATCGTCGGGATCATTGGTGGCGCGTTCACCAAGACGCTCATCTCGCAGACACGCTTCCACGATCGTGAGGCCGCGCTGCGCTCTGCGCGCAGCATCGCGCGGGGAGCAACCAATGTGTTGCTCGCGGACATGCGCATGGTCCAGGACTCGGGCGGTGTCGACTCGGTGACGGCGGACGGAAAATTGATCCGCATTCTCGTCCCGTATCGCTTCGGCCTCGTCTGCTCGACGAATGCCAACCTCACCACGGTGAGCATGTTGCCGATCGATTCCAGCACGACGGAGTACTCGGTCTATCAGGGATTCGCGTGGCGCACCGCCACGGGGCGCTACACGTACGTATTCCCGCCCAACCCAACGACGTCGGGCATTCCGTCGGCGTCCGCCTCACCAACCGACTGCACGGGCAATGGGGCGGGTCAGGCGCAGATCTCCACCGTGAGCACGAGCGGCCGCCCCGGTGACATTCTCGATCTCAAAACGGGCGGTTCGAGCGGGGCCCTCACGGGCGCGCCCGTCTTCTTCTTCCAGCGCGTCACGTATTCGTTCCGTACGTCGGCACTCTACCCGTCGCGCCTGGGGCTTTGGCGGAACGTAGAAGACGGCTTGAACGAAGAGATCATGGCGCCGTTCGACACGTCGACGCGCTTCCGGTTCTACCAACCGGGCGATGACACCTCGCGTGTTGCGCCTCCGCCCGTATCCGACATTCGTGGCCTCGATCTCGTGTTGACGGCCATCAGTCCCCGCGCGACCGCCTTGTCGCCGACGACCTCGGCGCGCGTTGTCACTTCCGTCTTCTTCAAGAACGTCCGCTCGTTCTGAGCCGGAGCCCGCATATGGAACTCAATGTGAAGAATCGAAAGGGCCTCGCCATGCCGATGGTGCTGTTGTTCATCGTCGTGTTGTCGGCCTCACTCGCCGCCGCCCTCTCTTCGACCAGAAGCGAAATCGTTACCAACTCCGCCAACCGGGGCCAGGCGCGCGCGTACAACCTCGCGCAGTCCGGCCTGGAGCAATTCCTCGTGCGGCGCAACGAGACTGGCTGGTGCCTGAACTGTGTCCCCGATCCCGCGGTCGCCGATTCCGAGTGGACACGCATCTCGATGCCGGGCGGCTACGCCGACGTCGTCGCCGTTCGCGTTCGGCCGATGATCGGCAAAGAGAACGCGTTGTACTTCATTCGCTCGAAGGGCGTCGATACAACGGCCAAGATCAGCTCGGCGGGGGGGCAATTCGCTGAGCGTACGGTCGGCGTCTACGCGACGTGGAATACGGCGACGATCGACGTGAAGGCCGCCTGGCTCTCGCTGTCGGGTCTCGACAAGAACGGAACCGGCGAAATCAGTGGGGTCGACCAGTGCGGCTCGAAGCCAGACGTCGCCGGCGTCATGGTGCCCAAGGGCGACCTACACGTCGCCGGCAACAGCTTCTTTCCAACCGGATCACCGCCCGTCGATACGACGAACTCGTTCAATCAGCTCAAGCCCAAGGTGAACATCGACTGGGCCAACGTCCTGACGGGCGGCATGGTCGCCGACATTACGATTCCCGGCGGCACGTTCCCCACGGCAGCGGACTTCGACAACGATCCGAATTACTGGCCGGTCATCCGCATCACGACGAACGACTTCTCGCTGCCCAATCGCGGACGGGGAACGATCATCGCCGACAGCAACTTCATCATCACCGGCAGCAACATGTGGGACGGCGTCGTGCTGGTTGGCGGTGAGCTGACCTCGAACGGTAACAACACGACGGCCGGCGCCACGTTGAGTGGATTGAACTTCCTGATCGGTGGAACGCCGTCCAACAGCTCGATCGACGACGCGACGGCGAACGGTCAAAAGACGTACGTCTACAACTCGTGCAACGTCGAGAAAGCGACGACGCGCCTTCGCCGCTACGCGGCGATTCCAAACAGCTGGGTCGACAACGTCGCTTCGTGGTAGTCCACCGCTTGGCAAAGCGCTGATAGATTTGGATGCCTCAGCGGTTCGGCGTTGGTCGACGCGCCACGACCGCCTAGCATTGATGTTGCCCCCGTCTGAGCCGATCGAGTTGGCGCGGACGGGGTAGCACCATCGATCGGGGTCTACTTCCAAATGCTTCTCGGGGGTTCGGTGCGCGTTCGGAAAATTGTATTGGCGGCGGTGGTGGGGGGCCTCGCCGCCTGCGCGTCAGGAGGGCCGCGCCTGTTCGGGTCAACGGCAGAGCTCGCGCCCAAAGTCGCTCCGCAGCAAGGCGAGCGAATTCCCCAGCACCTCACGGTGCAGCTCGGTCGTCCGGCAAACGTTGCGGTGTTTCTCGTCATGCCGGGTCGGGGAAGCCAACTGCTGTTTCCCGCCGACTCGGCGGCCAGCGGCTTCGTCGACGCCGGCTCGCACCTCGTCGAGACGTCATATCGCCGCGCTGCGCTCAGTGATTCGGGACGCCTGATTCGGCAGCCGAACCAGGGCGGTCGGCCCCAGAACAATCAGGCCCGTGGCCGTACCCCGCGCGACACGACGTTTCCGACGTTCGGCTTCAATCAGCGCGGCTATTTGCTGATCTACGCCTCGCAGGAGCCACTGCCGTACAACATTCTCGCGAATCGCGTCTCGGGCATCTCGATTCCCATCGAGGATAACGATGCGCTCAACACGGTGACGAAGTTGATCCGTGCGGAAACGCGCACGACCGGCCCCTGGGCAGCGTTTGCGACGGAGTATCCGCCCTGATCACATCACGCGCGCGCAGTCATCCTGAAGCTCGCGAGCGAGCGGAGGATCTGCTTTCGTAGTTTCGTAGTTTCGTAGTTCACCAAATAAGAAGGCCCGGCGCAGCCGGGCCTTTTCCTTTTCTTCTGGCACCTGGCACCTGGCACCTGGCGCCTGGCACCTATCTCTCCACCGCCCCCTTCAAGATCCCTTCGCGAATCCTGACTGCCTTCGCACCCGCGCTCGGATCCGCTTCTACGAGCACGTCCCCCGCGGCAAACTGCAGCTTGCCCGATAGCGTGAGTGTCTCCGCCCCGCGCCGCACCTTGATTGCCAGCGGCGATCCCTCCACCGAGGCGCCGTATCGCGCTCTGAGCCGCGCCCCGAACTGTTGATCGGCAACCTGGATGTCGCCCACCCACAACAAGTAGTCGCCGACCTTCACGCCCGCGGCTTCAGCCGCACTCCCTTCGTTCACGTTCGCGACGACGATCCCGTCCGCATCCTGCTGGGTCAGCACGCCGAGTCTTGGAACCCGCTCCTGGCGGGCGCGGAGACCGGCCAGCGGGAGAATGCTGTCCCAGGGAAACGGCTCGCGCCCGTCGATGTATTTCGCGTTGAACGCCGCGAATGACTTCCCGTTTGCCGCTTCACTGACCGCTGACCACCAGTCGGACGACGTGAACCCGTGTCCCTTCTTGAACGTTTTCTGATAGAGACCGCGCATCACGTCGTCGAGCGAGCGTTTGTTGTCGCTCGCATCGCGAATCAGCACGTCGAGCATGAGACCGGCGAGTGAGCCTTTCGGATAGTACAGATACCCCGTGCCGTCGACGGGGTGGATCCAAGTGCTCAGCGACGCATCCTCGAGCGCAACCGGGGGCGCACCAGCGACCTCGTTGATTTTGGCCGCGGTCAGCGCGTAAAAGCCGTACGCGTCGACGACGCCGCCGCGCACCTCCGCCAGATCGGCGTAATAGTCCGTGATTCCCTCCGACACCCACAGCCACGGCGTTGGTTGCGGCCGCGAATACACGTATGGCCACATCTCCGACGGACGCAGTCGCTTCACGTTCCACGAGTGGAAGATCTCATGCGCGTACAGCGACGGCTGGAACTCGCTGCCGACATACGGCGGTGCGAAGACGTCGACGTGCGAGTTCTGATGCTCGAGTCCACTCGCGCCGCCGAACGACGAGTCGACGATCTGCATGACGGTGTACGTCTCCCACGGCGCCTCGCCGAACACCGCCACTTCAGGCGGTATCACACGCTTGAGCTGATCCCACGCCTGCTCGCGCGCGCGGCCGCTCACCGACCCGGCTGGATACGAGGCGAGACGCACCCACTTCATCGCGATCCGCGCGCTATCGAGATCGAATCGCCCGATGAAGAACGGCATGTCGACGAGATCGTGATAATTCGTCGCCGTGTACGCGAGACGGCCGGCGCTCGTCATGCCGGTCGCGACACGCCAGTCCGCCTCGGTCTTGACGTTGACGGTCGCCGGAAACTCGAGCGGATTGCCCTCCGCATAGAGGAACAGGTTCGTTCCGTTGAACAGCAGGAAGTCGGCGCGTGCCCACGAGGCCGCGTTGTCGAGTGAATCGGCGTGATAGCGAAACGAGACGCGAATCGACTTCGCGCCATCCGGCCGAATGCGCCATGTGTCGAAATCGAGCTTATCCCAGGCGAGCTCGCGGCTCGTCCCTGAAGCCGGCGTCGCCTCGAAGTCCACGATCGCGCGCGCGAAGTTCGAGATCTCGTACGCACCGGGCGTCCACGCCGGCAGCGACAGCACCACCGGTGATGTCCCGGCGGTCGTAAACGTCATCGCGACGTCGACCTCGCGCCGCGCGCCGTTCGCCCGGAGAAAAGTGACTTCGTACGCCACGTCACGGATCGGGGCCGACACGCTATCTCGTGCTACGGGCTGCTGCGCCAACGCGGAACCGGTCGCGGCCAGCACGGATATCATCAAGAGCCGAATCATGGGCGGAAGCTAGCCATTTCCATGGGGCGAAGGGACAACGTACGCTTTGCCCCAACACTGTTTCGCCCCTCGTGGCGGCTCCGCATATTGAAGCACGGCGATCTCGTTTCTCTCCACGACGCCGGCCAATACGACCGTGAGGGTTAGTGGCATGAGGCGCGTTTCACCCGCTCGCGCAGCAATCCTGTTCGTATCGCTTGCGACGCTGTTCGGCGCATCGCGGGCGGACGCACAACCGCGCAACACGGGAACGCTCACCGGCGTCGTGCTCGATGAAATGGGCAAGCCGGTACCCGCCGTCGAAGTGGCCATCGCAAAAATCTCGCGGACGACACGCACCGACTCGGCGGGCAAGTTCATTCTCGCCCTCGTCCCGGCGGGCAGTTACGACGTCGCGTTCCGCCGTGTGTCCTACGCACCGATGGTGTTCATGCTCGAGATCTCCCGCGGCGACACCACCGAGGCGGAAGTCAAGATGAACGTGGTCGCACAGGAGATGACCGCGATCAAGGTCGAGGAAAAACCGGAGCTCATCCGGCAGCTCGACGGTTTCGAGGATCGCCGCCGGCAGGGGCTCGGGCACTACTTCACGCGGAAGGAGATCGACGAGCGGAACCCGCTCGTGCTGAGCGACATGTTCCGCACGATCCCCGGGACGATGGTCGTTCCCGTCGGCATGACACGATCATCGCAGCTGCGGTTCACACGTGCGATCAAGCCGGGACGCGATTGCCCACCGGCCTACTACGTCGACGGACAGTTTGCGACCGGTTACAATATCGACGACATGCCGGTGAGCGACGTCGAGGCCGTCGAGGTGTATTCGGGCATCGCCACGCTGCCGGCACAGTTCGCGAAAATGCGCAGCACCATCAACTGCGGCACGATCGTGATCTGGACCCGCATCCCTGGAAACAAAAAACCCCCGAAATGATTCCTCAGCTCCGCCAGTCGCGGGCGCTGCTCGCGATTGGCGCGAGTGTGCCTCTGTTCGGCGTTTCGTCGCTGGCCGCACAACGCGCCGCGACGACTTCCGCCGATCTCATCGTCACCCACGCCCGGATCTACACCGTCGATGACACGCGCCCGTTCGTGTCGGCGATGGCCATCCAGGGCGGCAAAGTGCAGTTCGTTGGCTCCGAGCGAGAAGCACTGCAACTCCGCGGCGCCAACACGCGCATGCTCGACGCCGGCGGCCAAACGATCATCCCCGGGATGATCGACGCACACGCGCATCTCTTCAATCTCGCGACGTTCCTCCGCAACCTCGACGTCACCGACACGCGTTCGTACGAGTCTATCGTGGCCCGCGTCGCCGATCGGATTCGCACAGCGCAACCGAATGCGTGGGTGATCGGCCGCGGCTGGGATCAGAACAAATGGGGCAATACCCAGTTCCCCACGCATGACGCGCTCTCGCGCGTCTCGCCGAACAACCCCGTCGTGCTCACGCGCATCGACGGCCATGCGATTCTCGCCAACGCCGCCGCGATGAAAGCCGCCGGCGTCACGGCCGCAACGAAAGATCCGTCCGGCGGAAAGATCGAACGCACGCCCACCGGCGAGCCGACGGGTGTCTTCATCGACAACGCGATGGAGCTCGTCAATCGGAGCATTCCTCCGATGACGAAGGATGACATGCGTGCCGCGACCCTCAACGCGATCACCGAAGCCAACAAGCTCGGTCTGGTCGGCGTGCACGATGCCGGAGAGCCGCGCGAGGTGATCGACATCTTCGAGGAGCTCGCGAAGGCCGGCACGTTCAACCTGCGCGCCTATGTCATGATCAGCGATGACAGCGCGGCGATCGCCCATTATTTCCAGCGCGGCCCGCAGAGCGCGCTCTACGACGGCCGTCTGTGGATTCGCTCGATCAAGCTCTACGCGGACGGCGCGCTCGGCTCCCGCGGCGCCGCGTTGCTCGATCCGTACGCGGACGATGCGAAGAACATCGGTCTGCTCCGGACGACCGCCGCTCATTTGCAAGACGTTTCGACGCGCGCACTCCGACAGGGGTTCCAAGTCGGCATCCATGCCATCGGGGATCGGGGAAATCGCATTGCGCTCGACGCGTTCGACAACGCACTGAAAGCGGTTCCGACGGCCGATCATCGTTTTCGCATCGAGCACGTGCAGGTGCTCGATCACGCGGACGTGCCGCGCTTTGCGCAGCTCGGCGTCATCCCGTCGATGCAAGCCGTGCATCAGCCTAGTGACATGTATTGGGCGCCGACCCGGTTGGGTTATGCGAGAACGCTCGGAGCGTACGCATGGCGCTCGTTGCTGGCGACCGGGGTCATCATCCCGAACGGCAGCGACTTCCCTGTGGAACGCGTGAATCCACTCTTCTCGTTCCACGCCGCGATTGCGCGTCAGGACGATAACAACTGGCCGCCGGGCGGCTGGTTCCCCGAGCAGAAGATGACGCGCGAGGAAGCACTCAAAGCGATGACTATCTGGGCTGCGTTCGCCGGATTCCAGGAAAACGTCACCGGATCGCTGACGCCCGGCAAATATGCCGATTTTGTGATCCTCGACCGCGACATCATGCGGGTGCCGGATGAACAAGTGCTCGGCACCGGCGTGATCGCCACATATATTGGAGGACGCGCGGTGTTCGAGCGGAGTCGCTGAACACGTCGCGAGTTTCCCTCCGGGGGCGGTGGTTGGAATGGTTCCACCAATTGTGGGTCTTGGACCCGCCACGAATTCCATCGACGGGCGTCACCGCTGGCTGACGCCCGAGCGCCTGACTCGCGTGCGGGCAATCTTGCTCGCGGTCTCGCTGTTCTTCGGCCTCGCGGTCTACGTGTTCCACACGCTGGGCGTAGCGCCGGTGCAGCCGCTCCTCATCACGAAATTGCGCGGCGTCGGTCTGCTCACCTGGATCTATGCGCTGGTCCAGATGATCGACCTTCGCTTTTACAACAGCCGTTGGGCGCAGCGCCGCCGCGCGTCTACGGGAATCCCGGACAGCCTCCATGGCTGGCTGTTCGGTCAGATGCTGGCCTGGTTTGGAATTCTCTACTACGGGCTGACCGAGGACCTGCGCTGGTACGTTGCCGGACTCGTAATCCTGGTGCTGAGCTTCCTCGCATTTCCGATTAGGAAGCCTGAATAGGGTCAAGAGGCAAGGGTCGAGGGCGTATCTGTTGAGACCCACTGCCTTTGCGCCGACACTCAAATGGCACGCGAGCCCGGTCAAGCGTTGAGGGGGCCGATACCCTTCACCCTTTGACCGTTTCGCCACCCTGGCTTCCCGCCCAAGCCTCTATCACTTTTCGCCGGATGTTTCTGATCCGGACCCCAATTTTCGTCTAATGCTTAGCCCGTCCTCGCTTGCGTTTTTGAAGCGTCTGTTGGATACCCCCGCCCCATCGGGATTCGAGGGACCTGCGTCGCGCGTCTGGCGTGAAGAAGCGTCGACCTTCGCCGAGCGCGTCACGACCGACGTCGCGGGCAACAGCATGGCGGAAGTGAATCCGAACGGATCGCCGACCATCATGCTCGACGGCCACATCGACGAGATCGGGCTGATCGTGCAGTACATCGACGACGACGGTTTCGTCTATCCCGGTGCCATCGGCGGC
>Ga0207701_10003548_pt1 | contig 15990 bp, 15 predicted proteins | sample KBSSwiSSwithPhiX_FD_184294 | JGI IMG/M metagenome (GOLD analysis project Ga0207701, IMG submission 184294) | Switchgrass rhizosphere bulk soil microbial communities from Kellogg Biological Station, Michigan, USA, with PhiX - S5 (SPAdes) (version 2) | ecosystem: Environmental > Terrestrial >... | reverse complement strand
TGCGGCGCGGCTACGAGGTGACCGTGTTCGACGCGGCGGCGCCGTCCGCGCTCGCCTCCCATCGCGACCAGGTCGAGTACATTCGCGGCGATCTCGGCACGCCTGCGGACATCGATCGCGCGATGATGGCGTGCCGGCCGCAGGGCGTGTTTCACCTGGGCGCGATTCTCGCGGGGCCTTGCGAAGAGAACCCTCAGCGCGGCTTCGCGATCAACTTCGGATCGACGCAGGTTCTACTCGACGCGAGCGTCGCGCTCGGCGTCCGCAAGTTCTTTCAGGTGAGCTCGATCTCGGTGTTCGGCCGCGACGCCGTCGAGCCCGTGGCCGACGACGCGGTCAAGAACCCTGAGACCATCTACGGCCAGACCAAGCTCGCGTGCGAGCATTTGTTGCAGTGGTACGCAACGAAGCGAGGCATCGACGCGTGTGCGTTGCGATTCACATGGCTCTTCGGACCCGGCCGGACGACGGGCATCACTGCGTTGTACTCGTCGCTCATCCTCGACGCCATCGCGCGCGGCGAGCCGGTCACCATTCCGAATCCCGACGAACGAGGCGACTGGCTTTACGTCAAGGACGCCGTCAAGGCCATCCTCGCGCTTTGGGACTCGAGCGGCTTGAGCCAGCGGATCTTCAACATCGCGGGCGGGGTGCATTCCATTCGCGAAGTCGTCGGTATCGCGTGCAAGCTGCGGCCCGAGGCGCGTGTCGAGCTTGCCAGCGGTGGGGCATCGCTGTCGCCGTATCCCGCGGCTTTCAACGACAGCGCCGCCCGCCGCGAGCTTCGCTTCCAGCCCGATTACACGATCGAACAGGCCGTCGCGGAACACTTGCGCACGGTCGCCACCGCCTGAAAGGTACCGCCATGCAGGACGTGCTTCTCGACTACGGCGACACGCGGATGCGCGTGGAGCTTCCGGACAGCGCTATGGTCGTTCGCTACGGCAAGACCTACACGGACCCACCGGCAGTCGACGCGGTCGATGCCATGCGCAACGCGCTGGCGGCGCCACTCGGCACGCCGCCGCTGCGCGATCTCGCAGGCCCCGGCAAAAAGGTCGTCATCGGCTTTCCCGACCGCGTGAAGGGCGGGATGAGTCCGAAAAGCCATCGTCGCGTCGCGATCCCGATCATCGTAGAGGAACTCGTTGCTTCCGGCACGCGCATCGAGGACATCAGCCTGCTCTGTGCGATGGGGCTTCATCGCAAGAACACGCTCGAGGAGTGGCACCAGTACTTGGGCCGCGACATCGTCGACCGCTTCTGGCCGGACCGTCTCGTCAATTACGACGCCGAGGCGCCCGACCTCCTCGACCTCGGCACCGACGCGATGGGCAACCGCGTGCAATGCAATCGCATGATGGCCGAAGCGGACCTGCCCATCGTCATCGGTCACGTGACGGGCAACCCCTACGGCGGCTACAGCGGCGGCTACAAGATGATCGTCACGGGCATGTCCGGCTGGCAATCGATCGCGTCGCACCACACACCGTCGACGATGCATCGCCACGACTGGCTCGGCGCGAGCACCCATTCGCACATGCGCAAGCAATTCCGCTCGATCGGCGAGGCGATGGAGAAAGGCATCGGCAAACGATTCTTCGCCGTCGACGCCGTGCTGGGGCAGTTCGCCGAGGTGCTCGATGTCAAGGCCGGCTTGCTCGATCTCGTCGAGGACGCGACCTGGCCGCTGGCCGACCGCCGCACGAACGTGGCACTCGACATGGCGGATCCGGCCGACGTCCTGATCGTGGGCCTTCCGCGCAACTTCCACTATGGCCCGGGAATGGGGACGAATCCCATCCTCATGAGCCTCGCGATCGGCGGCCAGCTCACGCGCTGCTGGAACGCGTTGCGCGAAGGATGTGTCGTCATTGCAGCAGCGGTAAGCGACGGCTGGTTCAACCCGCACTGGTTTCCTTCGTACGAGGAGACGTACGCCGCCTTGCAGCGCTACACGAGTGCCAGGGACTTCCTCAAGTCGAACGACGCGGCGGCCATCGTCGCCAACTACGACTATCGTTGGCAGTACTCCAACCGTTACACGTATCACCCATTCCATGCGATGAGCATGATCAGCGGCGGCAGCATCCTCGGCCTGTGGACGTCGGCCGTGCTGATGGTAGGCGCGCAGGCACCCCAGTACGCGCGCGGCATGGGATTCGTTCCGGTGCACGACTTCGCCGAGGCCATGCGCCATGCGGAGAAGATCGTCGGCCGCAACCCGCGCATCCTGTGCACGCCGGAGTGTTTCTCGGGAGGCGCCGCCGTCCACCTGCATCGCAAGCCGGGAATGCGCCATGCCGCCTGAACTTACGAACGTCGGCATCGTCGGTGCCGGCGTGATGGGAAGCCGCGCGGCGCAGACTATCGCTGCGGCAGGTCATCGTGTTTCCGTATACGACCCCTCACCGAGCGCACGTACCGCACTGCAATCGGTCGCAGGCATCGCTGTCGTCGCATCGCTGGAGGATGTCGGCCGCAGCGCGGACGTTGTCCTCATGTATCTGCCCGGACCGCAGGAAGTCGCCGCGTGCGTGCCAACCCTCCTCGCGCACGCGCACGCCAACGCAATCCTCGTCGACCACAGCACGGTCGATCCGGACACCTCCAAGCGCATGTCCGAGCTCGCGGCGGCGAAGTCCATCGGCTATCTCGATGCGCCCATACTCGGGCGCCCTGCGAGCATCGGCAAATGGACCCTCGTCGTCGGCGGTCGCGACACCGATGTCGACCGATGCCGGCCGGTCCTGCAGCATCTGGCGGCGAACATCTTCCACATCGGCCCCGCCGGGTGCGGCAATCAGGTCAAGCTCCTGAACCAGCTCATGTTCGGTGCCATCAACGCGATGACCGCCGAGATGATGGCGATTGCGGAGCATATCGGCCTCCCGCCCGCGCTGCTCTACCAAACGATCACCAGCAGCAACGCGGCCACGGTAAGCAACCTGTTCCGCGAGCTCGGGTCTCGCATCGCTGCCGAGGACTACGACAGTCCGACATTTTCGATCGACCTTCTCGCCAAGGACGTGCGCCTTGCTACGGAGATGGCAAGAGCGCAGGGCGCGCCGCCGATCCTCGCCCGCAGCATCGAGTTCCTCAACGAAGCGGCGCGTGCGCAAGGATTGGGCAAGCTCGACACGGCGGCGATGTGGAAGCTTTACGCGGGAATCTGGAGTGGACCGACTGGTCGACCAGGCGGTCGCTGATGCAGACACGGCGGTAACAGCGCGGGCGAGCCACAGCGGCCCGCTCGCGTCCATGCGGATAGACCCGTCCGCGCGCCCGAACAATCGGTGGCACTTCGAAACTTCCCCCCGTGCCAAGATGTTGTCGCGTCGGTCGACTTGAACCGACGAGCAAGCGTATTCGCCTGCTCGAGCGCGAGTTAGCCCGCAAGGAGAAGGCACTTGCCGAGGCTCCATTTTGGGACGTTGAATGCCCGTGAAGTCGCTCGCCTTGACGAACATCAAGGTCATGGCCTCGACAAGTTCTATCATCGGTTCATGAAGGTTGTGATTCCAATGGCCTTTTGCTCTTGACCACACAGGCTGCGTTGGGCGCAGAGCCCCCACCCTCGCTGAACCACTACCGCTGCTACATCTGCCATTCGAACCAAGAGACCCTGGTGGGCCGGCGTTTGCGGCCGTCGCCGCGGCGTACCGCGGCCGGCGCGACGCCGTGACGCGGATCGCCAACGACATCCGCGCTGGCATTCGAGGCGGAGGCCCATGGCACATGCCGCCGCACCCCGAGGTATCACCCGAAGAGGCGCGCACGATGGCGCGCTACATCATGTCGCTTGCGCCGCATGAAACAGAGACGCAGCATGCCAAGCAACCAAAGTAATCAATCGAAGGCACATCGTATGAACCAGCGAGTCGGCAACGTATGCGGTCGTAATGTCGTGACGGTCGCGCCCGGGACGAGCGTCGCTGAGGCGGCAGCGCTCATGCGCAAGCATCACGTCGGGACGGTCGTCATCGTCGAGGACCAGGCTGGCGCGCAGGTACCCACTGGCATCGTGACCGACCGCGATATCGTCGTCGAAGTTGTCGCGGCCGGCCTTGACGCCAGCGCGCTCGCCGTCGGCGAGATCGTGCAACGACCGCTTGTCACGATCACGTCGGAAGCGACCTGCTCGCAGGTGGTGCGCGAGATGTCGATCCAGGGCGTGCGCCGGTTGCCAGTGGTGAACGCCGACGGCACGCTCGCGGGAATCGTCGCGCTCGACGACGTCTTGCTCGATCTCGTGGCCCCGCTCGTCGCCGTTGGCGATCTCGCCAATCGCGAGCGTAGCTTCGAGCTCCACACGCGAACCGCATGAGAAACACACAAAGAAGCCAGCATTGACCCACGTCAATCCCGTCGAGGCTTGCGGGGGGTCGAATAGGGATTACACCATCGCAGAGAGCTCGTCCGATGTTCAAGCGCATTCTCGTGGCCGTGGACGGCAGCCCGGCGTCCATCGCCGGCCTTCGTTCGGCGCTTGACGTCACGAACGACCAGAAGGCAACACTCCTGGCCGTGCATATCATCGACGACGGGAATTTGCCGATCAACTTCGAAGGGGCCGTGTATCCGCCAGCCGTCGTCGATGCGTATTACGTCGCGGCCGAAAAGAACGGGCGCAAAGTCCTCGACCGCGCGACAACGATGGCGGGGCGCCGCGGCGTCAAGGTCACGCCCCTCATCGTGCGCTCGAGATTGAAGACCGTCGCCGGCGCCATCGTTGCGCTAGCGCGCAAGCACAAGGCCGACGTCATCGTGCTCGGCACCCACGGGCGCCGCGGCTTGAAGCGCATGCTCATGGGCAGCGATGCCGAAGAAGTGGTCCGCCAGGCGCTGGTACCGGTTCTCCTCGTGCATGAAACCTATCGTGCGGCGCGCAAGTTGCGCGCGGCGGGTGTCGCAGCATCGAGCACGAAGCCTGCGTCCGCCGCCCGCCTGGCTGACTAAGACAATGCGCGGCGTGACCGACGTCAACCACGAGCACGTCTACTGCCCGCACAATAGCCCCGTGGATATCCGAGATCTCTGCGTCCCTGCAGTTGGCGTGGCTTATCGCGGCATGGCCGTGAGCGAGCCGGCGGCTCATGCACGAGCATCACGTGGTAAGCCTGATCGTCATCGAGGAGCGCGATTCGGGGAAGATGCCCATCGGCCTCCTGACCGATCGCATATCGTCATTGCGGTTGTTTGCAAGGGACCTGGACGCGCGCACGATCCCTGTCTCCGAAGTCATGGCGACGGACGTCGTTGCGGTGCGCGATGAGGACGACATGAAGGACGCGTTGGGACTGATGCGCCGGCGCGGCGTACGCCGCGCGCCCGTTGTGACCCGGAGCGGTATGCTGGTCGGCATCGTCACGCTCGACGGTCTGCTGCGCACGCTGGTCGGGCAACTGAACGATCTTGCGGGCGCCATATCCACGGAGCTCTCCGCCGAGCCCGTCGTGCGTTCCTAGAAATGCCCTTGCCACTTTTTCGACACCCTGGGCCCCGCTCAGCTGGCCCTTGGATCCTGCGCATAACATTGATCGTGGCTGCGATCGTCGCCGCGGGATACTTCTTGCGAGACCCGATCTTCGGCATGCCCGTCGACGTGCACGAAGTGACCTCGGGAGACCTCGTCCAGACCGTGGTGGCCAGTGGCCGCGTGACCACGCCGCAGCGCGTGTCGGTGGCGGCAGTCGTCACCGAAGCGGTCGCGCGAATTCCCGTCGAAGAGGGTCAAAAGGTGCGTCGCGGTGACGTGCTGATCGAGCTCGACGACCGCGACGAGCGCGCCGCGGTTGCGCAGGCCGAAGCTGCGGTGGCGCAAAGCGAGGCCAAGCTCCGTCAACTGCGCGAGGCCGGCCTGCCCGCATCGAAGCAGGCATTCGTCCAGGCCGAGGCGAACCAGCGCCTCGCGCGCCAGCAATTCGAGCGCAACCGGAACCTGAGGGCGCAGGGCTACATCAGCCAGTCGGCGCTAGACGATGCGACACGGAATCTGGACGTCGCCAACAGCCAGCTTGACTCTGCGCGGGTGCAAGTCGCGACGAATTCCGCGGGCGGCGCCGATTTTGAGATGGCGCAGACCGCCCTCCAGCAGTCGCGCGCGGGGCTCGCGGTGGCGAAGGCGCGCCTTGCGCAGGACGTCATCGTTGCCCCGACGGACGGCGTGCTGATCGGCCGCAGTGTCGAGCCTGGCGACGTCGTCCAGCCGGGAAGGGAACTCATGGTGCTCGCACCGGCCGGAGAGACGCAGATCGTGGTCCAGGTCGACGAGAAAAACCTGTCTAAGCTCAAGCTCGGACAAAGTGCGCTCGCCTCCGCGGATGCCTATCCGCATGACCGGTTCGGCGCCGAGCTCTTCTATATCAATCCCGGGATCGACGCTCTGCGCGGCTCCGTCGAGGTCAAGCTGCGCGTGACCGATCCGCCGGCGTATTTGCGCCAGGACATGACAGTATCAGTCGATATCGAAGTGGCACGGCGCGCAGCTACGCTCGTCGCACCCGCCGACACGGTGTTCGACGCGGCGAGCACGCACCCCTGGGTGCTGGTCATCGAAGACCATCATGCGGCACGCAAATCCGTAGTCCTGGGCCTCAAAGGCGACGGCCAGATCGAGATCCTCGACGGCGTCGCGGCCGGCGAGCGCCTGATCCGGACCGCATCCAATCCGTCTCTGGGGCAGCGCGTGCGCGTTGCTGCTACAAAGCAACCGCGCTCGTGAACCCGTTGGGGTTCTTCGAAACGGTGGTCGCGTTTCGCTTCATGCGCGAGGGGCTGACTCAGACACTGCTGATCGTCTTCGGAGTCGCCCTCGGCGCCGGCGTGATCATCTTCATGTCCGCCCTGCTCGCCGGATTGCAGGCGAACATCATTCGCCGGACGCTCAACTTCCAGGCGCCCATCCAGGTGCTCGCGCCAGACCAGGTGTCGCGATCCCTGCGTCGCGATGACACGGCAGCGATCGCGTCCCGGGTTCAGCCCCGCTCGCAGCAGCTTCGCTCACTCGACCAGTGGCAGAAGGTGCGCGCCGGCATCGAACGCATGCCTGATGTCGTCAGCGTAACGCCCGTCGTGGCCGGTCCAGGCTTCGCTCGCCGTGGCGAAGCGACCAAGGCCGTCTCCATCGTCGGCATCGATCCCGATTCCTACGTCCGCGTCATCGCGCTACCCGAGAAGATAGTCGCGGGCGGATACGACGTGGGACCGACCGATATCGTCATCGGATCCGAGCTTGCGCGGGATCTCGGCACTGAAGTGGGCGACAAGCTCTCGCTGGCCAGCGCAGGCGGCTCCGCCGCGACCCTTGTCGTCGCAGGCGTATTCGACTTTGGCAACCAGGGCGTGAACGAGCGTACCGTCTACGTCGCGTTGCGCACGGCGCAGAGCCTGCTCGACCTCGCGGGCGGCGCGACAAGCCTCGACGTCAAGGTGCGTGACCCCTTCGCTGCCGAAACAATAGCCCGGGACATTCGTGAGACCGGTGACCTTCGCGTCGACAGCTGGATCAGCACCAACGCGCAGTTCTTCAGCGCGATGTCGGCGCAGATTCTCGCCAATACGCTCATTCGCATCTTCGTGGGAATCACAGTCGCGCTAGGCATCGCGAGCGTGCTCGTGGTCTCGGTAGTTCAGAAGTCGAAGGAAATCGGCATCCTGCGCGCCATGGGGACTGGGCGCGCCCAAGTGCTTCGGGTGTTCCTGATCCAGGGCGGGTTCATGGGGCTCATTGGGGCGTTTCTCGGATCGCTTCTCGCGTGGGGCTTTCTCATGCTCTGGCGCGGCATCGCACGCAATCCCGACGGATCGCCGCTGTTCGTCATCGTGATCGAGCCGTCGCTATTCGCGATCGCCTGCGTGGGCGCGGCATTCGTTGGCATTCTCGCCGCGGTGGTGCCGGCCAGGCGCGCGGCTCGGCTCGACCCGGCGGTTGCTATCCATGGATGAACGGGCGACGAGCGCAGAGACGCTCCGACTCACCGGGGTGCGCAAATCATACGGAATCGGCACACCGGTCGAGGTCGAGGTCCTGCACGGGATCGATCTCGTTCTGCGCCGCGGAGAGTTCGCAGCCCTGATCGGTCCTTCCGGCTCGGGCAAGACGACGCTGCTCAACGTGATCGGGCTGCTCGATCAGCCAAGCGCAGGAACCATCGTCGTGGCGGGGCAAGATGCGGGCACGCTGGAAGACGGCGAAGCTACCCGACTACGGGGACGCGCCATTGGCTTCATTTTCCAGTATCACCACCTGCTCCCGGCTTTCACAGCGCTCGAGAACGTGATGATGCCGATACTCGCCTCGCGCGGCCGAGCCGACGACGCGATGCGGGCGACCGCCGCGCTGCTGCTCGACCGCGTGGGTCTTGCGCCATGGCGCGACCACAAGACGTCCGACATCTCCGGCGGCCAGCAACAGCGCGTCGCAATCGCCCGATCGCTTGCCATGAATCCGGCGCTCGTCCTCGCCGACGAGCCCAGCGGAAACCTCGACACGGAGAACGCGGACGCCGTCTTCGATCTGATGCGCGACGTCAACGTCGCGAGCGCCACGACGTTCCTCATCGTCACGCACGACCCGAGGCTTGCGCGACGCTGTGACCGCATCCTGGAACTGGTCGACGGTCGCCTCGTGTCCGACAGGGTGAATCGCGACGTCATCCGCCGCGGCTAGCGCACAACTCGTACGAGTTGCGCCTTACGCGATGGCGCGTGACCAAGAATAGAGGCCACTCGTTGACGCACGTCAATCCGATTCGAGGACATTCCACGCTAAATAACTACCAGTTAGATGACAATTCCCGAGGTTCCCATGTTCCAACGCATTCTCGTCGCAGTCGACGGAAGCCCCGCCTCCAACGCAGGACTCAAGTCCGCCATCGAGCTCGCGGCAGATCAGCACGCGACGCTTCTGCTGCTTCACGTCATCGACGATTCGGCGCTCGCCCCGGGCTTCGAAGGCGGCTTCGCCGTTCCAAGTTATATCGACATGTTTTACGACGCTCTGCGCGACACGGGGCGCAAGGTGCTCGCCAAAGCCGGGGCCGCTGCCAAAGTCGCCAAGGTCGAAAGCAAACTGGTGCTCGCGGAAGCCCGCGCCGCCACTGTGGCGCACGTCATCGTGCGGCAGGCGCGCAAGCTCAAGGCCGATATCATCGTGATCGGTACTCACGGCCGGCGAGGATTGCGCAGGGTTCTCATGGGCAGCGACGCGGAAGCCGTGGTACGCGAGGCAGGCGTGCCGGTGCTTCTGGTGCGTGGCGGCATCGCGCGAAAGCGCAATCCGGCAGTAGACGCGGCGCTGCTCACCCGGTCCGTCCGCCCGCCAACCAAGCCGGCGCGTGCCGCTCGGGCCAACTAATCTGGTTACGTCGGAGCCTCAGGCGATCAGGATCGACAAGACTTGAGAACCATCGCGTGCATTACAAAACTCCCTTACTCGGTGCTTCCAGGTGCGCCATGTATGTAGCTCGAGCAGGGTTGTCATTACCCTGAAACGGCACAGCCGCCGCGCTCGACCATCGTCGATACAACATCGGCTCACCGCGCGCACGACGCGACTTCGGCGCTCAGTCGTCCGTCTCCGAGCGCCCTCGCCGTTTCGAAAATGATCGCGCAAGTAGATGCAGCGTAGAGCAACGGCTGGCACTAGCACCGCAAAGGCGAGCACTCCGAAGATTTCTGCCCGCGGATAGTGCGCCAGGACTTGCCAGTACGCTGTTCCGTGCTCGACCACGCTGTCCATGCAGTTCTCGCTTCGATGCGTGCGGGCGATTCGCTAGCGTTATGAGACCAGCACCACCGGTATCAGTGACAGGTGAACGACTTTCGTTGCGATGGACCCGAGTACGAGATTGGGCAACGCGGACATTCCTCGCGTACCCATGTAGATCATCCGGCAGCCCGCGCTGTCGCCATGCTCGACGATCGTTTCAGCGATCGTGCCCACCAGGATGTGGGATTCATAGGCGACACCGCTCTCATCCAGAAGCTTGCGGGCAGCGGCAAGCATCTGCTCCCCTTCCTCCCGGTAGTACCGATCGATCATGTCCTTGGTCAGCACGTGCGAGGAGAAGCCGCCGATTTTGGGAACCGGGAGGTGGACGGCCACAAGCTCGACGCGAATCGGCTCCTTGAATTGTGCAGATAGCTCGATGAGCTTCCGCGTGGCACGGAGCGAGGCCTCTGACCCGTCAACTGCAAGCAACATCTTCATCATGGTCGATCACCTCATACAAGGGCGCCGCTCTTTCCTGACGAGTCGCGCCGAGGATCTGATCAAGCGCGCCGATCACAGCATCCGGGCGGCGGAAGCGTCGACGGCATCCTCAGGCTTCTGAGTGTATCCCCGCCATTGCGCCGAATCCACAGGGGAGACTCCAGTAGCAGGCATCGGCCGCGACGCGCGAGACCTTCGCGCCCCGTCAGGCCGTTCCTGCCGCAATCGCCGGTTCCGCTCGCACTTGCATCCGATAGAACCATGCCTTCGCTCCTTCCGTCGCCGCGACATAGGCCAAGACAATGACAAGGACGGCGGCCATCTGCGGCGTCGAAAGCGGCACAAAGCCAAACATCGCACTCAAGGGACCTAGGTACGGGATCGCGAGGGTCGCGACGGTGACCGCGAGCGTGGTCCACAGCAGTGCGCGACTCGGCCTGCTGCAAAGAGCTGGTCGGTGCGTTCGCAGGACAAGGACGACAGCGAGCTCGGTAAGCAGCGAGACGAGGAACCAGGATGTCTGAAACGTGGCTTCGCCGGCGCGAAAGACCCACAGCAACACGGCGAACGTGAGCAGATCGAACACCGAGCTCACCAGCCCGAAAACGAGCATGAAGCGTCGAATGTCCTTCATGTTCCAGCGCTGGGGCTGCGAGACGCGGTCCGGATCGACGTTGTCGCTCGAGATGGCGATGGAGGGTACGTCGGAGAGAAAGTTGTTCAGCAGGATCTGCTTGGCCGCTAGCGGCAGGAACGGGAGCAGCGGTGTAGCCAGCGCCATGCTCACCATGTTGCCGAAGTTTGCGCTGGTGGTAATCGAGATGTACTTCAGCGTGTTGGCAAAGGTTCGCCTCCCGTCTTCTACGCCACTGCGCAAGACGTCGAGATCGCGATTCAAGAGGATGATATCCGCGCTCTCGCGGGCGACGTCGACGGCCCCTTCGACCGAGATGCCGACATCGGCTGCATGCAGCGCCGGCGCGTCGTTGATGCCATCGCCGAGATACCCGACCGAGTGTCCGGTTCGCTGCAGGGCACGGACGATCCTCTCCTTCTGCTGTGGATCGATTTCGACGAAGAGATCGGTCCGGGGTGCGAGGTGCCACAACGCCTCGTCCTTGAGTTTTCCCAAGTCTTCGCCGGTGAGCATTGATTTCGAATCGAGGCCGACAGCCTCCGCTAGATGCGCGGTCACATGGCGATTGTCCCCGCTGACCACCTTGATATGAATGCCGAGCCGGGCGAGATCGTGAATCGTCCGTTGCACATCCGGCTTGGGCGGGTCGAAGAAGACCAGAAAGCCGCGAAAGGTCATGTCCAGTTCGTCGGCGCGGCCGTAGCGTTCCTGCGCCGCGACCCTGCGTGTCGCCACAGCGAGGACCCGAAAGCCCGCCTCCCCTCTGGCCTTGAAGACCGCATCGAGCTCCGCACGCAATTCGGTCGTCAGCCGGACGTCAACGCCATCGCGTTCGAGCGACGAGCAGGTGTCGAGCACGTTCGAGAACGCGCCCTTCGTGACAATGAGGTGCCGCGTCGGAGTGCCGTCTTCCGCCACGACGATAGTGAGGCGACGGCGAAGGAAGTCGTAGGGGATCTCATCGATCTTGGCGAAGCCGTGGGTCGTCAGGTTCCTGCTCTTGCCTGCCGCCACGATCGCGGCGTCGAGCGGGTTTTCGATGCCGGTCTCGAATGCCGCGTTTAGAAACGCAAGCCGGACGATCTCGTCCGAAGGCCGGCTGTGCGAGTCCAGGGCCTCGTTGAGGACGATCTTGCCCTCGGTGAGAGTGCCCGTCTTGTCGGTGCAGAGAATGTCCATACTGCCGAGGTTCTCGATCGATTCCAGGCGACGAACGATGACGCCGCGCCGGCCCATGGCACGGGCACCGGCGGACAAGGTCACGCTGATGATTGCCGGCAACAGCTCCGGCGACAGGCCGACCGCGAGCGCAACGGCAAACAGGACGGACTCGATCCCCGGGCGCTCGAGAAGCAGATTCACCGTCAGGACGAACAAGACCATGGCAATCATCACGCGGAGCAACAGGTATCCGAATTGGCGGACGCCACGCGCGAAGTCCGTCTCGGGCGGCCGTGCCCTCAGTCGTCCGGCGATCGCTCCGAATTCGGTCCGACGACCGGTTTCGACAACGAGCACTTTCGCCGTGCCGCTTCGAACCGAGGCTCCCAGAAAGACAGCATTGGTTCGCGCGGAAAGAGCTGCCTCGGGCTTCACGATCCCCGGCCGCTTTTCGACCGGAAAAGGCTCGCCCGTCATGCTCGCTTCGCTGACCAGGAAGTCCTCCGCCTCGATCACAAGGCCATCCGCAGGGATCAGGTTGCCCGCCGCGAGCAAGATGAGATCGCCGGGCACAATGGTGCTGACCGGCACGGTCCGCTCGACTCCATCCCGCATGACACGGCAAGTCAGGGCCAGTCGACGCTTCAGCGCTTCCACCGCCGCCGACGCACGATATTCCTGAAAGAAGCTGAGCAGTGTGCTTCCGAGCACGATCGCCAGAATGATGGCCGAATCCACCCACTGCTGCAGTGCCAGCGAGACCACAGCGGCGAAAATGAGGATGAGGATGAGCGGACTCTCGAATTGCCGCAGAAGCAACCGCAGCGCGCTCAGGTGCGACGCGTCTTCGACGCTGTTGGGGCCGGCCAGGCGTAGCTTCGCGGCGGCGCTCTCCACCGAAAGACCGCTCGGGCCGGACTCCAAAGCTGCGCTTAGCGCGGCGGCGCTATGACTCCAATACGGGCGATCAAGGCCTGCGCTAGTCATTCACGCTTGCAGTCGTCTGGATTGACGCGTAAATCGAAGGCGCGAGCGCGCCCGCCACCGGCGAGGAAGAGCCGCGGGTCACATTGAGCTGTGATGGTTTCAGCCAGGTCCATCGGTGTTCGGCTTTGTCCTGGCTAGGGTACCCGAAGACGACGGATGAGTACGTCGATCAGATCTTCACTGGGGGACGTCTTCAGGCGGTTTTGCTGCAGCGTCTCCGTCAGCTCGGGCTTGGCGAGCGCTCGGTAGTCGGCACGGATCAGGGCACCCGCGATGGCTGTTTGAACTCCGATCGTCCTGGTCTGCGAGAACAGGCGAATCAGTTCGTCGAGGCTCTGGCGATCCGAGAGACGGTGGTGGGCGAGCGTATCGATCGCTCGAATCTGCGCAGGAGAGTTGCTCATGCGCGCGATTCCCTTGCTGACGATGCGCAACTCGTTCACATCCGTGATGGGCCGGTGGTACAGATAAATCTGCGCAATTTCGACTTCGGCGTCATCGGCGCTGGTCAACGCCTGAAGCACCCGCGCGTGACCGTCGGCGCTGCCCAGGCACGCAAGGACCGCAGCACGGTCGGTCCTGGTCACCTCCGCAGGCGATAGTTGAAGCCGATGCAGCTCTTGGTCCAGCTCCCGGCTGTCGTTCAGCGAGCATATCAATTCCAAATCGCCTGCTCCGACCGCGTCTCGGGCGAGCTGCTGCTTGATTGTCTGCATGAGTTCGGCCCGGAGCTCCACGGCCGACAGCCACCCGATGCGGTGCGCCAGTCTTGTCATCCGGACTCGGATCGAAAGTTCGTCTGCGTCGCGCGCAAAGTCCAGGTATCGTGCCCTCGCCTCCCAATCACTCGCGATTTCATCGAGCGCGCTGGCAATCGCAGGCGAATGCCGCTCTCTCTCGGAGAGCGAAGCGACGTATTCCTCGATGCTGTCGAGGAATAAGCGAGTCTCCGCCATCTCTCGACCGAGGAGTCGATGGACGAACTCGAGCTTCTGCGCGACTGACAATCGGTCGTCAGCGAATTGGCAAGTGTCCTGCCGATAGGCCGCCAGGGGATCCACATCGGACATACCCCGGGTGACGACCATCGCGTGGCTCCGAAACTGGGCGAGCAGCCGGGAACTTGCGCGGCCGCTGCCGACCTCGTCCGTTCCGTCCGCTTGAAAGTGGCGGTTCAGGATGGCGGCAGCCAGTGGCCCCACCGGCGCCACCGACGAAAATCCGTAGATGGCCGGCACGTTCGTGAAGATCAGGCGCATTCGATCGCGACTGCTCTCACCGTGCCGCATGGCCAGCACGCGGCCGAGCCGCTCCGCGTCCGCCTGTGAGTACCCCGAACGGACAAGACTGCGTTCGATCTCGGCGGACGCGCTCCTGTTTGCGCTCGGGTTCAACGTATTGCAGCCGAACAGGTAAACCTCCTTCAGATGCGAAAACAGTCCGGGACAGGAGTCACTGCACGCGGCGCGCGCCATCTCGTCGACAGGTAGAAACTCGCTTCCTTCTATGCGATCGGAAAAGAACTCGTTTCCCCCGTCATAGTGTCCGGAAATAACGAGAACGTCGCAGCGAATCTGCCGGCGACACGCCGATGCCAACCAGTCGGGGCGACCGGGCTCGACCAGTTCGACGAACTGGAACTTCTCCGGGGGCAAGCTCCGGCGAAATACCGCCTGCTCGTCGGGCGAATTGACGGTGATGCTGCATACCGTCTTGCGGTCGGCTTCAGCGTCGTGCGCCCAGGCGACCCCCAGCAGCGCGGTCAGGATCAGAAGCTTGGGAGACAGGGGCATTGGACCGGGATCCGCTCACGCTCAACCACACGGCGGCGAGATGCGGAAGTCGCGCGGTTCCAATCCCGTAAGTCGTCCAAGGTGGCCGCGACCGAGTATTTTCAGAGTCCGCTCCATCGTGCCCGCGCGTCGAGCGCCATCGTGCTTTCATCTGGGACACGCACTGCGGCCTCGCGCGTATCCTTATCCTGCTTCCTGCGCCCAAATATGAGCATCGCCGACCACACCACCCCAACTGTAGTGACGGCGACGCTACCTACTAAAAGAACCATCGTCATCAAATTGACCTCCTATCGCCCACGTGAGGCTGTGCACGATCTTGCGTTCTCAGCATGAATCCATTGCCATCGGTGCACATTGATCTGACGCAACTCGGTTAGGCAGGTACCCCGCGTGACCGCGACGAAATTTCTGATGCGATCGCCGCAGGTCTCGGGCTCGGCTCACGTTGCAAAGTAACCGACGGGATATGACTTTCTTCAATGCGCTCGATTCGTTGCGGTCGTAAGCTACTTACAGGTCGCTGGAACGCACCGCATGCGGGAGGAGGGAGAACGCTCTTTGGCGATGGCGGACACGCTCCTGCGCGACGTTGCAACCCGCTGCGCGGGCACGGTGCTGTTCGGCGACGCCGCGAACTCAATCGCCCGCGAGGCCGTGACGCTCGATTGCTCGATCATCGCGATGGGCTCCCACGGTGCGGGCGCTGTCGAAAGTTTGGTCACGGGATAGGTGACGACGAAAGTGATCCACCTCAGCTCCCGGCCGGTGCTCGTGATTCCTTCTCCGCAGCCAAGGCCCCGCTCTGCATATGGCCCGCCGCATCGTGCGCCCAGGGTGTTGGTGCCCGTCGACGGATCCGCGGGCGCCACGGCAGCGGTGAACGAAGTCCTCCGTATCGCGTCGTGGTTCCGGGATGCTCCCGAAGTGCACCTGCTCGCCGTCTACGAAGGAACGCCGCTCGACGTCGAGATCGCGGCCATGATGGGTGCGGAGGCGCGGGGAGACCACGAGCAAAAGCGCTTCGAGGTCGCGCTCCTGCCGGCGAGCAAGGCGCTTGCTAGCATTCCATTCAAAGTGATCGAACATACGGCGGTTGGCCCACCGGCCGAGGAAATCCGCGCCACCGTCGACGAACAGCGCTGCGATCTCGTCTGCCTCGGAACGCGCGGCATGGGCGCGGCTCGCAACCTGAT
>Ga0207701_10003547_pt1 | contig 15993 bp, 17 predicted proteins | sample KBSSwiSSwithPhiX_FD_184294 | JGI IMG/M metagenome (GOLD analysis project Ga0207701, IMG submission 184294) | Switchgrass rhizosphere bulk soil microbial communities from Kellogg Biological Station, Michigan, USA, with PhiX - S5 (SPAdes) (version 2) | ecosystem: Environmental > Terrestrial >... | reverse complement strand
ACCGATCTGCTATCGCGACATCAAGCCCCGTTACGATGACGATCCAGCAGATCCCCCGTCGCTTCGACTCCTCGAATCAATCTCATAACTGCTGATTGGGCTCACGCCGACGTCCCGGGCGCAGCGGGTGGAACATTGGCGTTGAGTCGGAAGAGATTCGTTGGATCGTACTTCGCCTTGAGGGCCGCCAGGCGTTCGTAGCGGGCGCCGAACGCCGCCCGCACTTCCTCGCGCTGGCGTCCGCACCGACGGCGTTCGCGTATACGCCGGTCGAGAACGGCCGCCACGACGCCCACACGTCTCGGGACCACGCCACCTGCGCCGCGTCCTCCGCTGGGTCGTCCCAGCAGGACAGCACGAGGGCGTCCCATCGAGCTTCCCGGTACGCGAACGCGGTCGCCTCGGGCGGCACGCGGTTCGCCGCGTTCCCGACATGCTGGAACAGAAAGAAGGTCAGCGGCGAAGGGCCGGCCGCGAACTGCTCGACAACGCGCGCGGCCAGCGCGTCCGGGATCTCCCGCACCATAGCGGATTTCCAGTAATAGCGGCGGCCGCGCGGGAAAGGGGCGTCGAGGGCGGTGGAATTGGGCGTAGGGCACTGGCCCGATCTGATCGAGGACCGGCGGCCCGAACGCTCTCAGCGGATGCAACGCGCGCTCGCCGTCTTCTACGCTCCCGCAGTGGCACGCGGCGACCGCGATCACTTTTGCGCCATCGGGTCCCGTGAGGAACGCGCAGGAAGCGGTCACCTCATCGGGCGCGGCGTCGAGGAAGTCGCGGTAGAATCGAATCACCTCCGGCGCGCGCGCGAGTGGGTGTACGACCATGCCGGCGACGACCGCCGGGCCAACGTCGTGCAGCTGGAACTCGAAGGCGGTCACCACGCCGAAGTTGCCGCCGCCGCCGCGCAGCCCCCAAAAGAGGTCGGGGTTTTCCACTGGGCTGGCCCTGAGCAACCGCCCATCCGCTGTTACCACATCGGCTCCGATGAGATTGTCGCACGTTAGGCCGTACCGGCCGGCGAGCCACCCCAGCCCGCCGCCGAGCGTCAGTCCGGCAACCCCGGTGTCGGACACCGTTCCCCCGGTGGTGGCCAGGCCGTGCGCCTGAGTCGCGGCGTCGAGCTCCGCCCAGCGGGCGCCCGACTCCACGCGGGCGGTGCGACCGGTGGCATCGACGGTAATCCCGTGCATCGGGGAAAGGTCGATCATGAGCCCGCCGTCACAGACTGCCGTGCCGGCGGCGTGATGGCCGCCGCCTCGGATGGCGACCAGCAGACGGTGCGTGCGGGCGAAGTCCACGGCGCGTTGCACATCGGCCGCGTCGATGCACTGGGCGACGAGGCCGGGAGTACGGTCGATCATGCCGTTCCAGACGCGGCGGGCACCATCATAGCCTGGTGCGCCCGGCCAGAGCAGGCTACCCCGTAACGACGCGGCGAAGTCGCGCACGGTCGCTTCCCAGCCGGCCTGACCTTCGACGTCTCGCAGAAGGCGGGCGTCCGACATGCTTACCTCCCTACCTACAGGGTGGTGGGGGACCGCGACCAAAAAAACGCCGTCCGATCTCCGTCTGACTTTGCGGCCGGAGGGGTAAACAAACGGCGGAACACCCTAGGGCATTGGGGCCTGAAGGTCAAGGCCCGCGGCGGTCCGGGCGGGTAGGGCCGGCGACCTCGTGACGTGCTGCGAGTCCGAAGCGGCTGGGGATGCGAAGCGGCCGTGCACCCGAGCGGTTGCACGGCCGTCGTTAGGCGATACTGGGGCGGGTGGATTCGAACCACCGACCTCCTGATTAACAGTCAGGCGCTCTGCCAGCTAAGCTACACCCCAAGAGCCCGCCATCACGCGGGTCAAGCAATCTGACCTGAGAGTAGCCCGAACGCAACGGTCCTCGGGATGACCGCCGCCTAACCAAGCTGCCGCAAGCGCCTACGGCTTCGGACGCGCCTTGTTCGCCGTGTCCGCGCGCCGCATCCGCGTCCCAGCCGGCTGTCCACGCGTCGACAACGTGTCGCCCGCCACGCCCCGCTTCCCCGTCCGATCCGGACCACCCGTCGTGCTCTCCGGATACGTCCGCGTCAACGACGTGTCCTGCCTGATCGCCGGCGCCACCGCGCCAGAGTCCGGCGACTTCGAATAGTCGGTCCGGCCCTTCGCATTGCAAGCGGAGAGGCCAACGGCCACGGCCAGCAGGATCAATCCACGCCCGCCAGTTGCCAACTGCATGAAAATCCTCCTCCTCCCCTGATCGCGCTCCGCGAGCGCGCATTCGTTGCTTCCAACCGTTATGGCCGGTGCCCGGGCTCGCGTCCCGGTTCCCGTCTCTCCTGATCCCGTCGTGACTCGAGTTTCCCGCGCGACGCGCGGATGCCGCGGCCGATCACCGACTCGTCATAACGCGACAGCAGCGCACTCGGGTCATCATAGATCTCCACCGCGCCGCGCAGCTCCTCGTCGCCATGGCCACCACACCGCACGGCGACGATCCGTACCCGTGCGCGCGTCGCCGCCTCGACATCGTACGGCGTGTCACCAAGCATCACGCACTGCGTCGGACCCACGCCCGCCTTGTCCACCGCCACGCGCACGATGTCCGGATCCGGCTTCGACCTCTTGGCATCGCTCGAGCTGGTCTTGTCATCAACCAGCCACTCGGCGCCTAACACCGCGAGCAGCCCGCTGAGCTCGTCGTCGCTCGCCGATGTCGCCACGACGAGCTTCACACCGTCATCGCGCATCCGCTCGAGCAGCTCGCGCGCGCTGGGAAACGGATTCACAAGCGGGAGATACTCCTTCGCGAAGATCTCCTTCGATCGCTCGACGAGCCGCTTCCCTTCGTCGCTCTCGGCGTCGATGCCCGTGAGCGTCGGCAACAGCTTGTCCGACCCCATGCCGATCAGCGGACGAACCGTCTCCGAGCCAATGTCGAGACCTGCCTCGCGTAAGGCATCCGACCAGGCCTGAGCGTGCGCGTCATTGCTGTCGAGCAGCGTGCCGTCGATGTCCAACAGGACCGCTTCGATCGCGCCATCACTCGACGCATCGGCTGCCCGCGGATCGTCCGCGCGGCCGGTCAACGTGCTCTCCGCTTCGTGCGGCGCTCGAGCACGACTTCGCCAGCCACGATCATGTACCGGATGATCCGGCTCTTCACTTCCGGGAATTGTGCGATACGGTCCTTGAAGCGGTCGTTCGACAGTACCGAGGCATCGAGCTCGCGCGCGAATGTCAGGATGAAGTAGTCGGCATCCGTACCCGCTGGCGCCTGCTGGATCTCGCCGGCCTTCACGAGCGCCTCGTAGCCTTCTGCGTCGTCGATCTGATGGCGCAACGCAGCGTCCGCGACGAGGATCGGCGTGAGCCCATCCGCGGTGAGGCGGTCGCGCACGAGTCGCACATTCGCGAGACGCGCTGAGCTCTTCTCGCTCGAGTGGGCGACGTTGGAGGCGTCGACGATGACACGCTCCGACTGAGGCCTCGGGCCGAGCTTGGGCGCCCGCGCCGCGTTAGGCATCTCCCTTCGCCGGCCACGCCGTCCACCGGCGGGCCGACGCGGCCTCCGTTTCTTGACGCTCGAGCGCGATTCGTTCCGCACGATGGCTGCTCCGCGTGGATGTGGCCCGAAGGGACGGGCGATGCCCGTCCCTTCCCTGTCACCAGCCACAATTCACGCTTCGTGCCGCAATTCGGCGCCGAGCGCTGGGACGTGCTCAGCCGCGCCGGCCCGTGTCGGACTTGCTCTTCGACGTCGTGTCGCTCGGCGAGCCCGAAGCGCTGCTCGCGAGCGCCTGCTGCAGCTGTTGCCCCTTGTCGAGGTGCGACTGCACACCCTTGATCGCCGCCGCCACGTGTTGCTGCAGGCTCGGATTCTGGGCCTCGGCCTGCGCCGACTGGAGCAGGCTGAGCACCTGTTGGTGCCCCTGGATCTGCGCGTTCACGAACGCCGAATCGAACGCCGCGCCTTGCAGCTGGCGCACGCGATCCATGGCCTGGTTGTGCATGTTCACGACCTCCGCCACGACGCCGGTCGCGCCAGTCGGACCGGAGGGCTGAGCCGCGGTCGCCGCTGCCGAGCGGCTCGTGTCCGAGCCGGTCTTCGTGGCGCTCGTGCTCTTCGAACCTGAAATCATGACGCCGGACAGGTCGATTTTCGCCGACTTCGCTATCTCGCGATCCTGCTGGAGGGACTTCGAGTGATCGGTGATGAGCTCCCGCGCGTACGACTTGACCTGGGCGTGGCGCGCCTTCTTCTGCGCGAGCTGGCCATCCTGTACCTCGCTCTGATCGACGACCGCCAAAACCTGAAGGATCTCCGAATCACCGCCGGTGATCTTCATCGAGCTGTTGCTCGCCGCGGTCGATCCCGGCGTGGTCGCCGCCGCCGTCGCGCCTGCGCCGCCGGGTGCCGTCGCGCTCGCTGCGCTGTCCGGACGTGCGACGTCGCCACTCGATGTGGCCGCGGTCGTCGTATCGACATTGTTCCGGTTGCCTTTGCCGCACGCCGTGAATGCGACGAGCGTCGCGGACGCTGTCGCGGCTGCAATCCCCTGCCATTTGTTGAGCATACTGACTGCCTCCCTTCTGCGAAGCCACGGCCCGCCGCCGCACTCGTGCGAGCGGAAAGCCGTAGCGTCGGCGAGCAAGGAACGTGCTGCCAGTCGAGCCGAAATCGAAAGGGCCGGTCAAAAGACCGGCCCTAACGAGTGAGTCTGCTGCACTTGCAACCGCTGGAGCTCGAAGCGCTTGGCTCAGTCGACCTTGTCCTTGATCGCCTTCGCCTGATCCAGGTGCGCCTGCACCTTCGGCTTCGCCTCGGCGATCGCGGCCTTGAGGTCCGCGTTCGTCGTCTTGCCATCGAGGTCGTTCAACAGGTCGAGGGTTTCCTGGTGCATGTCGACCTGCTCTTCCATGAATTCCTTGTCAAAGTCCTTGCCGACCGTCTTGCCGTTCAGGTCGGAAATGTCCTTCTGATTTTCCTTCTGCAGGTCGCTGACCTTGTCGTTCGGCGCCGGCGTTAGGTTGAGCTTGGTCGCAAGGCTCTTGACCCCGTCCAGCATCGTCCCGTGGTCCTTCACCATCAGCTGCGCGAACTGCTTGACGCTCGGGTTCGTCGCCTTCTCGACGCCCAGCTGGCTATAGTCGATCTCGCCCTGGTTCGCGACCGTGATGACGTCGACGACGTTCGCGTCGGTCCACGCACTCGTGGTCTCACCCGCAGCCGGGGTGGTCGCGGCCGCTGGCGGCGTAGTCGCGAGCGTATCGGTCGTCTGTTCCTTCCGTGGCGAGCACGCAGCAAGGAGCCCGAAAGCGCCCATCGCGAAGGCGCTCGTAAGCCGCGTTGTGCTGAATAGTTGCATCGCTTCCTCCTCAGTGTTGTTGGCCTATCTCGACCGGCGACGGAGGGGCAAGTCTCGTGCGCGCGTGGCGAACCGGACCAAAGGAATTGGCCGTCGAGGCCGCATCTCCAGCGACCCCGACGGTCCGCACGGAAGCTGAAGCGTTAGGCGTCGCCGTACTTCCTGCGCAAATGAGCGCGGAGGCCACGCATCACACTCCGCACCCGATGGCGCTGCTCGGCGTCCGCACGCTGGTCCTGCTTTCGCTCGAGGAACGCGAGCTCACGCCTCAACTGGTGCCAATGCTCGAGTCGCTCACCAGCCAGCTCGCCCGACGCGACGGCCTCGCGAACCGCGCAACCCGGCTCCTGGTCGTGCACGCAGTCTCGGAATCGACAGCGCGCGGCACACGCTTCGACGTCGGCGAACGTGGAGCCCAAGCCGTCGTCCGCGCTCCACAACTGCAGCTCACGCATCCCCGGCGTGTCGATGAGCAATGCGCCGTTGGCAAGCCGTACGAGCTCGCGATGCGTGGTCGTGTGGCGACCCTTTCCTGTCGACGCGACGGCAGCCGTTCGCTGTTGCGCCGTCCCGAGCAGGTGATTCACGAGCGTCGACTTCCCGACGCCTGACGAGCCAAGAAGAACGGCCGTACGACCGGGCTCCAGCCTCGCAGCGAGCAAGTTCATTCCGTCACCACTCATCGCCGAAACGGCGATGACCTCGACGCCCGGCGCGGCGAGCGCCGCCTGGCTCAGTGCCCCGCTCACATCGTCGCTCAGATCCGATTTCGTGAGCACAATGGCGGGTGTTGCTCCGCTCTCCCACGCCAGCGTTAGGTAGCGCTCCAGACGACGTGAGCTCAGGTCGCCCGGGAGCGCCGTCACGATCAGGGCGACGTCCACGTTCGCGGCGACGACCTGCGCCTCCGTCACGATTCCGGCCGACTTCCTCATGAACGCGCTGCGACGCGGGACGACGAATCGCACGATCGCCGTCCCATCGCCGGCTTCACGCGAGATGCCGACCCAATCGCCAACCGCCGGCAGCTCCTGGCGCGCGCCGGCGCCATGGCGCGCACGTCCGGCGAGTACGGCCGAGACGTCCGAGTCACCGACGGACACCGTGTAGCGCTCGCGATGTTCGGCGACGACGCGCGCCGGCACGGTGTTGTCCTCCGATCGATTGCCCAATGCTTGTCCGGCGGCGCGGAACGCTGCCGCCCAACCCGCATCCCAGCCTAACGAGGCGAGACGCGTCGTTTCATCTGTTGTCACTGTAAGAGGCTCCTGGTCGCGGAGCACGTGCGCGATAGCGCGGCTCCGGGCACGGATGAGCCGATCGCCGGCGGCGATCGGCGTGAACTAGCACGCCGTATCCGCGGCTGGAGCGTCCTGAGGGATGACAGCTACGAAAGATCCGTCGTCAGGACGCGAAGCTCGCGGCCGGACTCACAACGACGGCGGTGCGCACAGGCGCCTCAGGTAAACGAAGAAGGGGCATCACGGGCGCCGACCCAGCGCCCACGTACTGAACAAAACGCTGATGGGGCGCGCGGGTCAAGTCGCCTGACGCGAAAGCCCAGGCGACCGAAGCGCGAGGACCGCCGTGGCGAGCTCCCAACCCGACAGCAGCGCGACGGCGGCAAGAGCGATCCGGCTCGCTTCATTGAAGAAGATCACGCCGAAGAACCCGCCGGCCGCCGCTGCCCAGGCGAGCCACGCAAGCCAGCGTGGCCGCGTGGGATCCTGCCGCTCGACCCAACCAAGCGTCAGCGCCCCGAGTGCGACGATGAAGTTTCCGAATCGCGCAGCAACGAGCCCGATGGGATGCGTCGCGTCGAAGAGCGGCGCGACTCCCGTGCGACCCGCCGCGAACTCCTCGGCCATGTGGGTTCCGGCTCCGGCCATGAAGGCGATGTTGAGCGCGTTGATCGCCAAACCGAGCGCGACGAGGGCGAGCGCCGCTACGAGCGGCGCGTTGAAGGCCGGTCCGACTGGCTGCGATGGTGCGCCACCAGCAGTCCGATCGGTGAGCAGCCGGACCCAGATACCGGCGATGATCAGGCCGGACCCGGCGAGCATCAACAGGTGCATCGTACGCCAGTGCGGCGTGTCGGCGATCGTTCGGAGCTGGATCTCGGGTCCACCCGCCAACATCGGGTGTACCGCGGCGCCGTAGCCGAGCAGGATCATGCCGAGGAGAAGCGCGAAGGCCAGCGTGCGGAGCATTGCGGTCACGGGTTCTCCATCCGGGGAGGTTCGTGCCGAATCCTATCGTCACGCACTGCCGCAGGGGATGGCCGCTGACCCGAAGGCGAGGCGGCGCGCACGATCGCGAACCGGTCGCCGAAGCGATGGACGACTGCCGCCACCCCCGGTCCCGATGCGTTAGGCGACCGCTCGTACGTCACGACCCGACCGTTCGGATGGCCGGCCAGCCACACGCCGACACTATCGCGCGGGATCTCGATGAGCGGGTGGCGCAGGCGGCCGAGGAAGGTGTACTGACCGGCATAGCGCCCTTCGTGTGCGATCGAGCGGCCGGCCCGTTCAACCGACGAGAGATGTGCCGCCACTGGGCGCAGATCGTAGCGCTCGTGAAGTGGGTGCATGGCCACGAGCGACACCGCCGCGAGGAATCCGAATGCTGCCAGCGCGATCCACCGCACCGGACCCACGGTATGGTCATCGATGTCTGAGACATGCGCGGTGTCGGCGACGAGACGGGCGATCGCGAGCGCCACGAATGGCATCTCCGGCAACAGGTAGTGAACCTGCTTGCCGCTCACCACGCTGAAGATCACGAGTGCCGGAACGACCACGGCCGTGCACAGCCGAAGACCTGTGTCGCGGGCAAGCATGTCGCGCCACCGGACCCTTCTCACCGACCAGGCGACGGGCCAGACGAGCCAGGGCAGCAGCATCCAGAGCAGATTCGGCACGTACCACCAGAACGGCCGGCGATGGGCAAAGCTGTTCACGACGCGCCCCGCCGTCTGGCCGATGAAGATCGCGCGCGCGTAGTCAGGCCCGCCGTTCACGGCGGCGGGGATCGCCCACGCGAGCGCGATCCCCACGCCGGCGAGCGTCGCACCAACGACCGCGAGCGGCCAGCGTCGAAAACTCGGCGCCACGGTATCCCGCAATCCACCAGGCTCGTGTCGCCTAACGTCCCACCACGCGACGAGGAGCATTGCCGGCAGCACGTGGATGAACACCACCGGCCCCTTCGCGAGAATGCCAAGTCCGGTGCCGATCGCGATCCGTACCAGCCCGCTCGTGCGTCCCCGTCGCGTGTCGACGATTCCGATAACCGCGACCAGCACGCAGACTGTCAACACGGTGTCGAACAGGAGCAGCGTGCTGTACACCAGCCAGACGAGCGTAGCGGCAAGGACGATCGGCGCCACTCGCGACACGCTGCCGCGCTCGGGCCACAATCGTTTTGCGAGGGCCGCCGTCAGCACCAATGACGCCACGCCGCACACGGGACCGATGAGTCGAGCCCAGAGCTCCACCGGCCCGACCACGCGCCATCCAGCGAGGATAAGCCAGAAGAGAAGCGGTGGCTTGTCGCTGTACGGCGCGCCGTTCAGGTGGGGAACGAGATACTGCCCGTTGCGCCACATCTCCCATGCGACCGAGGCGTATCGCGTCTCATCGATTGGCAGGAGTGGCCGACTCGCAATGGCGGTCGCCACCGAGGCCAGCCAGACGATCGGAATCAGTATCGTCGCGATGCCCCACTCCGAACGGTCACGCGGATCGCCCGTATGCCTAACGCCACCATCCATCTGCGCATCCGTGGGTGGCATGAGCGTCCCGGGGGCTCTGATAACCAATAACCAGCTCCAGTAACCGGTAACCCGTGCCGTTTGTCCGTCTTCACCCGCCGGACGCCGCAGGCGCCACATGGCCGGTACGTCGCCGTTGGCGTCCGATGAGCACGAGGTTCCGAGCGTAGATGAGGAGGCCACTGCCCTGCCCTAACGCGAAGACCGGGTCGCGACGGTGAAGTGCGTAGGTGAACAGTACGGCCCCGCCCGCGAGACTCAGCCACCAGAACGCCACCGGGACGGTACTCTTCTGCGCCCGTTCACTCGCGATCCACTGCGCGAGGAATCGCAGCGTGAAAAGCGCCTGCCCGGCGAATCCAATGATCAGCCAGGTGTTCCACGTCTGAAGGTTGTTCATGCGAGGGATTCCCCTCCTCTTCCGCCGCCGCGCGAGTCGTGAGGCAGCGTCGCGCGCCGATCGCACTCGACCGCCGGGACGAACGGCGGCGGCGCGAGTGTCTCTGCCACCGTCACGACCTTGGCGCGGCGCGTCAGCCACATGACGCCGACGAGGTCCACGATACCCGCCCAGAGCCGGTTCCAGACACCGTAGTGCGATCGGCCCGTAAGGCGCGGACGATGATTGACCGGGACGCTGATCACACGGCCACCGGCGCGCCGCACGAGCGCGGGCATGAACCGGTGCATATGATCGAAGTACGGAAGCTCGAGAAACAGCGATCGATCGAACACCTTGAGACCACACCCGGTATCCGGCGTTCCGTCACGGAGGATGCTCGAGCGAACGGCATTGGCGACGCGCGACGACAGACGGACGAGTCCCGAGTCGCGGCGCTTGACTCGGTGCCCGGCCACGAGTGTGCGCGAGCCATCGAGCTCGGTGGCCTCGAGGGCAGCGATCAAGCGCAGGATGTCGTCAGGGTCATTCTGCCCATCCCCGTCGAGCGTGGCAACCAGCGAGGCGCGCGCGTGCATTACGCCGGTGCGGAGCGCCGTGCTCTGGCCGCATCGCTGATTGTGCCGCAGCACGCGGATGCGCGAATTGTCGCGCGACAGTTCGGTCAGGCGCACGAACGTCGCATCCGTGCTCGCGTCGTCGACAAAGACGACCTCGTATTCGACGACACCTGCGAGCGCGGCATCGACGTCACGCGCGAGCGGACCCACGTTGTCCTGCTCATCATGCACCGGGATGACCACCGAGACGTCGGGGACGCTCGTCAGGAACCTGGTGCTACGGTTCGACTGGATCATTTTTGGGGAGCCACGCTTACGTCTATGAAATCCTACGGCGTCGCAGGGGCCGTGCCCAGCGTCATTCCGAGCTCACCAAGCCGATGCGTTTAGCTGCGATTCAGAAAACGGCCCCTGTTCGACCCCGAACCGCTTGCCCAAATGCCACAGGCCACGCCGACCACTAGCGTGTCGCGAAACCGAGTGTGCGTCGTTACCGGCGCGACACGAGGTATCGGTCGTGCAACGGCGCTTTCGCTCGCGAAGCTCGGCGCGCAAGTCGTGCTCGTAGGTCGCGACTCGGCCCACATGGATGAGGTCCGTCGCGACGCGGATCGCACTGGCACCGCAGACGTGTACTCCATACGCGCAGATTTCGCATCGCTCACGTCGGTTCGGCGCGCCGCCAGCGAGATCGCGAATCGCTGGCCCGCGATTCACGTGCTGATCAACAACGCGGGAATCAACGCCGGACGTCGGCAGGTGAGCGCCGATGGCTTCGAGCTCACGTTCGCGGTCAATCACCTCGCGCCATTCCTCCTGACGACGTTGCTCGTCCCCTCACTCGCCGCGGGAGCACCATCGCGGATCGTCAACGTCACGTCGGTGTTCGCACACCTCGGAGAGGTCGAGGTGAAGGACATCATGTTCGAGCGCCGGCGCTACTCATCCACTCGCGCCTACAACCAGTCGAAGCTCTCGACCGCCATGTTCACCATCGAGCTCGCCGACCGCCTCGCGGGCGCGGGGATCGCCGTGAATTGCGTGTCACCCGGGCTCGTCGCAACGGACCTCATGCGGGAGCACTGGTGGTTCCAACCACGTTGGCTCCGCTCGCTCTGGTCCACGTGGCTGCTCTCGCCGCAAAATGCAGCCGAGCGAGTCGTTCGGGTGGCGACGTCGGAGGCGCTGGATGGCGTGAGCGGCAAATGCTTCGCGGCCACGCTCCGTCCGGTTTCCCTCCCGCGCCGCGCACGGGACGCGGCCGTGCGCCAGGCGCTCTGGGATCTCAGCGCGAGCCTGACGAATGCCGAGTCGGTGTCTCCTGCCTTACGTGCAAGCGAGTCGCGTGAGGCATGAGCGAGGAGTACGTTAGTCACGGCACATCGCTCGGCGAGCTCGCGCGGCTCTTCCTCAAGCTCGGTACGATCGGCTTCGGCGGCCCGGCCGCGCACATCGCGCTCATGGAGGACGAGGTCGTGCGCCGCCGCGGGTGGCTCACGCGTGAGGCGTTTCTCGATTACCTCGGCGCGACGAACCTGATCCCGGGGCCCAACTCGACCGAGCTCGCCATCGAGATCGGACGCGATCGCGCAGGGTGGCCGGGCCTCATCGTGGCGGGTGTCGCGTTCATCGTTCCGGCGGCGCTCCTCGTGACCATCACGGCGTGGGCGTACGTGCGCTTCGGTAGGTTGCCTGCAGCGGTCGCGCTGTTTGCTGGCGTCAAGCCGGTGATCATTGCGATCGTCGCGCAGGCACTCTGGAGGCTAGCCAGGACCGCGGTGAAGACGCCCTGGCTGGGTGCGTTGACCGTTGCGGCGATCGTGGCCGAGGCGACTGGCGTGCACGAGCTCATCGTGCTCCTTGGCGCGGCCATTCTCTCGGCCGCGGGTGCGGCATTGGTCGCGCGCGATGTCGATGATCGGGTCAACGCGGGCATGCCGATCGGTGGACCCCTCCTGGCGAGCAAGCCAATGCTGACCGGAGCGTTAGGCGCCGCCGTTGGTGCGCCGGCAGCGGTGCCCCTCTGGTCGCTGTTCGCCATCTTTCTCAAGATCGGCTCCGTTCTCTTCGGAAGCGGCTACGTCCTGCTCGCGTTCCTTCGCGCGGACTTCGTGGAGCGGCTCGGCTGGTTGACCGAGCGGCAGCTCCTCGATGCGGTTGCCGTTGGGCAGGTGACGCCGGGGCCGGTATTCACGACCGCCACGTTCATCGGGTATGTGCTCGCCGGCGCTCCGGGAGCGGTGCTCGCGACGGTGGGGATCTTCCTGCCGGCGTTCGTGTTCGTCGCGGTAAGCGGTCCGCTCATTCCGCGGTTGCGGCGCTCGCGCGTCGCGGGTGCCGCGCTGGACGGCGTGAACGCGGCGTCCCTTGGCCTCATGGCCGTCGTGACGTGGCAACTGGGGCGCGCCAGCATCGTGAGCGTTTCCTCATGTGTCGTGGCGCTCATTGCCGGCGTTTTGCTCGCGACGCGGCGCGTGAATGCTGCATGGCTCGTCATCGGCGGCGCACTGGCCGGAATCGCGTTAGGCATGTAACAGGACTGACCGCGCGGGCACCGTAGTCGACCGGTCACGCTCCGGGATGTGATGTGGGTTACGGAATGGCCGGTCGGCGAGCGCGGCCTCGTTATGCGCGTGCAACAATCGGGAAAAAGTGTGACCCACGATCTGGTCGGCGGCCCCTCGTCTGTTTAGGATGCGCCACCGATCGACTACCCCTGCCCGACTGGCGAGCCCCGTCACGTTATGCAGGCCGTGCCGATCACGCACGTGCTTCGTCGAGATGGTGACGGTGCCGACACGCGTCTGTCGACACCGCCCGGGAGTCGTGCAACCCACCGTTCGTTATCGAAGCCGATTTCGATGATCGCAGTTGCCTCACCGATTCACAGGAGTAGCCGAATGCACAAATCCCCGATTGCCCTTGTTGCCGCAATCGCATTTCTGGCGGCGTGTAGCGATTCGCCAACGACGCCGTCAAAAGCGTCCAGCCTCACTGGCCCATCCAAGCTGCTAGGTAATGGGTTCCCGAGTGGCGGGCACGACTACCACCTGAATATCATCGGCGTTCCGAAAGACAAGAGCGTCGCGATGGACAACAGCGACGGTCATCGCATCTTCGTTAGGCTGAATTCGACCAACGTGGTTACCGCACCCGGTGGCAAGAACAACCAGCTCGCCAAGGGTGGCGGTGATGATCAGAACCACATCTATCTGTGTAACACCACGAACGGCCTGAACGATGTGACCGACCCGCGATGCGATGCATGGCGAGCGACGCACGCCAACCAGTTCGGCGTGATCGACGCCAATGCGACGGACGGCGACGGCGCGATCTTCGGTATCCCCGATCCGTGCGCCGACGACAACCTTGCCTCGACCGCCTGCACGCCCGGCTATAGCGTCTGGGTTCGCACGCACGGCAGCCCGAACGGCAGCGCGACGCTCACGACCTGTGCCACCGACACGGTCACGACCGCCGGCGACACGTGGTGTGGCAGCAACGGCATCACGCTTTACGCGAAGCAGAAAAAGGCGATCGACATCTCGGGCACCCTGCTCCACATGACGCTGACCATCGACGGCACTCAGAACGTGGGCCTTGCCACCTGTCTCGGCACTACCACGACGGGCATAGCGAGCATTGACGTGTACCTGTTCGACGACTGCTTCCAGAACTACTTCTGGAACTACGACAACAACGGCCTCAAGCTGATGGAGCTTCGCTTCTACTCAGCCAGTTGACCGATCGTCGATGGATTCATGACAACGAAAGGGTCCGGACGACTGACGCGAGTCGTCCGGGCCCTTTGTCATTTCACCACCGACGCGCCGCCTGGATCGCCACGCTCGAACGCGCCGATGAGGGTTCGCAGCTGCCGAGCGTTGCCATCGATCTCGAGGCTCGATGCATCCGGGTCCTTCGGCAGCCCATCGAGAAAGAGCTGCGCGATCTCGGTGCCCTTGCCTCGAATGCGTAGATCCGGACCGGGCACGCGGCCCCGGCCAATGTCGGCTCGGGCCCCGCGCAGGACTATATGGTAGGCGTTGGCGTCGGCCTCGAGCTCGGTGGATAGTGTGACGTCACCGCGATAGCGACGACGAAGCGACACCAGCAGCCACTCGATGCTGCGACGATCGCGACCGGTTGGCTTGCCCATGCGTCGCCAGCCCCACCTGCCGAGCGCGTGGATCGCCGGCTCCAGATCCCGCCCGATGGCCGTTAGTCGATACGCCGCGGCATCACTCGTGCCCTCGCCGCGTTCGATGAGCCCTTCGGCCTCCATCTCCTGGAGCCGTTTGGCGAGGAGGTTGGTCGTGATGCCCGGAAGGCCGCGCAGGAGCTCCGAGTAGCGCTGCGGTCCGAGCAGGAGGTTCCGCACGATGAGCAGCGTCCACCGTTCGCCGAGGACGTCGAGGGCGCGGGCGAGGCCGCAGTACTGGTCGTAGGAGCGCCGGACCATGAAACTATTGATTTGTAAAGTCTGTACTTTACTTTCTGATAGTTCTCTGAACCTACCTCGGTTGGTGCCCATGGTCAACGCGTCTCCGGGACTCATCTGGTCGTTCTTCTCGCTCGCGATTGCGATCGCTGCCGCGTTCGTCGTCGCCGTTCATGCCTCTGCTGGACACACGGCACGCTCATCGGCTCGGCGCGATACGTTGCTCGCCGCTCTCGCGACCGCGACCTGGCTCGCGGTGACGCTCGCTCTGGCGGCGAGCGGTCGGCTGACCTTCACATCGCGCCCACCGACCGCCGGCGTTCTCATCGCCGTGGGTGTCGGGCTCGCGATCGCCGTGGGCGCCTCCCGGCTTGGCGCGCGGCTCGCGACCGGTATCCCGCTTGCGGCGCTCATTGGCGTGCAGGCCTTCAGATTCCCGCTCGAGCTGATGCTGCACCGTGCCTATCGAGAGGGGCTCATGCCGGTGCAGATGAGCTACTCGGGTTTCAACTTCGACATACTCACCGGATTGTCGGCGATCGTGGTCGCGCTCTACATCGCGCGACGCCCCAACGCCGTAGCCGTTGCGCGCATCTGGAACGCGGCGGGGATCGTGCTGCTGGCGAACATCCTCACGATCGCGGTGCTCTCGACTCCGACGCCGATCCGGGTGTTCCACAACGAGCCGGCGAACGAGTGGATCGCGCACGCGCCGTGGGTGTGGCTGCCGGCGGTGTTCGTCGTGGCGGCGATCGTCGGGCATATCGTCATCTTCCGACGGCTGCGATACGAGTCCCGCGCGCGTGGACGCGCACCGCGCGGAGTGGCGGCGGCGATTGAGGCAGTGTCGTAAGGCAGGCAGCGTGAAGCCACGGCTGCTGCGGCGAGTCGTGATCGTCTCGGACGATCAGTGGCTGCGCGCCGGGCTTCGCGGAGAGCTGCGCGAGCGCGGGTTCGACGCGGTCGGCGCTCGCGACCTCGGCGAGGCGACTCGTGTGTCGCGACCGGAGCGCGGGCGCGGACCGGTCGGCCTCGTGGTGGTGGACCAGGCGTCGTTAGGCGCCGAGCCCCGGGAGGACGCTGTGAATGAGCTGCGACGTGCCACGTGGCAGGCGCGGCTGGTGCTTCTCGCACCGCGAAATCGGAAAGCGGCGGACGGTCCGTGGACGGATATTCTGCGGCGCCCGATCACGGTCGGAGACATAGCAGACTTCATCGCGCAACTACTGCCTGACGAGCACGCTGACGGGCCAATCGACGAATAGACCTCAGCTGTTCGCTGCTTGCCGCTGCTGGCTACTAGCAGCTGCTGGCTGGTAGCCGACGGCTGCGCGCTACTGCCGCTTGCTGCTAGCTGCTGCTATTACCGCCGGAGTCATCCCGAGCGCAGCGAGGGATCGCGCTCCGGCCCGAAAGAGTGGCCAGTCTCTCTATCGTGCCAATCGCGATCCCTCGCCT
>Ga0207701_10003546_pt1 | contig 15994 bp, 10 predicted proteins | sample KBSSwiSSwithPhiX_FD_184294 | JGI IMG/M metagenome (GOLD analysis project Ga0207701, IMG submission 184294) | Switchgrass rhizosphere bulk soil microbial communities from Kellogg Biological Station, Michigan, USA, with PhiX - S5 (SPAdes) (version 2) | ecosystem: Environmental > Terrestrial >... | reverse complement strand
AGGATGAAGTTTCCTGGCCAGTTTCCGGTAAGCATTTTTGATATCTTCCTGGCTCGCAGTTTTATCGACACCGAGTATTTTATAATAGTCAATAAAATTCATTCCACTAATTTACGAAGAGATTCTTCATTCTGTTTCCAGCGTGCTGGTGGCAGTTTTTTCTGGCTGTTTTTTAACTATTGGGTTTTGTGTATGGCCAGGTGGATATTCAAATCTGTAAAAATATGATGGATTGAATTTCCCGGTTTTCAGTTTCGCAATTATCCTCATTTGTTTTTTTTCTGCACCTTCATTAGCCAGGTAATTTTGAAAGTTTATACAGATGTTGGCTTGTTTATCCATTGATACTGTCCTGATTCTCCTGAAAACTCCATCCTTTGACGAGTAAGAAACCCATTCACCAAGTTTTTTCCATGAAGGAAGAAAAATGACATCTTTAAATCTTTTATTCAGCGGACCTCCAGCCAGTGCATCTCCCTGGTTATAAATTCCGGGTTTTGCCATAACCCAGCTTTCAGTTCCCAAAATGATCGCACAATTCAACAATCGACTCATGCTAATCATGAGTGAATCTCCATTCATTCGTTGTTCCGGAAATTTGTCCATTGCCGGAATGGTAAAAGTTGCTCCACTATAACAGGAACCTAGTGCAACAACAGTATTGTAATCACAGTACCGGCCAATCGCAGCGATTGCTTCGGCATTTTCTGGTTCCTTAATAGTCATGTAGTTTATTTCGTTACGACCGATCTCAACAAGCGAAACTCTTCTCCCCATATGGCCGTGACTATCAAACCACATGTTTCCAATCAGGCCATTTTCTTTTTCCAGTATCCTGCAAATCCTTTTAGAGGCATCGTCCAAAGATTTAACAACCAGAAAATAATAATGCCGGCCATTAAAAATATGATTGAGCCGGCTTTGCATCTGGAAGCTAAAATTTGCTCCATCAAAAACGTCCGATTTTGATGAAACAATGATGTTGATCCTTTTCCTTGGATTATTTATGGCCTGGGAGATAGCATGATGGCACTGAAAAAAATACAGCAGCACAAGGAAGAACTGATTTCTCTTGAAAAATCCCGGAGGAATAGATGGCATATTTCCCTTGGATTATTTATTCAAAAATAATACAAAGGCCCAAATGCAACTACAGGGAATTTTAGAGTGTCAGCCTTCCCTGGTAGTAATCCAGTATTTTAGTTCTGAATAGGTATTCATATCTCACCTGGCCAAGGTTAATGGTAGCCCTGTCAAAATTGTTCTTGGCAGTAAGATATTCTACTGAAGTAATAGCGCCGGCATTGAACCTGATCTCATTAGCCCGGAATGATTCCTGGTAATTATTATACTGATCGAGGTATGCTTTATATCGGTTAAACGATGCCGTCATGTTGGCAAAAGCGGTCTCCACATTCTGCCTCAGCTGTAATTCAATATTTTGCTTATCAGTTTCAGCCAGCTTTACATTCACTTTGGCCTGGTCAACACGATATTTTGTGCGGAGATTATTGAACAATGGGATACCTGCCTGTATACCAAATGAACTACCAACGTTATTGCTCATTTGCGTGAAGTACTTGATATTTTCAGATTGGTAGTTGGTCTGAGGAGATATTACCTGATTTTTAATGCTATTGACCAATACATAATTTTCAGTGGTAATATCTGTAATACCAACCGGGTTATTCAATACTGAAGAACTGGAATAGTTTGAAAACAGGTTGCCATATAAACTTACCTGTGGAAACCAGGCTCCTTTTTCAACTTTAACGGCCTTCTCTGCACTTTTAACCCTGAAATCAGACGCTTTTACAATAGAAAGATTTTTGGACGCAATAGCATAAATGTCTTGAGGATTGCCCGCATAAATTTCAGAAGGGATCATGGTATCGTTCCTTTCTAAAACCATATCCTTATTGTATGGAATATTCATCAACTGGCAAAGAGCAAGCTTTGTAAGGTCAACTGCATTCTGTGCATTGATGATCGAGATCTCATCATTGGCTAGTTGCCCTCTGAGGTCCGACAAAAGATATTGTCCCACTGCACCTTCTTTTACCATCACTTCGAGCCTCTGCACCTGGTTGCGGGAAACAGCTGCCTGGTTTTTTGTGTTTACCAGAAGATCCTCATTATTCAGAACCTGCAGGTAATTTAAAAGCACATTCAAGGTCAGGTTTTCTTTTGCCTGTTCCAGATCAGCTTTGCTGGCTTCGAAATTCAGGGTATTTTGTTTAATAGAATTCTGGACCTGTAATCCATTAGAGATATTCCAGATTCCATTTAATCCAATGTTAGAACCTGCCAATTGCTGATTCACATATGTATTGGTAAATGGATCGATATTCCGTCCATTATTCCAACCATAATTGAAACTTCCATTAAGGCTGGGTAGCATTAATGCCTTTGCCGCTTTCCTGTTGATATCTGCTGTTTCTGAACGCAATCCGCTCTGCTGTACCTGCAAATTATTTTTGATGGCAATATCCACTGCTTCTTTCAGCGTGAGTTGTGTAGTTCCCGTCTGTGCAATTGCAGAGACGTTAATACCCATTATAACTGCAAGCAAACAGACTAATATCCAATTTTTCTTCCGGTTCATTTTTTCCTCTTTATTTTTTTTATTGAACGCTTCCATCAAGAAGGTTGATAACCCTTGATCCATAGGTTGCATTTTTTTCTGAATGGGTAACCTGTACAATGGTTACGCCTTCTTTATTTAGTTTACTGAATAATTCCATGATCTCTTCTCCTTGTTTTGAATTGAGATTACCTGTTGGCTCATCTGCAAGGATAAGTTTAGGATTAACGATCAGGGCACGTGCAATGCCAACCAATTGTTGTTGTCCACCTGACAGCTGGGAAGGGAACAGATCTTTTTTCCCAACGATCTGGAAACGGTCCAGCATGTCAGCGACCATAGCTTTACGTTCCGAAGATTTTACATCCTGGTATAAAAGTGGTGTTTCAATATTTTCATAGACGGTTAATTCATCAATAAGATGATAAGCCTGGAATACAAATCCCACATATTTTTTATACAGAGCTGAACGCTGTTTTTCCTTCATCAGGTGAACAGCTTCGCCAAGAAAATAATGATAACCTTCTGAAGGTTCATCCAACATACCGAGGATATTCAGCAATGTGGATTTTCCTGAGCCAGAAGGGCCCATAACAGAAATGAATTCTCCTTCGCGAATGAGAAGGTCTACGTTCCGAAGGATAAATGTTTTGTTTCCACCGATATTATACCACTTTGAAATGTTCTTCAGTTCAAGCATTTTTTTTATTCTAGATGTTAGGTTGATTCCGCATCAGGCTAGCGAGTATTGCTTAGTCCATAATGATACCGGAATTATAATTAATTGATAATCAAATAGATATCTGTCTTACGAAGGTTGTTTATGTTCGAAAGCGGACATCGACTGTCCGGTATCGAACAGTCATTTATTCTGTACGCAAGCTATTGACCGGATTTGCATTTGCAGCTTTATAGGTCAGGATGCCCATAGTTGCTAATGCCGCAAGCAGCATCATTACTGCACTTATCACAAATACCCACCAATCAATAGGAGTTCTGAAAGCGAAATTATTCAGCCAGGTATGCATTGCCCACCATGCCAGTGGAGAAGCAATTATAAAGGCGAGTATAATTAACTTAAAGAAATCGGTAGACAGGAGGGCGATGATTTGCCGGATGCTGGCACCCAGGACTTTTCTCACACCGATCTCTTTTGTGCGAACCCGTGTTGTATGCATTACGAGGCCCAGCAATCCCAGGCAACTGATAAATACACAAAGACCCGTTGCCCATGTAAGGAGTTTTGAAATGTTTTTTTCTGTCGTATAGAACTTTGCAATATCCTCGTCGAGAAAACTATAACTGAAATCATTGTCGGGATAACTTTCCTGCCAGGCCTGCTCCATTTTTTTAATGGCTGCAGTCCAGCTTTGAGCCCGGTTCTCTCCTGCCAATAATTTAATATGGAAGGTTCTTAGCCGCCGCTTTTCAAGGCTGAAGGCAAAAGGTTTGATGGGATTGTGCGTCGACTGCGTATGAAAATCTGCCAGCACACCTACAACGGGAACAGGTTTCTCATTTTTAATTATTGAAATTCCAATGGCATCCTGTGGATTTTTGAATCCGAGGAATTTGGCAAATGTATTATTGATCAGTAATTCGCTTTCGGGTATATCTGATTTGAGATAGGTTCCTGCAAGGAGCTTCATTTCATAGATGTTGAGATAGGTTGAATCACCCGACTTAACCTCAACCATGGTTTCGTATTTTTTCTTACCCGACGTATAAGACATCGTTGTAGTGTTGTATCCATCTTGCGCAGGTGGTGGACCTCCCAGGGTTAGTTTTTGTATTTCAGGAATTGCTTTCAGTTTGTCAAGCAGTGCCTGCTTTTTTGCTGAGTCAGGTATATTCCATGGGATCGATACGTTTACAATTGCATCTTTATTAAAACCCATATCCTTATTAATAGAAAATCTTGTTTGTTTAACCACAACAATAGTAGCGATCAGTAGAAATTGAGCAATAACGAATTGAGATATGGTAAGGCTTTTCCTTAACCAGGCTCGCCTGCTGCCACCATTGTCAGTGTTACCTTTCATGACACTGATGGGTTGAAATGCTGATAATACCAGAGAAGGATAAAAACCCGATAATAACGTCATTACAATAATAAGAAGCACCATGAATACAATCATGGCCGGGTTTTCCGATAATGAAAAATGTATCCCTTTGGGAATGAAATCAGAAAAAATGGCAAGGATAACAGGTGCAAGGGCCAGCGACACTAAAGCAGCAATTGTTGTAATGATCAATGTTTCGCCGAGAAATTGCCTGATGAGCTGGGGTTTGGAGCTTCCCAGGGTTTTACGGATGCCAATCTCACGGGCACGGCTACCCGATTGTGCAGTGCTCAGGTTAATAAAATTGATACAGGCCAGTAACAATAAAAACATCGCCACCATGGAAAGACCGGCAAGTGTGGGTTTATGTGCGGTACGGTCACCAAATGCACCAAAATCCTGGCTGAAATGGAGATCGGATAATGGCTGCAGTTTATAGCTGAGGTCATTATCTTTTTTATATTTTTTATTTAATGCCGTCATTTTTTTTGCCATATTAACAGCACTGGTTCCGGGAGGAAGTTTGACAAACAACTGTGAAGAAGAGCTGATACTTTCCCATTCACCCCAGCTGAAATTTTCTTTTATATTGCTGGAGGGTATTGTGACATAAGAGAGAAATGCAGTAAAATTAAAATCAGAGGATTTAGTAAGATCTTTTACAATGCCTTTTACCGTCATCGTAATAGTATCATCATAAACTAATGTTTTGCCAATTACCTGATCAGCAGACAATCCCGGAAAATAGAGAGTAGATTTTGAATCAGTCAATACACAGGTATTAGGTTCTCTTAAAACCTCAGGGTTACCTATAACCCATTCATAAGGGATTAGCTGGAAATACTGTTCGTCAGCAAAAATGATATTGTTTTGTTTTTTGAATTCTATTAGCGTTTCTGATTTGGTGGAATTCACTTTTACGTTAGTGCCGTCATTTTGTCTTTGAAATGCTGAAATGACTTCAAAACCCGTAAGGTCTTTTTTTAGTGCATCGGGTAGTGGACTCGGCACTCCCTGGTTCTGAATCATCTGCCCTGGAAACTTGATCTCTGAGACCACACGGTAGATTCTTTCCCTTCCGGGTTCGAACCTGTCAAACCCAAAATCGTAGGCAACTACCAGGTATATCACTAATGCGGCACTGATACCAATAGCAAGTCCGGAAATATTGATTAGTGAGAATATCTTGTGTTTCCAGATATTCCGCAGTGTGATGGTGAAATAATTTTTCAGCATGTATATGAATTATTATCAGCGTTATTGTTTGACAAGTAATTTATTTGAACATTCGGCATTCTTAACTTCATCATTCCAAACACTCATACCACCAGACATATTAGTGACATTTTTGAATCCATTTTGGTTGAGGATATAACTTGCTCTCGGGCTTCTATGGCTATGGGAACAATACACGATGATATTTTTATTTTTGTAAGATTTCAATTCATTCATTCTTGCTTCCAGGTCCTGAACCGGAATATTTATGGCTCCTTTCAGCCTTCCATAATTAACATCGGCTTTTCCATTGAATTCAGCCGGAGTTCTTACATCCAACAAAATTGTGTTGGGATCTTTTGCCATTACGTTGCAGAGTTCAGCGGGTGAAATATTCTTGAAATGAATGGTAGATGCTTTTACCAGTTGCATGTGGCAGTGCGCGCATTCTCCGGGTTGATCAAACTTTCCCTTGTCACAATCACTTCCACATGGTATACATACATAAGGATCTTTTTCAGCATTGGAAGCAACGCTTTGCGACATTGCAGCATTGGTAAGAAAAATTACACATGATATAAGCATGATTTTTGAAAGCCAGATTCGAGGTCTCATGTTAATAGATTTATTCAGTTCGTAAACTTTTGACAGGGTTTGCAGAAGCAGCCTGGGATGTCTTTATTCCAATTGTGGCTAATGCAATAATGAGCAGGACAAAGGTTCCTGCAATATAACCAGGTAAAGGATTAATGCGAAACGCAAAACTGTTCAACACGAAATAACTGCATAGAATGCCCAGGGGCAATCCAATTAAACAGGCAATCAGTAAAAGTTTCATAAAATTCCTGGAAAGGTAGAATATGATCTGCGATGTGCTTGCACCAAGGATTTTTCTAATTCCAATTTCTTTTACCTGCCGGTGAATAATAAATATAACTAATCCGAACAATCCAAGGCAGGCTACAACCAATGCCATTAATGCAACAACAGCCACCATACTGCTGATGTCTTTCATTTCTGTGTACGTATTTTGCAATTCATCCTTAAAGAAACTGAAACTGAAAGCATGTGTTTTGTCAACCGTTGCCCAGATCTTTTTCAATTCTGCGATGGTAGCCGGAACGTTGTCATGCGGGATCCTGACATTTGCAACAGTTATGTCAGCGCGTTGGTATCTTAAAAGCAGTGGTTCGATATTATATACGAAAGGTTTATAGTGAAAATCCTTCAGTACACCGGAAATCTCAAGTTGGAGGCTGTCTTCAACAATTATTGTTTTTCCGATGGCTTCCTCAGGTGTACCCAGATTGAATTTCTTCAGGAATGTTTCATTAACGATTGCATATAATTCCCTGTTAGCCGGCAGGTCTGCGGAAAAATTTTTCCCTGCAATAGGAGTGAGTTCAAGGTTTGGTAAAAAATTTTCGTCAATAGTATAATCCCTTACTGTTAGTTTTTCATCTTCGGGTTTGATCCTTATATCAACAGCCCTGTCGCGCCAGGTGCCTATAGGATGGGAAATGCCAGATACAAGTTGCGCAGCACTGTAACCTTCGATAGCTTGCTTAACTTTGTCAAATGAATTTCCCTGTAAGTTGATATTAACAATATCTTCCTTATTAAAACCATATTCAGCATGCGTTACATAATTGATCTGTCGATACATATTGATCATGGCTATAACAAAAAGTAAAGCGGCAGAAAATTGTACAACCAGAAAAACCCGCCGAAAGCCCAGTTTGGGGACCATCGATTTATCGGAAAAATCTTTCAAGGCCTTTACCGGATTCATTGCAGAAATGTACAGTGCTGGTAATATCCCAGATGCGAGTCCAACTACAACACTGAACATCAGGAAAAACATATACAAAACAAGATCACCATCCAGAGAAATATCCATCGACTGAATTACGCTTAACCGATAGAATCCCTGTTTAATAAAAAATTCATAGATAATGACTGCTAATACCAGAGAAAGTATTGAAGTGAAAACAGCTTCTGTCAAAAACTGCACGACTAATTGTTTTCTTTTTGCACCAGCCGCTTTGCGAATACCAATTTCTTTTGCGCGTCCAAGGTATTGGGCCATCGAAAGACTATTGTAATTGAATCCTGCTGAAATGATCACGACAAGAGCCAATCCAACAAGAAACAATAACAACGGTAGAGGCAAAGCATTTCCCATATTGTTTGACAACATAGGACCCGGTACAATTTTTGTCAATGATTGCAGGTAAAAGCGATAACCTTTATCCCGGCTTTCCAGTTCAAGTTTTTCATATTTCTCTTTAGCAATGGCCGCAAGCGCAGCCTCAAAACTCGCAACCTCTTTAGTTGATTTTAGTTTCACATAAGTGTAGTTCTGGTAATAATCTTTCCAGTCATCTTCCCTAACACGCACACTCTCGGCCTGAACTAATGCCGGCAAACTGCTATAAGAAGCGAGGACATCAAATTCGAGATGTGATTTTCCAACAGGTTTTTTAATAACGCCGGTAACCCTGAAATTGCCGATCCCTTTGAATACTATGATCTCACCGACGGGGTTATTTTTTCCATAAAAACGTTCCGCTGTATTTTCAGTGAGGATTATGGTATTGATATCTTTCAAGGCTGAGGACTTATCACCATACAATAATGTATAGCCGAACATTTTAAAAAATTCCGGATTGGTGAACAGGCCCGACAAAGAGAGTTGCTTTGCATTGGCTTCTGCATCGGCGTTAAGTCCCCTCACTAAGGGGACGGACGATTCTATTTAAGTGTATTTATTTTCAATAGCTTTTGCCAGGGCAAGGGGAGAAGATGCATAGTCTTCTGTACCTCCACTTTTTCTGATCGCTTCAGTGTTTACCCGGTATATGCGGTCGGCATCCGGGTGGAATTTGTCGAAACTGAATTGATCTTTTACAATGGTAATAATGAGAAGACAAAGAGACATACCCAGAGCGAGGCCAAAAACGTTTATAAAGGAAAATACTTTTTTATGCTTCAGGTTCCTTGCTGCAAGAAGCAAATAATTCTTTAGCATATAACCCTTTTTTGATGGCTTAATATTATTCGGTTCTTAAACTTTTTACGGGGTTAGCAACGGCTGCCTTAAAAGCCTGAATACTTACTGAAATTATAGCAATTATTATTGCAATTGCTGCCGCTGATATAAATACCCAACCGTTGATATTTATCCTGTAGGCAAAGTCCTGCAGCCAGGTTGAACCGGTATACCAGGAAATGGGAATGGCTATAAAAATCGCTATCGTAACCATGACCAGGAATTCTTTTGACAAAAGGAAGATAATGCCGGGTATACTTGCCCCAAGAACTTTTCGGATACCAATTTCTTTAGTTCGAAGTACCGTGGTAAATGCAGCCAGCGCAAAAAGTCCCAGACAGGCTAAAAAAATTGCCAATCCAGCGAAAAGGCCAAACAGACCTGCGGTTCGGTGTTCAGAAATATACATCTGTGCATATTCCTCATCAAGGAATTTGTATTCAAACGGACGATGGGCAACCCTCTGTTTCCAGAGAGATTCAAGATTTTGTAATGAGGTCTGCGCATTATCTGATTTTATTTTTACAAATAGCTGGTTTGTAAAATCAGGGGCGAGAAAAATCACAAGTGGCCCAATGTTTTCATGAAGTGAGGAAAAATTGAAATTTTTTATTACACCCCTTACAATACCATTGCTTCCTTTAGTTATGGTTTTGCCAATGGCTTCTGAAGGTGTCCAGCCAAGTTCTTTAACGGCCATTTCATTCAGAATAAAACTATGCTGATAATTTTTATAGTTGTCTGAAGTATCCATAGCCAACAAGTCGGATTTGATAAAATCCCTTCCTGCGATCAAATTCATTCCCATCGTTTCAATAAATGCGAAATCAACCGGAATAGCATTGACCGAAATATTTTTTTTCTCTTTTCCGTTTTCTGCTGTGATACCATCAGACCATTCTATAAATGTTGGTGTCTCGTACGCTCCGGTTACGTTAACAATACCGGGGACAGCCGCTACAGCATTCCTGAAATCTTCATAATGTTCTTTAATTGCCTTATCAACCGGTAATACAACAACATGATCTTTATTGTAACCAAGGTCTTTATTTCGGATAAACCGAAGCTGTTCTGTTACAATAATTGTTGTTGCGATCAACACTACGGAAACTGTAAATTGAAAAACGATCATGGTTTTTCGCAGCATTCCACCGGCACTGGAAATTCTTGTACCTGATTTAAGCACCATTCCCAAATGCGCGCCAGACGCTAGTAAAGCAGGATACAAGCCTGCTATTACACTTACCAATAAAACAATTCCCACCATCAATAATAAAATGGAGGAATTACCCAGGATGGAAATATTTACGGAGAGTCCGGTGAGTTTATTAAACCAGGGAACCAGTAATGCGCAGAATAAAATGGAAACTAGCATACCCACTCCGGTAATGATGAAGGACTCACCAAGGAATTGAGAAACGAGCTGTTTCTTTTTTGCTCCCAGTACTTTTCGAATGCCAACTTCTACATTTCTGCTGCTCGATTGTGCAACTGACAGATTGGTATAATTAACGCAGGCAATCAACAGTATAAGAAATGCGATAACACTCATCACATAAACGGATGTCTTATTTCCGTTGGGCTCGAGCCCCACCAGCGATGATTCCAGGTGAACCGATTTCAATGGTTCGAGGTGATGGGTAAGATATCCGCTTTCTTCTGTAAATAATTCTTTTGCAGATACATCTTTCATATATGTTGTTATCTGCTGCTGAAGGCTGGAAATATTTTCCTTACTCTTCAGCAACAGATAAGTAACATAGTTGGCGGTAAACCACTGTTCTTCCTGTTTTGCCGCTCTAAGGTTCATGAACGGCATTACCATATCAAAATGTAACTGGGAATTGCCGGGTATGTCACCCATGATTCCGGTTATCATCATGTCCGGATTATTGGCGACCTTAATTGGTTTGCCGATCACATCAGTGGTTCCGAAATATTTGTTTGCAAGTTCTTTGCTGATGACCAGTTTTTCAGGACTATTCAAGCAGGTTTGCTGATCGCCCTGAAGCAGTGGAAAAGAAAACATGCTGAAGAAGGCTGAATCAGCGAACAGAACATTGTCTTCAGTGAAGACATTATTATCAGCAGTGATCACCCGGCTCCCTTTAATGGTGCGGGTGAAAGCTGCTATTTCAGGAAAATGCCTTTGGAAATCAGGTCCCACTTTAGTTCCGGTAACGGCAACCGAGTTCGTAGTGCCCGAAGAACTAAATTCCATAGTTACCCTTACAATCCGATCGGCATTTTTATGGAAACCATCATAATTGGTTTCATTCCAAACATAAAAGCCGATCAACATGCATGCTGTGATTCCCAATGTTAATCCGGTAATGTTCACAATGCTATACAGCTTGTGTTTGACCAAATTCCTAAGGGCAATCCTGAAATAGTTTTTCAGCATATCGATAAATTAGAACTATAAAAATGCTTACTGAAGTGTGAGGTTCACCCTTCCGTCGCCTGAATTAACTTTCACTTTCGTTCCGCCACCATTCAGAGTTCCCCTCATATAATCTTCACCAGTGTCTCCGCTGAAATTTTTCAGTGTACCCACTTTTACTTTACCAGAAAGGTCAAGATTATAACCTTTGTTTGCAGGTAACTGCAGGTCTACTTTTCCACCTGAATTGTGAAGTGTTATATAATCTTTAGGATCTTTCATCTCCACAGTGATATTGCCACCACTTGTATGGGCTTCAAGATTGCCTGATATAGCCTGAAGGTTTACGTTACCACCGGATGTACCTGTTTCAAGTTCACCGCTAATGTTTTCTCCATGAACATTTCCACCGCTGGTAGTCGCGTGGATCTTACCACTAAGTTGGGTGAGGTCCAGTGATCCGCCTGATGTGGTTAAGTCAATATCACCAGTGCATGATTCTGCGGTAATATGACCGCCACTTGTAGAAAGTTTGATATTGTCTGATGAGTTTTTGATAGTGATATGTCCACCTGATGTTGATCCATCAATTTTACCCTTCAGCTGCTCCAGGTCCAGATGTCCGCCACTGGTTTCAAATTTTTGAGTGCCTGTCAGATTTGATAATTCGATATGGCCCCCACTGGTACTTAGATCAGTTGAAATGGCTACTGGTGTGGTACAGGTAAAAGAAATCGACAATCCATCGTTCCAATTATTATTCCTGCCTTTTCTTTTGGCGATGGCTTTAATATGACCACCGGATTCTGAAACGGTCAGTTCATAATCTTCATCCAGTTTTTTCTGAATCTCTGCTTTTGATAATTGTTTGTTTCCATTGGAAGTGCGGATATAAACTTCCACCTTAGCCTGAGCACCTGAACCACCTGTAACGGAAATATGTCCGCCAGAAGTTTCAGACTCTAAACTTTTTATTGATGAAGCAGTAAAGGTTTTGACCATAAATGGTTCCGACTTGTCCTGGGCAGTAATTGAACCCAGCATCGTTGCAGCGAGCATGAAGCATAGCATCTTTTTCATCTTGTTCTATTTTGTAATGGTTATATATTGTTTAATCAGTTCTTAAATTTTTTGCGGGGTTTGCCAATGCAGCTTTAATAGATTGGAAAGAAATGGTGATTGCTGCAATCAGCAGTATCAATGTAAACGGAATCAGGAACATCAGGAGATTTACCGGGATCTGAAATGCGTATTGATCAAGCCAGTTGTTCAGGATCTTCCATGCTACAGGAATTGCAAAAACACCAGCAATGATCACCAGTTTTATATAGTCTTTTGAAGTCAGTAAGATCACCTGTAATACATCGGCTCCCAATACTTTGCGGATACTGATCTCTTTTTTTCTTTTAGCGATGGTATACAGTGAAAGCCCGAATAATCCAAGTCCGGCAACCACTATGGCCAAAGCAGTGAACCACCAGAGGATCACGGAAAACTGGCGGTCATTTTTGTATTGAGCATTAAACCTTTCGTCAAGAAAGGCAAAGTTGAATGGACTGTCGGGAAATCTGGCCGTCCATATTTTTTTTATGGATTCCAACACTTCAGGGTAATTTTTTGATTCAAGTTTTATCGAGTATACGTTCCTGTTGATGTCTGTTTCCGGATAAAAAACAATAGGATCAAATTTAGTTTTCAGTGATTCCTGGTGATAGTCTTTTAAAATACCAACTATCCTGAGCTTAAGCTCACCTGAATACAATTCACGATTGAGTATTTCCGCCGGATTAGCGAAACCGAATACCCTGGCTGCGGTTTCATTGATGATGACATTGGCTGATGTTGTAGTATCTACAAGAGCAGGATCATTAGCGAAATTTCTTCCGGCTACCAATTGAAGTTTGTAGTTGGGAATGAATACATCATCAATCCCAAATACCCTGCATCTTTTTTCAGCAGGAGATTTACCCAGTGTAAAACTGCTGGAACCATTGACTTCCTGTCCGGGAACGCAGGTTGAGCTGGTTACTGAGACAACAGCTTTATTTCTTTTCAGTTCATCGGTAAATGAATTGATGGAACTGATCCTACTGCTGTCGAGGTTTATATTCTGAAACAGTAATAATGTCTGATCTATATTGACACCGAGATCTTTCTTACTCATGAAGGTCAATTGGCGATAAAAACCAATAGCGCCTGTTATCAGGATGATGGCAGCAGTAAACTGCAAGACTACCAAAGATTTTCTCAACAGGTTCCTGTTTAAACCCTTTGCAGAACTCTGTTCATTTTTTAATGCTTTTACAGGTTGAAAAGAGGATAAAATAAATGATGGGTAAAATCCGGCTACCAGGGTTCCTAAAATAAAAAATCCAATGATATATAACCAGAATTGCAGGTTACCTGGTTGCAATACATTGCCGGACTTTTCAAGCAGGTTGGTGAGATAGGGCAGGAATAAAAAATATGCGACGATACCCAATGTGATTGAAATGAAATTCACGATCACGGATTCCGTCATGAACTGGTAGACCAGTTGCTTTCTTGTTGCACCTATGGCTTTACGGATACCCACTTCATGTGAACGGTCGAGCGCACGCGCAGTAGAAAGGTTAACATAATTGATCCATGCAATGAGTATGATCATGAATGCGGCAATACCCAGGTATTTCAGGTAACCAAGATTCCCATTGCCGGGAAATTCATAATCATAGGTGCTCCGAAGATGTATATCACTGATGGGTTGCAGGGTGAAATTCACCTGGAAGTTTTTTTCCTTCATCTGCCTTCCCATATGTTTTTCCGAAAATCCGGTCAGTTTTTTTTGCAGGGCTTTTGCGTCTGTTCCCGGTTTGAGTAAAACATAAGTGTAATAATCTGACCATCCCCAGCTATTTTCTGCATCTCCGCCAAACGATTTTGCAATCTGAACGTATTTGTCATAATTGAAAATCATGGCGAATTGAAGATGGGAATTGGCCGGAAGATCTTTCAGGATTCCGGTTACTACATAGTCCTGCTGCTTGTACCGGATGGTTTTTTGCATCGGGTCTTCATTGCCGAAGTATTTCTTGGCTGTTGTCTCAGTAAGCACCACTTCATTCAGCTGGGCAAAGACAGAAGATGAGTTTCCTTTTATGAAAGGGAATGAAAAGATTGTAAATAGTGATTTGTCTGCATAAAAAATCGCCCCGGTTTCCAATAATTTGGTCTCACCCTGGGTAATTACTCCACTCTGACGGCGGAATCTCGCCATGGTCTCCACTTCCGGATAATCCTTCAGCAATGCTGGTCCAACAGCAGGATAGGTAAATGCAAAAGTTTGTTCTTTTTCGCCTTTCTCCGTTATTTCCATGGGAACACGGTAAATCCTGTCTTTTTTCGCATTAAAATCCTCGTAACTGTATTCAAATCTCAGGTAAGCCAGAATCAATAAGAATGCAGCAATACCCAGCGAAAGACCAACAATATTGATCGTCGAGAAGGTCTTGATCTTCCACAGGTTCCGAAACCCGCTTTTTATATTATTCCTTATCATCAGCTATGGTATTTTATAGAGACGATGTAAATACATAAATGTTACATCATTCCGACCTTAAACTTTTAGCCGGGTTTGCGCCAGCTGCTTTTATGGCCTGGAAGCTCACGGTGATCAGGGCAATGGCAATGACGAAAATAGTTGCCATGGCGAATAATCCTGCTCCCATGGTGATCCTGTAAGGATAGTTTTCCAGCCATTTGTTCATAGCCCACCATGCAGAAGGAATGGCGATTATCGCAGCCAGTATAGTGAGTTTCAGGAAATCGGACGAAAGCATCCGGATCATCTCGGCGGATGAAGCACCAAGTACCTTACGGATCCCGATCTCTTTGGTCCTTTTTTCAGCTGATAATGTAGCCAGTCCAAACAGGCCAATACATGAAATGAATATGGTGATCAATGCCGCGAAAGTCATGATCTGTTTCCATTTGTTCTCGGCTTCGTATTGTTTCAGATTCTGTTCATCCTTGAATGCGTACTCGTATGGTTCAAAAGGATGTTGCTTCTTGATTACTGATTCAATATGTTTTAAGGTGGCGGAATTATTTTCAGGCCTTATTTTTATCAGAAGGTGACCATATCCGTAACGTGGATCCTTAATAAATAATTCGGGACCAATTTTTTCGGTAAGTGCACTATAATGATAATCCTTTACAACTCCGACAACACTGTATTTGCGATTGTCGTAAAAGAAATCCACCACTTCTCCGATACCATCTTTCCATCCTGCGGCTTTTACAAAAGATTCATTGACCAGAATGGATTTCGTAGAATCAGAGGGCATATCGGGGGAGAAGTTTCTTCCCTTAACCAATGGAATCTGGTAGGTCGGTAGATACTGATCATTGATGACCTGCATGGTAAAATCCATATCCTTGCCACTGGCTTTAGCTATTGTGCCCCAGAATCCACGCTGTCGGGCCCCCACATTTTCAACGGCGGGGTTTTTCAATAATTCCTGGCGGATAAGATTTAGTTTATCAGCATCCATCCTTCCAGTTTCAATGGAAACGATGTTTTTATCATTATATCCGAGGTCCTGGTGGGTCAGGAAATTGAACTGGGAATAAATGGTCAGCGTAGCGATGATCAGAAATGTGGCCAATGTAAACTGGAGAATCACAAGGCCTTTTGCCAGGTAATTTTTACCTGAAAA
>Ga0207701_10003543_pt1 | contig 15998 bp, 18 predicted proteins | sample KBSSwiSSwithPhiX_FD_184294 | JGI IMG/M metagenome (GOLD analysis project Ga0207701, IMG submission 184294) | Switchgrass rhizosphere bulk soil microbial communities from Kellogg Biological Station, Michigan, USA, with PhiX - S5 (SPAdes) (version 2) | ecosystem: Environmental > Terrestrial >... | reverse complement strand
AGCTCAAGCGCGTCCACCTCGAGCTCGGGGGCAAGGCGCCGGTGATCGTGTTCGACGACGCCGACGTCGAGTCAGCGGCCGAGGGCATCGCGGGCGCGGGCTACTTCAACGCCGGCCAGGACTGCACCGCTGCCACTCGGGTGATCGCCGGCCCGGGGGTCCACGACGACTTCCTGTCCGCGCTGACCGAGCAGGCGAGGAGCACCAAGACCGGCATGCCCGACGACGAGGACGTCCTCTACGGCCCGCTGAACAACGCCAACCAGCTCGACCATGTCTCCGGCATGGTCGACCGGCTCCCCGACCACGCCCGCGTCGACGCAGGCGGCAAGCGGCAGGGGGCCTCCGGCTACTTCTACGAGCCGACCGTGCTCTCGGGCCTGCGCCAGGACGACGAGCAGGTCCAGAGCGAGATCTTCGGCCCGGTGATCACCGTCCAGAAGTTCTCCGACGAGGCCGAGGCACTCGCCTGGGCCAACGGCGTGGAGTACGGCCTGGCCTCCAGCGTCTGGACCAAGGACCACGGTCGCGCGATGCGGATGGCGAAGAAGCTCGACTTCGGCGCGGTGTGGATCAACACGCACATCCCGATCGTGGCCGAGATGCCGCACGGCGGCTTCAAGCACTCGGGCTACGGTAAGGACCTGTCGATGTACGGCCTGGAGGACTACACGCGGGTCAAGCACGTGATGTCGTACATCGGTGAGCAGTGACTCGACGCAAAGGTTGCCGGTTATGAGAATCCTTCTGGTCGGCGCCGGCGGCGTCGGATCCGCCTTCACCGGCATCGCGGCGCGGCGCGACTTCTTCGAGCTCTGCGTGGTCTCCGACTACGACCGGGGCCGCGCGACGAAGGCGGTCGAGGCGCTCGGCGACGACCGCTTCGTGGCGGCTCAGGTCGACGCCTCGTCTGCGGAGGCGGTGACCGCGCTCTGCGCGGAGCACCGGGTCACGCATGTCATGAACGCCGTCGACCCGGTCTTCAACATGCCGATCTTCGATGGGGCGTACGCCGCTGGCGCCGACTATCTCGACATGGCGATGAGCCTCTCCCGCCCGCACCCGTCGAGGCCGTACGAGGAGTGCGGCGTCAAGCTCGGCGACGAGCAGTTCGAGAAGGCCGGCCTCTGGGAGGGCGCGGGGCGTCTGGCACTCTGCGGGATCGGTGTCGAGCCGGGCCTGTCCGACGTGTTCGCGCGGTACGCCGCCGACCACCTGTTCTCGGAGATCGACGAGCTCGGCACCCGCGACGGCGCCAACCTCGTCGTCACCGACGACAACGGCAAGGAGATCTTCGCGCCGTCGTTCTCGATGTGGACCACGATCGAGGAATGCCTCAACCCGCCGGTGATCTGGGAGGACGGTGGCTGGCACACCACCGCCCCGTTCAGCGAGCCGGAGGTGTTCGACTTCCCCGAAGGGATCGGGCCCGTCGAGTGCGTCAACGTCGAGCACGAGGAGGTGCTGCTGATGCCGCGTTGGGTCGACTGCAAGCGCGCGACCTTCAAGTACGGCCTCGGCGACGAGTTCATCAACATCCTCAAGGTCCTCAACACGCTCGGCCTCGACCGCACCGAGAAGGTCCGGGTGAAGGGCGTCGAGGTCTCACCCCGCGACGTCGTGGCCGCCGTGCTTCCCGACCCGGCCTCGGTGGGTCCGCGGATGACGGGCAAGACCTGCGCCGGCCTGTGGGTGACCGGCAAGGGCAAGGACGGCCAGCGACGGTCGACGTACCTCTACCACGTGGTCGACAACGACGTCACGATGCGCGAGTACGGCCACCAGTGCGTGGTCTGGCAGACGGCGATCAACCCCGTGGTCGCGCTGGAGCTGCTCGCGACCGGCGCCTGGTCGGGCCACGGCGTGCTCGGCCCGGAGGCCTTCGACGCCGTGCCGTTCCTCGACCTGCTGACCGACTACGGGTCGCCCTGGGGCCAGCGCGACGACTGACCGGCCCGGGACGTGACGTCCCGTCGTACCCTGCCTCCATGAGGTGGTGGGCCATGCTGCCCGTCGCCGCGCTGGTGCTGACCGGCGCGTGCGGCGCCGCCGAACCACCGCCCTCGGCGACCGCTCCGTCGGCGTCGCCGACACTGGCCAGCGTGATCGCACTGGGCGGACGGGTGCTGGTCACCGACCGTTCGGACATCCGCTACACGCCCGACCTCGACGGCTGCGTGACCCGTGGTGATTCGCGTGACATCGCGCAGGGCGCCCGGGTGGAGGTGCGCAACAACCGGGGCCACTGGACGGCGGTCGGCGCGCTCGGTGTCGGGCACTTCGTGGACGGGGGCACTGACCCGGCGGGATGCGTGTTCGAGTTCAACATGACCAACGCGCCCGGTGGCAGCCCGAGCTACCGGATCCGGGTGGCACACCGGCCGCCGAAGGTGGTCGACGCCGCCGACATCGCCCACATCGTGCTGGTGGTGCCGTAGATGCGTCCCGGGCTGCGGCCGTGAGCGGGCGAACCGGTGCGGCGGCGGCAGTGCTGGTTCTCCTGCTGGCCGGTGCGGGTTGTGGCGCGGGTGCGTCGAGCCGCGACGATGCGCCCACGCCGCCGCCCACGATGGCGAGCCGGATCGTGTTCCAGGGCCGCGTGCTGGTCACCGCCCTCGACGACATCCGCTCGACGCCGAACCAGCGGCAGTGCGTGACCCGAGGCCGGTCGCGGGAAATCGGCCAGGGCACACGGCTCGAGGTGCGTGACACCCGCGGCCACCGGGTCGCGGTCGGTGCCCTCGACGGCGGACGCCTGGTCGACGGGAAGGGCGGACCTGCGGGGTGCTCGTTCTTCTTCTCGCTGTCCGGCCGCGCCACGGGACACGACTTCACGGTCAGCCTCGGTGAGTACGTCACGGTCCGCGTCGCCGGGCGCGACGCCAGCCGGATCCTGATCCGGGTGCCCTAGCCGGCGCCGACGTCCTCGCCGAACCGGCCCCGTGCGTCGCTCGGGATCAGCGGCTTCTCGGCGCGCACCTTGAGCTGCTGCACGGCCCAGGTGTTGCCGTCGGGGTCGGCGAAACCGAAGAAGGTGCCGCCGTCGCGCTCGTCGAAGACCTTGATCTCGCTTGCCTCCACGCCCCGGTCCACCAGCTCCTGCCGGGCCGCCGCCGCGTCGCTCACCACGAGCTGGAGCCCGCGCATCGAGCCGGGCGCCATCTCGTTCTGGGCCGGCAGGGTGCCGATCACGATCGAGCAGCCGGATCCGCGGGGCGTCAGCTGGGCGACGTGCATGTGCTCGTTCTCGGTGTCGTGGTCCAGCGCGAACCCGACCTGGTCGCGGTAGAACGCGATCGACCGGGCGAGATCACTGACCGGGAGCACGACGACTTCCAGGGTCCAGTCCATGGAACGGATCACACCAGACCCGTCGCGACCTCGTCCAGCACGTCGAGCGCCTCGTCGAGCAGCTGGTCGGGCATCACCAGCGGTGGCAGGAAGCGGAGCACGTTGCCGAACGTTCCGCAGGTCAGCGTGAGTACGCCTGCCTGGTGGCACCCGGCGCTGAGCCGCCCGGCCAGCGCCGCGTCGGGCTCCGTCGTGCCCGGCTTCACGATCTCGACCGCCAGCATCGCGCCCCGGCCACGGACGTCGCCGATCGCGGGCACCTTGTTGGCGAGCGCGGAGAGGCGTTCGGTCATCCGGGCCTCGATCGCCCGGGCGCGGGCGTTGAGGTCGAGCTCCTTCATGGTGGCGATCGCGCCGAGGGCGGCCGCACAGGCGACGGGGTTGCCGCCGTACGTGCCGCCGAGGCCGCCGGCGTGCGGCGCGTCCATCATCTCCGCGCGACCGACAACGGCCGCGAGCGGCAGGCCCCCCGCCACGCCCTTGGCGACGGTGACCAGGTCGGGGACGACGCCTTCGTGCTCACACGCGAACCACGCGCCGGTGCGGCACATACCGGTCTGGATCTCGTCGGCCACGAACACGACGCCGTGCTCGCGGCACCAGTCGGCGAGCGCGCCGAGGAAGCCAGGAGCCGGTACGACGAAGCCGCCCTCGCCGAGCACCGGCTCGATCACCACGCAGGCCACGTTGTCGGCGCCGACCTGCTTGTCGATCACCTCGATCGCGCGGGCGGCCGCCTGGGCGCCGCTGATCGGCGTCGGCTCGCGGAACGGGTAGGAGACCGGGGCCCGGTAGACCTCGCCGGCGAACGGACCGAAACCGTGCTTGTAGGGCATGTTCTTGGCGGTCATCGCCATCGTCAGGTTGGTGCGGCCGTGGTAGGCGTGGTCGAAGACCACCACCGCGTCGCGGCCCGTGTGCGCACGCGCGATCTTGACCGCGTTCTCCACCGCCTCCGCGCCCGAGTTGAACAGGGCGGACTTCTTCGCGTGGTCGCCCGGTGTCAGCTCGGCGAGCGCCTCGCACACCTCGACGTACCCCTCGTAGGGCGCGACCATGAAGCAGGTGTGGGTGAATGCCGCCACCTGGTCGGTGACCCGGCGCACCACCTCGGGTGCGCTGTTGCCGACGCTCGTGACCGCGATCCCGCTGGCCAGGTCGATCAGCGAGTTCTCGTCGACGTCGACGACCACGCCACCGCCGGCCTTGTCGACGTAGACCGGAAGCACGGAGCCGACGCCCTTGGCCACGGCCGTCATCCGGCGCTCGTGCAGCGCGCGTGACCTCGGCCCTGGGATCTCGGTGACCAGGCGTCGCTCCTGCGGCAGGTCGGGTCCTCCGGTAGCGGATGCTGACATCGGTGCTCCTGATGCGGTTTCGGTGGGCAGGGTACGGCTCAGGTGACAGTGTCCGTCGTTCGGCAGGGCGCAGGCAACAGATTCCGTCACGAGTTGCCGGCGCGCTCCAGGGCCCGAGCGATCTCCCCGGGGAGCACGCCGGAGCCGACGACGCGCTGCCGGAGTGGCGCCAGCAGCACGGCCAGCCGTTCGGTCTGCTCCAGACCGGCGTGCTCCCACCCGGCGAGACCGGCCGCGTCCGTGCGCTGCTCGACGTGATCACGCGCGTGACGTCCCTTGTCGGTGAGCGCGTCACCCTCCACCCAGCCACGCCGGACCAGGGACACGGTGCCCGCGGCGAGCTCGTCCTCGGACCAGCCGCGGGTGCGGTGCAGGAAGGTCGTGCGGCCGGACCACAGGCCGTCGAGCACCGTGGCCTCCACGGGGCCGATGCCGCTCGCGGTGAGCACCGCGACGTGACCGTCGCCGCGATGCTCGCGCACCAGTGTCGCCGCGTGCCACAGCGCGAGGACCTCGTCGCCCGGCCAGTCCAGGCCCGCGTGCGCGGCGTACAGCGGACGGCCCGGGGCGGTGAGCCCCTCGGTGACCTGCCGGGCGATCGCGAGGGCCTCGGAGACGTCCGGTTCGCCGAGGATCCGGCCGAGCGCCTCGGTCGTGCCGTCGCGGCGTGCCTTCACCAGGCGCTCCGGCGTGGTGACGTCCCACGCCGAGGGGAGCGCCGCCCGGTGCAGCCACGGAGCGAAGACGTAGAACGTCGCCTCGCTGACCCCCGGGCCCACCGGCCCCATCGCGGCGGCTCGGGCAGGGAAGTACGAGAGTCGCGGGTGCAGGCCGAGCGCCACGTACTGGTCGCGCGTCTCCTCCGCGAAGTAGCCGATCACGTGCAGGCACTCGAGGCCGGACCAGGCGCGACGGGCGGCACGGACGAGGGAGGGGTCGGTCATGGCCCGACTCTAGTGTCGGCGGTGACGGCTACCGTCGGGGTCATGAACGACCGGCTGGCCGCGGCCAGGGCACTGTTCGACGACCTCGCTGTCGCCCACCTGGCCCGCCCGCACGTCACGATGGGCCGCATGTTCGCGAGTGAGGGACTGGCGGTCCACGGCAAGATCTTCGCCTTCGTCGGGCGTGACGGCCGGCTGATCCTCAAGCTCCCGCTGACGCGTGCCGAGGAGCTGAAGGGCAAGGGCGCGACGGAGTCGGTCACCCTAGGTGGCCGCACGATGCGCGAGTGGGTCGGCGTCCAGCTGCCCGACCGCCAGCCCGGCTCCTGGAGCGGCCTGATGGAGGAGGCGCACACGTACGTCGCCGAGCTCGCGGGGGTCGCGTCCGACGAGAGCCGGGAGAGTCGTTGAGGGTGTCTCGCGGGCGCTCCGGCGCGACGTTCGAGGACGGCTGAGGGCACCAGGTGGCTACAGGAGCCCGCGCAGGGGGTTCAGGACCGCCTCGGTGAAGCGCCGGTGGAGGCCCCGCTCGGCCCAGTAGCCGGCGCTGAGCTCGACGCAGTTGGAGAGGTCGGTCTGGAAGATCTCCTCCATGGCGGCAGCCATGTTGGGGTCGATGAACTCCACGTTGATCTCGTAGTTGCCGCTCATCGAGAGCCGGTCGATGTTCGCCGTGCCGATGGTCGCCCAGGCGCCGTCGACTGTGGCCGTCTTCGCGTGCACCATGGCGCCGGTGAACCGGAAGATCCGGACACCGGCCCCCAGGAGCTGGCCGAAGTAGCCGCGGCTGATCCAGTCGGCGACGACGTGGTTCGACGTACGCGGCAGCAGGATGCGTACGTCGACCCCCCGCCGGGCCGCAGCCACCAACGCCTCCACGAAGTTCTCGTCGGGGAGGAAGTACGCGTGCGTCATCCAGATGTTGCGGCGCGCCCGGTCGATCGCCTCGAGGTACATCGCCCGGATCGGGAACGTCCACTGGCGCGGCAGGTTGCGGTGCACCCGGATCCTCGGCTCCCAGTGCGACGCGGTCTCGATCAGGAGCGGCCGCGTGTCGCGACGGTCGCGGCGGTGCACGTGCCGCTGCGCGTTCCAGAAATCTGCGAAGGCTCGCTTGAGGTCCCAGACCCCCGGCCCGGTGATCCGGCAGTGAGTGTCGCGCCACTCCGTGGCGTAGGGGGTGCCGATGTTGTAGCCGCCGACGAACGCGTAGTCGTCGTCCACCACCAGGATCTTGCGGTGGTCGCGGCCGTAGCGACGCAGGTCGAAGAACCGCAGCCCCGCGTTGTAGATCGGGTAGGCCATCACCCGCAGCGACGCCGGGAACAGCTTGAACCGGGGTGACACCACGATGTTGGCGAAGGCGTCGTAGATCGCGTAGACCTCGACCCCCCGGTCGGCGGCGCGCGCCAGTGCGGCCTTGAACGCCTCACCGGTCTCGTCGCCCTTCCAGATGTAGGACTCCAGCAGCACCTGGTGCTTCGCGCCGTCGATCGCGGCCAGCATGTCGCCGTACAGGTCCTGGCCGAAGGTGTACGTCGTGACCGTGCCGTCGCCGATCGTGACGGCGCGGGGCGGCGTGGTCGGGAACGGCTGGGACTTCCTGCCCCGTCGCCGCCAGGAGTCGACCAGCGTCAGCGAGAGCGCGAGCACCAGCTGGACGCCGAGGACGGTGAACAGGACGCGCCTCGCCGCCTGCACGAGGGGGTGCCCCATGTTGATCAGTGGTGCTGGCTTGGGCACGGGCCCATCCAACCAGACGGGCGGAGGCGCTCCTGCGATCCGGATCGTCAGGTCCGCGCGTCGAGCCGCCGACTCAGCTTCTGCGGCGCGCAGAAACGGTAGCTCTCGGTGACCAGCTCGGCGACCTCGGCCCAGTCGGTGTCGTCGTCGATCACCAGGCCGACGACCGTGGGCGACCAGGCCGGCTTGAAGTAGGGCAGCCCGGCGTTGGTGAGCGCCAACAGCTCGTCACCCGTCGACCGGAAGGTCAGCACCGTCGCCGGACCTGGGTGCCCGGTCGCCTCGGCATACGCCGACGGCCGGTCGGGGAGCACGGTGATCAGGTGCGCGATCGTTGCCTGCCGCACCCGCCAGCGGGTGCCGCGCCAGGCCTCCTCCTCCCGGGTCTCCGGCAGCGCGAGCGCGATCTCCCGCACCCGGGCGACCAGCTCCTCGGCCGGTGGCATCGGGTCCATGGAGTCGAGCCTGCCACCGAGCACGGACAGGCCTGTCGGTGGGCGCCCGTAGGCTCGTGTCCATGAGGCCCGTCACCGATCTCGAGCGCCGCCTGGCGCCGTTCGACGTGCAGTCGGACTACCAGCCGTCCGGCGACCAGCCCGCCGCGATCGAGGAGATCGCTCGCCGGATCAGAGGCGGGGTCAAGGACGTCGTCCTGCTGGGCGCGACGGGCACCGGCAAGACCGCGACCATCGCGTGGGTCGCCGAGCGGCTCCAGCGTCCGATCCTCGTGATGCAGCCCAACAAGACGCTGGCCGCCCAGTTCGCCAACGAGCTGCGCCAGCTGTTCCCCGACAACGCGGTCGAGTACTTCGTCAGCTACTACGACTACTACCAGCCCGAGGCCTACGTCCCGCAGACCGACACCTACATCGAGAAGGACTCCTCGATCAACGAGGAGGTCGAGCGGCTGCGCCACTCCGCGACCAACTCGCTGCTCACCCGGCGCGACGTGATCGTGGTGTCCACCGTGTCCTGCATCTATGGCCTGGGCACCCCGCAGGAGTACGTCGACCGGATGCTGCGGCTGCGGGTCGGCCAGGAGATGGACCGCGACTCCATCCTGCGCCGGCTGGTCGAGATCCAGTACACCCGCAACGACCTGTCGTTCACGCGGGGCACGTTCCGGGTGCGCGGCGACACCCTCGAGATCTTCCCGGTCTACGAGGAGCACGCCGTGCGCGTGGAGTTCTTCGGCGACGAGATCGAGCGGCTGATGGCGCTCCACCCGGTGACCGGCGAGGTGATCAGCGACGACCGCGAGCTCTATGTCTTCCCGGCGACCCACTACGTCGCCGGTCCGGAGCGCATGGAGCGGGCGATCAAGGGCATCGAGGAGGAGCTGGCCGAGCAGGTGGCGCACTTCCAGCGCAACGGCCAGCTGCTGGAGGCGCAGCGTCTCCAGATGCGCACGTCGTACGACGTGGAGATGATGCGCCAGGTCGGGTCCTGCTCCGGCATCGAGAACTACTCGATGCACATCGACGGGCGCAGCCGGGGGAGCGCGCCCAACTGCCTCCTCGACTACTTCCCCGAGGACTTCGTGCTGGTGGTCGACGAGTCCCACGTCGCCGTGCCCCAGATCGGCGGCATGTACGAGGGCGACATGTCCCGCAAGCGCAACCTGGTCGACCACGGCTTCCGGCTGCCGAGCGCGATGGACAACCGGCCGCTGAGGTGGGAGGAGTTCCTCGACCGGATCGGTCAGACCATCTACCTCTCCGCGACCCCGGGCAACTACGAGCTGGCCAAGGGAGGCGGCGAGGACCAGGTCGTCGAGCAGATCATCCGGCCGACCGGCCTGGTCGACCCCGAGGTGGTCGTCAAGCCGACCAAGGGCCAGATCGACGACCTGATCGCCGAGATCAACACCCGCACCGAGAAGAACGAGCGGGTCCTGGTCACGACGCTGACCAAGAAGATGTCCGAGGACCTCACCGACTACCTGCTCGAGGCCGGCATCCGCACCCGCTACCTGCACTCAGAGGTCGACACGCTCCGCCGGATCGAGCTCCTGCGCGAGCTCCGGATGGGGGAGTACGACGTGCTCGTCGGGATCAACCTCCTCCGTGAGGGCCTCGACCTGCCCGAGGTCTCGCTGGTGGCGATCCTCGACGCCGACAAGGAGGGCTTCCTCCGCTCCGACAAGTCGCTGATCCAGACCATCGGCCGCGCCGCGCGCAACGTGTCCGGCCAGGTCTTCATGTACGCCGACAAGATCACGCCGTCGATGGAGAAGGCGATCGACGAGACCAACCGGCGCCGGGAGAAGCAGGTCGCCTACAACAAGGCCGCCGGCGTCGACCCGCAGCCGCTGCGCAAGAAGATCGCCGACATCACCGAGATGCTGGCCCGCGAGGACGAGACCACCGAGGAGCTCCTCGCCACGTGGAACGGCACCGGTGCCCGCGGCAACAGGAGCAAGAAGTCACCGACACCGGCGCTGCGTCGGCTCGACGGGGCGGTCCAGAAGGACCGCGCGCGGATGCCCGACCTGGCCGGCCTGCCGTCCACCGACCTCGCCGAGCTCGTGCAGCAGCTGACCGAGCAGATGCACCGGGCCGCGGCCGAGCTCCAGTTCGAGGTGGCCGCCCGGCTGCGCGACGAGATCTCCGACCTCAAGAAGGAGCTCCGCCAGATGCTGGAGGCGACGCGGTAGTGCGGCCCGAGCAGATCGCCGGGCAGATCGCCGAGCACGCGCTGGGCAAGCCGGGCGCGTGGGCCGACCAGCCGTGGGAGGGCGACCACGTGGCCAAGGTCCACGAGAAGATCTTCGCGTTCCTCGGCTCCGAGACGGTCGGCGTCAAGGCCGGCGCCACCCGCGAGGAAGCCGACGAGTGGCTGGCGCGCTATCCCGACGACGCGTCGGTGATGGCCTACATCGGCCGGTCCGGCTGGAACACCCTCGCGGTCGGCGGCGCGATCCCCGACGACGAGATCCTCGAGGCGGTCGACGAGTCCTACCGGCTGGTGGTCTCGAGGCTGCCGAAGAAGCACCGACCAACGGGATGGGAACAGTGAGCGAGCTCCGCGAGATTCAGGTCACCTTCGACGCCGCCGACCCGGCAGCCCTCTCCCGGTTCTGGGCGGAGGTGCTCGGCTACCGCCTCGACGACCCGCCCGAGCCCTACCCGACGTGGGATGAGGCACTGGAGGCGTTCGGGGTGCCCGAGCACCTCCGCAACAGCGCCAGCGCGGTGCACGACCCGACGGGCTCCGGCCCGCGTCTGTTCTTCCAGCAGGTGCCGGAGGGCAAGTCCGCCAAGAACCGCGTGCACCTCGACGTCCGGGCCGCGCCCGGGCTGCAGGGCGACGCGCGGATGGCCGCCCTGGAGACCGAGTGCGCGCGCCTGGTCGCGCTGGGCGCGTCCCGGCTCGAGCGCCACGAGCCGGCCCCGCCGATGAGCAACGGCTTCATTGTCATGCAAGACCCCGAGGGCAACGAGTTCTGCCTCGACTGAGTTCCCACCAGACCGGTGGTCGAGCATGTCGAGACCCAGGCTCGAGCCTGTGACAGACTGACGGCGCAGGAGGGGAGTATTCCTTCGCAGCGGTGTCGTCATCACGGCGGTCCTCGACCGACCCGGTGCCGCTGGTCCGGCCCACAGATCAGGGAGGCCGGGCGGAAGAGACCTCCGGAGCATCGCTCGGTCGACGTACTCCGGAAGGCATCTCATGGACGTGGAACCTTGGGTCTGGTGGACCACGATCGCCGTCACCTCGGCGGTCCTGCTCTTCGACGTCGTGATCATCGGGAGGCGCCCGCACACGCCGTCGATGAAGGAGTGCTCGATCTACCTGGCGGGCTACATCGGCCTCGCGCTGCTCTTCGGCCTCGGCGTCTACGTCACGTCCGGTAGCCAGTACGGCACGGAGTTCCTGGCCGGCTGGCTGACCGAGTACTCCCTCTCGGTCGACAACCTGTTCATCTTCATCATCATCCTGGGCAAGTTCAGCGTGCCGAAGAAGTACCAGCAGACTGCCCTGATGATCGGCATCGTGCTGGCGCTGATCATGCGCGGCATCTTCATCGCGGTCGGCGCGGCGGCGATCAACAACTTCTCCTGGATCTTCTACCTCTTCGGGGCGTTCCTGCTCTGGACCGCGTGGAAGCTGGCCAAGGAGGGTGCCGAGGACGAGGACGACTACGAGGAGAACAAGCTCGTCAAGTGGGCCGAGAAGCACCTGCCGGCGACCAAGGAGTGGAACAGCAACAAGCTGTTCGCCAGAGTCGACGGCAAGCGTGTGATCACGCCGATGTTCCTGGTGGTCCTCACGCTCGGGACGACCGACCTGCTGTTCGCGCTCGACTCGATCCCCGCGATCTACGGGCTCACCAACGAGCCCTACCTCGTGCTGACGGCGAACATCTTCGCGTTGATGGGCCTGCGTCAGCTGTACTTCCTGATCGGGGGACTGCTGGAGCGCCTGATCTACCTGTCCTACGGTCTTGCGTTCCTGCTCGGCTTCATCGGCGTCAAGCTGGTGTTTCACGCGATGCACGAGAACGAGGTCCCCTTCATCAACGGCGGCGAGCCCATCCCCTGGGCGCCGGAGATCCCGATCTGGCTCTCGCTCGGCGTGATTGTGCTGACACTCGTGGTCACCACCGTGTGGAGCCTGGCCGCGAGCGGGAAGCTGACTCGTGACGAGCTGGACGCCCGCACCGGCCCGCGACGGGACTGGGAGGACGACTCCTGACGCGGCACTGGAACCACGAAGTGCCGTCTGCTGGACGGGGGTGCTGGTCACGACGACCCGTGGCGCGCGAGACTGGCCCCTCGACACGATGGCGCGACCGGGGAAAGGACGCACGTTGGCCCAGCAGACCGTGGATCACGAGCCACGCGAGGTGGAGGTCGACCTGCTGATCGTCGGCGCCGGTCCGGCTGGGCTCTTCGGGGCCTACTACGCCGGGTTCCGGGGCTGGACGGTGGCGGTCGTGGACTCGCTCCCCGAGCTCGGAGGCCAGGTGTCCGCGCTCTACCCGGAGAAGGCGATCCTCGATGTCGCCGGCTTCCCCAACGTCAAGGGACGCGTGCTGGTCGAGCAGCTGGTGGAGCAGGCAGCCAGCGCGCAGCCGACGTACCTCCTCGACCGCACTGCCACCGGCCTCACGATCGACGCCGCCTCCGAAGGGGGCGTGACGATGGAGCTCGACGACGGCTCGACGGTGCGCGCCAAGGTGGTGATCATCACCGCGGGGATCGGCAAGTTCACGCCGCGACCGCTGCCCGCCGGCGACGGCTGGGAGGGCCGCGGTCTGGTCTTCTTCGTGCCGTCGTTCGCGGAGTACGCCGGCCGCGACGTGGTGATCGTCGGTGGCGGCGACTCGGCGTTCGACTGGGCGCACAGCCTGCAGCCGATCGCCTCGTCGGTCACGCTGGTCCACCGACGCGACAGGTTCCGTGCCCACCAGGCCACTGTCGACGCGGTGCTCGCCTCCGACGTGGAGGTGATCACCAACGCCCAGGTCACCGCGCTCACCGGTGACGGGATCGTCGAGAAGGTCGAGATCACGACCAACGACGGCGAGGTGCTGGTGCGCCCCGCGCAGGGCGTGGTCGCGGCGCTCGGATTCGTGGCCGACCTCGGCGCGATGAAGGACTGGGGCCTCGACCTCGACAAGCGGCACATCCTGGTCGACACCGCGATGCGCACGAACCTGCCACGGGTGTTCGCCGCCGGGGACATCACGGAGTACGAGGGCAAGGTGCGCCTGATCGCGGTCGGCTTCGGCGAGGTCGCGACGGCGGTCAACAACGCGGCCGTGGTGATCGACCCCCACGCCCACGTGTTCCCCGGCCACTCCAGCGAGGGTTCCTAGGTGGCGAAGGCGCGCGACGCCGTACGCATGACCGACGAGGAGGTGGCGGCGTTCCTCCAGGGTGCGTTGAAGGTGCAGGTCGCCACCATCGGTCCGCACGGGGAGCCGCACCTCACGACCTTGTTCTACGTGCTCGACGAGGGCCGGATCGTGTTCTGGACCTACGGCCGGTCGCAGAAGATCGCCAACCTCCGCCGGGACGACCGGATCACCTGCCTGGTGGAGGACGGTCGGGACTACGTCGAGCTGCGCGGCGTGAGCATCTCCGGCCGGGCGCGCCTGGTCGAGGACTACGACGACGTGGTCCATATCGGCTCCCGGATCGCCACCCGGATGGCCGACGGCGCCGACCTGGGCGCCTACGGCGACGACCTGGTCCGGCAGCAGGCACGCAAGCGGGTCGGCGTCGTGGTCGAGCCCGAGAAGGTCGCCAGCTGGGACCACCGCAAGATGACCGGCTCGGGCTGACCGCGTCCACCGAGGAGGAATCCCATGAAGGTCCAGGTCGACTTCGACCTCTGCGAGTCCAACGCGCTGTGCGAGGCGCTCGCGCCCGCGACGTTCGAGCTCGGCGACGACGACGCGCTGCGGATCCTCGACGACCGGGTGACCGATGACAACGTCGAGACGATCGAGCGGGCGGTTGCGTCGTGCCCGAGGTCTGCGATCAGCATCGCCGAGTGAGGTTCAGCGCAGGAGGAGGTGGACGGCCTTCTGCAGGGAGGCGGCGACGTCGTCGGCGGAGGCGCGTCCGGTGACCCAGGCGACCAGGGCAGCCAGCCACACGTCGCTGATCACGCGGGCGATCGCGATCTCGTCCTCCGTCGGCGGCTCGCTCTCGGGCTCGGCGGGGTCCCGCATCGCCTTCGTCAGCATCGTGGTCAGCTGCGTCCCGACCACGTGGATGTCGGGGGCGACGGACGCGTCGGCGAACATGAACGCTCGGGTCAGGGCCTCGGTCAGGTGCGGCTCGCGCTGCAGCCCGCGCGTGGTGCCACCTACGACGTGCATCACCCGGTCCTCCCGGCTGTCACCGGGGATCGGTTGGCGGTCGAGCACCGCCTGCAACAGCTCGAGTCGGGTGGAGAGCGCCGAGACCAGCAGGTGGATCTTCGACGGGAAGTAGCGATAGAGGGTGCCCAGCGCGACGTCGGCGGACTCGGCGACGTCGCGCATCTGGACGGCGTCGAAGCCGCCCATGGTCGCGAGGGCGATCGTGGCGTCGAGGATCCGTCGGCGACGGTCGCGCTGCGCGGGCGAACCGAGCCGGTCGAGGGCGCCGGCGCCGGCGACTGAGACCTGCCCGGAGATCCGCGTGGTCACGTCGCTACGCTAACAGTCCGACCACTCAGAACAGCAACACGTTCCAGTTCGGTGCAGCCCCTCCCACGGGCCACCAGAAGGGCCCGCGGGTAGACACGTGCGCATCGCTCTCCTCTCCTACCGGAGCAAGCATCACTGTGGCGGCCAGGGCGTCTACGTCCGGCACCTGAGCCGCGAGCTGACCGCGCTCGGCCACGAGGTCGAGGTCTTCTCGGGCCAGCCGTACCCCCGCCTGGATGCGGGGGTGAAGCTGACGAAGGTGCCCAGCCTCGACCTGTACCGCGAGCCCGACCCGTTCCGGACGCCGCGTCCCTCGGAGTACCGCGACCTGATCGACGTGCAGGAGGTGCTGACGATGTGGACGGCCGGGTTCCCCGAGCCGCGCACGTTCAGCAAGCGCGTCGCCCGGCTGTTCCGCGACCGCGCCGACGACTTCGACGTGGTGCACGACAACCAGGGGCTCGGCCACGGGATCCTCGACATCGAGCGGATGGGGCTCCCGCTGATCACGACCATCCACCACCCGATCACCTTCGACCGCAGGATCGACATCGCGAACGCTCCGACGCTGCGCAGGAAGCTGAGCCTCTGGCGCTGGTACGGGTTCTTGTCCATGCAGGGCAAGGTGGCCCGGCAGCTCGGCCGGATCCTCACCGTCTCGGAGTCCTCGCGGCGAGACATCGCCCGCGACTTCCAGGTCGACCCGGAGCGGATCGAGGTGGTCCCGCTCGGCGTCGACGAGGTGTTCCGGCCGCCGACCGTGCCGCGGGTACCGGGCCGGATCGTCGCGATGGCGAGCGCGGACGCGCCGATGAAGGGGATCGCCACCCTCCTCGAGGCCGTCGCCAAGCTGCTCACCGAGCGCGAGGTCGAGCTGATCCTGGTCAGTCGCCCCATCGAGGGGGGTCGCACCGAGCGGCTGGTCGAGAGGCTCGGCATCGGCGACCGGGTGCGTTTCGTGCACGGGATCAGCGACGCCGACCTGGTCGACGTGATGGGCTCCGCCGAGGTCGCCTGCGTGCCCTCGCTCTACGAGGGATTCTCGCTGCCCACGGCCGAGCTGATGGCGTGCGAGACGCCGATCGTCGCGAGCCGTGCCGGCGCGATCCCGGAGGTGGTCGGACCCGACGGCGAGTGCGCCGACCTGTTCACCCCGGGCGACGTCGGCGAGCTCGTCCTCAGGCTGCGCGACCTGCTCGACGACCCGGACCGCCGGGCCCGGATGGGAGCCGCCGGCCGGCGCCGGGTGCTCGACCAGTTCAGCTGGCGCGCGGTGGCGGTCGCCACCACGGCGGCGTACGAGCGCGTGATCGCCGAGAAGGTCTCGACAAGCTCGACCACCGGAGAGACAGGCTCGACCACCGGGAAGACAGGCTCGACCACCGGAGAGACTAGCTCGACGACCGGTACGAGGGAGATCCCCGTTGCTGACCGTTGACTTCGACCGGCTCGGGC
>Ga0207701_10003542_pt1 | contig 15999 bp, 12 predicted proteins | sample KBSSwiSSwithPhiX_FD_184294 | JGI IMG/M metagenome (GOLD analysis project Ga0207701, IMG submission 184294) | Switchgrass rhizosphere bulk soil microbial communities from Kellogg Biological Station, Michigan, USA, with PhiX - S5 (SPAdes) (version 2) | ecosystem: Environmental > Terrestrial >... | reverse complement strand
CCGCTCCGGTCGCCGAGATTTGTGGGAACGGCATCGATGACGATCTCGATGGGCTCATTGACGAGGGGTGCTCCTCGCCTTCGCCGGCGACAACAGGGGTGCAAATCGCACCTGGACAGAGCATTCAAGCCGCGATCGACGCAAATCCCTCCGGCACCACTTTCACGCTGCTCGCGGGTACGCACCCACTTTTGACCGCCATCAAGCCAAAGGCGGACGATTCGTTGGTCGGCCAGGCTGGCACCGTCCTCTCAGGAGCCCGCCTGCTCACCTCGTTTTCGCAAAACGGCAGCTATTGGACCGCCACGGGGCAGACTCAGCAAGGACCGAGAACCGCGTATGGCGCCGCCCCCGAGTGCCAGACATCGTATCCGCGGTGCGGCTATCCGGAGGACCTGTTTTTTGACGGCGCGCCGCTGCGCCACGTCGACGCGCTAAGCAAGGTGGTGAGCGGAACGTGGTTCTTTGATTACGCCGCGGACATCATCTACTTCGTGAATGACCCGACCGGTCACACGGTCGAGACCAGTGTGACGACTTATGCCTTGATCGGGAGTGGGCAGACGGCGGTCAAGCTGCGGAACCTTGTGATTGAGAAATTCGCCAACCCGGCGCAAATCGGGGCCGTGAATGCCGACGGGGCCACCGGATGGCTTGTTGACGGCTGCACCTTCCAGCTCAATCACGGTACCGGCCTGAGCTTCACGTCCAGTTCCGGTGTCACAATCTCCAACAATCGCTTCACCATGCAGGGCCAGCTCGGTATCGGCACCTACGACACAGACACGTTCCTGGTCGTGAACAACGAGATCGATCACAACAACTTCGCGGGATTCGATACGAGCTGGGAAGCGGGCGGGACGAAGTTCGTCTGGAGCCGCAACATGACGGTCCGCGGCAACTGGGCGCACCACAACTCCGGGAAAGGCCTCTGGACCGATGGCGATAACATCGGAACGCTCTACGAAAGCAACACCGCCAGCGACAACACCGATCACGGCATCTTCCACGAGATCAGCTACGACGCGGTCATCCGGAACAATATTGCCGAGCGAAACGGCTGGAATGGCATTGTGGTCGCCAGTTCACCGAACGTCGAGATCTACGGAAATACCGTGGGCAAGAACGGGCGGGCGCAGATTTTCGGCCGGCAGGACTATGCCGGACGGGTCGGTAAGTACGGCGAATCGGTGCTGATGAATTTCTTCGTGCACGACAACCTTGTGACGGCGAGTGCCGCAAGCGGCGGGGCTGCTGGCATCCAACCGCAGAACCAGGCTGCTGGTGACACCACGTACTTTCTCACGAAGAACAACGTCTTCGTGAACAACACCTACAATCTGACGACTGCTTCGGCGGCGCCGTTCGTGTGGATGCTGTCGAATCGCTCCGACGCGCAGTGGACTGGCTACGGCGAAGATGTGCCCGGTACGTTATTGCGTTGATCACACTGCCGTTAGCATTCGTGTTGCCTTCCAGCTGGACGACGGATTGTCAGCCGTCGCCCCCGCTCAATCGTAACCAGAGCAAACGCGCCGACTGCCGCTTCGAGCTGATAGAATTCACGTTGAGGTTCGTCGTCTCTTCGCTTGCTGATGACCCGCGCGCATCCTTCTTCGCTGCTGTGCGTTGGCGCCTTGATGCTGCTCACGGCCTCCGGCACGGTGATTGGCAGCCTGGTCGACGACGCGCCGATCTCCATCGCGCCGGGCGAGTCGATTCAGCCCGTCATTGACGCCCATCCGGGCGGGACCGCGTTTCTCATCAAGGCTGGAGTGCATCGACTGCAGACCGTCAGGCCGAAGGTAGGCAACGCCTTCATCGGCGAGCCGGGCGCGGTGCTCAGCGGCGCGCGGGTGCTCACCGCGTTTCAGCGCGCCGGACCCTATTGGTTTACGACTGGCCAGCGCCAAACAGGTTCAACGACCGCGTTTGGGAAGCCGCCACAGTGCGACGCCGCCCATCCGCGCTGCGATCATCCCGAGGACCTGTTCGTAGACAATCGGCCGCTTCGACACGTCGGCGCCTTCGAATCGCTGACCAGCGGGTCATGGTATTTCGACTACGTCGCCGATCGGATCTATGTGGCTGACGATCCACGCGGACACCTCGTCGAAACCAGCGTTGTGTCGCACGCGATCTTTGCGACCGGCGTCACCGGTGTCACAATCCGCGGCCTCGTTATCGAAAAGTACGCCAATCCCGGGCAGATGGGCGCTGTTCATGCGGACGGCGCGGTCAGCTGGCGAATCGAGGGCAACGAAATTCGGCTCAATCACGGCGCTGGCATCACGTTGACAGTCAGTACGTCGTGCCAACTCACGGCCAATCGGATCCATGACAACGGCCAGCTCGGAATCGGCGCCTGGAACAGCGAACGCCTCCTCGTCGATCGTAACGAGATCAGCCGCAACAACTTCGCCGGCTTCGATACCAGCTGGGAAGGCGGCGGCACGAAATTCAGCTGGAGCCGCGAACTGATCGTGCGGAGCAATTTCGTTCACCACAATTGGGGTAAAGGTCTGTGGACCGATGGTGACAATCTCGACACCCTCTACGAGGGGAACACCACCAGCCAAAATACGGAGCACGGCATCTTTCATGAGATCAGCTATGCCGCGATCATCCGGAATAACATCTCGATGTCCAATGGCTGGCACGGCATCGTCGTCGCCAGCTCGCCGAACGTGGAAATCTACGGCAACTCGGTCGGCGGCAACGGGAGAACTCAGATTTTCGCCCGACAGGACTTCAGCGGCCGATCCGGACGGTACGGTCCGTTCGAGCTCTCGAATTTGAACGTCCACGACAACTCGATCACCGCAAACGATGGCGGAGCCGCAGGACTGATGCCGCAGATGGGCGCGCGCGGCGACGCCAGTTATTACGCGACCAAGCACAACCGTTTTGTGCACAATACGTATGATTTGAGGGGCGCCCCCACATCGCCCTTCATTTGGCTGTTTCGTGCCGTCGGCGAATCGCAGTGGCGCGCCCACGGGCAGGATGTGACCGGCACGTTTCGGCGCTGAGTGAACACGCGGTATACGGCTCGAGGCAGGACGGCAGCACGCGCCGCTCGCCCCCGTTCCGCGAAGCCCGGATCGCGGAGCCATGTATCCGGTTGAGAATGCCGGCGAGCTCCTGCGAAAACAGGCGCGCGGCCTTGCGCGGAGCGCTGTGGCCGCAGGTCGGCGCAATGTCTTTCTGCTCGGCCTCACGAGCCTCCTGACCGACATCTCGGCGAAGCGATGGCCTGCGGCAGAGCGCGGCAGCCTGGTGCAACTGGCGAGCGGCATCGTGTCAGACCGCTGACAGCGACCCAAGCCCTTGTTCGCGGCATGCCACTTCTCCGGAGGTTGTACGGCCGTCCGGCATTCCAGGTCACGATTGAGGGCTCTGTTGCTCTGGACCGGACCACGACAGGCTTCGCGAGAAACGGGCAGGACTACGACCGGCGACGGAGGTGATCCGCGAGCCTGATTGCAAAGGCCGTATTGGTCAGGAGAGGGTTGGCGAACGAGCTCGTGCAGAAGATCGACGGACTGCTGATGTACAGGTTACGGACCGAGTGGAGTCGCCCATTGCGGTCGACGACCCCCCCTCGTGGACTATCCGCCATTCGAGTAGTTCCGAGATGGTGGCTCCCGACGTTGATCGATCGTTGCACCATCTCCGGTACTGCTTCAGGTCTGACGTGACACCGGCCAACCCCAGAGCGTTCGAAGTCGTCGACGATGAGCCGGTGACACCGTGCCACGCTGTCAACGTCGAGGTCTGAGTATCGCCACTGCACGCGAAGCCGCCGCAATCCGAAACGGTCGACATCGTCACCCAACGTCACGCGACTCGCCGCGCTGGGCGCCTGTTCGGCGTCGAAATGCACCGTGTACCTGTCGGAGCGGCTGGGCAGCGATACCGATGGGTACTTGCGTGTCGCAAGCGTCCGGCGCAACAACCAATGTGTACCAAATGCGGCCAGAGAAAGTGGGCCACACACCAGGTTGCGCACGTGACGCGACACCTGGCGATACTCGGCCTTCGCCATCTCACCGCTGAACTCAGGAGGAATCTGATGCGCCAGCAAGCGTTTGGCCAGGTAGGCTGCCGAAAGCACGGCGTGACCGTGCGAAGGGTCCGAAAAAGGTGGATGGGTGAGATGGCATCGGAAGTTAAGGAGCTGATGCTGACGCTGCGCGTCGGCACTTATGCGCAAGTGGCGTTTGGCGTAAATACCGTCGCGCGTGCACTCATAATCCCAGATCACTCGGCCGCCACGCGGCGTAAGCGTCACTTCGCCGAGATCGCCGGTCACATGTGAGCCGTAGTATCGCCCCACGAGGTCGTGGTCATTGCCGAGTCCGGCCGGGTTCACCTCGTTCGAGAGAAGCAGTAGCCGCGTGACTTCGAGACCGCCAGCGGCCAGTACGTACTGTCGCGCGCGGACTGCGAAGGTGTTGCCCGCCAGACTGGAAACGCGCAGGCCCTCCACCGTATCACCCGCGTCGTTGCTGAGGATCTTCAGGACGTTCGCATGCAGAAGCACACGAACGCTCGATCGTTTCAAGCAGTCGTAGTGCTTGACGCCGAAATTCGTAGGAAGGCTAAAACGCCAGATGCGATCCTGGTACACCGTGCTCGACCGCAGGCCTGGGATGAGCGGACGGCCGCCCTCGGGTAGCGCCGCAGTCGTGTCGTAGGTGAATTCGCCCACGTCCGCATAGTGGTGCGCACGCTCGTAATAGGGACGCATCTCTTCGTGATCGACCGGCCAGCCACTGTCGGGCACCCATCGGCGCTGTTCGAAGTCAATCGGATCGAACGGTGAACACCTGCCTCCCCAGACAGTCGTCGTTCCGCCGAAACAGCGACGGCGATACTGTGCGAGCGGCCCGTGGTGTACGGGGTCGTCCACCGTGCCTCGATAGAGGTCCTGGGTTTGCCGCTCGAAACGCATGCCACCGGACTCGAGCACGATCACACTGAGCCCTGCGCTCGCGAGTTCTGCGGCAATGGTGATGCCGGCGGCGCCGGCGCCGGCGATTGCGACGTCGCAGTCGATCCGAATGCCGCGCGGGAGGCGAGTTGCGTCGTCGAACATGTTGCTGCTCACGCCACCAGCATGTGATCGTCGATGAGCGTCAGCTCGGCTGCGGACAGCGGTCGCGCCGCAATCGCCTCGAGATTCTGCTCGAGATGATCCAAACGAGTGGTCCCAATCAGGACTGACGTTACGCCGCGCTGTTGCAGCAAGTACCGTAGCGCCAGGCTCGGCACCGAGCCCAGCGAGGCAAGACTGGCGACGCGGCGGCGCGCCACTTCAAGCGCATCGGCGTCCTCGCCGAAGTCGCTGGCTGTCCACACTCCAGGATCGCGCGTGAGCAAGCCGGTCGCGAAGGGCTGCCGCACCATTACGCCCACAGAAGGCGTCAGTCGTCTCGCGATGTGACGGAGCGCGTCGGCCTGCAGCAGACTGGCCGGCACTTGGACCGCGCTGACTACTGGGTGCGAGCCCACGAGCAGCGCGTCATGGGCGTGCAGACAGGCGACACCGACGTGACAGATCTTACCGGCCGATTTGAGACGCTCCAGAGCGGCGAAAAAGTCGCCGCGCGCGAGCACAGCCGCTGGAGGGCTGTGCACCTGGTACAAGTCGATGTAATCGGTGCGCAGCCGCCGGAGGCTGTCCTCGACGGCGCTCGTCAGGTGTTCGGCGGTGAAATCCTGCTTAACCAACTGCGCACGGAGCCGGCGTGCTCGGTGCAGCAGGTTGCCGTTGGCCCCGAGCAGTGGTCGCAGCAGCGGTTTGGCCCACCCGAGCAGCCAAGAGCTCCGCGACGGATAGGTATAGCCCCCCTTGGTGGCGATTATCACGTCGGTGCGACGCCGCCTGAACGTTTCGCCGAGGAGTCGCTCGCTGTTGCCCTGCGCGTAGAGATCCGCCGTGTCGAACAGCGTGATTCCGGCATTGAACGCACAATCAAGGATCCTGCGGGCTGTACGGGGGTCGGACCATTCAATCGTGCCTCCGATACGCGCGCAGCCGAAACCCACCATCGACACGCGGAGCCCAGACGTTCCCAGCTGCCGGTATTCCATCACTCCTGGCTCCGCACGGCGGCGCATCAAAGCGATGCGTTCGGCCCGACTTCCGCAGCCCGCACGCTTGCGGTCGACTTCTGATGTCGGCGCAGGTATTCTGCATACCCGACGACGACGAGCCCGAGCAAAGTCGAATGCGTCACGAACTTGGTTGACACCACCGAACGTGCCATCTGGATCGCGAGCACGCCAATGCACTCGACGGCGGCGGCACGTTCCAACCTGTCGGCGCCCCGCGTGATCGAGGCACGGACCAGATACCACCATGCTCCTGCGATCACGACAAGCAGCGGCACAAGTCCAAGCAGCCCTGTGCCTGTAAGCACGTCGAGGTAAGTATTCAGCACGTCTGTGAGGGCCGAATCGCCCGTCGTGGACGCGATGGCAAACCTCTGCGCGGCATACGCTCCGTAGCCCAGGAGCGGACGCTCCAGGAATGACGCCCAACTGGCATCCCATCGCGGTACGCGGCCGCTCAGCGACTCGAGCCCCACCGGGTGATCGTTGCGCAGGAAGGCTGCCCAGATCCAATCACCCAACCATGTGAACGTAATGGCAGCGGTGATCGCAATCGCCGCACCCGAGAACGCAGCAATGGCGATTCGCCGTCCGGACAGGATAACGACGCAGCTCAGCGCGAGAAGAAAGCCAATTAGCGCTGCGCGCGTCTGCGATTGCGTGAGTGTGACAAGCCCGACTGCGGCGATCGCGCCGTAGGCAGCGGTGGCGCGGTCGCGGACCGGACGTGCCAGCAGACGGGCAATGGCGACGATCGCCAGCACGGCGCCATACTCGCCGACGGAATTCTGGTCGATGGCGGGCAGAACCCCCGCAATACGCGAGCCGAGCGATTCGCCACCTGGCACAAGCGCCTCGTCGGGCCAGAGCACGACACCTGCCCAGACCGTGACCACCAGTCCCCCAACGATCAACCAGATCCAATCGAGGAATCGTCGTGAGCCTTCCGACGTGCGTATGGCCATGAGCATCGCGGCCATCAGGGCGACATCGACGGCGAATTCGCACGATTTGTAGAGTGTCCAGGTGGGATTGACCGACCAGAGCGTCGACGCCGCGGAAATCAGCGTGAACAGCGTCAGGGGAGCGATGAGGCCGCACCACATGGATGCGGCGAGCGAGCGCACGCGCATGCGAAGGCACAGGACCGCTGCGACCAGCAGCACCAGCCCCACGCGGTAGAGGGCCCACACATCGATCGGGTTCGCCACGATTGAGTCGGTGTCGCGTATTCTGAACACTTGTGAGCTGGCAAACGCAGCGAGCCACAACCAATGCCACCAGGTCAGACTGCGTCGGACGCGCCCACACATACGAACGAGCTGCGGCAGCGCCCTCGAGCACCAGAGAATCGCGATGCCGCCGAGAAGGACCGCGCCCACGGTCGCGCTCACGAGATCCCACGCCACGATGATCATGGTTCCGGCTGCGAAAGCTCCGCCTGCCAGCACGATCGTGAACGTGACACGTGAATTCAATGGCATGTCGTCCGATCGGGGGCCAACTTGTAGTAGACAGCGCTGATGAACGCGCCCTTCCTGTCCCACGCGAAACACTGCTCGATTCGATGACGGCCCGCTGCGCCGAGAGTTTGACGAACCTGCCCGTTACGCGCAATCGATAGCAGCGCGTGGGCGAGATCACTTTCTACCTGGTGGGGTGTGGTGGCCGGAACCTTGATGCCAGTCTCGTCGGTCACTTGCAGACTGGGCCCGCCGAGATCGAGGCAGACGACCGGGCGCCCGGCGGCCATGGCCTCGAGACAGACCCACCCGCCTGAATCATGGAGACTTGGATGGAGCAGTACACTTGCTGCGGCGAGCATCTCGAGTGCCGAGTCCCTGGGCACGTTGCCGAAGAACCGCACGTTGTGGCTCACACCGAGCTCCAGCGCAAGCTGCTCGAGACCGGCGCGCTCGTCGCCATCTCCGAGGACCCAATAGTCGGCATCCGGATAGCTCCGGCAGAACCTCGCGAAGGCGCGCAGGCCGATGTGAAAGCCCTTCCAGTGGATGAGCCGCCCCATGCTGATGACCGTGAACCGCTCTCTCGCGGCAACTCTCGGACGTCGCTTCGCCAGCTCGTGTGACGGAATGCCCGCCTCCGAATACACCGCGGTGTTCTGGCACCCCAGCGATCGCATTTGGCGCTGCGTGTGCGCAGTTGTGGCGAACCCGACTGCGGCGCGACTGGCCGTCAACCGCACAAGTGGGTCGGCTTGCGCGAAACGCCTGGCGAAATCTCGGGCCAGCTCGTGGAACTGCCCGAGCCTGCTGAAATCGTGACGGAAGGACCGTGGTGCGGACTCGCCGCCACCAACCGGTCCCCATACGAACGGGATGGGCAGGAGCGCAATCAGACTCGGCATCCAGTAGTTCACGAACGTCACGTGATGGGCGACATCGAAGCGGATGCGGGCGTGAGCCCGCCGGGCGGCAATGTACGCCGCTACCTGCCACAGGTAGTAGTACAGGTGAAGTCCGCGAGTGCCCTTTTTCCACCAGCGTGACCACGACGGAAGGTCGACGTAAATCCACCGTGCGCGTGGCAAGGGCTCGCGAGCAATTGCCGCCTCGATCGCCTGCCGATTGCTCGAGCGCGTGAGGACCCACACCTCGTGGGAGCGGGCGACCTGCTGCACCCAGTTCCAGCCGACGCCGGGTTCTGATCCCTTGCCGGGCTCACAGGCGTAGGCCGACAGCAGGACTCGCAGCGGACGTGTCGGCTTGGCGTCGGTGATCGCCTCGCCCACACCTGTGACCACGTCAGTTCTCATTGTCAGTGTGCGCGCCTCGGCAAGAAGGACGAATGGTCGGCAACGAAGAACCATGAGTCGGTGGAATATTTCCGTTTGATCCGTGCGGGATTCCCAGCGAGCAGCACGCCTGATTCGGCCGAGAAGTCCTTCGTGATCACGGCTCCGGCCCCGATAAAACTGCATGGGCCCACGGCGATCCCCGGGAGCAGAATCACATGGCTGCCGACATAGCATCGCGGCCCGATGCGGATCGCGGCGTTCACATTGCGGAGATCTGGCGTGTAGGTGTGCGTCAGGAACACACTGCCGAACCCGGCGATCAGCGTCTCATCGCCGATGACGATGCCGGCCTGCAAGTCGAAATAGTGCCGTGCGGTCATGTTGCTGCCGCGTCCAACTTCCAGGCAGCCGAAATCGGGATTCCCTTCGTCGTTCGCAGCCGTCGCCGTGAACCAGTTGCAGTACCCTCCGATTCGCGCACCTTCCCGCATTGTCAACCGGCGAAGGTTCTTGAAGTAGTTGAAGTGGCCGATTCGTACGCCATTCTCGAGAACAATCGACTCGATGTCGAGATAGGAGTAGCCGATTCTCACGTCACGGCCGATCTCGTGACCGAGCCAGCGAAGCACGAGAATCTTGAGCGATGACGGCAAGAGCATCAGGGCCAGACAACGAATCCGTTTCATGGAGCAGTCCCCTCGAGACGCGAGGCCCGCGGCAGCGCCTCCCATCCACGGCTCCAGCAGTACGCATAGATCAACGCGATGCACTGGCCGGTTACCATGGACACGACTATCGCGAGCTCGTGCAGGGAGTAAATCAGCAGCACGAACGTCACTACCGACGTCAGGATTGCGGCGCCGGCGATGTTGACGATGTTCTGTGTGATCCCCAATGTGCGGTAGCGATACAACGCGAGCCGGATGAAGAACGCGAGGCAGATATAGGCGAGCGCCCAGGGGATGAGGCCGTGGAGACTGTCGACCAGGGTGCGACCGTACGCGACGGTGACGAACGTGCTGGCAAGAGCCGCAATCAGTAGCGACCCGGCGCCGAACACGGCGCCTCCCTGCCAGGCCAGTCTGCCGATGTAGCGATCGAGCCCGGCGACAGGATCCGCGGCATGATGCCGCGCTGCCCGGGCCGGTACGACGTTGTCCATGGCTTGCAGGATGACATTCAACGGACCGACGAGCGCTTGAACGGCACGAACCGCGCCAGCGGCCTGCGGTCCGATGAACCACGTGCCGAGCAACAACAGACCGTTATTGTTGGCCCATTGCAACTGCACGGTAATCCAAAGGTCTCGACCCATTCGCCAGCTGTCGGCTCCATATGCTCGCCATGCGTCTCGCAGCGGAATCAGCAGGGACTCCAGCAGGAATCCACTGATCACAGCGGCACCGGAGGCGGCTGTCATCGCAAGAAAGGCGGCCGCGATGGTCAGACGGCCGGCCAGCAGCAGTCCAATCAACAAGGCGAGCTGTCCGCCGTAAGTGATCAGGTCGTTCGTGAATGCTGTGCGCGAGCGCCGGGACACGAAGTAATAACGGCGTAGACCGTCCTGCACCAGGTATGCGACGGTCGCCGACACCCACGCCCCAGCGATCTGATAGTCGAGCCAGCCGCGCATAACGCCCATCAGCCCGGCCACGATGGCGATGCTTCCCACCAACAACGAAAACGCGAGCTGAAGGGCGTTGGCGCCACGCAGATATCGCCCGCGGGCGGCGTCCGGCAATTTCGGGCCGATGCTCATGGTGGGCATCATGAACAGTGCAAGCTGACAGCTCCATGCGAACAGCGTCACGGAGTAGAGAGTAACGAACGTGCCGTACCCTGAGAGGCCCAGATTGCGAGCAAGCAGCACGTTGGCGGCGAAGTTGACGCCGCTCACAAGACACTGATCGGCGAGAGCCCAGACCGGGGCGTCGCTGAGAAGGTGCCGGGCGACGATTGCGCGGAACGGAGCACGGCCTGGCATCGCGGTCATCGCCCGGCTCCGCGAGACAGCAGCTTCTGGAGGACCGATCGATGCTGGTAATGATCGGATGGCACTGTCCTCTCGGCCGCGGCCGTGCGGCCTATGGAGTCCAGGAGGAACAAACTCAGAAGCGCGCGACGCCGCGGATCCCGTGCAGGTTCGCGCCACCATCCTGGGTGGTGGCCGAGCAAGCGAGCCGCCTGCCACTGAAAATGAAATGCGTCCCACTCCAGAGGAATGTCGGCGCGGGCGGACTCCCAGTCGAATACCAGCAGGCGATCTCCTTCGAGCCGTGTGTTCCACGGTGCGAAGTCGCCATGCCCGATGCCGCAGGCGACCTCCGTGTCGTTCAGAACGTGAGCCGCACGGGCCAGGACCGCGCGGCCGAGATCGTGCCAGCTTGACTCGATATCCCGAGCGTTGGTGCACCACTCTGCGCCGAGGTCCGCAACGAGGCGCGGCCCGCGTTTGACCTGAGGAGAGATGCCCGCCAGTTCGGTCAGAAAATCGCGATGGTGCCTGGTCAGGTGGACCGGCCCTCGCGACCCAGAAAGCGCCGATTGGAACAATACGTGTCCGTCGCCCCAACGCTCCGCGTGAATGACGCGAGGAACGTGCGCACGCAGCCGCGGCGCGGCCGAGAGGTGTTCAAGCATGGCAGCTTCGGAGCGAAGTCGCGCCACAGCAGCGGCCATGACCGGCAGTTTTATGTATCCCAGCGTCGCACCCGCGCTCGTCATGACCAGGGCCGTGACCTTCTGGAACGGCCCCGGGGTGCCGAGCGCGGCCGCCAAGACGGGAGCGGCTTCGCCCGTCGTCTCCTCGACGAGGCGCTCGAGCGGCAAACTGGATCGCGATGCGACCGTGAACCCGCGTCTTCGCGACAGCCAGTGGCCCACACCGTTAAGGACCAACTGCTTCGCGATGCGGGCGGATCGTGTGTATGGGGTGTAAATGGCGAAAGCCTTCGTGAGCGAGAGGCCCGGCTGAATCGGCAGCAGCCACCTCGGCTCAACCGACGACGGCAGCGCGACGTAGCGTCGAAGCCGGGTGTATCCGACTCGTGAGAGTGTCGCTGCCGCCCCCGAGGAAGGATCGGGCAGGAACCGTACGTCATCGGAACCGGGGATTCGAAACCGGACTCCAGCCCCTGCCGTCGCCGGATCGAACAGGCATCTGATCCACTCGGGAACGTGCGCACTCTTGTCGTCGAGGCTCAACGCAACATGCGTCGCCGTGTTTGTCAGAACCATTCCGCGTGCCGCCGTTCGTATCGCCTCGCCAAATACGCAGTGACGTGGGTCATCGTTGCCGCATAGACTGCTTCGGGCGAGCGCGATGCATCGATCACACGCGCCCCGATTCCCAGCGCGCGATAGGCCGCCTCCTGTCGATCGGACTCGTCGTCGGAGACCTCCCGTTTCCGAGATCGGACGAGTGAGGCTGGAGCATCCAGGACGAGCAACAGATCGGGACGGGGAATCAGCCGTCGTACGGCCTCGATCATCCAGCCTGGTGCGCGACAGCGATAGCGTTTCTGATCGACCAACAGGTCATCGAAATAGCGATCGAAGACGACGAGTCCCGAGCGAACCACCAGCGGCCTCACGAACCGCACGTAACCGAGCCAATAATCGAGCAATTGAAAAGCCAGCCACGCCATCGAACGGATCATCGAGTGTTGCACGCGGCTGTGCGGGTCGGTCACGGGTCCGCTCTCCTGCCGATGGCGCAACACGGCCGCACGCCAGTGAAATAACGTCGAGCGTCGGAAGGCGGCCGTCGGGTGCTCGACGAGAGCGCGACCGAGAGTGCTCTTGCCGCTCCCATCCGGGCCGAGCAGGACTACGAATACGCCAGTTGGCCGTACCCAGCGGCGGACACGACGCAAGCACTCGCCAACGGCGACACGGACCTGACTGAATGGCCTCCTGAGCAAGGCATTGCGGCGCAAGCTGTTCCGTAACTGCACGAGCAGTGGCGCGAAGGCGCCGGCGCGACACGACTCGACAATTTCACGGCGGCGGCGGCGCCCGAAGAGACGCGCCACGGCGTCGTCAGCCTCCGGGCCGAGCGCCGCTGCCAGCGTCTGCAGCTGCACACCCTGGCGCGCGGGAAGACTGCCTTTGAGGACTTTCTTGATCAGGAGATAGCGGAATTGCGTGGCTGGTGACGACACCCAAAACATCTTCTCGCGTCTGCGGCCGACGACCAGCGTGTCGGATCGATCGAATGAGAGCCCGCAGCGACAGTGCTCGAAGATAATGTCTACCGCCTGCGATTGCCAGGACTCAGCATTCTTCCATGCAAAGACGAAGTAGTGACCGCCATACGCGTAATTGAGGTACTGGACGAGGCGAAAGTCCTGGGACATGAGCACGGCAAAGACGGAGGGCAACTTGTGTTTGTCCCCTGGATGAACCGCGAGATCGACGTCACCGCCGATCGATTCCGGCAACGCTTCCCAGCCGTGGAGCACGCAATACCGCACGCGCCATTGGTCCAGCGCCTCGAACAGCGAGGTGAGCAGCGGCGCGGCGCGCGGGATTGCTACAATCGACGCGACACGTAGCTGGTCCTCGACGGCACGTGGGGCTATGCCGGCGGCGGCGCCCGATTCCGGAAGTCCCTTCAATCGAAGCGGTAGTGCCGCACCCGACATCGTCCGTCCTTGTGATGGCCGTTCACTGCGGTTTTGCGCTGACGATTCCCGATGCCGCACTCCTGTTCTGGGCACCGTCGACAGCCGTGACGTAGTACCAATATGTCGTGTTCTTGCTCAGTCCGGAATTGACGACACTAAGCGCAGAGGTCGTCGTGATGCGAGTAAAGGCGCCCTGCGATCCGGTCGTGCTGCGCCAGATCTCATACCCACTGAGACCGCTGCCACCCTGGTCCGTCGACGCTATCCACGCCAGCGTGACCTTGCGCTGTCCCGGCGTTGCGGTCAGCTGCTGCGGTGCACTCGGCGCAATCGTGTCGGGGAGCGTAGTGGCCGATGCTGTCATTGACGGTCCCGATTCGGCGCTGGCGATGATCGACATCATCGGATACTGATAAGTCGTATTCGCCTGCAAGCCGGTATCGCTAAGCGATGTCGCCGTGGTGGTGGCGACTGTGGACCACGTCGTTTGAGCCGTAGAGTGCTCGACTCTGTAGGCGCTCGAACCATCGACGGATTGCCACGACACGTCAATTTGCGTAGACGAAACAGCCGTCGCGGACACGCCGGTCGGCGGCGGGGTGGAAGCCGTGAAGACCACGTCTGAGGTAGAGAGACAGAGGGTCTGACCGTGGCGACCTTTCGCGCACCAAGGCCTGCGTAGTAGCCGAGTCGGTAAATGTCGATTCGGTAAGCGGCTGCGCTCCTGTTCACTTTGAAGTGCACGGTCTCGCCGGCGGTGACGCTGAGCTCGGCGACAAACCCCAGGATGTTCAAGTCGCCGTACTGCGGCCAGGCGCCCGGAAGATCCCACTCGCCCTTCGGATTTCCCGGTTTCGAGTTCTCGCAGACGATGGCGTTCACCGGCGCCGCGCACGGATCCACGACGGTCCCGACCACCTGGTCGAAGCGGTGCAACGTCGTCAGGAGCACCGCAGCCGTGAGTGCAACGACGATTGAGCCGACCCTGTACTTCGTGACAGCTGGCACAAGACGGATCTTCCTCGTGGCGCCGCTCCGCGACTACTGACGCACGAAGACAACGTCGACCCAGTAATTCGATGACGAATAGCTCGACGTCGGGACCCCGCTCGAGCCATTTCGATACACGCCGTTCGCTCCATCAACGCCATTCTGCAATGCCGTCAGCGGAGAGTTGGTGACGCCTGTGGTCGCGAAGTACGACACGTTTTGCGAGTAATGGCCGTTGGGCGCGTAATAGGACACGATGTAGGTCGTTCCGGTAGTCACCTGAATTGGTGTCGCGAAATTCGCCTGCTGCCAGCCCGAGGCGGTCTCCCCAGAAAACGTCACGGTCCCCAGCAACGTGCCGGTGCGCGTCCAGAGATGGCCGACGTGCGTGCCCGTATTGGTCGATCCCTTGTAGAAACGAATGCCCGTCACCAATCCCGCGGTGTCGGCTCGGAACTTCAGCCCCAATTCATTGCTGGCCGTGTCGCTGGTAGACGCGACGGCAGGAATGGTCGACGCACTCCAGATTGTGCATGGGCATTGACCGGCCGACAGCGTGGTCGCATTCACTGATGCCGAGGGCGCTGAATCGCCGCCCGCATTGGTGGCAAACACTCGGTAGAAGTACGTGGATGCGGGCCCCAGTCCGGTATCGCTGAAGGCGGTCGACGTGGTGGTGCTGGCATTTACCCAGCTGCTTCCGCCATCGCTCGATCGCTGCAGCCGATACCCGGACGCACCCGAGGTCACCTGCCACGCGACGTTGATTTGCGTCGACGACACGGGCGTTGCGGTCAGTCCAGTAGGTGCCGTCGTGGTCGTCGTGGCGGCAACGACTGTCGAGGGCGCCGACCCTCCTCCGGCGTTCGTTGCGACGACACGATAGCTATAGGTGGTCGCCGGCGAGAGTCCCGAGTCGGTGAAACTCAGCGTCGATGTCGTTCCGGCAACCGTCCAGCTGGATCCGCCGTTCGACGATCGCTCCACACGGTATCCGGTTGCCCCTGAACTCGACTGCCAGGAGACAGCAATTTGAGTGGCGCTGACCGCTCCCGCCGTGACCCCGGTCGGCGTGGACGGAGGCGCGACAAGCGTCGTGGCGCTCGACGTCGCTGACGGTGACGACTCGCCGCCGGCGTTCGTCGCGACGACGCGATACGTATATGTCGTCGCGGCGGTTAGCCCCGTGTCATCGAACGTCGTGGCGCCGGTCGTTCCCGCGGTCGCCCAGCTGGCCCCGCCATTGACCGACCGCTCGATTCGGTAGCCGGTCGCGCCAACGCTCGCTTGCCAGGTCACGTTGATCTGGGTAGAGGACACAGGCGTGGCGACCAGCCCCGTCGGTGCCGACGGAGGTGCAACTGGTGTGGTCGCGGTCGCCGTTCCCGATGGCGTCGAACTACCACCTGCGTTCGTTGCCCGGACTCGGTATGAGTACGTAGTCCCGCCGCTCAGACCGGTATCGGAAAAGCTTGTCGTGGTGCTCGTCCCGGCCGTGTTCCA